>Ga0070658_10001813_pt1 | contig 17968 bp, 17 predicted proteins | sample KBSC13metaG_FD_64664 | JGI IMG/M metagenome (GOLD analysis project Ga0070658, IMG submission 64664) | Corn rhizosphere microbial communities from Kellogg Biological Station, Michigan, USA - KBS C1-3 metaG | ecosystem: Host-associated > Plants > Roots > Rhizosphere > Soil ...
GGCGTGCGCGACGAGGCCGAGATCCGGGGCCACCGGCGCACGTACATCGGCGCGCTCCCGGGCCGCATCATCCAAGGCATGCGGCGCGTGGGCACCAAGAACCCGGTGTTCATGCTGGACGAGATCGACAAGCTGGGGTCCGACTTCCGCGGTGATCCGTCGGCCGCCCTGCTCGAGGTCCTGGACCCCGAGCAGAACTCGACCTTCTCGGATCACTACCTGGAGGCGAACTTCGACCTGTCGAACGTCATCTTCATCGCCACGGCGAACATGCTGGATCCCATCCCGCCCGCCCTGCTGGACCGCATGGAGGTGCTGGAGATCCCCGGCTACACCCGCGAGGAGAAGCTGCAGATCGCGCAGCGGCACCTGGTGCCGAAGCAGATCGCAGAGCACGGCTTGACCGACGAGCAGATCAAGCTGACGCCGGAGGCGCTGACGGTGGTGGTGGAGCAGTACACCCGGGAGGCCGGGGTGCGAAACCTGGAGCGCGAGGTCGCGAACGTCATTCGCGCCATCGCGGTCAAGATCGCCGAGGGGCAGTCCTACGAACCCACGCTGACGCCAGACATGGTGTCGGAGATCCTGGGCCCGCAGAAGTACTACTCGGAGGCGGCGGAGCGCACGGAGATCCCGGGCGTGGCCACCGGCCTGGCCTGGACCCCCACCGGCGGCGACATCCTCTTCATCGAGGCGTCGCTGATGCCGGGCAAGGGCAGCCTGATCCTGACCGGTCAGCTGGGCGACGTGATGAAGGAGTCCGCGCGGGCGGCCATGTCCTGGGTGCGCACGCACGCCGAGGACCTGGGCATCACCACCGAGTTCGAGAAGGTGGACATCCACGTTCACGTGCCGGCGGGCGCCGTCTCGAAGGATGGACCTTCGGCCGGCGTGGCCATGACCACGGCCCTGGTGTCGTTGCTGACGGCCCGGCGCGTGCGGGGTGACTTCGCCATGACGGGCGAGATCACGCTGCGCGGGACGGTGCTGCCGGTCGGCGGCATCAAGGAGAAGGTGCTGGCGGCCCACCGCGCCGGGATCAAGCGGGTGATGCTGCCCGATCGCAACCGGAAGGACATCGTGGACATCCCGGACACGGTGCGCGCCGAGATGGAGATCGGCTTCGCCAAGAAGATGGACGAGGTGCTGGCCGCGGCGCTGGAGTCGGTGCAGGTCGTGGTCCCCGGCCCCGACGCCGTCGTCACCACCGAGGCGACCGCCCGGGCCTGACGCCCCGAGAACGAAGCAACCAGAACGCCGTCGAGCACCCGCTCGGCGGCGTTTTCTTTTTCCGGCCGCCGGTCGGCCTACTTGCCGGTCATCAGCAGGTGCAATGCGGCGTCCGGCGAGTCGGCGATCCAGGTCGGATCCTCGGCGGCGAGCAGGTCGCGGGGGACGTAGCCCCAGGCCGCCGCGATGGTAGACGTGCTGGCGGCGCGCCCCATGCGCATGTCCGGCAGGCCGTCGCCCACCACCGCGGTGCGCGCGGCCCGGGTGCCGGCGCGGGCGATCAGGGCCTTCACGGCCGCCGGATCGGGTTTGCGCGGAAAGCCATCGCCGTCACCGACGATCTCGCGCAACGGATTGCCGGGCAGTAGCTGGCCGAGCAGCATGCGGGCGACGGTGCCGCGCTTGTTGGTCAGCACGGCGGTGGTCACACCGGCCTGCGCCAGGGTGTCCAGCATGGCGGGCACGCCTGGGTAAAGACGTGCGTGCACGCTGGGCTTGCGCTCGTAGTGGGCGACGAAGGAGGCGGTCAACTCCTCCACGTTGCGATGCCCCTCGGAGTCCGGGAGGGCGCGCTCGATCAGCTTGGCCGAGCCGTCGCCCACGTACTTCATGACCTCTTCCTGGGGCAGGCTGGGCAGCCCCGCCTCGGCCAGGGTCATGTTCAACGCCGCCGTGATGTCGGGCAGCGTGTCGGCCAGCGTCCCGTCGAGATCGAAGACGACCAGATCGAAAGGGCAGTTCAAGGGCGCTCCCTATGCCGCGCGCCGGGCAGCGCCCAGGGCCATCTCCACCGCGTCGAGAAATCCCCCGAACAGCGTCTGCTCGGCCGACAGCACCGCCTCCAGCCGGGCGCGCCAGTTGGTCATGACGCGGGCCAGGCCGTCCTTCATCTCGGACAGGTGGCGGTCCTCGTCCTTGGTGATGGCGGCGACGGAGAAGCCGGCGCGGCCCTCGGTCAGGCAGCTGTCGTACAGCGGATAGAACACCTGGGCGCGCACCTCGATGGCGGCGCTGGTCAGCAGGTAGTTCGCCTCGGCGCGCACCGCCTCGGGCAGGTCGGCCACCAGGTCCTCGGCGCGGTGGTCCAGCGCCTGGAAGTAGGCCTCGCCCGCGCTGCCGGCCAGCGTGTGCGCCTCGGCGAACGTGGTCACGTCCACGCCCGCGGCGGTGCCCAGCGCCGTGGCCGCCTTCTTCAGGCGCAGCGCGTGCACGCCCTCGTCCAGCATGTGCTGCAGGCCGTCCAGATCCATCCGCTCGGAGCGGCGGCTCTTCAGCATCTTGCGCACGCCGATGTACTCCATGCGCGACAGCGTGTTGACGAAGCGCGCGTGCAAGGCGGGCGCACCGACGATGGCGCGCAGCACGCCGCCGAGGCGCTTCGTGTCGGGGTGGGCGATGACCGAGTCGATGTATCCCTGCATGGTTGCCGCGCGTGCGGCGGGCAGAGCCTACGCGGGGCGCGCGCGGCCGGCAAGGTGGCTTGCCGGGCCGGGGCCGGCGCCGATTTTCCCCATCGCGCCGGGGAAGGCGCCGCTACAATGCGGCCCATGTCGACCCCCGCCCTGAAGCACAACACCTACTTCGACGGCCAGGTGCAGAGCATCGGTTACACGCGCCATGGTCGCGCCGCCACCGTCGGGGTGATCGCCCCCGGTCAGTTCCACTTCGGCACCAGCGGCCCGGAACGGATGACGGTCCTCAGTGGCGAGCTGGGTGTGAAGCGCGACGGCACCACCGACTGGCTGAACTACCCCGCCGGAACCGCCTTCGAGGTCGCCGGAAAGAGCGGCTTCGACGTGCGCGCCAGCGAGCCGTCCGCCTACCTCTGCGAATTCATCTAGCGGGCGCCGACGGCCCTCCCGCGCCGCTGGCGACGGCAAAACCGGCGGCGGTTCACGGGACGCTGCGGCGTTGGCCTCTGTCGCTCGTGTGCCGCCAGGCCGCCCGCGTGGCTCTTTCGATCGCCCCAGGCGAAACTATGTTGATCGGCAGGAGGGCCTTCCGATCGACGTCACGCTCTGGCTACCAATCGTCGCCGTGGCAGCGATGCTGGGGACCGCGACCAGGGCTCCTGGCGCCTTCTCGTACGTGGCGCTGGGCGATTCGCTGGTGGCCGGTCAGGGCGGGCGGCGCGGGTACGTCGACCGGCTTTACGAACACCTGGCGCGCGAGCATCCGGGCGCCGTCCTGCACAACCTGGGGAGCAGCGGCGCGACCACCAGGGAGGTGCTGCGCGCTCAGCTGCCCCGGGTCTCCAAGTTTCACGCCAACCTGGTGACGCTCACGATCGGAACGAACGATCTGACCGACGGTTCGTCGGTCGAGCAGGTGCTGCAGAACCTGACGAAGATCGTCGAGTCACTGCGGGCGACCGGAGCCGCCGTCGTGGTGACGAACCTGCCCGCCGTCGGCCTGGCGCCCGCGGTGCCGGCCGCCTACCGCGCACAGATCGACGGTCTGGTGCGCGCGGCGAACGGCAGGATCCAGGAGATCTGCCGGAAGAACGACGCGACGATGTTCGATCTCTACGCCTTCAGCAGAAACGAGATCCCGCGCCATCCCGAGTACTTCTCGTGGGACGGCTACCATCCGTCGGACGAGGGCTACCAGCGGTGGGCCGAGGCAATGTGGCTGGTCCTGAAGGACGCGCTGTCGCAGCGCCGCTGACGCCCGGGTTGCGGCGTCTACTCGTTGCCCGGCCGCCACTTGATGCTGCAGCCGATGCTGGGCACCTGCGTGGCTGACGGCGACGTGCCCGCCAGCAGCGCGTCGACCGCGGCCCGGGCGTCCCTTCCCGTGGCGGCCAGCCCATTCTTGGGCCGGCTGTCGTCGAACTGGCCGCGGTAGGCCAGCTTCCCCGCGGCGTCGAAGATGAAGAGGTCGGGCGTGCAGACGGCGTGAAAGGCCTTGGCGACCGCCTGCGTCTCGTCGAACAGGTACGGGAACGGGTAGCCCGCGTCGGCGACCTCGCGCGCCATCGCCTGCGGGCTGTCGTCGGGGTAGGTCACGGGATCGTTCGCGCTGATCGCGACGACGCCGACGCGGTCACCGTAATCGCGCCCGAACTGCGCCAGCGCGCTCCGGATGTGCTTCACGTACGGGCAGTGGTTGCAGATGAAGATGACGACGCTGGGCTTGCCGGCCAGCGTCTGGGACGATACGGCCCGCCCCGAGACGGTGTCAGGCAGCGTGAACGCCGGCATGGTCGTGCCGAGCGACAACATGGATGAGGAAGCGGCCACGGGTTACCTCCTGGGATGCTCTGGTTGCAAGCTAGCGCGCCATCAGGGTCGCGGCGACCACGACGTCACGGCTTCGCGGGCGCCAGGTCGCCGGCGCTCCACACCGCCTGCAGCGAAGCGGCTTCGACGGCCGCGTCGACGAACATCACCTCCGTCGGCTCGGGCCGGTCGCGCAACAGCCCGACGTGGACGAAGTTCGGGGCGTCCCACAGCGTGCGCGCGCCCGCGTGCACCACCACCGGGGCGCCATCGAACCACACGTCGACGAAGCCCTGGGCGGGGTCCACCGACCACCCGACCCGCATCACCACCCGGTGCCACACGTTGGGCGTCAGCGCGTCGGAGGCCGTCCAGTGCACCTGCTCCTCGGGCAAGCGGGTCACGAACGCCAGCGCCCTGCCCCGCGCCTCCAGCGCCATGATCTGCCGGTAGCTGGGGTACGACTCCCAGTAGCCGATCTGATGGCGGGACGCCGACAGCGCCGCCGGTACGAACAGGCTCCAGGCGAAGAAGGTCTGTCGCCCCTCGCCGACGGTGTCGGGGGCCGGCTTGTGCTCCAGCTCGACACGATTCAGGCCGTTCGGCCACAGGTCATCGGGGCGAAGCTCCACCCGGGCTGCGTATCGCCCCTGGGCCACGGGGGACGAGACCACCGAGACGCCGCGCGCGTTCAGGAGGTAGCCCCACTGTCCGAGGCCGCCCGTCTCCATGTCACCGCGCCAGCGTACGGGCGGCGATGCCGGGCGCGCCGGCGGCGGAGGCGACGCGCACGCGGCGCACACCACCCCCACCAGACCGGCCAGCCACCAGCGGCCCGTCTTCCCGCAAACGATCCCGCGAACGAACCGCGCCGCGTCCGTCGTTGCGGCGATCGGCGCGGTCTTCACGGAGCGAGCTACTTGGCGGCCGGCTTCTTGGCGGGGGCGCGCTTCGCCTTGGCGGCGGAGGTCGCCTTGGACGCCGCTGCGGACGGCGCCGCCTTGCTCTTCGGCGCGGCGCTGCCCTTGCGGGCCTTGCGCGCGTTCCGGTTCTTGGCGCTGTTCAGCATGTCGACCAGCCGGCCGGACGAGAACGTGCCCAGCTTCGCGACGTAGTCCTTGTCCTTGGCCTTGCCCAGCTCCTGGGCGGCGGCGGCGGCGATCTGATCCCGACCGCCCACCGCCTTCACCTGCGTCGCCACGCTGTGCAGACGGATCAGCTTGCGGTTCGCCGCGCCCAGCAGACGCTTGCGCAAGTCGTCCTTGGACTCGTCACCGGCGTCGATCAAGCCGACGATCTTGTCGACCAGCTTGTCCTTACCGCCAAATTCCTGCTTGACCCGCGCGAGCGGGCTTGTAGTCGCCATGTTCCGGTTCTCCTTCGAAGGGGCGGATATCTACCGCAAAAAGGGCGGGAAGGAAAACCGAATCCGCGCCGCCCCGGGCCGGCCCCCTCACGGGTGGGGGAAGCCGGGCACCGCCCCCTGCCGCGCCAGCGTCAGCAGGGCTTTCAGGCGGTCCACCCCATCGCTGGCCTGGGCCGGCGACAGACGGACGCCCACCTCGCAGGTGACGTCGTTGGCCCGGGCGGTCACGCCGTCCAGATAGGGGCCCACCCCCATCAGCAGGACCTGGGGGCTCTTCTTCGCGGCCAGCACGGCGTCCCCCACCTGGCGGGCCATGTCCTCCGCCTCGGCGTGGGTCGACAGGTCGGCCAGCAGGTGCGCGTCCACACCCGCCGTCAGGTCGATGCCCAGGGCCAGGCGGTTGACGTTCGCGGCACCCGGCAGCCCGGGATCGGCGGCCAGCGCGCTGCGGGTGGCGGCGGGCACGATGGCGGCCGCCCAGATCGCGCGCGCCGGTCCGGCGCGATCCACCAGGTGCACCAGCGGCACGTTCCCGGTCGCGTTCGCGGACGACGGCCCCGGCGGCCCGGCCGACAGCTCCGCCATCCGCTCGGCCCAGCCGCCCGTCCCCAGCACGAACGTGGTCGAATCGAGGAAGAAGCCCGCCGTGGTCGGCTCCTTCTTGGTGGCCCACAGCGTGCGGCCCGCGTGGCGGAACGAGAACAGGTCGTCGCCCTGCTTCGTGACCTGGTCGCGCACGTAGGCGATCAGGCGGTTCTCGTCCAGCCCCCGCCCGCGCAGGATCATGCCCATACCGCCCTGGACGCGCGCCTCCTCGGGGAACGCCACCACCAGCGAGTCGACCTGCTTCAGCGGATCGAAGCCGGTGCGACTGGCCAGCTCGTCGATCTTCTGCCGGTCGGCGGGATCGGTGGTGGCCAGGCTGCCCAGCTGCGCCCACAAGGTGGTGGCCCGCAGGCGCGCGAAGTCCACACCCACGACGATGCGCGTATCGGAGGGGAACCAGTCCAGCGCGCCGGCGGGCGCCGGGGGCGGGGCCGCCTTCTTGCCGCAGCCGCCGCGGCAGGTGGCGAGTCCCAGCAGCAACAGGAAACAGACCAGGCGTAGCGGCCGTCGGCGCGCAGACATCCGCATCGCTCTATCACAACTGCGGGAACGACAGTGCGCCCCGCAGGCCGACGGAGCCCGCCGGCAGGGTCGTGCTCCGCGAAGCGCCTGCCCGGACACGCTGGCAACTCGATCGGCCGGCACGTTTCCGTCATAGTGCCGCCATGCCGTGGCAGAAGATGTTGTTCCGCGATGAATCGGTCTGGGTGCGCGTCGGTGACGACGGCCGGATGGCCCTGGATCGCGACGGGCGCGCCGAGATGAAGTACCGCGAGTCGGATAGCAAGTCCTACCGCCCCGGGCCGGCGAACCTGCGGCCCGATCCCGGCGGCGGGCCGGCCCGCGATCTGGCCAGCAGCGGTGACGACGGGGCGAACCCCCGCAGCAAGGGGCGCAAGGCGCCGGCGGCCGACGACGGCGACTACCTGCAGATCTGGACCGACGGCGCCTGCTCGGGGAACCCCGGCCCCATGGGCATCGGCGTGGTCATCATCGATGGGCGCGAGCGCGAGGAGGCGGGCGAGTACCTGGGCGTCGGCACCAACAACATCGCCGAGCTGGTCGCCATCGAGCGCGGCCTGGCCCTGGCCACGAAGCGCGTCCCCGAGAACGGCGAGCGCCGCGTGCGCGTGTACAGCGATTCGTCCTACGCCATCGGGCTGCTGGACAAGCAGTGGAAGGCGAAGGCGAACCAGGAGCTGGTGGCCCGCCTGCGGCGGAAGCTGGCCGCCTTCCCGGCGCCCGTGCAGTTCGTCAAGGTGTCCGGGCACGCCGGCGTTCCCGAGAACGAGCGCTGCGACGAGCTGGGCCGCCAGGCCATCGCCCGCTCCCGGTAGCGCAGTCATGAAGAACCGGGGAACGAAAGCGGCCCCGCCTCCGTTCTATCCTGCGCGTGGCAACCCATGCGCGACGGAATGACGCGGCCCTGCGGCCGGTGGAGGCGCTGCCGGTGATCCCGGGCGTCGAGCCGCTGGGCCGGGCCCTGCTGGACCATGCCGACGCGGCTTACGCCTATGCGTTGCGCCTGACGCGCCGGCCCAGCGACGCCGACGATCTGGTGCAGGAGAGCTTCGCCCGCGCGCTGGCCGGCGCGGCGACCTTCCACGGCGGCAACCTGAAGGCCTGGCTGTTCCGCATCGTGCGCAACACGTACATCGATCTGCACCATCGCGGCGCCCGCACCCACGAGGACCTGCTGGACGTCGCCGACGACGCGCCGCTGTTCCAGGACGACGTCGAGCTGGACCGCCTGCGACGCGCTGTCGCGGAGGACATCGAGGCGGCGCTGCGCGAGCTGAGCGAGGAGGCCCGTAGCATCATCCTCTTCGATCTCGAAGGTTTCACCGAGACGGAGGTGGCGGGGATGATGGACTGCGCGGTGGGGACCGTGAAGTCGCGGCTGGCGCGGGCGCGGGCCCTGTTGCGCCGCAAACTCAAAGGCTACGTGAGGTCATGATGGACTGCCGAGACGCCCGCCCGCTGCTGGCCGCGTACGCGGGGGACAAGCTGGAGCCGGTGCGCGCCGCCGAGATCAGCGCGCACCTGCAAGGGTGCGCCGACTGCCGGCGCCTGACCGCTGAAGAGGATGCGCTGAACGTGGCGCTGTCACAGCTGCCCCGCCCGCGCGCGCCGGCCCGGCTGACGGCGCGCCTGGAGGGACTGGTGGCCGCCCGCGAGCAGCCGGCGCCGCCGCGACGGGAGCGGCCCCGCCTGGCGGTGTGGCTGGCGCCGTTCGCCAGCGCGTGCCTGGCGGCGGCGCTGGTCGTGGTGGCGATGCGCGTGACGACCCCGGCGGGCGCGGGCGCGGGGGCGCTGGTCAACGAGGCGGTGAACGACCACCTGCGGGTCGTCACCAGCACCCATCCGGTCGAGATCGAGAGCGGGGGCATTCACCAGGTGAAGCCCTGGTTCACCGGACGGCTCGAGTTCGCGCCGCGGGTGACGTTCTCGGGCGACGACGACTTCCCGCTGGTGGGGGGCAGCGTCGGCTACTTCGTGGATCGCAAGGCGGCGCTGTTCCAGTTCAAGCGACGCTTGCACGCGATCACGCTGCTGGTGTTCCCGGCGGGCGGTCTGGGGTGGCCCTCGGGGGCGACCACGCACGTGGGCCGGCTGGACGTCAGCGAGACGGTGTCGCGCGGCTTCTCCGTGCTGCTGTGGCGGGACGACGGCCTGGGCTACGCGCTGGTCTCGGATCTGAACATGCGCGAGCTGGAGACGCTGGCCGGGAAGATAAACGAGCCGTGACGACCGATTCGGGGGAACGATCACCGACGTGAGCGCGTTCTGGCGGGCAGGAGGTTCCGTCATGACGAAACGAGAGAGCCGTCGCGATGTCTTGAAGCTGATGGGGGTGGGAGGGGTGGTGTTCGCGTCGGGTCTGGCCGGCGCCGCGCCGGGGAAGAAGAAGTCGGCGCCCGCCGGGCAGGACTTCTTCTTCCTGCAGCTCTCCGACACGCACTGGGGCTACGCGGGCGCCGCGAACCCGCGCGGGGGCGAACCCCTGAAGACCGCCATCGCCACCATCAACGCCAGCGCCACCCAGCCGGACTTCATCGTGTTCACGGGCGACCTGACACACGACACGAAGGACGCGACCGAGCGCCGCCGCCGGCTGCGCGAGTTCAAGGAACTGGCCGACGGCCTGAAGGTGAAGACGCTGCATCTGCTTCCCGGCGAGCACGACGCGGCCGCGGACCAGGCCGCCGCCTACAGCGAGCTGTTCGGACCCACGCACCACGCGTTCGATCACAAGGGCGTGCACTTCGTGGCCCTGGACAACGTGTCGCGCCCGGGTGGCGAGGTGGGCGCGGCGCAGCTGGACTGGCTGGCCGCCGATCTGAAGAAGGTCCCCGGCGACACGCCCGTGGTGGTGTTCGCGCACCGCCCGCTGTTCGACCTGTATCCCGAGTGGGAGTGGGCGACCAAGGACGGCGACAAGGTGCTGGAGGTGCTGCTGCCGCGCAAGCACGTCACCGTGTTCTACGGCCACATCCACCAGGAGCACCACCACCAGACCCAGCACATCGCGCACCACGCCGCCCGGTCGCTGATCTTCCCCATGCCCGCGGCCGGCTCGGTGCCAAAGAAGCTGCCGCTGGCGTTCGATCCCGCGGCGCCGTTCCAGGGCCTTGGCTACCGGCGCGTCGACGCGCGCGAGCCGCCGGCGCTGACCGAGGTGCCGGTGCTCGCACCGCCGGCGTAGCGCCGGCAGCGCGATCGAGGGGCCCCCTCAGCGGGCCAGCACCGGCCGGGTCATCGCCTGCCGCACCGCCTTCGCCTCCGCGGTGGCGACGGCGCCGCCCGAGACGGTCCCCAGCTCGACGAAGGCGCCGTCGTGCATGATGACGAACGGCCGCTCGTCGAAGCGCAGGCCGCCCTTGCCGTCGTGCTCGATGACCTGCAGCTTGCCCATGCCGTATCCCATGGGCCCGCGGCTGTAGTAGTGCGCCTGCAGGCGGTAGGGATAGGCGCGCGCGCCCGCTGGGTTGCGGATGGTGAAGCACTCGGGGCCGTAGCCGGTGGTGACGTCGGCGTACAGCTCTCCGCCCGACGGCAGGCGAGCCGCGGCGTAGTAGGCGTGGCCGCCCCGGGCGTCATGAATGTGGAAGTCGACGTCGTTGGCGTCCGTCTCCCAGTTCAGCACGAAGCGCAGCGAGGGCCCTGTCTCGGCGGTGCCGCCCGCGCGGGCCAGCCGGGCGCGAATGTCGGCGGCGTGCGCCGGCTCGGCGCGGGTCCAGGCGGCGGCGGCCAGGCCCAGGTCCTCGGACAGGATGCGCTCGACGCCACGAAAGCGACCCTCGGGGTAGCGACGGGCGGCCCCCGCGGCCAGCGCCTCGAACGCCTCGCGGGGGTGCCCCTGCTTCAGCAGCGCGAAGCCCAGCAGGCGGTGGCTGGCGGGATGATCGGGCCGTTGCTCGACGGCCTGGCGGTAGGTGTCGACGGCCAGCGCCAGCGCGGCGGCGCCGTGCACGCGCTCCAGACGTTCACCGGCGAAGCGCCGCATGTCGGCGCGGCCGGGGAACAGATCGATGATCGAGCCGTAGGCGCGCGCCGCCTGGGCCGGTTCGCCCAGCGCCTCCCAGCACTCGCCCAGCGCCACCAGCGCCAGCACGTCGCCCGGGTCGCGGGCGCGCCACGCCAGCGCCTTGCCCAGCGCGCCGCGCGCGTCGCCGCGGTGAATCCGGTCCAGCACGTCCTTCAGCGCGCCTTCCAGGGCAGGGACCGTCGGAGCGGCCGTCGGAGCGGCCGTCGGAGCGGCCGTCGGAGCGGCCGTCGGCCGTGCGGGGCGCGCGAACCCGGGCGCCCGGGCCAATGCCTCGTCGTCCAGGGCGCGCTTCGCCGCGTGGACCCGCCCCGTGCTGGCGCGAAGGCGCGCCTGACCTTCGGCTGCGGGCCGCGCGGCCATGCGCGGCTCGGCGGGCGCCGGCGAGGCCATCGGCGGCGGCGGCGCTGCCGGCGCGGCCAGCGGACCGCGCGCCGACGGGCCGTCCTCGGCTCCGCCACGCGGGGCGCCCGCGCCGGATGCGTTGGCGGCCATCTCACGAAGCTCCGGGCGGGCGGCGCCCGCAGGCGCCGCCCGATCGTCCGCGCGCCCGGCCTGATCCTGCACCAGCTCGTCGAAGGGCGCGGCCATCACCTCCCGCTCCGGCGCGCGGGCCACGGCCTGCGCGTCCCGCCGGTCCACCTTCTCGTTCTCGACCCCGACCTGGGCCCGGCCCTTCGACAGGCCGGCGACGTCCTGCGTGGCGGCGCTTCCCTGCCGGGGACCGGCCAGCTCCGTCGTCGCGAAGTCCGTCCGGTGGGCCAGCGCGACCCCGCCGCCGTCCACCGTCAGGATGTCCGCCAGCGCGCGCCGCTCGATGCCGAACCGCGCGTAGTCCTGCTCGGTCTCCAGCACCAGCAGCGACGTGAACGGACACAGCACGCGGTAGCGGACGGACAGCTCGATGGCCTGCTTCTTCAGCGCGTCGGCCAGGTCGCGCTCCAGCCCGGGAAATCGCTCGGGCGCGTCGCGCATCTCCAGCAGCCCCGCGATGCGGGCCCGCACCCACGCCCGCTCCAGCAACGGCCGCTCCACCGGCGCCAGCGTCCCGGACAGCGCCAGCAGCTTGCCGTCCACCTTGACCCGGAACGGCTTGCCGGCAGGCAGATCTGCGTACACCAGCGTCTCGTCGCCGGCCTGCACGCCGTCCAGCGTGCTGGGCCAGACCCAGCCCGCGCCGTCGATCTCCACCTTCAGCCCCGACCGCGTGGCGCGCGTCAGGCGGGCCGCCACCGTGGCGGGCGGCTGTGAGGCATCCAGCACCACGCCGTCGCGCGCCAGGCCCGCCGTCACCAGGCGAGCCAGCAGCGCGTCGTCACGGATCCCGCCCACCGCCAGCGCGTCCAGCCGCTGCACGCCCGCGGCGGCCAGCGCCTTCACCCGGGGACGCAGCTTGTCGGCGGCCGTCTCGCCGGCCGTCGCCACACCGTCGGTGACCAACAGGACGCGGGCGGGCCGGTCCTTCGCGGTCGCCAGCCATTCCAGCGCGCGCTGCAGGTTCGACGCGCCCAGGGCTCGCCGTTGCAGGACCCGGTCGCGCACCAGGTGCCCCATCGCGCTGGCCTTGCCGGTGTACAGGGGCGCCACGTCCTGATCGAACGCCGCCACCAGCAGCGTGGGGTCGCCCTGCTTGCGCAGCTCGGCCACCAGCGCCTCGAACGCCGCCAGCTGTTCGTTCAGGCCCAGCGCGCGCGAGGCGCTGGTGTCGATCAAGACGGCCAGTGCGGCCACCTGGTCGCGGGCGGTGCTGGCCGCGACCGGAACCACGCGTGCGACCACCAGGTTGTCGTCGCGCAGGCCCAGCCTGCCCGCCACGCCGTCGTGCGGAACCTCGAAGTCACGCTCGGGCTGGAAGTCGCGCTTGTCGACCGCGACGACGTCGTAGCGCGCGCGCTGGCCACCCAGGCTGGAGGCCGGACCACCCCCGGCCGCCGGCCTGCCCACCATCGCCCTCACGCTGAGCTGGCCCAGCCGCGGCAACCCCGCCAGCGGCAGGCGATAGGGCTCGCCGGTGGCGCGCAGCTCTTGCGAGTACGAGACGATCAGCTCCTTCGTCGCGTTCGGGGGGATGGGGAACACGCGCGCCGAGAACTCGTTGCCCGCCTCGGTCTCCAGCAGCGCCGGATCCTGGCGGCGGTGCAGGAAGTCCTCGTAGGCGACGCGCGCAGCCTGCTGCTCGACCACCTCTCCCTCTTGCCAGCGGTCGCCCACCCGCATCGCGAAGCGGCTGACCGTGGCGCCCGAGGGCAAGGTGATCCTGAACCGCCCCTCGCGCACCCGGTTCTCCGGGTTGCGGAAGATTAGATGCAGCTCGGTGAAGGCCAGCGGATCGTCGACCACCGCCTGCGCCGACAGCGACGCCAGCTCGAGCCCGGCTCCGTCCGACGCCGTCAGGCTGACGGGCGCCGCGACGGGGTTGGAGGGGCGAGCGACCAGGACTTGCGCCTGCGAGGACGCGGGCGTTCCCGCCACGGGCAGCATGGCGAGCGCGAACAGGAACCAGGAACCAGAGCCGTGACCGATGCGCTTCATGGGCCCTGGAACGCGCGGCCCGCCCTTTGGATCTGAGCTTTCTTTTGGGCGGGGGGCCGGCAGCGCCTTCGGATGACGAATGGCGCAATAGCTGCGCCGGGCTTCCGACGGTGCGCGTGAATTGCCGGGGGCCCCTGTGACTCGCGCGGTCACAGCGCCGGATTCGCGGGCCGATCCCGAAGAACTGCGCACCGGTGGGGTCGGGCTGGGACCTTGGAACACCAGGTGCATACCGCCCGTTCCGTATCTGTTCCCGAGCCATCGACCAAAAGGAGAGCCCCGATGAAGTCATTCACGAAGATCCGCACGTTGTTCGCGACCATCGCCTTCGCTGCCGTCGCCCTGACGGCGACGGCCGCATATGCCGAGGAAGCAAAGGTGCCCACGACGGCGGCGGAGCACGAGGCGCTGGCCAAGCAGTACAAGGATCAGGCCGCGCAGTACAAGAAGATCGCCGACGAGCATCGCTCGATGGCCGCTGAGTACGGCAAGTCTCACCCGGATGCCAAAGGCGGCGCGAAGAATCCCTGGAACCAGAAGATGCAGAAGCACTGCGAGATGCTGGCGAAGGATGCCGACAAGCTCGCCACCGATGCGGAGAAGGCCGCCGACTACCACGAGCTGCGTGGCAAAGAGGTCCAGGGCAAGTAAGCAAGCGTCCTGCGATCGACGCGGGCCGGAAAGAGGCCGAAGAGCATCGCGATGGCCGAGCTGTTCCGTGGGGCGAACTCCCAGCCACGCCAGGGCTGGGACAGCGCCAAGAACTCGAAGATCGAGTCGAGGCACAGGCACAGCGAGGCCATCGCCAAGGCGGAGGAAGAGCTCGCTGGCGGGGATGAGATGGCCCCCGACCTCCACACGTTCCGTGGCAAGGAGCTGCACGGTGAACAAGTCGTGGGGCGCGCCGGCTACCCGAGGGCCGCTTCCAGGGCGGGCACGGCCTGGGCCAGCGTCTGGAAGGTCGCGCCGGCCGCCCGCGCCTCGGCCAGCGTGCGCTGCAGCGCCGCGGCCTTCGCCGCGAGGGGGCGCCGCAGGTCCGGCTGCCGGGCCACCAGCGCCGCCGGAAAGCCGTCGGCCGCGGCATCGGCCAGATCGATGCCGTGCAGCTCGAGGTTGAAGAACGGCCGGCGCAGCGCCGCCGCCACCATGCGCCGCCGCAGCCACTCGGGAAACGTCACCACGCTGGTGCCGATCACGTGCAGCCGCAGCAACGGCGTCACCGCCATCGGCAGCTCGATGATGGGCAGCCCGCCCCGCCGGTAGGGCGCGCCGGGGGCCGGCCGGTACGGTTGCAGCGGCGCCGTCACCACCGACGGGTGCCCCAGGTAGCTGCCCGAGGGGCGCCGGCCCAGCCGCATCGCCGCCATCACCGCCGCCTTCGCCGCGTAGTACGGCAGCGAGGGGAACGCTGACGAGTCGTAGCGGTACCCGCGCGCGCACAGCAGGTCCAGCACCTGCGCCGACACCGTGTATCCGGGCGCGCGGAAGCCCACGGGCGCCGCGCCCCCGCAGGCGCCGATGGCATCGTGGGCGCGATCGATCTCGGCCGCGATCTCCCCCGCCGGCAACCGCACCAGCTGATACGGGTGGGTGAAGCTGTGGTTTGCCAGCTCGTGACCGTCCGCCGCCAGCTGGGCCAGCAGCCGCGCCCCCTCGACGTCGTCGGCCAGATCCTGCCCCACCACGAAGAAGGTCGCCTTGATGCCGGCCTGGGCGAACAGCTCCCCGAAGCGTGGCAGGCAGCGGCGCAGCACCAGCCGCCGCGCCTCCTCGGGCGGCGCGCCGGGCAGGGCATGGATGCGCCAGTAGCAAGCGGTGGCGTCCAGATCGACCGAGACCGAAGCAATGGTATTTTGCGCCATCATGATCGCGACCCGGAAGCGCGCCCGCGCGAATCAGGCTGGCGCGAAGCAGCCAGAAATGATGACTACCACGACGGCCCGCCGGGCCACCACGCGCGCCACCGCCGTCGAGCCGATCCGCTTTCAGGTGGCCATGGCCAACCCGGGCCGGCACGAGTTCCAGGTCACGATGCGCGTGCCGGCCCTGCCCGACCGCACCCATGTCGAGCTGGTCTTCCCGGCCTGGGCGCCGGGCAGCTACATGATCCGGGACTTCGTCCGTCACGTGTACGGGCTGCGCATCGCCGACGAGCGGGGCCGTCCCCTGGACGGCGAGCGCCTGGACAAGCAGCGCTGGCGCGTGGCCAGCGGCGGCGCCGCGTTCGTCGTCTCGTACCGGGTGTTCGCGTTCGAGGCCAGCGTGCGCACGTCGTTCCTGGACGACAGCCACGGCTACTGGAACGGCACCAGCCTGTTCTTCGCCGTCGAGGGCGAGACCACCCGGCCGCACGAGGTCGCCATCGACGCCCCGCGCGGCTGGCACGTCTCGACGGCGCTGCCGCGCTCCCCTGCCGGCGCCCATCGGGCCGCCACGTACGACGAACTGGTCGATTCGCCGGTCGAGGTGGGCACCCACGCCCGCCTGGGCTTCCGGGTGGGCCGCACCGCCTTCGAGGTCGCGCTTTACGGGCGGACCAACGCCGATCAGCGCCGCCTGGTGGCGATCCTGCGCCAGGTGGTGCAGGCGACCGCCGCGATCTTCGGCGGCTTCCCCTTCCCGCGCTACCTGTTCATCATCCACGCGCTGCCGGTGGGCAGCGGCGGCCTGGAGCACCACGCGTCGGTGACCATGGACATCACGGGCCTGTCCTTCGACGAGGAGAAGGGCTATGTCCGCTTCGCCGATCTGGCGGCGCACGAGTTCTTCCACGCCTGGAACGTGAAGCGGCTTCACGACCCGGTGCTGGGCCCCTTCGACTACACGCGCGAGAACTACACGCGCATGCTGTGGTTCCACGAGGGCTTCACCGACTACCTGGCCAACGTGATCATCCTGCGGGCCGGGGTGCTGGACGAGAAGGGCTTCTGGCGCTGGATCGCCGAGGACTGGCCCCGCTACGCCGCGCGGCCCGGCCGGCTGGAGACGCCCCTGCACGAGCTGTCGTTCGAGGCCTGGATCAAGCTGTACAAGCCGGCCGAGAACCACTTCAACAACACGGTCAGCTACTACGAGAAGGGGCTGTGGGTGGCGATGGCGCTGGACCTGGAGCTGCGGCGCGCGACGCGTGGGCGCCGCGGCCTGCCCGAGCTGTTCCGCTGGCTGTGGGAGCGCGCCCAGCGCCGCGAGGCGACGGTGACCGAGGCCGACGTCCGCGCCGCCGCGCGCGCCGTCGGGGGCAGGTCTTTCGACGGATTCTTCGAGCGCCACGTCCACGGCACGGACGACGTCCCGCTGCCCGCGCTGTGGCGGCAGGCCGGCCTGGCCGTGTCGCTGGCGCCCCCCTGGGCCCCCGAGGCGGGCGAGAGCGATCCGGTGCGGCGGGTCCGCGCGCGCAGCTGGTGCGGCGCGATGATCGAGGGCCGTCCTGCCGGCTCGGCGGAGCGCGCCTACGTGAAGAACGTGCTGCCCGGCTCGCCCGCGGACAAGGCCGGCCTGACGTACGGCGACGAGCTGGTGGCGCTGGACGGCGATCGCGTGAACGCGACCACGTTCGCGAAGCGCCTGGCCGACCATCCCGCCGGCCGCGCCGTCACCGTCAGCTACTTCCGTCGCGATCGCCTGCAGGAGGCGCGGCTGGTCGTCGGGACGTCGCCCGAGCGCAAGCTGCTGCTGGAGCCGTCGGCGCAGGCGCCCGCCGAGGCCGTCGCCATCCGCCGGGGCTGGCTGGGCCTGGGCGGTCGCTGAAGCTGGCCCTTCAGCCGACCTGCATGCGCAGCGAGCAGCGCCGGGCGATGGCCCGCAGCACCGTCCGTCCGTTCATCGCGTAGATGGACAGCTCGTCGACGCCGTGGCCCGGCCGCGCGCCCCACCGCCCCGACCACGAGGCCGAGCCGGGAGGGAACCGCACGCTGGCCAGCCCCTCCGCGACCGACAGCCTGAACCAGGCGGCCGTCAGCAGCGTCAGCGCGCTGAACCGATAGACGTCCTCGCCGTGGCCCGAGTAGTAGACGTGGGCATGCCGGGCCCCCCCGGAGCAGGGGTCGCCGCCTGGCATCGACACCGGCTTCAGAAAGGCCTGCGCGGCCCGGATGCCGGCGGACGTCTCGAACACCATGACGGTGATGGCCCCGCGCCGGGCCAGCCGTTGAAACCAGCAGCGCATGAACGCCGCGTGGGTCGCGGTCGGGATGTGGTCGCAGTGGGGTTTGCCGACCGCCGACCGGCTGCGCTGGCGGTGGAGCGCGATCAGGGCCTCGGTCGCCAGCGCCACCTCAGGCGGCGTGCGCGCCGCGCGGATGGCCCATGCCCCCACCTCTCGATCCAGTCGCTTCGGGTAGTAGGACAGGTTGTCGCGCATCGACTTGGACAGACCGTCGCGGAACAGATCCCATCGCCTCGGCAACCGCACCGCCAGCGGGGCGTCCACGGTACGCATCACCTCGGCCGTGTACCGCTTCACGCGCA
>Ga0070658_10001815_pt1 | contig 17964 bp, 18 predicted proteins | sample KBSC13metaG_FD_64664 | JGI IMG/M metagenome (GOLD analysis project Ga0070658, IMG submission 64664) | Corn rhizosphere microbial communities from Kellogg Biological Station, Michigan, USA - KBS C1-3 metaG | ecosystem: Host-associated > Plants > Roots > Rhizosphere > Soil ...
TTTACAGCACTTTCGTGAAAGTCGACGCGAGGTCAGGTCCAGCAAAGTCCGCGCCGCTGCAGCGCGCGCGTCACCATCGCGACTACATCGTCCGGCGTTTGGTAGTAGTCGTCAGAGCTCACCACGTCGACGTGCCATTCGAGCTCGCGAGCCGCTGCACGACGCCGATCATCTTCGCGGCGCCGAGCCCAATGGTCCGCACCGTCGTACTCGACTGCGACCTGAACAGCAGGCCAGGCGAAGTCGAGCCTGGCCACGAACGTCCGGCCACGAAAGACTTCCCACTGTGGCTGGGGGCGGGGCAGTCCGGCCCGCAGGAGCAGGAGGCGCAACCGCGTCTCCATCGGAGACTCGGTCTTCGGCTCGACGAGCGCGAGCCGTTCCTTGGCGGTGCGGCAGTGGCGAAGGCTGGGTCGGCTGGCGATGTACGCGGCGACCGCGTCCACGGTCGTGCAGCGCAAATGCGTCAACGCGTCGGCCGCGACGATTGCGTCGTCCTCATCGCGCAGTCGGAGGCAGTCGAACACCGTCCGCACCGCCGAAGTGACGGTGACCTGCCGCGTCACCCACACGTCCGCGTCAGCAAGCTGCGCCTGCGACACCAGCAGACCCGCCCGCGAGCGGATCCTCGTTCCCGGCGGCACGTATACATGCACGTCCAGGTCACCGTCACGTCGGATGTCCGCGCCATACAGCCACGCAGCCGTCGGTCCGCACACCACGGCGTCGGCTGGCAGCACGAGGCGCAGCGCGGACAACCGCAGCTCCAGGCTCTCCGGCACGTCCGCGTGCACCCAGACGCCGCGGAAGAGTCGGCGCCACCAGGGGGATCGAAGCGCACCGCGGGTCAGTCCTGCAGAGCGCGCTTGCGCGAGCGTGAACGGCAGTTGGCGCAGCTGCTCCGGAACAGTGGGCGAGGGCACTGCGGCAGCCTGCCGCGAAATGCCCGAGCCGCGTCTGAGTTGTCCACAGGCGGCGAGCTACCTCGCGTCGACTTTCACGAAAGTGCTGTAAATCGGCGCGTTTTAGGTGCGGTTCGTGAAGGTCGACGAAGACGGCGTGCGGAGCGGGGCAGAGCTAGTGCTTGAGCGGCCCGTATTCGTTGAGGCTCATCGTCTCGCTGTAGTCCGGGTGCCTGGTGACCGGTTGGGCCGGTAGGCCCCTGGTCGCGACGAAGTAGTCGATCAGCGCGGCGCAGTCCTTGCTGAGCGGCTTGATCTGCAACGACCAGACCAGCCACACCCGGTGATGCCCGGCCATCGTGTCGACCTTGGCACCGAACGCCGAGGGGTTCGCGTCCGCGACGCGGTCCTTGTAGTCGACCCAGTCGACCACCTTCGGCGAACCGAAGTTGGGGAAGACGACCTGAGTCGCCGGCGTGTGCAGCAGCCGCGAGGTCTGCGGGCTCATCTGGTCGGGGCAGTAGACGACGACATCGCCACGCCGCGCCTGCGCGTTGAGCACCGACGCGACCTGACCGGCCTGAGTGCGCGGCTGCCAGGCGTTTTCGAGGCAGACGCTGAGCTCCGCGATCACCAGCAACAGGAGCAAGGCCCGACGCGCCCGCCGGGTCGGAAGGACGGCGATCCCGCAGCCGACGACGACGACGAAGATGCCTGCGCCCAACGACAGGTAGCGCGGCGCGTAGGCCTGCTGGGTGATCGCGTCGACAACAATCGCAAGCACGAGCGTGCCGAGCACGATGCCCAGCAGCCGCGCCGGAAGGCGAGCTACCGACGTCTGCAGCACCACCTCACCGCGACGGCCACGACGGCCGATCAGCGCCAGGACCACGCAGCCGATCGCGATCAACCCGGCGAGCTGCGCGGCAGGCCTGCCGCCGCCCATCCAGGAGTCGATCGTGCCGACGATCGCATTGGCGTCCGGCGGCGAGTTCCAGGGCGCACCGGTGTGCCGCGACTGGTAGAAGAAGATCGGCAACCACGGGACGAACGCCGCCGACCCGACGGCGATCGCGGCAACAACGGTCAGCGAGGCGCGGTCACGCCGACGCCACGCCAGCCACAGCTCGGCACCGCCGACCACCGCGAGCACGAACACCGCGTAGTAGTGGGTGTAGAGCATGGCTGCCGCGACCGCAGCGACACCGACCGCGGCGCGCACTGAGCGATGCCGGTGCACGGACAGCACGGCATGCGCGCCAAGCAACCCGAGCAGCAGCAGCAAGCTGTACATCCGGGTCTCGACCGCGTAGCGCACCGCGAACGGCGAGACGGCGAGCAACACGACCGCCGCGATGCCAACCGCGTCGCCGCCGATGCGCCGTCCGAGTCGGAGCACGACCGGCAGCGCCAGCACTGCCGGCACCGCCGACAACGCCCGCACAGCAAACGTCGACGTGCCGAACAGCTGCATCCAGAAATGCAGCAGCACGTAGTAGAGCGGCGGCGCGCCGTCATGCCGGAGCGCGGCAGCGAGGTGGTCGATCGGCTGTCGCGCAATTGCGACCGACTGCGCTTCGTCCAGCCACAACGGCCCGCGCGAGATGAACCGCAGCGCGATGCCGAGGAGGATCGCCGCCACGATGCCGGCCGCCGCCCAGTCGCGGCGCCGCAAGACCCGCAGTTCGTCCGGCCCGGCCGGACGTTGCCGCAGTAGCCCGCCGCTGCTGAGCGACGACTGCGGTCTGTCGGTGACCGACATCGTCGTCAGGCCGCGCCCTCGTCACCGGCTGCGGCTCGCGCCGGTTCACGTCGCGGCAGCACCGGTGCATCCCGGCCGGTGCCTTCCGTCTTGCGGCGCAGCGTGCGCTGCTCCTCGTGGTAGTCGTCTTCGACGTTGACGGCCCACACGTCGTGCCCGGCGTCATCGAGGATGTTCTCGACGCTGAGCAACGCGGTCAGCATCGAGTGGTCCTGGTTGTTGTACTTGTGCATGCCGTTGCGGCCGACGGGATGGACGTTGGGGGTCGCCTCGGCGAGCCACCGGCGCAGCACCTCGACCGCGTCCTTGTAGCCCTCGTCGTAGACCGGATAGGCCTTCGGCATCCGTACGACGTAGCCGCACTGCACCTCGTCGACCCGAGCGAGGCCGAGCCGCTGCAGCTCGGCGGACCCGAGCCGGATCAGCTCATCATCCGGAGTCGACCACATCTCGTCGCCTTCGAAGACGAAGTACTCCAGACCGAGGCAGGTCATCCCTTCCTTGACCATGAAAGGCGACCAGGACCCGAAGTTCTGGATCCTGCCGACCTTCACATCCGGCGAGTGGATGTAGATCCAGTTGTCCGGGAAGCCGTCGGAGGCGGGTACGACGAGCGCGACGGTGAGGAAGTCGCGGTGCGACAGCCGTCGGGCCGCCTCCTGGACCGGAGCCGGCGCCGGCGGGTCCATTGCGAGCACCAGCTCGGGCAGCGGCATCGAGCTGATGACATGGTCGGCGGGGTAGACGATGTCGCCGTCGGCGTGGCGGGTGACGACAGCGGTCGCGCGGCCGTCCTTGTGCAGGATCGCGCCTACCGGCGCATGGAACGCGATGCTTCCGCCGCGCTCCTCCACCAGGTCGCGGGCGCGCTCCCACATCATCCCGGGGCCCAGCATCGGGTATTGGAACTCTTCGATCAGGCTGGCGACATCCTTCTTGTTCCGCTTCGGCAGCAATGCGTGCACGACGGCGGTCCGCAACGACAGGTTCTTCACCCGTTGTGCCGCCCAGTCGGCCGGCATCTTGCTGACCGGCATCCCCCAGACCTTCTCCGTATAGCTCTCGAAGAAGTGCCGGTAGAGCCGCCAGCCAAACCTCGCGACGAGCCAGCCCTCGTAGTTGGTCTGGTCCTTCGGCGGGTGCACCCGCGCCCACAGGTAGCTGAGAATGGTGCGCACGGCCTCGATGAACCCGAGGCTGCGGAGCGCGTTCAGCGCCCGCAGCGGATAGTCGATGAACTTGCCGTTGTAGTAGATCCGGCTCATCCTCGGCCGCAGCAGGAACTCGTCGTCCGGCAAGATCTCGTGCCACAGCTCTTCCACGACCGGCACCTTGGTGAAGAACCGGTGACCGCCGATGTCGAACCGCCAGCCGTCCCGCTCGACCGTGCGGCTGATGCCCCCCACAACGTCGTCGGCCTCGAGCACGGTGACCGGCTCGCCACGCTTGGTGAGCGCATAGGCGGCGGTCAGTCCGGCTGGGCCGGCGCCGATGACGACGACCTCCCGCTTACTGGGGGGCAACGGAACCTCCTCGCTGTGCGGCCGCTTCGCGGCTGCGAACATGGCAAGAGTGATCGACGACGGCGTCTCCGCGGTGCGGTCCGACGCCACGACGATCGCGCCTCCATGGTCCCCGATCGGGCCGCGGTCAAGCACACCCGGGCCGAACCGCCGCATGGCCGCACCTGCGGTTGCCGGTGTTCTGGCCGCCGCGTGCGGGGTCGCGCTGCTGCTCGGGCCGGCCAGCGGCACCGATCTGGCCGCCCAGCGCGCCCGCGCGGCCTTCGCCGCCCTCGCCCCCGGGGCCGCGGTCGACTTCCGCTGGTTCGGCGGGGTGCTGCCGGCGGCGTACAGCGTGGTCGCGCCCTACGTCGAGGCGGTCGTCGGCGTCCGGCTCACCGGGGTGCTGGCGGCGGTCATCGGCGCGGTGCTGCTCGCGCGGCTGCTGGTGCGCTGGCGAGTGCGGCGGCCGGTCTGGGCGGCGGCCTGGGGGGCGCTGGCGCTGTCGGCGAACGTCGTCAGCGGGCGCACGGCGTTCGCGGTCGGCACGACGCTGGCCATCGGGGCGCTGCTGGCGGTGCCCAAGGAGGACCGGCCGAGGTGGCGCTGGCTCGGCGCGGTCGCCCTGGCGGCACTGACCACGCTGACCAGCCCGGTGGCGGCGCTGTTCCTCGGGTTGCTGGCGCTGGCCTGGGCCATCACCCGCCGGCCAGTCGTCGTGCTCGCGGTCACGGCCGCGGTGGTGATGGGCGCTCTCGCTCTGCTGTTCCCGGAGCCCGGCCGGATGCCCGACACCTGGGCGGTGGCGCGGCCGGTGATCCTCGCCTGCTGCGCGGTCGTGCTGCTCTGCCGCGGGCTGCCGGTGCGGCTCGCCGCCGGGGTTTACGGCGCGGGTGCCGCAGTCGTGTTTCTTTGGCCGGGGCCGATCGGGTCCAACGTGGAGCGGCTTGCGCTGCTGTTCACCGGTCTCGTGCTGATCGCCGCGTCGTGGCTACCGCGTGTGCTGCTGGTGCTCGCAGTGCTCGTCGCGGCCCAGTGGACCGCCCGGGTGCCGCTGCACGACCTGACGACGTCGCACCGGCTGTCGGTCGAGCGCGCGTCGGCGACACGGCTGGTGGACATCCTGCACGGGCTGGGACGGGCGCAGGGCCGGATCGAAGTGGTGCCGTTCGCGGACCACGGTGAGTCCGACGTGGTCGCCGCGGCCTGGCCGCTCGCGCGCGGCTGGGAGCGGCAGGTCGACGTCCTGCGGGCTGCACCGCTCTATTCACACCGGCTGACGCCGGCCCGCTTCCGGGCCTGGCTGGACGCCAACGACGTGCAGCTGGTCGCTCTCGGCCGGCACACGCACGACTGGTCCGCAGCCAACGAACTCCGGGTCCTGCGCACACCGCCGCCGTGGCTGCAGCTCGTGCACTCGGATCCGGAGTGGACTGTGTGGCAGGTGCGCGACTTCCGGCCGCTCGTCAGCGCTCCGGCCCAGGTCACGCAGGTGACGGCCGACCGGCTCGTTTTCGCCGCCCCAACGGCTGGCAGCTACCGCGTCGGGTTGCACTGGTCCCGCTGGCTGACGGTCACCAGTGGTGCCTGCATCCGGTCGGACCAGGGTCGCGCGGATGTCGTCGTACGACGCGCCGGGACCGTGTCCGTGTCGTCGTCGTACCTGGCGCCGGTGTCCGGACGGCACTGCTGAGGCATCGGCGCAGGCCACGGAGGGAATGAACACCCTGACGGCGAGGAGGACGCGATGACGACGCTGCTCGATGACCAGTTGGTGGCCGACGCGCTGGTGAACCTGAGCGACTGGTCCGGGGACGCGAAACGCATCTCCCGCACGGTGTCGGTCGACGATCCCGACGCCCTGTGCAGCGCGGTCGCCGAGGCGGCCGACGCGATGGACCACCACCCCGAGGTCCAGCGGGACGGTGATGCCGTGACGTTCACGCTCTGGACACATTCGAAGGGCGGGGTCACCGAGCTCGACATCGCGCTTGCTTCCCGGATCGACGACCTGATCCTCACCGCGCAGCACCGTCGCCGCCCACCGGTACACGCGCAGCCCACCATCGAGGCAGGCGAGCAGACGACGCCCTCGCGCCCGGAGGCGTCCTCGACCGGCGAGGCCTATCCGGAGGAGCAGCGGGGCGCGCCGACGTTCAACGAGGCGGCCGTGCCCCGCGAGGACGCCGGAGCCGTCGTCGCGCCCGACGCGAGCCCGAGGTCAGCCGAGCCCCAGCCCGGCAACGCCGGGCCCGGCATGCACGAAGGCGTTGACGAGAAGTAGCTGGTTAGCGCTTAGACGTTCGCGCCAGCAGCGGCACGACGATGAGCAGGCCCAGCGACGTCGCGACGAACGCTGTCGCGGCAGCGCTCTCGTGCGCCGCCCAGACGAGCATCAGCACCATCAGCAGGATGACGATCAACCAGCCCGCAAGTGCACCCACGAATCGGTCCCTTCCTGTGAACTGACGGGACCGATTGTGTCCTACGCCTCCGACGGCGTGCGCTGGGCCGGGATCTTTGTGCCCTCGCGGCGGATCACTCCGCGCCGGTCCCGGGAGATCAGGTCGTCGAAGAGCTCTTGATGCTCCTCCGAAAGAGGGCCGTGGACGGTGAGGGCGTCGAGGCAGCGCAGGGCGGTGTCCTCGTCTCGGGTGAGACCTTTGCTCATAGCGCTTTCGTCGGCCCTGGGCGCGGCCGTCAGAAGCGGCCGTTGGGCCTAGTCACGGGTGGTTTCGGCCCTAGTTCCCACGGGTGAGGCCGATCGCGCCGCCCCGTAATCAACGGTTAGACGTTGAAGCGGAACTCGACCACGTCGCCGTCCTGCATGACGTAGTCCTTGCCCTCCATGCGGGCCTTGCCCGCGGCTCGGGCCGCGACGACCGAGCCGGCGGCGACAAGATCGTCGTACGAAACGATCTCGGCCTTGATGAACCCGCGCTCGAAGTCCGTGTGGATGACGCCGGCGGCCTGCGGTGCGGTCGCGCCGCGCTTGATCGTCCAGGCCCTCGACTCCTTGGGGCCGGCAGTCAGGTAGGTCTGCAGCCCGAGCGTCTCGAAGCCGACCCGGGCCAGGATGGCGAGTCCTGACTCCTCCTGGCCGTACTCCTTCAGCAGCTCTGTCGCTTCGTCCGGGTCGAGCCCGATCAGCTCGGCCTCGAGCTTGGCACTGACGAAGACCGCGGGTGCCGGCGCGACGAGGTCGGTCAGCTTGGCGCGGAGCCCCTCGTCGCCGAGGGCGGTGTCGTCGAGGTTGAACACGTAGATGAACGCCTTGTCCGTGAGCAGGAACGACTCGCGGAGCGCGGCCCGGTCGAGGGTCGGGTCGCTGCTCACCGGCCGGCCTTCGTCGAGCACCACACGGGCGCGTTGCACGGCGGCGAGCTCCTCGCGCTTGTCCGGCTTCATCCGCGCCTCGCGTTCCAGCCGCGACAGCCGGTTGTCGATCGTCTGCAGGTCGGCGAGAACCAGCTCGGTGTTGATCGTGGCGATGTCGTCAGCCGGCTCGACCCGGCCGTCGACGTGCGTCACGTCCGGGTCTGAGAAGACGCGCACCACCTGGCAGATCGCGTCCGCTTCGCGGATGTGGGACAGGAACTTGTTGCCGAGCCCCTGCCCCTCGCTGGCCCCTCGGACGATCCCGGCGATGTCGACGAATGTGACCGTCGCCGGGACCACCTTGGCGCTGTCGAACATCGCGGAGAGCACGCCCAGCCGGGCGTCAGGCACGTTGACGATGCCGACGTTGGGGTCGATGGTCGCGAACGGGTAGTTCGCCGCGAGCACGTCGTTGTTGGTCAACGCGTTGAACAGCGTCGACTTCCCGACGTTGGGCAATCCGACGATGCCGATCGACAACCCCATGCACCCATTGTCGCCCGGGTTGGAGTCCGCTCGGCCGCCGGCGGAGCGCCGTACGACGAAAGAAGGCCCCGACGGCGCGACCACGGGGAGTGGCACCGTCGGGGACCTATCGGTAGCGAAACAGAGGCGGGGGCCTCGTCGCCATCACCCGTTGTGACGATCGAGCGTTGAAAGCTCTCAACGCGCGTCGGAGCCGCAAACTGTCGGACCGGCACGCGACCATCGCCACATGAACGTCTTTGCCCTGTTGATCGCGCTCGTGACGCTCGCCGCCGGTTTCGCCGCTGGATGGGCGCTTGCCTCGATTCGTAACGGGAAGACAACCGCCGAGCGCGACGCGGCCAGGGCAGACTCCGCGGCGCTGCGCGCTGAGCGCGACGCAATGATCAGCCAGCTGCGGGCGGCCGAGGCCGCGAGCGCCGACGCGCTCGCCCGGCTCGACAGCGAGCGCGCGTCCCACCGGGAGAAGCTCGCGTTGCTCGACCAGGCCCAGTCGCAGCTGAAGGACACGTTCGCCCGGCTGTCCACCGAGGCCTTGGCGCAAAACAGTGGACAGTTCCTGCAACTGGCCGATGCCCGGTTTCGGGAGGCGGGAGCGCCGCTCGCTCAGACCCTCACCAAGGTCGAGCTGCAGATGCGCGAGATCGAGAAGGAGCGGGCCGGCGCGCACGAGGCGCTCCGGCAGCAGATCGAGTTCGTGCGGATGACCGGCGAGAAGCTGCGCCACGAGACCTCGATGCTGGTCACCGCGCTGCGCAAGCCGCAAGCCCGCGGGCAGTGGGGCGAGCTGCACCTGCGCCGTGCGGTTGAGCTCGCCGGCATGGCCGACCGCTGCGACTTCGTCGAGCAGCTGACCGTCTCCGACGGCGAGCGCACCCTGCGCCCGGACCTGGTGGTGAAGCTCGTCGGCGGCAAGCACGTCGTGGTCGACGCCAAGGTAACGCTGGCCGCCTACCTGGATGCCCACGACGCGACCGACGACGCGGTGCGGGAGGAGCGGCTCACCGCCCACGCCCGCCACCTGCGCCAGCACGTCGACCGGCTGGCGGAGAAGGCCTACTGGGCGCAGTTCCCGTCGACGCCGGAGTTCGTGGTGCTGTTCGTGCCGGGTGAGGCCTTCCTGGCGCCGGCACTGGAGCGGGAACCCTCGCTGCTCGACGACGCGCTTGCCAAGCGCGTGCACATCGTCACACCGACCACGCTGGTGTCGACGCTGCGGACCATCGCCTACGCCTGGCAGCAGCAGGCGCTGGCCGACAACGCCGCAAAGGTGTTCGAGCTCGGCCGCGAGCTCTACAAGCGGCTCGGCACCCTCGGCGACCACATGGACAAGCTGGGCCGCCAGCTGACCGGCGCGGTCAAGGCCTACAACGGCACGGTGGGCTCGCTTGAGCGCCAGGTGCTAGTGACGGCCCGCAAACTCAACGACCTCGAGGTGGTCGATGCGGTGCTGGGCGAGCCGGTTGCCGTCGAGGAGCCGGTGCGTCCTCTGTCGTCCCCCGAGCTGGTTGTGGCGGCCGAGGAGGCCCGCGCCGTCCGCGCGCTGCCTGCGGGCGAGCTGGACCGCCCCGAGGACTACGGCCTGGCTCCGGTCGAGCGCGACGAAAACCACCGTCTGAGCAGCTGAAAGCGTGGACTACGTCGCACTCGACGAGAGGTTGCGGCGCAGCTCATGCGGCAGCGCGAAGATCAGCCGCTCCTGCGCCGACACGACCTCCTCGACGTCGGCGTAGCCACGTTCGGCGAGCCAGCCGAGCACACCGGCGACCAGCGACTCCGGCACTGACGCGCCACTCGTGACGCCGACGGTTGACACGCCCTCGAGCCAGGCGGGGTCGATGTGCGAGACGTCGTCGACGAGGTACGCCGCGTCAGCGCCCGCGTCCTTGGCCACCTCGACGAGGCGCAGCGAGTTCGACGAGTTGGCCGAACCGACCACGAGCACGAGCTGTGACTTCGCCGCGATCTCCTTGACCGCGACCTGCCGGTTCTGCGTGGCGTAACAGATGTCGTCGCTCGGCGGGTCGACGAGCAGCGGGAACTTGTTGCGCAGCGCCGCGACGGTCTCGAGCGTCTCGTCGACGGAGAGCGTGGTCTGCGACAGCCAGGCGACCTTGGTCGGGTCGGTGACCTCGAGGGCGTCGACCGCGTCGGGCCCGTCGACGAGATGCACCCGGTCCGGCGCCTCTCCGGTCGTGCCGATGACCTCTTCGTGCCCCTCGTGGCCGATGAGCAGGATGTCGAAGCCTTCGCGGTCGAACCGGCGCGCTTCGGCGTGCACCTTGGTCACCAGCGGGCAGGTCGCGTCGATCGTCCGCAGGCTTCGAGTGGCGGCTTCGTCGTGCACCACCGGCGCGACGCCGTGGGCGGAGAAGACGATGACCGCGCCCTCGGGCACCTCGTCGGTCTCGTCGACGAACACCGCACCGAGGCCCTGCAGCCGCGAGACGACGTGCGAGTTGTGCACGATCTGCTTGCGGACGTAGACCGGTGCGCCGTACAGCTCGAGCGCACGCTCGACCGTCTGCACGGCGCGGTCGACGCCGGCGCAGTAGCCGCGCGGGCTCGCGAGCAGGACGCGACGCGCATCGGCGGAACTGGCCACGTTTCCAGGGTACGTGGTGTGGCGTTAACACCATTGCCAGGCGGGGCAGGTCAAAAGGGACCGAGAAAACCACCCGGGAGGGACCCTGATGGCACTGGCTCGACGTGCGGTGCAACTGCCGTTCACCGCGATCTCGATCGGCTTGGAAGCGTGGGAGCGCAGCCGCGGAATGCGTGAGTTCGCGCTCCGGCGCGCCGACGAGGCGCTTCAGATCGCGGCAGCGACACCGCTGGGTCGGCTGCTCCCGAAGCAGTTCCACGACGACAGTGCGGATCAGGAAGCGGCTCGCATCGCGGTCGAGGCGGCGCAGGCGCGCGCCGACGAGGCGCGAAGGGCGGCGGTCGAGCAGGTGCCGGCCGCGCTCAAGAAGCCGGCACCGTCGGCCGCGGCCAAGCAGGTCGGGGCACCAGGCGCTGTGGCCGAGCAGGTCGACCGGGTGCAGGAGCAGTTGCACATCGAGACACCCCAGTCGAGCGACGCGCTGCCGATCCCGGATTTCGACAACACCTCGATCGGGTCTCTGCGGGCACGGCTGCGCGCTCTCAGCATCGAGAATCTGGTCACGCTGCGCGAGTGGGAACAGTCGCACGCCAACCGGTTGCAGGTGTTGACGACGCTCGACAACCGGATCGCGAAGCTCGCCAAGGAGAGCACCGACGTCGGCCCGCGCGACACCGACTACCCCTCCGAGGCCAAGGCTGCCGAGAGGCAAGCCGAGGCACAAGGCGGCACGCTGCGCGTCTGACGCCTCGCCTGTGGAGGAGCGTCCGGCGTCGTCGTACGCGCGCCCTACAGTGGCGCCGTGCCGCTGGAGTCAAGCCCCGAGTCACCGCTGCCGGTGCGCACTGTTGCGCGTGCTCTCGCGGACTGGATCGGCCGGCTGGGTCGCGTCTGGGTCGAGGGGCAGGTGACGCAGATCAACCGTCGCGGTGACTCGCCGCGATGCTTCTTCGTGCTGCGCGACACCGCCGCGCAGATGTCGCTGTCGGTCTCCTGCGACCGGCGGTTGATCGACGCGCTGCAGCCGCCGCTCGCCGACGGCGCGCGCGTCGTCGTCTGGCTCAAGCCCGACTACTACGCCGCCCGCGGTCAGCTGACCATGACGGCGTACGACGTGCGCCCGGTCGGTGTCGGCGCACTGCTGGCGCGCTTCGAACAGCTGCGCACGATGCTGGCCGCCGAAGGCCTGTTCGCCGCCGAGCGCAAGCGGCCGCTGCCGTTCCTGCCGCGCAAGGTCGGGCTGGTCACCGGCCGCGGCAGCGCCGCCGAACGCGACGTCGTCGACAACGCCCGCCGCCGCTGGTCAGCGGTCGAGTTCGCGATCGAGAACGTCGCCGTGCAGGGCCCTTACGCCGTGCCTGAGGTGATCGCCGCGCTGCAACGGCTCGACACCGACCCGAACGTCGACGTCATCGTGATCGCCCGCGGCGGCGGCTCGATGGAAGACCTGCTGCCGTTCTCGGACGAGTCGCTGGTGCGCGCCGTCGCCACCTGCCTGACGCCAGTGGTCGCCGCCGTCGGACACGAGACCGACGTGCCGCTGGTCGACCACGTCGCTGACCGCCGGGCCTCGACGCCGACAGACGCAGCAAAACTTGTCACGCCCGACGTCGGTGAGGAGACTTCGCGGATCGCGTCGCTGCGCGATCGAACCCGACGCGCGCTGGCCGGACGCCTCGACACCGAGACGCACCGGCTGGAGGCGCTGCGCACCCGGCCGGCGCTGGCCGATCCGCACGGGCAGCTCGACCGGTGGAGCGAGGCGATCAGCGCCCAGCGCGAGCGGGCGCGTCGGGCGACACTCGCCTGCGTCGCCGAGTCGGCGCACGAGGTCGCGCGGCTGTCCGCTCGCGTCACTGCGCTGTCGCCGGAGGCCACTCTCCGCCGCGGCTACGCCGTGTTGCAACGCGGCGACGGCACCGCGGTCCGCGCCCCCGGCGACGTCAGAGTCGGCGAAGAGCTCTCCGCGCGGGTCGCCGAGGGTCGGATCCCGGTGAAGGTGACGTCATGACCGACGCTGACCAGCCGAGCTACGAGCAGGCACGCGACGAGCTGGCCGACGTCGTACGACGGCTCGAGGCCGGCGGGGTCACCTTGGAGGAATCGCTGGCGCTGTGGGAGCGCGGCGAAAAGCTGGCCGCGATCTGCCAAGGCTGGCTCGACGGCGCGCGCAAGCGGCTGGAGGAAGCGCGGCCGCCCGGCGACGAGCCGCCGGAGAACTGACGCGATCTAGCGCAGTGAGCCGGCGAGCGTCCGCAGCTCAGCGTTCGTCGCGTTGCCGGTCACCAGGACGAACACGCGTCCCGCTGTGCGGGTGAACGCCGTCTCGCCCCGGTTCGACGTCCGCACCTCCCACGCCACCCCGTCGATGTCCGCCTGGCCGCGAACGGCCCGACCGGCCTGGCCCAGCACGGCGTCGACGACAGCTTCGTCGGCGCCGTCGGACTCGTCGAGCCCGGCGTAGCGACTGCCGGGCACTGCCCAGCCGACGTGCATCTGCACCACGCCCGCGGCCGGATTGACCAGCCTCGTCGCGTTGGCGCGCCAGTTCGCCGGAAGACCGTGCGGCGCGAACGCGGGCTGGCGCGCTTCGTCGCCGAAGGCCTGCAAGACGCTGCTGTAGTCGGCAGCCGGCATCCGATCGGCCGAACTGGGATCGAGCAGGTATCTCGCGCCGATGAAGAGCACGACCCCAAGGACGACCGCCATCAGCCCCAGCGAACGGGCCATGTCGGCGAACGCCTTCTTCATCGCGTCATCGCTTCATCACGACCAGCGTGCCACGACCAGTGCCAGGCCGGGCCGACCAGCCAATCGCGCCGTATCGGCGCGTACGCGCCGATGACGCGCGATGCCTTCGCAGGGGCGAGCCGGCCGGGTCCGAAAACCGCCAGTCGCGGCCGGGTCCGTGCGCCATGCTGGTCGAGTGCACGAGGACTTTGACCGCTGCTACCGCGCGGTGCGCAGTCGCGACACGCGCTTCGACGGGCGGTTCGTCACAGCCGTGCGGACGACGGGGATCTATTGCCGGCCAAGCTGCCCGGCTCAGACTCCTCGGCAGGAGAACGTTCGCTTCTTCCCACGGGCCGCGGCCGCCGCGGCGGCGGGCTTCCGCGCCTGCAAGCGTTGCCGGCCGGACGCGGCGCCGGGCACGCGCGACTGGGACGTGCGCGCCGACCTAGCCGCTCGCGCCCTGCGCGCGATCGAGCGCGGCGTGATCGACACCGACGGCGTGCCCGGACTGGCCCGTCGGCTCGCCGTGAGCGAGCGCCACCTACACCGCGTGCTGGTGCGCGAGATCGGCGTCGGACCGCTCGCGCTCGCCCGCACCCGCCGGGCGCAGACCGCGCGCATGCTGATAGAGCACACCGACCTGCCGCTGACCGAGGTGGCGTTCAGCGCCGGATTCGCGAGCATCCGGCAGTTCAACGACGTCATGCGCGACGAGTTCGGGGTAGCGCCGGGCACCCTGCGCCGGGCACCGGTCCGCACCGGCGAAGCCGTCGGGACGCTGACGTTGCGGCTCGCGATGCGCACGCCGTACGCCGCCGGGCCGATGCTCGCGTGGCTCGGCACCCGCGCCGTACCCGGCGTCGAGGAGGTCGGCGAGGGTGTCTACCGCCGGGTGCTCGGCGGCGGCGTCGTCGAGATCGAGCCGCGACCAGACGCGGGCCACGTGGTGGCGCGCGTCGACGCCCGCGACCTGGCCGCAATCGCGCCCGTAGTCACCCGCGCCCGCGCGCTGTTCGACCTCGATGCCGACCCGGCCGAGGTCGACGCAGTGCTCGGCAACGACGAGCTGTTGCAGGCAAGCGTGCAACGACACCCGGGCATGCGGGTGCCCGGCTGCGTCGACGGCTTCGAACTGACCGTCCGGGCGGTGCTCGGGCAGCAGGTGTCGGTCGGCGCCGCCCGGACGTTCGCCGCCCGCCTGGTCGCGCGATGCGGCAGCGCTCTGGACGTCCACAGCGGGTCGCTGACCCACAACTTCCCCGCCGCCGAAGCGGTTGCCGAGGCGGATCTGGACGGGCTCGGCCTGACGACAGCACGGGTCCGGACACTGCGTGCTTTAGCCCAGGCGGTCGCGTCCGGAGACATCACGCTCGACCCCGCAGCCGACCGCGACGAAGCGCGCCGGAAGCTGCTCGCTGTGCCGGGCATCGGCCCGTGGACGGTGGACTACGTGGCGATGCGTGCGCTCGCCGACCCGGATGCGTTCCCCGCCGGCGACCTCGTCCTGTGCCGTCGGCTCGGCGCCGACGCCGCCGCGCGCGCCGAACGCTGGCGGCCGTGGCGCGCGTACGCCGCCATGCACCTGTGGACCTCAACGAATGCAACGAACGAGGAGACGACATGACCAGCACCATCGACGCGGCAACCGTCGACACGCCGGTAGGGCCGTTGGCCCTGCTCGTGCACGACGACGTCCTCGTCGCGGCCGGCTTCGCCGACATCGAGGCGCACTACGACCGGCTGGCACGCGACGCCCGCAGTGAGCCCGCGCCATTGCGGCGGGTGGCCGGGCTGGGCGCGTTCACGACCGCGCTTTCGGCGTACGTCGATGGCGACCTCACCGCACCCGACACCTTGCCGGTCGCGCAGGGCGGTGGACCGTTCTGGCAGGCGGCGTGGAAGGTGATGCGCGAGGTGCCGCCGGGCGAGACGATCACCTACGCCGAACTCGCCACCCGCGCCGGCAACGAGAACGCGGTGCGCGCGGCCGGAAGCGCGTGCGCGCAGAACCGCATCGCGCCGGTGATCCCGTGCCACCGGATCCTGCGCACCGGCGGCAGGCTGGGCGGCTACTACTACGGGCTCAGCATCAAGGAGTGGCTGCTCGCGCACGAGCGCGCAGCGCGCGGCTGATCAGCCCAGCGGTCGGCTGATCAGCGAGCGCCGATCCGGGACACGACCTCGAGCACTTCATCCGCGAGGCGCATCGCCTCCTCGCGGGTGTCCTGGATGGCGACCTCGCGGCCGGCCTCCGCAACCACGGTCGTCAGCACGAGCACGAGCGTCTCGCCCAGCGGCTGCTGGTCGGGACGCAACAGCGCAGAGTTGACCTGGAGCCAGTCGCGGTAACGACGGCGCGCGATCAGCTCGAAGCCGGGCGGACCGCCACCGGCGAGGAACATCCGGGACAGCTCGCGTTCCTCCCAGCAGCCGCGCAGATAGGCGTCAGCGCCGATGAGGAACAGGTCGAATGGATCGTGCGAGCCGCCGTCTGACCGCGCCTCCCGCACCGCGGATGCGGCCCGGTCCTCCTGCCTCGCCTGGTAGTCCTCGAACAACGCGAGGTAGAGGTCGGCCTTGCCGCCGAAGTGGTGGTAGAGGCTGCCGACGCTCGCCCCCGCCTTCGCCACGACGTCGGCGATGTTGGCTTCGGCGAACCCGGACGAGGCGAAGACCTCACGCGCGGCCGCCAACAGGCTGGCGCGCGTCGCCTGAGCACGGCCCGCCCCGCGGCCGCTCAACGCCGTGGTCACCCAGCAAGATTGCCACGACTTGCAGACATTCGGCGCCGGTCCTCGGTAAGGCGTGCGCTCGCCGTCGGTAAAGATCTCGTCGCAGCGTGTGAGTCAGCGCGGTCTGGGCGCCGGATCCCGGGCGCCGATACGATCCGGGCATGTCCGACGCAGCCGTACCGGGATCGCTGCAAGTCGGCGCAGAGCAACCGGACCGCAACCTCGCGCTGGAGCTCGTACGGGTCACCGAGGCGGCCGCTATGGCCGCCGGCCGTTGGGTGGGGCGCGGGGACAAGATCGGCGCCGATCAGGCCGCGGTCAACGCGATGCGCCAACTCGTCTCCACCGTGTCGATGAACGGCGTCGTCGTCATCGGCGAGGGCGAGAAAGACGAAGCGCCCATGCTCTACAACGGCGAGAACGTCGGCGACGGCAACGGCCCCGACTGCGATGTCGCGGTCGACCCGATCGACGGCACCACCCTGACCGCGAAAGGCATGACCAACGCGGTCTCGGTGATGGCCGTCGCCGAGCGGCACTCGATGTATGACCCGTCCGCGGTGTTCTACATGGAGAAGCTGGTCACCGGACCGGACGCCGCCGACTACGTCGACATCGAAGCGCCGGTGGAGCACAACATCCAAGCCGTCGCCAAGGCGAAGCACTGCTCTGCTGAGGACGTGACGGTCGTCGTACTCGACCGACCGCGACACACCGAACTCGTGCAGCAGATCCGCGACGCCGGCGCCAGGATCAAGTTCATCAGCGACGGCGACGTGGCGGGCGCGATCATGGCCACCCGCGACGGCACCGGTGTCGACCTGCTGATGGGCGTCGGCGGAACACCGGAAGGAATCATTGCCGCCTGCGCGGTGAAATGCCTCGGTGGCGTCATCCAAGGCAAGCTCTGGCCGAAGGACGACGCCGAACGCGAGCGGGCGATCGGTGCCGGCCACGACCTTTCGCGCGTGCTCAGTAACGACGATTTAGTGAGCAGCGACAACGTTTTCTTCGTAGCCACCGGCATCACCGACGGCGAGTTGGTCGACGGTGTTCGCTATCGGGCCGGCGGCGCGACGACGCACTCGCTGGTGATGCGCTCGAAGAGCGGCACCATTCGGACCATTCACAGCGAGCACCGGCTGACCAAGCTGCGGGCCTATTCGGCGATCGACTTCGAGCGCCACTCCTAGCTTTCGCCCGTCACAGACCCCGCAGGCGGCGCACCAGCCTGCCGATCGGCCGCATCCAGGGCGGCCAGAGTTCCAACGCCTGCCACTCCTCGATCGGCTCGACGTACGCCGTGGGGTCGTCGCGCTGCTCGGGCGCGACGTCGAGTTCGTGCGCCGTGGCGAAACGTCGAAGTCCGGTGAGCAGATCGTCGCGACGATTGAACTCGGTGACGTCGAAAGCGGCGCGGCCTTCCGCGGTTGTTGCAGTCACGACACGGCCGTCCGCAGTGAAGAACTCGAACTCGTCATCTTCGATGCTGTAGACGCTGACCACGCGAGCGAGATCCTGAAACGAGCGGGCGGCGAACACCTCACCGTCGACCCGGTCGACCGCGAAGACGATCGGCGGCATCGCGTCCGGCGAGTCCGCGCCCGGCGGCCCCAGCCGCGCGACCGCCGCCGCCCCGCCGACACAGACCAGCAGAGCGGCGAGGCCCTCGCCGACAGCCCTGCTGGCCTCGGCGGTTTCACCGGTTCCGATGGACGTGACGAGGATCAAGGCACCGACGGTTGCCGCGACTATCGACAGCGCGGTGAGGGCTACCAGCCAACGAGCGGCCGTGGCCGTGACCCTCGCCCTGCTGCCGGCGACCGCACAGCAGCCGACGCCGACGACAGCCAGGACTGCCCCC
>Ga0070658_10001819_pt1 | contig 17950 bp, 22 predicted proteins | sample KBSC13metaG_FD_64664 | JGI IMG/M metagenome (GOLD analysis project Ga0070658, IMG submission 64664) | Corn rhizosphere microbial communities from Kellogg Biological Station, Michigan, USA - KBS C1-3 metaG | ecosystem: Host-associated > Plants > Roots > Rhizosphere > Soil ...
ATCACGGCGTCCATGCGCCGCTTATCGGCTCAGCGCTGAAGTGTCTTGAGCAGAACGCGGAACTTCGCGAGGTTGACGCGCAGCGACGAGATCGCGTCTTTCGCGAGCGCGCTCCCACCGGGATCGAGCGTCCGCAGCGCGGCGGCGCCTTGCTTCTCGAGCGTTGCGATCTGCTTGGCGAGCTTGGCGTTCGGGCCCCGGCGCGCCTTGTCGATGCGGATCAGCGTCGTGTCGATCTGCAGCGTGACGAGCGCCGCGTCACCGCCCCACACCTGCCGCGCGATCGAGTCGAAACTACGGACGTTCAGGACGAGGTTGTGGATCTGCACCGGCGTCGGAGTCGCCGCGATCACAGCCGCTCGACCACGCCTGCGATCGCCTGACCGAAGCCGATGCACATCGCCGCGATCCCGTACCGCGCGTTGCGGCGCTCGAGCTCGGAGAGAAGCGTCGCGGTCATGCGCGCTCCGGTCGCGCCGAGGGGATGGCCGAGCGAGATGCCGCCGCCGTTCGGGTTGACGTCGCCGGCCTCGTAGCGCTCCTTCAGCCCGGAATCGGCGAGGAACTGCAGCACGACCGACGCGAACGCCTCGTTCACCTCGATCACTGCGATGTCGTCCCACCTCAGACCCGCCTTGGCGAGCGCACGGTCGCAGGCCTCCGGGTTGCCGTGCAACATCATGTGCGGGTCGACGCCGGCGATGCCGAAGCCGAGAAAGCGGCCACGCGGCTCGAGACCGAGCTCCGACGCCTTCCGCTCGGAGGCGATCAACACGGCGGCGGAGCCGTCGACGATCTGCGACGAGTTCCCGGCGGTGACGACGCCCTCGGGAATGAACGCCGGCTGCAGCGACGCCATCTTTTCCAGCGTGGTCTCGCGACGAACCGCCTCGTCGACCGCGAAGCGCGTACGCGTCAATGTCGCGGCGCCTCCGTCGCCGTCGGGCGACGGCACGTCCAGGTCGATCGGGATGATCTCCTTCTCGAAGCGACCCTCGTCGATCGCGCGCGCCGCGCGCATGTGCGACTCGTACGAGTAGCGGTCGAGCTCCTCGCGCGACAGCTTCCACTGCTTCGCGATCTCCTCCGCCGAGATCCCTTGCATGACGATGTCGAACCGCTCGTGCACGAGGTCGGACATCGAGCCGCGGTTCGAGCCCATCGGGACGCGCGACATCATCTCGACGCCGCCCGAGATGACGAGGTCGAGCTGACCGGACCACACGGCGGCCGCCGCGTTGAAATTCGTCTGCATCGACGAGCCGCATTGGCGATCGACGGTCGTGCCGCAGACGCTCACCGGCCAGCCGGCCGTGAGCGCGACGTTGCGGCCGATGTTCCACGCCTGCTCCTCGATCTGCGTCACGCACCCCCATTGCAGGTCCTCGACCTGCGCGGGATCGACGTCGTTTCTCGCCACCAGGCCGTTGACGACCTGGGCCGACAGCTCATCGCCGCGAATGTGGGAAAGCGTGCCGCCCTTCCGCCCGATCGGGCTGCGGACGGCGTCGACGATCAGAGCATCGGACGGTTGCATTCTCCCATGGTATCCCGCAAGAATCGGAGGATGCTCGGACGAGACCGCAAGATAGAGCTGCTGCGGCAGGTGCCGCTCTTCGCCGATTGCTCGAAGCAGGAGCTGCGCGAGATTTCGCTCGTGGCCGACGAGATCGACCTTCCTGCCGGGTACGTGCTGACCCGGGAGGGCGCGTCGGGCCAGGAGCTCGTCGTCATCGTCGAGGGCAAAGCCGATGTGACCCGGCGGGGGCGCAAGGTCAATTCCGTGAGCAGCGGCGACTTCATCGGCGAGATCGCGATCGTGACCGAGTCGCCTCGCACGGCGAGCGTCAAGACGACCGAGCCGACGTTCGCGCTCGTCCTCACCCGACGAGACTTCCGCGCTCTCATGAAGCGCGTGCCGTCGATCCAACTGAAGGTGCTCGACTCGCTCGCAGCACGCATGCCGGAATGAATCCCGGTGCCCGCGCGTTCTAGCGGGCATGAAAACGGACACCAAGCTGGACATCCTGCGCCGGCTGCCCGTATTTGCAGGCGCCTCGACGAACGAGCTGCGGCAGATCGCGTCCCGCGTCGACGAGATCGACGTCCCGGCCGGCTACACGCTGACCCGCGAAGGCGACCGGGGGCGCGAGTTCGTCGTGCTCGTCGAAGGGTCGGCGACCGTCGAGAGCGACGGCCGCGTGATCGCGACCCTCGGCGACGGCGACTTCCTCGGCGAGATCGCGCTGCTCCTCTACACGCAGCGGACCGCGACCGTCAAGACGACGACACCGTCCCGCCTGCTCGTCATGACCGACCGGACCTTCCGGACGCTCGTCGACGACGTGCCGGCGTTCAGCCGTCGCGTGTGGAGCGCTGCCGCGGCTCGTACCTAGGCACCGTCGGGCGCTCGACGTGCGCGAGCCACGTCGTCATGCCCAGCTCCAGCACGCGCCGCTTGCCGTCGGTGTCGGCCTCGCCCAGCTCGCGGAACGAATACGCGACGTCGCCGCCGAGCACGGCGACGCCGTCGACGACGACCGACTGGTGACCGGCCGTGTGGCCCGGCGTCGGCAGGAGGCGTATGCCCGCCAGGATCTCCGTCTCGCCGTCGTGCTCGACATAGGTCGCGCCGTCGAAGTCGACCCACTCGCGCACCGTGTAGTCGTCCTCGGTCAGCGCGTCGTGCAGCTCGCGCGCCTGCACGTGGATCGGCACGCCGGGAAAGAGCGGGTTCCCTCCGCAGTGGTCGAAGTGCAGATGCGTGTTGATCACGCACACGACGTCGCGCGGGATCCGGTCGGGATAGCCGCGGGGATGCCACTCGCCCTCGACGAGTGGGTGCGTCCCCGTCATCCCGGTGTCGACGAGGACGAGGCCGTCCGGGTGGGCGATCGTGTGCGCGAAGACGGGGAACGTCCCGCCGAACGCCTGCACGTCCGCGACGAGGTGCGCCGTGATCACCACGTGTTTGTCGGCCTCCGGCGCGGGAACACCCGGGCCATGATCGGAGTCGGCATCGCGTTCATCATCGTCGGGATCATTTTCCTCTTCATCGTGCCGTGGGTCGGGATCCCGGTGGGGATCGTCGGCCTCGTCCTGACGATCCTCTATTTCGCCGGCTTCGGCCGCCGCGCCGCCGGAGGCCAGCAGCCCCAGTAGTTACGCTCTGCGGCGATGCGCATGCGCCGCGCCCCGCAGCCGGACGAGGCCACTGCGGCCCCTCCCGCCGCACGTGCGGTTCGCCGGGCGCTGCCGCCGGCCGGACAGCTGCGCCGCGAGCGGCGGGTCTTGCTGCAGGCGCGCGAGCGGCGACTGCGCGATCTCGGGGGCCTGATGGTCGAGATGTACCGCCGCGATCAGTTCCGGCAGGACCTCCTGGTCGACCGCTGCGTCGAGCTGGCGAAGATCGACGAGCGGCTCGGCGAGCTCGAGACGCTCCTCAGCGTCTCCGCGTCGCGCGGACGCGTCCGTGAGGCTGCGCGCTGCGAGTGCGGTGCACCGCTCTTCTGGGGATCCAAGTTCTGCGCGCAGTGCGGTCGGGCGGTCGCGGCGACGTGAGCGAGGCGCCCGAGCATTACTGCCCCCGCTGCGGCGTCGCCTACGAGCCGACGCAGGAGTACTGCCTCGAGTGCGGCACGAGGCTGCCCGTCAACCGCGGCGTCGTCGGCGTGCTCGCGCAGTCGTGGCAGCGCCGCTTCGCCTGGTATCCGGGCGACTGGATCTGGCCGGTGCTCCTGTTCTTCGTGCTGACGGCGCTCGCGACGGCCACGGCGCTCGCCGCGCGTTCGGAACGGAACGCGTCGCGGCCGATCATCGCGACGAACGACAGCATTCCGGTCGGGCCGGGCGCGACACAAGGCGTCGTTCCGGTCACCTCTTCGCCGGCGACCCTGCCGGTGCCGACGAACCAGCCGACGATCACGACCGGCCCGCTGCCGGCGGCGCCCGGGTCGCCCTCGACCGGCGCAGCCACGACGCCGGCGCCGCCGGCGAACCCGAACGCGCTCGCGACGTGGCCTGCGAACAAGTCCGGCTATACGGTCGTCCTCGAGTCGCTGCCGGTCGCCAACGGGCGTGCGGCGGCCGTCGCACGCGCACGGAAGGCGAAGTCGAACGGCATCAGGGACGCCGGCGTCCTCGTCTCATCCCAGTACTCGAGCCTCCACGGCGGGTACTACGTCGTCTTCGCCGGGATCTACGGATCCGCGTCAGAGGCGGCGGCGGCGGTGCCGAACGCGCATGCGCACGGCTTCCCCGACGCGTTCGAGCGCCAGATCACGCATTAGGCGCCACGGAGGTGTAAGTCGGCGGACGGAGGGGCAGGGTTTGCCTGGCCGACACCGTGTCGCGTTCGCAACAAAGGCAACGAAATCACTGACTTTGTGACACGCGGGGGAACGTGTAGGATCGAAGCAAAGGAGAGGCGTCCGGCCCGCCTTTACCCGCTTCTAACCAGGAAAACGCGGGAACTTCATAGGAGTTGAGCACACGAGTGATCGAAGAGCGGACCGTTCAGCTGCAGGCGTGCATGTATCAGTACTCGCGAGCCATTTACCGGTCGATCAAGGACATGATCGATCCATACGGCGACCGAGCGTCGCAGCTGGAGTCCCGCCGCGCAGTCCTGACGGCCTGTGAGCAGACGATGGAACGCCTCGCCGCCGATCCGCTCTATTTCGCGAAGCCTGACCGCGCGCTCTTCCAGGACATCCGCCGCTACTTCCCGATCACCTGTCAGGCCGAGGTCGCCTGGGCTGTGTCCGAAGGGATCAATGCGGCCGTGCAGTTCATCCAGGACCAGATCGAGGCCGGCGCGCTCGACGGCGGCGTCGCACGGTGCCGCGCGACGACGCGCAAGGGGAAGCCGTGCCAGCGCACGCCGCTCCCGGAACGGGACTACTGCCCGTCGCACCAGCACCTCGAAGCGCGCGCCGCCGCGTAACGTCTTCCACAGCTTTTCCCCACTGACGTTCCACAGGCACCCGGCTATAGGGTGCTGACGGGGTGTCGCATGACACAGACAAGCTGATTCGCCAGCTCTCGCTGGTCGCGTTCCTGATGGCGGAGCGGCGTCCGATCACGGCCCGGGACGTCAAATCGAACGTCGAGGGCTACTCCGAGATGTCGGACGAGGCATTCGCCCGCCGCTTCTACAGCGATCGCGCCGAGCTGATCGCGCTCGGGGTCCCGCTGCACTCGCAGCGCGACGAGTTCACCGGCGAGGAGCTCTACACGCTCAAGTCCGACGAGTATTTCCTGCCCCAGCTCGAGCTCGAGGACGAGGAGCTCGCGGCGCTGCAGACCGCGCTCTATCTCCTCGAAGGGCAGTTCGCGTACGCGGAGCCGCTGCGGCTCGCGCTGCAGAACCTCGCGCTCGGCCGCCCCGGCTTCGTCGACGCGCCGACGGAGGCAGCGCGCAGCGTCGAGGTGCTCGACCCCGACTACTCGCCGGAGATGCCGGGCCGCCTCGCGAAGCTCGAAGGCGCGATCTCGAAGCAGCGCACGGTCAAGTTCGACTACTGGTCGATCTCGCGCGACGAGCACGCCGAGCGCACGCTCAATCCGTATGCGCTGCTCCCGGACAACGGCGTCTGGTACGTCGTCGGGCACGACCTCGACCGCGACGACATTCGGACGTTCCGCGTGTCGAGGATTCGTGGCGACATCAAGTTTGCGACCCGCCGCGAGCGCGACTTCCGCACGCCGACCGACTTCGACATCGAGCGCTACCGCGGCAGGCCGCCGTGGCAGGTCGGCGACATCGTCGGCGAGGCGCGCATCGAGGTGCGGGGCGACACGGCCTGGTGGGTGCAACGCACGTACGGCGACACCGGCCGGCTCGAGGACGGCGTGTTCATCACCGACTACTCCTCCATCCCCCAGCTCGCGTCGTGGGTCCTGCGGCAGGACGGCCGCGCCGTCCCGCTCGAGCCGGACGAGCTGCGGCGCGACGTCGCGACGTCTCTGCGCCGCGTCCGCGACCGCCACGAGGGCAAGCCGGACGTGCCCGCGCGCGAGAAGCCGCAGCCGATCGGCGAGGCTGCCGCGGAGCGGCCCGCCGGTCCCGTTGCGCCCGAGCGGTTCGCCGTCCTGCAGGCGCTGCTCGCGTTCCTGCTCGCGGCGTGCGGCGAGGACAAGGACGCCGAGATTCGCGTCTCGCAGCTGCTGGAGCGCTTCCCCTCCATCCCGGCCGAAGAGCTCGAGGAGCATCTGTCGCTCCTCAACCTCGTCAACTTCGGCGGCGGCTGTTACACGATCTACGCGGAGCTGCGCGACGAGACGGTGCACGTCGACAAGGAGCTGTGGGGCGACACGTTCCGGATGCCGCCGCGGCTGACGCCGCTGGAGGCGCGCGCGATCCGCCTGGCGCTCGAATACGTCGGGCCGATGATCGCCGCCGACGCGCACACGCCGCTCGCACGCGTGCGGAAGAAGCTCGAGGAGACGTTCGGCCAGTTCGCACTCGCACAGACGCCGCAGCCGCAGGTCGAAGACGAAGCCGAGGACCTGATCTCGAAGCTTGCCCGCGGTGTGCGCGAGCATCGCCTGGTCGAGATCGAGTACCAGAAGGAGACGGAGGCGACGCCGACCGTGCGGACGATCGAGCCCTACCAGCTCGAGCGCCGGCTGCCGTACTGGTACGTGCACGCGTGGGATCCGGGGAGCGACTCCGAGAAGTCGTTCCGCATCGACCGCATGCGCAGCGCGAAGGTGACGCGCGAGAAGTTCTCACCGCGCCCGCAGTTCGAGCCGACGCGGCTCCGCGACGCGGGCACTGCGCGCGTGCTCTACACGAAGGAGATCGCACGCTTCGAAACGGAGCGCGGCGCCCACCTGCTCGCCGACGGCTCCGGGATCAAGGACGTCTCCGTCGGCAGCTACGCGTGGCTCGAGAGCGACATCCTCGCCAAGCGCGGCGAGGCGATCGTGCTCGAGCCCGCGGACGTGCGCCAGAACATCGCCGCCCGCGCCAAGGAGCTCGCAAAAGAGCTCGGCGTCGAGCGGATGCGCGTGAAGGTCTAGCTTCTCAGCGGCAGGGCCAGCACGAACGTCGTGCCCGCGTTCGGCCGCGAGCGGACGTCCAGGGTCCCGCCGTGCGCCTCGGCGATCGAGCGCGCGATGAACAGTCCGAGCCCGGTGCCGGGCTTCGAGCCGCCCGGCATGTCGGCGCGGCCGAACTTCTCGAAGATCAACCGCTGCTGGTCGTGCGGGATGCCGGGCCCGTTGTCGGAGACCTCGATCAGCACGCGGCCGTTCTCACGCCGCGCCCGTACCGCGACCTCGTCCCCGGCGGGCGAGTACTTGACGGCGTTGTCGATCAGGTTCGACAGGACCTGGCGCAGCCGCTCCGCGTCGCCGCGGATCGGCGGCAGCGAGTCGGCAACGTCCGCGCGCACCCGCACCTCGTCCTGACCGACGGCCGCTGCACCGACCGCATCGGCGACGACGCGCGTCAGGTCGACGTCGGTGAACCGGTAGTTGAACGTGCCCGCCTCGATGCGCGACGTGTCGAGGACGTCGCCGATCAGCGCCGCCAGACGGTTCGTCTCGTCTGCGATCAGGGCGAGAAACGCCTCCCGCTGATCCGGATTGAGCGTGCGCCACCGGTCCTGCAGCGTTCGAGCGGCGCCGATCACCGCCGCCATCGGGCTGCGCAGCTCGTGCGACACGAGCGAGACGAAGTCGGCGCGCAGCGCGGAGAGCCGGCGCAGCTCTTCCACCGTCTGACGCTCGGCCTCGTAGCTGCGGATGTTCTGCACTGCAGTGGCGACGAGCCGGCCGAGAAGTGCGACGAGCTCCGCCTCGTCGTCGGTGAAGGAGTTCGCTTCCCGGCGTGAGAGCGAGATCATTCCGATCGGCCGCGCGCCGATCAGGAGCGGCGCGATCAGCTCGCTGCGGAGGCCGAGATCGAGCAGGTGCGCGTCCTCGGGATAGGCCTTGTCCGCGAGATCCAGGCGCTTGACGACCTCGCCGGCCACGACGCGCTCGAGCACGGTGCCGGCGATCGGGCCGACGCTCCCGGGCGGGTACACGGTGTCGGCGCCGCGGCCCGCGGTGGCGATCGTCCGCGCTTCCTCGTCCTCGACGAGGACGATCGCCGTGCGGTCGAACGGGATCAGCCCGCGGACCTCGCGGATGAACGCGCCGAACGACTGCTCGATGTCGAGCGACGAGCCGAGAGCGCGCGCCGAGCGATTCGCCGCCTCGAGGAGGTCGACGCGGCGACCGAGCGCGTCGCGCAGCCGCTCCGCCTCTGCAGCGCGCTCCTCACCGGCGCGGCCCTCGAGCTCGAGGCGCCACACGAGCCAGCCCATGAAGAGCCCGCTGAGCAGGAGGACGCCCGCGGGGAACGAGACGCGGTCCGACACGAATCCCGGCGGGCCGAACTTGTTCGCGCGCCACCACTCGTTGAACCAGAGGAACGGGATGAAGGCGAGCGGCAGAACGACGCCGCCCGCAAGCCCGTAGCGCAGCGCGGCCTCGACGACGACGAGCACGAGCGCCCAGCGCGTCTGGTCGCCGTACTCGTAGGAGTAGAGCATTGCGAAGACTGCGACGACGGTGGTGTCGAACACGAGCGCCGACAGGCCGATCGTCGGCAGCCAGCCGCGCGGCGCGTTCCGTGCGAGCACGAAGAGCACGGCCGCCCCGGCGGCGAGCGCCGCCGTGAGCGACCATTGCGCCGGCCGGTAGCCGGGCGGCACGCCGGGGCTGAAGAGAGCGACCTCGAAGAGTGCGAAGGCGGCGCCGCCGAGACGCACCCATGCCACCCAGCGCTCCACTGCGACGCGATCGATCATTCGCTCACGCTCAGCCGCTCCAATGCCCAGCGCGCGTGCTCTCGCAACACGTCGTCCTCGTCGTCCACGAACGTCGCTACCACGTGCGCCTCGGCCTCGCCGCCGACGTTGCCGGCCGCCACGAGCGCGTTGCGACGCAGCCAGCGTCCGTCGTTGCGCGGCACGTAGAGCCGGTCGTAGCGACGGCGCAGCTCGTCCGGATCGAGGGTCAGCCATTCGACGAGCGAGACGTGAGCCTCTCCCGGGTCGGCGTCGGCGCGACGCTTTTCGACGCCGCGGTTCCACGGGCAGACATCCTGGCAGATGTCGCAGCCGTAGACGTGCGAGCCCATCGGCTCGCGGTAGTCGACGGGAATGGACGCGGGCGCCTGCGACCAATAGGAGAGGCAGCGCGTCGCGTCCAGCGTGCCGGCGACGTCGAGCGCATCGGTCGGGCACGCGTCGATGCAGAGCGTGCATTCGCCGCAGTCGAGGCCGAGCGGCGGGGTCGGCTCGAGCTCGACGTCGCTGACGAGCGTGCCGAGCACGACCCACGAGCCATGGCGGCGGGTGATCAGCATCGTGTTCTTCCCGTAGAAGCCGACGCCGCTGCGCGCCGCTGCTTCGCGGTCGACGTGGTGGTTCGCGTCGACGAAAACACGGTACGTCCCGCCGAGCCGCTCCCCCAGCTGCTCGAGCTTCTCGCGCAGCTCCGCGTACGCGTCACGCCTTGTGTAGCGAGGCAGCCGTCCGTGTCCGGGCGGCAGGTCGGGCTCCGGCGCGTAGTAGCACAGCGCGGCCGAGACGACCGTGCGCGCGCCGGGAAGCAGCGTCTCCGGATGGCACGAGACCTCGGGCTGCGCCATCGTGAACTTCATGTCGGCGAAGAGGCCGCGCGCCCGGCGGTCGCGGATGTGCCGTTCCGTTTCGACGTACGGCTCGGCGCGCGCGACGCCGAGAACGTCGATCCCAAGCTCCTCGGCCAGCTCCGCGACGGTCACGGGGGTAGTGTGCCGCGACGTGCAAGCGGTGCGGATTCACGAGGACGGCGGGCCCGACGTCCTGCAGCTCGAGGAGGTGCCCGAGCCCGTCGCCGGGCCCGGCGAGGTTCTGATCCAGCTCCGCGCGTCGGCGCTCAACCACCTGGACGTCTGGATCCGCAAAGGCCTCCCGTCGGTGCCGAAGCCGCGGATCCTCGGCGCCGACGGCGCCGGCGTGCGCGTCGACACGGGCGCACGCGTCGTCATCAACCCGGGCGTCGAGGCGGCGGGCGGCGCGATCCACGTGATCGGCGAGCACGGCGACGGCACGAACGCACAGCTGATCGCGGTGCCCGAGACGAACGTCTATCCGATTCCGGGCGATCTGACCTTCGAGGAGGCGGCCGCATTCCCACTCGTCTTCGAGACCGCATACCGGATGCTCGTCACGCGCGCCGCGCTGCGCGAGGGCGAGTGGGTGTTGATCTGGGGCATCGGCGGCGGCGTCGCCACCGCGAGCCTCGCGATTGCGAAGGCACTCGGCGCGCGCACGATCGTCACCTCGTCGAGTGAGGCGAAGCTCGCCCGCGCACGCGAGCTCGGCGCCGACCTCGCCGTCCATCACGATGAGGCGAAGACCGCAGTGAAGGAAGCGACAGAGCGCGGCGTCGACGTCGTCGTCGACAGCGTCGGGGAAGCGACGTGGCGAACCTCGCTCGACGTCGCCGCACCCGGAGGGCGCATCACGGTCTGCGGGGCCACGACCGGCCCGAATCCGCCGGCGGCGCTGCACCGCGTCTGGTGGAAGCAGCTGTCGATCCTCGGCTCGACGATGGGCACGAGAGCCGACTTCGAGGGCGCCTACGACCTGATCGCCGACGGCCGCGCGCGTCCGGTCGTCGACGAGGTCATGCCGCTGTCCGAGATCCGGGCCGCACACGCACGGCTCGAAGCAGGCGAGCAGCTCGGCAAGATCGTTCTGTCGATTCCCGAGTAGTCGTTACTGCTGGTAGCCCTCGACGACGTCCGCGCGCCGGACGTCGGCGGCGTCTGCGTCACGGCCCGCCTCGCGCAGCGCGCGGCGCTGGCGCAGCAGGTCCCAGCACTGGTCGAGCGACACCTTGACCTGCTGCAGCCGTTCGCGGTCGCCGGCGGTGGCGGTGCCGTCGGACTCGCGCTGCCACAGCTCGTGCTCCTCCGCGACGAGCTGCTCGATGCTTCCGTGGATCTGCGGATCGTCCATCTACGCCTCCCAGGCAACGTCGTCGACGAAGCAGTAGCGCCAGTCCTCACCGGGCTCTGCCGAACGGATGATCTCGTGTCCCGACTCCGCCGCGTGCGCACGCGCGTGCCGGTTCGGAGACGAGTCGCAGCACCGGATCGTGCCGCAGCTCATGCACAGGCGCAGGTGCAGCCACCGGTCGCCGGTCTTCAGGCACTCCTCGCAGCCGGCGATCGTCGGCGGCAGCTCGGTGATCGCGATCTGATCGAGATGGGTGCAGGCGACGGGCGTCGGCTTACCCGAACCCGAGGATGAACTTCGCGTCGTCGGACATCTTGTCCGGCGTCCACGGCGGGTCGAACGTCAGCTCCATCTCGACGTCCTCCACCCCCTCCACCTGGCGAATGGCGGAGTCCATGTCCTGCGCGATCAGCGGGCCGGCCGGGCAGCCCATCGAGGTGAGGCTGTAGATGACCTTCACCTTGGGGCCTTCGACGGCGACGTCGTAGACGAGGCCGAGGTCGACGACGTCCATGCCGAGCTCGGGGTCCTCGACCTGCCGCAGGACTTCCATCACCTCGGTCTCGGTGGCCATGACGGCAGTGTAGTTCCGGCTAGGAGGCGAGGGCGGCAAGCCGCCGCTGCGTCGACCTGAAGTCGGACTTCAGGTCGCGCAGACCGGCGGCTCGTGCACCGAACGCCTTGAGGACGTACATCCGGCGGCGCAGCTCGTCGAGCTCGCGGAGCAGCGACTCGATAGTTGCCGTGCGTTCTGCGGTGGTCATGCTGCCTCCTCGAGTCGAACGGTGCTGGGGATTTCGTGCTCCGCGGGCTGCGGCGCGCGGAGCAACGTCGCCGCGGCGACGGCCGCGAGGACGCTGAGCCCGGTCAGCGCGTAGAGCGCCGTCTGGTATCCGTGGTCGAGCGACACCGACGACGCCGCGTGGCCGGTCGACGTGGCTGCGATCGCGGTGACTGCAGCGAGGCCGACGGCGCCGCCGATCTGGCGGCTCGTGTTGATCAGCCCGGAGGCGACGCCGGCGTCCGACCGGCCGATGCCCTGCAGGCTCGAGATCGTCACGGGCACGAACGAGAGCCCGAGGCCGCTGCCGCCGACGATGAACGCCGGGAAGAGGTCGCCGAAGTAGTCGGCGCCGATCGGCAGCCTCGTCAGGTACGCGATGGATGCGGCCGAGAGAACGAGCCCGAGCGTCAGCGTCTGGCGCACGCCGATCCGTGCGACCACGCGCTGGGCGAGGTTGGAGGCGACGACGACCGAGCCGGCGAACGCACTGAACGCGACGCCGGTCTCGACGGCGCTGTAGCGGAGCACGCCCTGCAGGTAGAGGGTCAGCAGGAAGAACTCGCCGAAGGTGACGGCGCCGAGCGCGGCCATGATCCCGTTCGCGGTGCTCAGTGCGCGCAGGCGGAAGATGCGCAGCGGGAGCAGCGGCCACTGCGACCGCGACTCGATGACGACGAACGCGGCGATCAGCAGGCCCGAGAGGGCATATTCCATCCACCCTCCCTGTGTCAGCGCGTACACGAAGAGCATCAGCCCGCTCGTGACGGTTGCGGCGCCGGCGACGTCGAAGTGCTTGTGCCCGAGGTCTGCGCGGCTCTCGCGCAAGATCCGCGGTGCGAGGAGCGCGGCGCCGACACCGACGGGGACGTTGACGAAGAAGATCCAGCTCCAGCCGAGATAGCTCGTGATCACACCGCCGAGGAGGACGCCGACTGCGGCGCCGCTGCCCGAGGCCGCGCCGTAGATGCCGAGCGCGCGATTGCGCTCCGGCCCCTCGGCGAACGAGGTCATGAGCAGAGAGAGCGCGGCCGGTGCGAGCACGGCGCCCGCGAGACCCTGAATTGCGCGGAAGGCGACGAGCGCGCCGGCCGACCAGGCAAAGCCGCACAGCAGCGAGGCGAGCGCGAAGAGCAGGAGGCCGCCGACGAAGACGCGGCGCCGCCCGAGCAGGTCGGCGAGGCGGCCCCCGAGAAGCAGCGTGCCGCCGAAGACGATGGCGTAGGCCGAGACGACCCACTGGAGCGCCGACCGCGAGAAGCCCAGATCCGGGCCGATCGTCGGCAGCGCGACGTTGACGATCGCAACGTCGAGAATGACCATGAACTGTGCCGTCACGAGCAGCGCCAGGGCGGCTCCGGGACGCTTGACCATGTGATTCATAGGCAATACCACTGATTGAGCTCCTAGATCGTTGATGACTTCAACAATCTAGCACGTCAACCGTAGTCTCCGCTACACTTCTCGACATCATGAAAAATCGCGTTCCGGAAGAGCTCCTCACCTCCCCGGTCTTTCTGATCAAGCGCCTCGGCATGAAGGCGAAGGAGGAGTCGCAGGGCGCCTACGCCGACGCCGGCATCCATCCGTACCACTACGCCATCCTCGCGACGCTCGCCGAGGGCGAGCGCGAGACGCAGGGCGCGATCGCGGACGCCCTCGATTACGACCGCGGTCAGCTCGTCGGCCTGCTGGACGAGATGGAAGAGGCCGGCCTCGTCGAGCGCCGGCGCGACACCGAGGACCGTCGCCGCCAGATCGTCGTCACGACGCCGGCCGGCCGGAAGATGCTGATCAAGGCACGCGCCGTCGCGAAGCAGCTCGACGACGACTTCCTCGCGTCGCTGACGGCCGAGCAGCGCAAGCAGCTCCAGAAGATGCTGCTCGCGCTCGCCGTCGAGCACGTTCCGAACTGTCAGGTCACCGGGCTCGCTCTAGTAGCCGAGTAGGCGGACTTCCTCGCGGCGTTCGCGCGCGAAGAAGTGGATGCCGTCGACGAAGCGCACCCAGTTGCACCGCGTGCACATGAGGAGCGAGTGCGTGCGTGCGCTGTCGGCGAGGAAGCGGACGCCCCGCAGCAGATCGCCGTTCGAGACGCCCGTCGCCGCGACGATGATCTCACCGGGCGCGAGATCCTCGGTCGTGAACAGGCGGGTGTAGTCCTCGATGCCGAGCCGTTTCAGCTCGTCGATCTCCGACCGCGTCGTCGGCCAGAACTGCGCCTGCAGCTCGCCGCCGAGACAGCGCAGTGCAGCCGCGGACAGGATCGCCTGCCGCGTGCCGCCGATGCCGATCGAGAGGTGGTCGTTCGTGCCGCGGATCGCCGCGCTGATCGACGCGGTCACGTCACCGTCCTGGATCAGCTTGATGCGTGCGCCGGAGTTGCGGATCTCCTCGATCAGGTCGTGATGGCGTGGACGATCGAGCACGATGGTCGTCACGTCGTTGACGCGCCGGCCGAACGCTTCCGCGATCGCCTGCACGTTCTCCGCCACCGGGCGCTGCAGGTCGATGTGGCCGCGCGCGAGCGGGCCGACCGCGAGCTTGCGCATGTACATGTTCGGCAGCGTCGTCAGCTTGCCGGCCTCGCCGGCGACGATCATCGACATCGCACCGTTGCCGCCGCGCGCGACGACGCCGCGTCCTTCCAGCGGATCGAGCGCGAGATCGACCTCGGCGCCGCCGACGCCGACGATCGAGCCCGGCAGCAGGCCGCCCTCCTCTGCGCTCGAGCCGATCACCACGCGGCCGCTGATCGGGAGGATGTCGAGCGTCTCCCTCATGCCGTCGGCGGCCGCCTCCTCTGCGCCCTCCTGGTCGGCGCGGCCGAGCCAGCGCGCCGACTTGAGCGCCGCATGCTCGGTCGCGCGCAGATACGACTGGCAGAGGCAGACCGCGTCGAGCGGCACGTGCTCCGCGACCGTCGGGAGCTCGGCGGCCTCGGTCATGCGCGCTCCGCAGCAGAGAGGACGAGCTCGGCGACCGATCGTGTCGCCAGCTCGGCGTTCTCGTTCTCGACCACCGGCGTGCCGGTGGCCTGGGCCCGCTGGACGAGGTAGTCCTGCAGGCCGCGGATCGAGTCGAAGCGGTCGAGATATTTCGCCATCGGCCGGTCGGTACCCGCTTCGCGCGTGAAGAAATGCTGGGCGTGCGCCGTCTCGTCGGAGATCTCGAGGATGCAGGAGCTGACGATGGCGCCCTCGAGCTCGAGCGGCACGAGCCCCGGCACGAGATGCACGCCTTCGAGCACCATCGACCAGCCCTCCTGCAGCGCGCGCTCGACCGACGCTCGCACGCCGACGAGCACGTTGCGCGCCTGCTCCTCGAAGGCGGGGATCAGCGGCTCGCCCTCGAAGCTCGAGTGGTGGATCGTCGGAAAGAGCTCGGGCGAGAAGAACGCGCGCATCGTCTGGCGGATGAAGTCGGTCGACGTGACGCGCGTGATCCCGAGCCGGTACGCGATCTCGGTCGCGACCGTGCTCTTACCGGTGCCGGTCGCGCCGCCGACGAGGATGACGACGGGCAGCTCGAGCTCGCGCAGCTCCTGGTAGCGGCGCAGCTGCCGCACCGCCTCGCTCCCCTCGACCTCTCCGAGCGACTCGACGGCGAGCGCCTCGAGGCGGTCCAGCTCGACGATCTCGCTGTTGCGCGATGCGAGGTCGTCGCCCAGCCGGCGCGCGAGCGCGTAGGCGCGGTCCGCCGGGACGGCGACGGCCATCAACGCGCGCGCCATCAGGCCGCGCGAGTACGGAAGCCCATGCTCGCCGCCGAGCGGCAGCGGCATGATCCGCCGCGCCTCGCTCACGCCGCGACTCTCTCGAGTAGCGCCAGCACCCGCTCGTCGACCGCCGGCGACACGAGCTCGTTGCGCGCGAGGACGACCCGCCTTCCGTGCGCGAGTGCGTGCTCGGCGACGACGTCGATCGCAGCCGCCTTCAGCTCGATCAGATACGTGTCGACGTCGAGCGTCGCGAGTTGCGCGTGCAGGACGTCGCGGCGCGCGAGATCGTTCGAGACGAAGACGGCGTCGAGATGATCCGTGCGCGCCGGCGCCGCGGTGAAGACGGCGACGCGGCCCTCGAGCGGCTCCATCGGCATCAGCCGCAGCTCGAGCTCGTCGAGCACGAGGTCGCTGATCCGCTCGCGGAACGGCTCGCGACCGACGAGGATGCGCGCCGTCGTCGCGATCGGCGGGATCGCGGAGCCGCTGCCGTCGAAGACGACCACGTCCGGCTCGAGCGATGCGGCGAGCCGCGCGCCTTCGAGCACGTTCGAGACGAACGGCGCCCCCGCCACGCCGCCGCCGGCGCGACGGCAGCCGATTGCGGGAACGCCGGCGAGCGCCGCGAGCTCGAGAAAGTCGGAGGCTGCGTGCTGTCCGGCGCGCGAGCGCGCGACGAGCTCCTCGATCGTCGGGGGCGACGTCACGAGCTCCGGTTCCGGTGGGCCGCCCCGGCCCATCGCGACGCACACGACGTCACGGTCACGCGCGAGCAGTCGCGCCACGTGCGTCGCGACCGCAGTCTTGCCGACGCGCTTGCCCGTGCCGATCACCGCGATCGACGGCAGCTCGAAGGGATGCAGCGGCGGCGGGTCGAAGCGGAAGTCCGCACCGACGTACGCGATCCCGGCCGCGAGGAACGCGGCAACGAGCTCGGGGCGGCGCTCGTCGGTCAGGTCGATCGCGACGTCGACGTCCGGCACGTCGTCGACGAGCGGCACGCCGTAGTCCGGCTCGCTGCGCAGCTTGTCGGTAGCACCGACCAAGATGGCGGAGGTGAACTCGTACGGCAGCTCCTGCAGCGCCGCGCGCACGACGTCGGGGTAGTGCTCGCCGTCCACGATGGCAACAGCTCTCATCGGTCCGACGTCACCTCCTGCTCGATCCGGGCCGTGTACTTCTCGAATGTCTTCGTCTCCGTCGAGAACTGGATGATCCGCTCCTGGTCGTGGAAGGGATACTTGCGCCAGACGCTGACGTGCGTGCCCGCAATCTCGATCACGTTGTAACAGGGGCGCCCGTGGCCGCGCAGCCGGGACGACGAGACGGTGCCCGCGTTGACGATGAACAGATCCTCGAGCCGCCACGCATACGGGACGTGCTTGTGCCCGGAGAGCACGAGATCGACGCCGGCTCGCTGCAGGCACTCGATCGCGTCGCCTGCGTCGTTGACGATGTTCCGCTCGCGGCCGGTGCCGGGCACGGGCAAGAGATGATGATGGAGCACGAAGACGCGTAGGTCGGCGGGCTCGGCGAACTGCTCCTCGATCCAGCCGTAGCGACCGCGACCGATCTGGCCGTTGTCGAGGTCCGGCTCGGTCGAGTCGACCGCGACGATCGTCACACCGCCGAGCCGCAAGACGGAGTTGCGCGGGCCGAACAGCTCCTCGAAGTGGACGTAGCCGACGTTCCGCGAATCGTGGTTGCCGGGAATGACGACGAGCGAGTCGCATTCGATCTGGTTGAGGTATCGCCGCGCGAGCGCGTACTCGTCCTTGAAGCCGTGGGATGTGAGGTCGCCGGAGCAGACGACGACGTCGGGCTTGACGTCGTTGACCTCGACGATCGCGCGCTCCAGCAGATCGGGCAGGAAGAACTGCTGCCCGCAGTGGAGATCGCTCAGCTGCGCGATCGTGAAGGTCATTGCGGGGAACTTAGAAGATCCAGCGCACCGGGTAGAACAGCAGCGCGGCGACGAGCCCGGCCGCCGGCAGCGTCAAGAGCCAGGCGACGAGGATGTTGCCGGCGATTCCCCAGCGAACGGCCGAGACGCCGCGCGTTGCGCCCGCGCCCATCACCGAGCCGGTGACGACGTGCGTCGTCGAGATCGGGAACCCGAAGCGCGTCCCCAGGTAGAGCGTGGTGCCGGCCGCGATCTGCGCGGCGAACCCGTGCTCGGGAGCCATCTTGTAGATGCGCTGGCCGAGCGTCCGGATGATGCGCCAGCCGCCCGAATACGTCCCGGCCGCGATCGTCAGACCGGCCGTGATCTTCACCCACGTCGGGATGTAGAAGGTGTGGATCGTGCCGTGCGTGTAGAGCGCGAGCGCGATCACGCCCATCGTCTTCTGCGCGTCGTTCGCCCCGTGCGTGAAGGCGACCCAGGTGCCGGAGACGAGCTGCCCGTAGCGGAAGCCGCGATGCGCAACGCCAGGCGGGGCG
>Ga0070658_10001821_pt1 | contig 17931 bp, 17 predicted proteins | sample KBSC13metaG_FD_64664 | JGI IMG/M metagenome (GOLD analysis project Ga0070658, IMG submission 64664) | Corn rhizosphere microbial communities from Kellogg Biological Station, Michigan, USA - KBS C1-3 metaG | ecosystem: Host-associated > Plants > Roots > Rhizosphere > Soil ...
TGCACCGCTCGTGCCGCCGGCTGATCTGGCTCAATCCCCTCCTGCGCTTCGAGGGCTTCGAGCCCCGCGCCAAAGGGGTGCGGACGATCCTGCCGCATGTTGATGAACTGCGGCCGATCCACAATCTCGATGCCATGCGCGACCTCGTGCGCGCGCTTTCGGGCGCGCTGGTCAAGGCTCGCGATCCGAAGGAGATGCTGCGGAGCGTGGCGTGACGATTTCTTCTGTCGTTCCGGGGCGCTCGCGAAGCGAGCGAACCCGGAATCCAGGAGGCTTGGATTGAGTTGGTATCTGGATTCCGGGTTCGGCCCTGCGGGCCGCCCCGGAATGACGAGTGAAATGACGGAGGACTTGCAAATGCTCTCGCGTGACGAAGACATCCTCAAAGCCGCCGAGGACTGGCGCAAGGCCGGGCGCGGCGTGGCGCTGGCCACCGTGGTCGAAACCTGGGGCTCGGCGCCGCGGCCGGTCGGCTCCAACCTTGTGATCGACGAGGAAGGCAATTTCTTGGGCTCGGTGTCGGGCGGCTGCGTCGAAGGCGCGGTGGTCACCGAAGCCATCGATGTGATCGACAGCGGCAAGGCGAAGATGCTCGAGTTCGGCGTTGCCGACGAGGCGGCCTGGAAGGTCGGTCTGTCCTGCGGCGGCACCATCCGCGTCTATGTGGAGAAGGTCAGTTGAAACTCGACATCCTGCATGCGGTCAACGCCGAGCGCGAAGCGCGGCGCGCGGTCGTCGTCGTCACTCATGTCGACACAGGCGAGCAGCGCGTCGTTAGGGCGAACGAGGTCGCGCGCGATCCGCTGCATGAGTTGATCGAGAAGCGCCTGCGCATGGCAAAGAGCGGCATGGAGGAGACTCCCCAGGGCCGCGTCTTCCTGACCGTGCACGTTCCGTCGGCGCGGCTCGTCATTACCGGCGCGGTGCACATCAGCCAGGCGCTGGCGCCGATGGCGGCGCTGGTCGGCTATGACGTCACCATTGTCGATCCGCGCACTGCTTTCGCGTCGCAGGAGCGTTTCCCCGACGTGAAGGTGATTGCCGAGTGGCCGGACGCGGCGCTGCCGCCGTTGAACATCGACCGCTACACCGCCTTCGTTGCGCTGACGCACGATCCCAAGATCGACGATCCGGCGCTGCTGCATGCATTGCAGCGCGACTGCTTCTATATCGGCGCGCTCGGTTCGAAGAAGACGCATGCGCGGCGGGTCGATCGCTTAAAGCAGGCGGGCATCTCCGACGCCGCCGTCGCCCGCATCCATGCGCCGATCGGCCTGTCCATCGGCGCGGTGTCGCCGGCCGAGATCGCGGTGTCGATCCTCGCCGAGATCACGCAGTCGCTGCGCGTGAAGGCGGACAAGGAAGCGGTGGCGGCATGAGCCCTTTCTGTTGTCATTCCGGGGTCGGCCGCAGGCCGGAACCCGGAATCCAGAGACACGGCACGGTAAAGATCGGTTCTGGATTCCGGGTTCGCTCGCTGCGCTCGCGCCCCGGAATGACGAGGGTATTTAAATGAAGTTCGGCGCGGTCCCCGTCGCTGAGGCGCTCGGCGCCACTGCGGTGCATTCGATCCGCACGGGCAGCCTCGTGCTCAAGAAGGGCACACTGATCCGCGCCGAGGAGATCGCCGCGCTTCAGGCCGCCGGCGTGAAAGAGATCGTCGTGTCGCGGCTCGAGCCGGGCGACGTTTCCGAGGACGAGGCGGCGGCCGACATCGCCGCCGCGCTCAAGGGCGACGGCGTGCGGCTCGACCGCGCCTTCACGGGCCGCTGCAACCTGTTCGCCGACCGCGCCGGCGTGCTGGTCGTCGACCGTGACGCGATCGATCGGCTCAACCGCGTCGACGAGGCGGTGACGGCGGCGACGCTTGCCGCCTACAAGCCGGTGGTCGAGGGCGAGATGATCGCCACGGTGAAGATCATCCCCTTCGCGGTGACTGCCGCCGCGCGCGACAAGGCCCTGGCGGAAGCATCGCGCGCAAAGCCGGTCATCCGCGTCGCGCCCTACACGATCAAGAAGGTCGGCATCGTCTCGACCTTGCTGCCGGGCCTGGCGCCGAAGGTCATCGACAAGACGCTCAAGATCACCGAGGCGCGGATCGCCCCGGCGGGCGCGACCATCGTCGCGGAGAAGCGCGTGCCGCACGACCAGGCGGCGCTCGCCAAGGCGATCGCGGAGGTGCGCGCGGCCGGCGCGGAGCTCGTCATCGTGTTCGGCGCCTCGGCAATCGCCGACCGCCGGGACGTCATCCCCATGGCGATCGAGACCGCGGGCGGCGAGATCGAGCATTTCGGCATGCCGGTCGATCCCGGCAACCTGATGCTGGTCGGCCGTATCGATGGCGAACCGATTGTCGGCGCGCCGGGCTGCGCGCGCTCGCCGAAGGAGAACGGCTTCGACTGGATCCTGATGCGCCTGCTGGCGGGGTTGGCCGTGACGCGCAGCGATATCACCGGCATGGGCGTCGGCGGCCTGCTGATGGAGATCGTCACGCGGCCGCAGCCGCGCACCGAGCCGCAGCCCGAGAAGGGCAAGCGCATTGCCGCGATCGTGCTGGCGGCCGGGCGCTCGACGCGCATGGGCGCAATCAACAAGCTGATCGCCGAGATCGGCGGCAAGCCTTTGGTGCGCATCGCTGCCGAGCAGGCGCTCGCGTCGCATGCGGCGCCGGTCATCGTCGTCACCGGCCACGAGAGAGAGAAGGTCGAAGCAGCGCTCGCCGGTCTGCCGGTGCGCTTCGCGCACAATGCCGGCTACGCCGAAGGGCTCGGCTCTTCGCTGAGGGCCGGCATCGCCGCCGTGCCGAAGGAGGCGGACGGTGTCATCGTCTGCCTCGGCGACATGCCGCAGGTCGATGCGCAGTTGATCGACAAATTGCTCGCCGCCTTTGACCCGGAGAAGGGTGCGCTGGTCGTCGTGCCGTCGATCGGTGGCCGCCGCGGCAATCCGGTCGTGTGGGCACGCCGCTTCTTCGCCGACTTGATGACGGTGCAGGGCGACATCGGCGCGCGGCACCTGATCAGCAGCTATCCCGAGGCGGTCGTCGAAGTGCCGGTCGCGGGCGATGCGGCCCTGACCGACGTCGATACCCCCGAGTCGCTGTCTGCGGTCAAGGCCGAAATCGAACGCGCCTGACGATTCGAATCATTGATCGCGGTCCCCGACTCGCCGCAGGTTCCCGGCCTAAGTTGGGGTAGGACTCTCATGAGCGAGGTCTATGCACCTGTCGCCCGCATGATGGTGGTCGCAGCTTTGCTGGCTGCGATCACGACCCTTATGCTCGTCACTGTGCAGACCGCGCGCGCCGCCGGCGCGCTGGCGATCGGCTCTTGCGGCGCCTATGGCGAGGCCTTCGACTTCCGTAATGCCGACGAGGCGAGCAAGACCGCGCTCGCCAAGTGCAAGGACGGCTCCTGCCGCGTCGTCGCGACGGTCAAGCGCGGCTGCGCGGCGCTCGCCGTCGATTATGCCAATGCCTGCGGCGGCCATGGTGTCGGGAAGGCGCCGCGGCTCGGCGCGGCGCAGAACGTGGCGCTGCGCTCCTGCTATGCCGATGGCGCCAAGGAGTGCGTGATCCGCACCTTCTTCTGCGACGCCAAGGGCTGACGCGGCGCCTCCGTCCCGCATGGTTAACGCAACCTTAAGAATGCGCGCGTATTCGGTTCCCTGAGCCTCGCGCCATGCGCGGGGAGCGGGGGGCCGGACGTGGACGCATTGAACAAGGCACAACGCTCGGTCCTTCTGGTCGTCCTGCCCTATCGCCTCGGCGACGCCACCACCGACACCTCAAAGAAGGCGATCCGCAGCTTTCTCGCTTTCCCCTATGGCGTGCTGACGCTCGCGTCCTACGCCAAGCGTTATGCGCAGGGGCTCGGTAGCGTCGAGGTGCTCGATCTCAATCTGCCGACTGGCGAAGTGCCCGACGCGATCCTGTCGCGCAAGCTCGCCGCCATGCGGCCAGACGTCGTCGGCTTCTCGATGTCCTACGACGTCTCCTATCAGTGGCTGCGCACGCTGACCGAAATCGTGAAGCGGCACGACGAGAAGACCTGCGTCGTCGCCGGCGGGCCGGCCATCACGACGGCCTACGCCGAGATCCTCGACGGCTGCCCGCATCTCGACGCCGCCTGCTACTCGGAAGGCGAGGTTGGCCTCAAGAACCTGATCGAGGCCGAGGATGTCGCCGCCGTGCTGACGCAGGATCCGTGGGTCACGCGCGAGAAGCTTGCGGCCAAGGCGACGGCGCATCCGGTCTACGACGACTTGGACAAGATCATCGACGTCGACTATTCGCTGGTCGAGATCGACGCCTATAGCATGAAGGAGGCATTCTCGCCCTTCACGCGCTTCGTGGAGTCGAGCAAGCAGTTTTTCATCGTCACCTCGCGCGGCTGCCCGTTCAAATGCGTGTTCTGCGCCGAGCCGTCGTTCCACGGCGCCAACATGCGCTACGCCAGCGTCGACCGGGTCGTGGAGCAGGTGGCGCGGCTGAAGGATCAGTACGGCCTCGGCGTCTTGACCATCTACGACGACCAGATCCTCATGAATCGTGCGCGGGCGAAGGAACTGTTCCGCAAGCTCGCGCCGCTCAACATCCGCATCGAGATGCCGAACGGCGTCACGCTGTCCTACATCGACGAGGAGATGGCGGCGCTGATGAAGGCCGCCGGCGTCGACACGATCTTCCTCGCCATCGAGCACGGCTCCAAGCGCGTCTTGAAAGACATCATCAAGAAGCCGATCGCCTTCAGCCGCATCAAGCCGACCGTGCAGATGCTGCAGGAGGCCGGCATCTTCGCCTGCACCTTCCTCGTCATCGGCCTGCCGGGCGAGACGCGCGCCGAGCGCGAGGAGACGCGTGCCGCGGTCTACGACTGGGGCGTCGACTGGGCCTTCTTTAACTACGCGACGCCGCTGCGCGGCAGCGAACTGTTCCGCATGTGCAGGGACAATGGCTGGATCGAGGAGAAGTACCTGCCGATCGGCGCCATCGACATGACTGATTACGTCATTCGCGCGCCGGGCATGGACGCAGTCGAGATCAAAGAGACCGTGTTCGAGATGAATCTCGATCTCAATTTCGTCAACAACAGCAATTTGCGCCGCGGCAATCTCACCACCGCCTATCGCTCGTTCCGCGAGGTCGTATCGCGTCATCCGGGTCAGCCCTTCGCGCACTATTTCCTCGCGCAATGCATGGAGGAAATGGGCGTCGGGCAGGCGAGGATCGACAAGCACTACCAGGCCTATCGCGACATCATCGCCGGCTCCGACACCTGGCGCGCGGCGGCCGACAAGTTCGGGCTCGCGCCCGATCCGCAGGCCGGCATGCGCGAGGAGCGCCGGCGCGCCTAGGCGCCGGAATTCTGTAACTCTTTACAAATACGAAGTTTTCGTTCGAGGCGGGCGGCCATCCCGCGGCGCCTTGCGTAGCCTCGCGTTCGTCGGTATATGTGACTGACCAGTCAGTCATATATGGCCATGACCGAGAAACGGACATCCGAGCCGGGAAAATCGACGCGCGGTCGCGCGGCGCCGCCCGCGTCGGGCAAAGGGCTTGCGCGCAGATCGCGGAAGGGGGCGGCCGCCGGCACGCGCGAGACGCGCACCGCCGCAAGGCGCGAGGCGATCCTCGCCGCCGCCCTCGACGAATTCTCCGCGCGCGGTTTCGAGGCGGCGCGGCTCGACGATGTCGCCAAGCGCGCCGGCGTCGCAAAGGGCACGATCTATCTCTACTTCCGCGACAAGGAGAGCCTGTTCGAAGAGCTCATCAGCGCGATGCTCGCGCCGCTGGTCGCGACCATCGAAGGCATCGGCGCAGCCGACGTGCCGATGGCGCTCATCTCGGAGCACATCGTCGACATGTTCGTGCGCGAAATCTACGAGACCCGGCGCAAGGAGGTTATCCGGCTGATCCTGACCGAAGGCCGGCGCTTCCCGCAGATCGCCGAATTCTATTATCGCGAGGTGCTCTCGCGCATCATCGCCGCCGTGCGCGCGCTCCTGAAGCGCGCCGCCGCGCGCGGCGAGGTGCCGCCCGGCCTCGTTGATTTCCCGCAACTCATCGCCGCCCCGGGACTGGTCGCAGTCATCTGGAGCGGATTGTTCGATCGTTTCGAGCCGCTCGACGTGCGGGCGATGATGAAGACGCATGTCGAGCTGTTGTTCGGCTCGCGGAGGTCTCCATGAGAGTTTTCGTCGCTGCCGCTCTGGCCGCCGTCACGCTCGCGCTTGCCGGGTGCAATTCCGACAATCCCAACGTGTTGCAGGGCTGGGTGGAGGCAGATCTCATTTTCGTCAGCCCGGACGAGCAGGGCCGCGTCGAAGTCCTGAAGGTGCGCGAGGGCGATCGCGTGCGCAAGGCGGACCTTCTGTTCACCCTCGACGACGATCTGCAGAAGTCGGACGTCGCGGTGCGCGAGACGGCGCTCGCCAACGCCAAACAGGGCTTCGCCCGCGCACAGGAGCTCTTGAAGACCGCAGCCGGCACGCAGAAGACTTATGACGATGCGGAAGCCGCGCTGCGTCAGGCCAAGGCCAATCTCGACTGGTCGAAGACCCGGCTCGACCGCCGCACGATGAAGAGCCCGGTCGATGGCGTCATCCAGCAGGTCTATTTCCGCCCCGGTGAGACGGTGGCGCCCGGCCGGGCGGTGCTGTCAGTGCTGCCGCCGGAAAACCTCAAGATCCGCTTCTTCGCGCCGGAGACCTTGGTTTCGCGCATCAAGTACGGGGAGACGGTCGCCGTCTCGTGCGACGCCTGCGCCGCTGGCCTGCAGGCCAAGGTCACCTTCATCTCCGGCAGCGCCGAATACACCCCGCCGGTCATCTACAGTCTCGAGGAGCGCGCCAAGCTCGTATACCTCATCGAGGCGCATCCGACCGACCCGGAGAAATTCCGCGTCGGCCAGCCGGTCACGGTCACGTTGCCGAACGGGGCCGGGTCATGACGTCCGAGGTCGTCATCGATGTGCACGGCCTGACGAAGAAGTTCGACGGCCGAGCCGTGGTCCGAGATCTGTCGATGCAGGTGAAGCGTGGATCGATCTATGGCTTCCTCGGCCCCAACGGCTCCGGCAAGACAACCACTATTCGCATGCTGTGCGGGCTGCTCACCCCGGACGAGGGGGCGGGCACCTGCCTCGGCTACGATATCCGCACCGAGACCGACAAGATCAAGCCGCGCGTCGGCTACATGACGCAGCGGTTCAGCCTCTACGAAGACCTTTCGGTGCGCGAGAACCTCGAATTCATCGGCCGCATTTATGGCCTCGCGCGGCCGCGGGCCGCCGCGCGCGCCGCGATCGACAGGCTGGGCTTGAAGGGCCGCGAGGAGCAGCTTGCGCGCGAACTCTCCGGCGGCTGGAAGCAGCGGCTGGCGCTCGGGGCCTGCACGCTGCCAGGACCGCAGCTCCTGCTGCTCGATGAGCCGACCGCCGGCGTCGATCCGAAGGCGCGGCGCGAGTTCTGGAACGAGATTCACGCGCTCGCGGCCGAGGGCCTGACCGTGCTCGTCTCCACGCACTATATGGACGAAGCCGAGCGCTGCCACGAGATCGCGTATATCGCCTATGGCGAGCTGCTCGTGCACGGCACCGTTGACCACGTCATCGAAGCCTCGCATCTGACGACCTATGTCGTCAGCGCGTCCGACGGAGATCATTTGTCGGCGCTTGCCGACGAGCTTTCGCACGCGCCGGGCATCGACATGGTGGCGCCGTTCGGCACCAGCCTGCACGTCTCGGGGCGCGACAAGGAGAAGCTCGACACGGCGATCGCGCCGTTCCACCGCGACGGTCTCGACTGGAAGCCGTCGCATCCTTCCCTCGAGGACGTGTTCATCGACCTGATGGGCCGCGCGCGGGACAATTTCCAATGAACGAAACGAACCGCGTCATACCGGCGGATCCGCCGCGGCGCATTCCCGGCTCCGGCTTCTGGCGCAAGACCTGGGCTGTTCTGATCAAGGAGTTCATCCAGCTCAAGCGCGACCGCGTCTCCTTCGCCATGATCATCATGATCCCGCTGGTGCAGCTTCTTCTGTTCGGCTACGCGATCAACACGACGCCGCGCGATCTGCCGACCGCCGTGCTGTTGCAGGAGACGAGCGACCTGTCGCGCTCGATCCTCGCGGCGTTGAAGAACACGCGCTACTTCAAGATCACGCAATTGCCGCGCAACGAGGCCGAGCTCGACCAGCTTCTTGCTTCGGGGCAGGTCCTGTTCGCGGTCGAGATCCCGGCCAATTTCGAGCGCGCGGTCAGGCGCGGCGATTCTCCGGCGATGCTGGTCGCCGCCGACGCCACCGACCCGGTCGCCTCCGGCTCGGCGCTGAGCGCGCTGGGGCAGGTGGTGCAGACTGCGCTCGCGCATGACCGCGACATTCCCGCGGTAGGGCAGATGCCGTTCCAGATCCGCGTCCACCCGCGCTACAATCCCGCCGGCGTGACGCAACTCAACATCGTGCCCGGCCTCGTCGGCACGATCCTGACCATGACCATGCTGATCTTCACGGCGCTGTCGGTGACCCGGGAGATCGAGCGCGGCACGATGGAAAACCTGCTGTCGATGCCGATCTCGCCGGTCGAGATCATGCTCGGCAAGATCATTCCCTATATCCTCGTCGGCTTCGTCCAGGCCGCGATGATCATCGCCATCGGCGTCCTCCTGTTCGGCGTGCCGCTGATCGGCAGCCTCGCGCTGCTCGCCGCCCTCTCGACGCTGTTCATCGCAGCCAACCTGTCGATCGGCTATACGTTCTCGACCATCGCGCAGAACCAGTTGCAGGCGATGCAGATGACGATCATGTTCTTCCTGCCAAACATCCTTTTATCGGGCTTCCTGTTCCCCTTCGCCGGCATGCCGCGTTGGGCACAGTGGGTTGGCGAAGCGCTGCCGTTGACGCATTATCTGCGCATCGTCCGCTCCATCATGCTGAAGGGGTCGTCGATCACCGATATGCGGCACGACGGCATCGCGCTGCTGATACTGATGCTGGTGGCGATGACGATCGCGGTGACGCGGTTCCGCCGCACGCTCGATTGATCGGAATTTCTCGTCGTCGCCGGTGTTCGCAATCAAGGAAAAACCGGTGCGTTCGCGGAGGTCCGATGCAAAGCTGGCGTGGTTCGATGCTCGGGGGCCTGGCGCTCGCCGCGGCGGCATTGAGCGTCGGGCCGGCGCCGGCCGCCGATCCCAATCCGGCGATGAGCCGGCCCGACCAGGTCGCGTGGGAGCTCATGGCGCAGATCGCGCGCCCTGCCGGCAGCGACAATGTCGTGTTCGAGACCTGGGCGTCCGACGCAGACACCTTCGTCGACAAGCCGCGCTGGCCGGACGCGGTGCGCAAGGTCCTCATCAACCGCGTGCAGCCCGTGAACAGCAAGCAGCAGGGCGCGGTTTCACCGGCGCGGCACTGCGCGGCCGGTCGCGTTGCGTGGTGCATCGGCAAGGAGTCCCTGCGCAACCGGCCGGCCTTCGACTTCATCGTCGACAACAACCTGACGACGCAGCGCGGCCTTGCCGTCTTCTTCGGCAGGACGATGGATTTCCCGATCGACACGATCGAGGTGAAGGCGGAGTGGCTGCCGCTCTCGGAGCTGAAGGCTTGGAACGGCGTAAGCGCCGAGGACGCCGCGTCGTTTTATTATATCAACAAGGCGCGGTTCGGCGGCGAAACGGTGCCGGTGGCGCTGGTGGCGCTGCACATCACTACCAAGCTGGTGCCGAGCTGGACCTGGGCAACGTTCGAGCACTGGAAGAATCCGGGTCGCTGCGATGACGAGGGCTGCCGTGATACATTCGGCGCGGCGCAGCCGGTCGTCGCGGCCAATCAAAAGCCGGAGCACGGCTACGACAAATGCGCGCCGAGCGAAAGCTTGCGGCGACTGTTCGCCGAGGCCGGCGTCGCCGACATATGGCTGAACTACTGCCTCAAGGGCACGCAGACCGATTTCATCACGACCACCGGCGAGCCGACGCGTCTCGGCAACTCGGTCGCCGAGACGGTCAATGCCGGCGTACCGCACGGTCGCTCCTCGTGCATGACGTGCCACGCCGAGGCGGCGTTCGACAAACGTGGCAAACCGGCAAAAGCCGATCCGAACATCGGCGCGCCGCTTCCCAAATGGTTCATCGGCTCGGGCACGCGGGAGGCACCGCAATTTCGCCAGGCCGACTTCGTCTGGGCCGTCCCGTTCTGCGCCAAGCCGGGCGACGCGATCTCACCCTGCTTGCCGCCGTCGGCCGCTACTGCCGCACACTGAAGCCAATGCGGACGTAAGGTCCCGAGACGCCGTCGGAGTCGCGCGCGATGCCGAGACCCGCCGACCATTCGTACCTCTCGGCCTTCAGTTGGGTGATGTGAAAGCCAAGCCGCAGGTGCCGATAGCCGTCCGCGCCGAAGTATTGCACTTCCGGACCGACATAGAAGCCGTCCTCGAACATGTCCTCGCAGACGCGCCAGCCATAGGCGATGCGCGCGGAGTTGCTGGTCGCGATCGTCGACAGGCCGAGGCTCGCGGCGACCATCGTCTTCGGCGTCGGCTCGGTCCAGAATTCGGCGGCGAATCGCATGCCGAGGTCGGTGCCTTGCAGCCGGTTGCCCGGATCGTCGGGCCACAATTTGTGCCGCTCGACATCGAGCCCGAAGAAGACCTTGGCCTCGACGCCGAAACGTTTGATGCGGAAGCCGGGGAGGATCTGCGCAACGCCTTCGGCGCCGATGATGCGGGCGCCGTCGAGATCGCCGGCGTTGTAGCGATAGAGGCCGCCTGACAGGAGCACCTTCAGCATCAAGCCGTCGTCGTCGAAGCCGCCGGGTGCGGTGATGAAGCCGCCATAAGCGAAGGTGCCGTTGCGCCAGAGGTCGCGGCCGGAGAACAGCATCACGGTGGCGTCTTCGTCGTTGCCGGCGCCAGCCGTGGCACACGACAGCCACAAGGCCGCGGCGGCGAGCGCCGCGCTCCAGCCCCAACGCATGACGCCTCACTCAATGCAACGCCACAACCCACCTCGATACCGATACAATCTAGACGGGAATTTGAGCGCATGTCTACCTTCAGCAGAGGCGCTGAATTGCAGTCTCAGGTCGGTTGGCGCGTCAGCCGCCGCGGCGACTGACCGAGCGTCCGGTGGATCATCGCCGAAAAGGCGCTGGGGCTGGCATAGCCGACTGAAGCGGCGGTCTCTGAGACCGAGGCGCCGTCGGCAAGCCGCGCGAGCCCGTCGATGGCGCGAAGCCGCGCCCGCCATTCGGCAAAGCCGAGGCCGGTCTCGCTGCGGAAGAGGCGGGCGAGTGTGCGCCGGCTGGCGCCGGCCTCGTCGGCCCAGCGGTCGAGATCGTGGTTCAGACTGGAATCGTCGAGCAAGGCGCGGGCAATGTGCAGCGCGCGTTCGTCACGTGGCATCGGTACGTCGAGCTTGCGCTCCTTCAGCCGCGCCATCTCGCTCAGGATCAGGCGGGCAATGGTGCCGCCGCGGCCGTGCTCGTCGAAATCTTGGGGCTCGTCGAGCAACGCGAGGATCAGCTCCCGCAACAGCCCGGAGATTTCCAGGAGCGCCGGCTGCGCCGGCAGCGCGCTGCAGACGGACGGGTCGAAATAGATCGTGCGCATCTCGACGTGGCTGCGCATGGTGACGCTGTGCGGCAATTCCGCAGGGAGCCACAGGCCGCGCGCCGGCGGCACGATCCATGCGGCGCTCTCGGTCTCGACCCGCATCACCCCCGTCGTCGCGTGCAGGAGCTGGGCCCGCCGGTGCATGTGCAATGGGATGTGTGCGCCGACCTTCCAGCCGCGCGCCATCACGGCGACGCTGCGGGGCGCGTCGTCGAGATTCTTACGGTATTCAGGTATTCTGGGCGGCATCGGTCTGTCTTGGCCCGTTCGCGACGAAATTCGACCGAACATCGCCCGCTGGCAAGGGGTATATGGGTCCCCTGATCCCGGAATCGCACGTCATGACCACGTCCACCGTCGACCCCGCCAAGCGCCGCACCATCGCCTTCCTGAACTGGGCGCACGGGCTCGACCATTTCGTCTTGCTCATCTACCCGACCGTGGTGCTCGGCCTCGGCGCCGTCTACGACCGCCCGTATTCCGAGTTGATCGTCTTCTCGACGGCCGCCTTCATCGCCTTCGGCGTGTTCTCGCTGCCGGCGGGCCTGATCGCCGACCGCTGGAGCCGGCGCAACATGATGGGCGTGTTCTATATCGGTGTCGGATTGTCGCTGGCGCTCGCCGCCTTTGCGCCGAACCTGATCATCCTCGCGGTCGCGCTGTTCGCGATCGGCGTATTCGCATCAATCTACCATCCAGTGGGAATGGCGATGCTGATCGAAGCCTCGCAGGCGAGGGGGCGGACGCTCGCCTTCAACGGCGTCTGCGGCAATCTCGGCGTGTCGCTCGCCGCCGGCATCTCGGCCTTCCTCGCCGCATGGTTCGGCTGGCGCATGGCCTTTCTTGCGCCGTCCGTGCTCGCGGTCGCGTCCGGCGTTTATTATCTCTGGGTCACGCCCGACGACCGCCATCACGCCAAGGCACGCAAGAAAACCGCCGCGGTCTCGCTGTCGCCGCGCGCCATGGTCATGCTGTTCGGCATGTTCATCGGCATCGCGCTGAGCGCCGGCACCGTGTTCAACCTGCTCACGATAGCGCTGCCGAAAATCATCGATGAGCGTCTGGCAAGCCACGTGCCCCTGGTACTGGTGGGCAGCATCGCGACTTTGGTGCTGATCTGCGGCGCCGTCGCGCAACTCTGCGTCGGCCGGCTGGTCGAACGCTTCCCGGCTCACTTTCTGTTCGCGGTCATTACCGCGATTTGCTTTCTCGGCAACCTGTGGGCGGCTTACGCCGACGGCGTCATGTTGATGGTCGCGCTCGCCGTCGCCATCGCCGCGATCTACGGGCAGGTGACCGTCAACGATATCGTGCTGGCGCGCTACACGGCAGACGCCTGGCGCGGCCGCATCTATGCGGTGCGCTACTTCCTGCTGTTCATCAGCGCCGGCATCGCCATCGCCATGATCTCGCTGCTGCACGACCGCGGCGGCTTCACGCTGGTGTTGGCGGCAAATGCCGTGATGGCGTTTGCGATGTTTGCCCTGACGGTCGGTCTTGCGGCGCTCGTGACCAATGCCGAGCGCGAGCAGGCCCAAGCGATCGCGCCACAGGCGGCGGAGTAGAGGAGGGTCGGGCGATACGGGGCGTTACTCCCGCTCTTTCGGCTCGTCGGCGTCCCTTGCATCGCCGCCTTGATGGAGAGTGAAGAGCCTACCGCGTCACCGCGGCAATCGCCCGAAACTCAAACTGGATCGCATAAATAGGGTGCGCCGGGACACGTTCAAGCCACCGGCTCGTCGTCCCAGGCGAGCGTCTTCGCATCCGTGCCGGCGACCGAATAGAGCGCGCCGGGCGCGTTGCGCGTCTTCTGAAACGCCTCGAGCGTCTCGCCGCGCATCGCCGCGTAGATATGCAGGTTCGACACGCCGGTGACGGCCCCCAGCTTCTCCAGCATGAAGAACGAAACGCCGTAACGGATCATAGCCCGCCAGTCGCGCCGCTTGAGCATGTCCTGCTCTTCCGCCGAGAGGCCGGCGTCGAGACAGGCCTTCTCCTCGTCGGCGAGGAAGGTCGCGCGCTTCTCCGGCGCGATCAGGTCGTGCAGGAACCTGTTGATGCGGAAGGCCTTGACGCTGCGCGCCAAGGTGAACGGGTAGGTGCCGGTCAAGCGTTCGACGCCCGCGAGCTGATGGCCGATGTGGCGGCGGTACTCGGACTGGACATCGGCCATGGCCTCGACCGCCTCATTCTCGTAGATCGCCGTGGCGATGCCGGTCATGGATGGCAGGTAGTAGCTGCGGTGACGGCATGTCACGTTGGCTGACAGCGCGCCGCGCATCACGAGCCACATGATCACCTCGGCGCCTTCCATGCCGCCGAGGCGCGCATAGTCGGCCTGCGTCATGCGCGTCAGCGTCATCGGGTCCTTCTCGATCAGGTCGAGGAAGCGCTCGTCCCATGCCGTGTTGTTAAAACCGGCGCGCTCGCCGTGAACCTGGTGCGACAGGCCGCCTGTCGCGACCAGCACGACCTTGAGATCCTCCGGATAGCTCTCGATCGCCTTGCGCAGCGATTGTCCGAGTTTCCAGCAGCGTAGTGGCGAGGGGATCGGGAATTGCAGAACGCCGACCTGGAGCGGCACGATCTTTCCCGGCCATTTCGGCTCGTGCGGCCACAGCATCGACAGCGGCGAGAAGCAGCCATGGTCGAGCGGCTTGCCCTGGAAGAAGGACATATCGAATTCGTCGGCGACGAGCGCCGCGCCGATGTGGTGGGCGAGGCCGGCGTGGCCTTTCACCGGCGGCAGGTCGCGCACGCCGCCGCCTTCGTCGGCGACCGCGTAGCTCTCGCCGATGCCCAGCGCGAAGGCTGAGTAATGATCGAAGAAGAACGACGTGACGTGGTCGTTGTAGATGACGAACAGCACGTCCGGCTTCTGATCGGTCAGCCACTGCTGTACCGGCCGGAAGGCGTCGAAGATCGGCTTCCACACCGGGTCGTTCTGCTTGCGGCGGTCGTAGGCGAAGCCAATGGTCGGCGTATGTGAGGCGGCGACGGCGCCGATGATGCGTGCCACGGGATTCTCCTCGATGTGGGTCCGAGGAATCTCGTTGCAGACGCAACGTTCGGCGTTGATTCAGATCAACCGTGCAGAGTTTGGGATCAGAACAGCGGCGGAATCAGGTCCTCGACCTTCAGCGGCAGGCGCTTCTCGAGGTGCCCAACGATGCGCCAGCGGTGGCAGGTCTTCGGATCGCGGCAGTAGCACAGAAGCGCGATGCGCTTGCCGGACTTCACGAGGTCGGCGAGTTCGGCAAGCTCCGCTTTCGGTTCCGGTTTCCTGATGTGGGCCTCGTAGATCTTGTACAGCGTCTCGCGGTCGCCGGCGCGCGCGGCCTGCCGGCCCTCGGCCGGCGTGCCGAGCTTCTGGAAGTGCAGATAGGCGATACCGGCCTCGTCGAGCGAGGCGGCGAGCTGGCGCTTGGAAAAACCGGGCCGGCGCGACGCTGCGACCGCGCGCACATCGACGAGGGTGTCGACCTTCGCTTGCTCGAGCTCGCCGAGCACGACGGCGGGCTTGGCTTGCTCGTAGCCGATGGTGAAGAGCGGCAGGGTTTTGCCGGACGGCTTGTGCGCCTTCGGCCCGAACTTCCTGGTCTTCTTGGCCGTCGTCTTCCGCGTCTTTGCCATCACGACACCCGCTCGATCAGCGCCATAGCCGCGGCCGGCGCGCGCACCTTGGCCTCGTGGATGAAGTAGATGAAGGTATCACGTGGCGCTTTCACCGGCGCCATCTTGTCGATGCGGGGTAGGTCCTTCGGCGCACCGCCCGTGGCCCAGGTTTTCGCCCGCTCGGCCCACGCGTCGAGCGCCTTCGGCGGATAGCCGGCCTTCAGCTTCTCGTTGCCCTTCTGGAGCCGGGCATAGATGAAGTCGGCGGTGATGTCGGCGATCTCCGTGTAAGTGTCATGCTCGGCATAGCAGATGGCGACGCCGGCCTTGCGCGCGAGCGCGATGAACTCTGGCGTCTTGAAGGTGTCGTTGCGCACCTCGACGACGTGGCGGAGCGTGCGGCCGTCGAAGGTCTTGGGCAGCAGATCGAGAAAGCCGCCAAAGTCGGCGGCGTCGAACTTCTTGGTCGGCGCGAACTGCCAGAGCAGAGGGCCGAGCTTCGGCCCGAGTTCGGTGATGCCGGACTCCAGGAAGCGCCGGATCGAGTCGCCCGCTTCGCTGAGCACGCGGCGATTGACCGCGTATCGCGGGCCTTTCAGCGCGAAGACGAAACCGTCCGGCACTTCGCTTGCCCAGGCGCGGAACGTCTTCGGCGTCTGCGTGCGGTAGAAGGTACCGTTGACCTCGATCGAGGTCAGATGCTGCCCGGCATATTCCAACTCGCGCGCGTGCGGCAACCCTTTCGGATAGAACACGCCGCGCCACGGCTCGTAGGTCCAGCCGCCGATGCCCGTATAGATCTTGCCTTGCTGTGTCATATGCCCGTCATGCCATTCGCCTAGGGTTCACAACAGCGGTGGTGCGCTGCGTAAGACGCGCCATCGTCTGACGGCCACTCAGGCGACGCCGAATGAACGCGCGCCTTCTCGAGTGGTCGTTTTCTTTTGCGCGCACCTCAGTCGCGCAGCCGGAAGGCGTCGAGGCTGAGCACGTCGCTGCGGCCGAGGATGCGTCCGGCAATGGCTTCGCCGATCGCCGCAGAATGCTTGAAGCCGTGTCCGGAGCAGGGCGAGGCCACGATGATATTGTCGTGGCCGGGCAGGGTATCGATGATGAAGCGCGTGTCCTCGGTGCAGGTATAGAGGCAGACCGCCGACTTCGTGCATTCGGCGGTGACGCCCGGAAAGAACGGCGCGACGTAGTCGCGCCAGACCTCGGCGATCTCCTCAGGTGTCGCATTGCGGTTCACCGTCTCTGGCGTGGTCGTGGTCTTATACTGCTCGGTCGCGACCTTGAGCGTGCGACCGTCGATCGAGGGGAAGCCGTAGATCGCTTGGCTCCGCGGCACCTGCCAGTAGAACACCGGGAAGCGGTCCGGCTGAAAATGCGCGATCGGCACATCGTCCGCCACCCGAAACCAGACGAGCACCTGACGGCGGATCTTGAAGCGCCGCGCCAGCGACGGAACGAGCTGCGGCAGCCACGGACCGGCGGCGATCACGAGATGCGCCGCACGGTATTCGCCCTGGTCGGTCACAACCCTGACGCCGGTTCCGTCCTTGGCGAACGAGGCGACCGTCTCGCCCGTGTGCAGCGTCGCGCCGAGCCTGCGCGCGGCGTCGAGTTGAACCGTGATGCACCGCTCGGGGAAGCAGTAGCCGGCCTCCGGCTCGAAATAGGCCTCGTCGCCGTCGGCAATGGCGAAGGCGGGAAAGCGGGCGCGGATCGCGGCATCGTCGAGGCGCTCGTGCGCGACGTCGTGGGCGCGCGCGATCGCTGTCGTGCTGGCGAGAAAGTCCTCCTTGCCGTGCGCGGCGGCGCGTTTCCCCGGCCCGGAGATGACGAGAAGGCCGTTCTGCTTGAGCAGCGTTTCGCCGGTTGCGCGCTCGAAGTCGCGCCAGATCTCGTGCGAGTGGCGCGCGAAGGGCGTGTATTCGGGGCCTTCGCCGCAGGCGAGCCGGGTGATGCGCGTCTCGCCGTGGGTCGATCCGTAGATATGCGGCGGCGAATAGCGATCGAGGCCGAGGACGCGGGCGCCCGCCTTGGCGAGCTGGTATGTGGTGGCCGCTCCAAATGCGCCCAGACCGATGACGATGACGTCGAACGAAGTGTCCATGCGTCGTCATTCGTAGCGGCATCGATCGAAAGAAAAAAGAGGCCGCCCGAAGGCGGCCTCTCTGGTCTCTCGCATGGCGTTGCGGACTAGAAGTCCATGCCGCCGCCCATGCCGCCCGGCATGGCGGGCGCTGAGCCCTTCTTCTGCGGCAGTTCGGCAACCATGGCCTCGGTGGTGATCAAGAGGCCCGCGACCGAAGCCGCGTTCTGGATCGCCGCACGCACGACCTTGGTCGGGTCGATGATGCCCTTGGACATCATGTTCCCGTATTCGCCGTTCTGCGCGTCGAAGCCGTAGGCGTACTGATCCTTCTCGAGGATCTTGCCGACGATGACAGAGCCGTCCTCACCCGCGTTGAAGGCGATCTGGCGCGCCGGCGACTGGATCGCCTTGCGGACGATGTCGACGCCGTGCTTCTGGTCCTCGTTCGCGACCTTGACCTTCTTGAGGGCCTCGGTGGCGCGCAGCAAAGCGACGCCGCCGCCCGGCAGGATGCCTTCCTCGACCGCGGCGCGGGTCGCGTGCATCGCGTCGTCGACGCGATCCTTGCGCTCCTTCACCTCGACCTCGGTGGCGCCGCCG
>Ga0070658_10001824_pt1 | contig 17915 bp, 11 predicted proteins | sample KBSC13metaG_FD_64664 | JGI IMG/M metagenome (GOLD analysis project Ga0070658, IMG submission 64664) | Corn rhizosphere microbial communities from Kellogg Biological Station, Michigan, USA - KBS C1-3 metaG | ecosystem: Host-associated > Plants > Roots > Rhizosphere > Soil ...
GCGATCTGGTTGTTCTCGATGTCGCCGAGGAACTGGTACGTACCGACCCAGGTGCTGTTGTCCGCCGGGAGGTCGCCCAGCAGCTGGATGTCGAGACCGTAGTAGCTGAGGCTCTGCAGACCGTCGTAGGCGCCGTTCAGCGCCCCGAGCGCCGACTTGGAATCGACGATGATCTGGTCGGCCGGCACATTGCTCTGCGGCGTCGTGGTCAGGACGTTGTCGCACCCTGCGGCGGCGAGAAGCAGCATCGCCGCGGGAAGAGCTCGAGTGAATCGCATGAATCGCTGATGCCTCATCTGAGGAGTTGGCTCGCGGAGGTCCCGCTCACCAGCCGGCACTGATGCCGAGGGTGAAGGTACGGGCGAGCGGATAAGCGTAGTAGTCGACTCCCATCACCACGTTGGACGTGATACCGGCGCTGTTCACGTCGGGGTTGTAGCCGGTGTACTTGGTCCACGTGTGCAGGTTGCGGCCCGAGAGATAGATGCGGGCGTTGTCCATCTTCGCGGCGGCGGCCAGGCGGTCGGGAAGCTTGTACCCGAGCGTCACCTCGCCGAGCCGGACGAAGGAGCCGTCCTCGATGAACCGGCTGCTGATGACGTCCGCGCCGGACGTGCAGTCATAGCTCATGCGTGGCTCGTTTGTGATGTCACCCGGCTTCTGCCACCGCGTCAGCGCGATCGTGGATTCGTTGTCCCACGTGCAGCCGCCGTCGTCGGTGAAGATGCGCATCATGTTGAAGACCTTGTTCCCCTCGCTGAACTGGAGGAAGCCGCGGAGGTCGAAGTTGCGGAAGGTGAAGGTGTTCGTGAACCCGCCATAGTACTTCGGCTGCGGGCTGCCGACGAACATGCGGTCGGTCGGAGCGTCGGTCTCCGTGCCGTCGGCATTGGCGAACACGGCGTTGCCCGTCGCCGGATCGACGCGCAGGAACTTGTAGAGATAGAACTCGCCGATCGGCTGTCCGACCGCGGCCACCGACGTGATCCGGCTGCTGACGTTGAACGTGGCGAGCTGTCCGCCATAAAGCGCGGTGACCACGTTCTTGTTCCACGTCACGTTGAGGTCGGACGTCCAGCCGAGCCCACGCGGGCCGCCGTCGAGATTGACCGTGTGCAGGCCGAGGTCCACGCCGCGGTTGCGAATGGAGCCGATGTTGGACCAGATGCTGGTGTAGCCGCTCGTGGCCGGGATCGGACGACGGACCAGCAGGTCATCGGTGTTGCGGTTGTACCAGTCCACGATCAGGCTGGCGCGGCCGTCGAGCACCGCAATGTCAGCACCTAGGTCCAGCTCCTGGGTCGTCTCCCACTTGAGTGCCGGGTTGCCGAGCTGGGTCGGCGCGACGCCAGCGTCGCCACTGTACGGCGCTCCGCTGGCGAGGCTGCGGCTGGCAAAGTCGCCGATTCCCTGGTTGCCGGTGACGCCATAGCTCGCGCGCAGCTTCAGCGTCGCGAGACGGGCGAGCCCCTGCGCGAAGCTCTCATCGGTAACCGTCCAGCCGGCGGACACGGCGGGGAAGATGCCGTACCGGTTGTCGGCGCCGAACCGGGACGATCCGTCCGCACGCAGGCTGGCCGAAAGGAGATACCGATCCTTGAGCGACCAGTTGGCCCGCGCGAAGAAGGACACGAGGTTGTTGTCCGTCGCGCTGCCGTCCCACGACGTAATCGTCGCAGCGTTCGCGATGTAGGTGCTGAAGCCAGCCGGGAAGCCTTCGCCGCGGGTGAAGCTCAGGTCGCGGTGGTTGTACTCGACACTCGCACCGCCGATGACGTTGAGCCGGTTCGCCGCGCTGCGCAGCGCGTCCACGCTCAGGAAGCTCTCGGCGACGTACTTCGTGTTCGTGTTGCTCGCCGTGCGTCCGACGCCGTTCGCGCTCTGCGCGTAGGTGCGATCGATCCTCGGGTCGCCCCACGTGAGCTCGTTGATGCCGTACACGTCGGCGCCCACCCGGCCGCTGAGCCAGACCCGATCGGAGAACAGGTACTTCGCGTCCAGGTTGCCGAGTGCGCGGAGCGTCTTGAATGTGTCGAAATTGAAGTCGGCGATGGCGACGGGATTCGAGTAGCGAGCACCTTCGGCGCGGCCGCCGTAGCCGTAGTTGCTGCCATAGATCGGCACGAACGGCTGCATCCCGATTGCGTTCGTCACGACGCCGTCGAGGCTCTGGTCGCCGGGAATGCGGTCGTTGTTTTCACGAGTGAGGGCGATGGACGAAGACACGAACAGCTTGTCGGTCGCGTTCAGGTCCAGGTTGAGTCGTCCGGCCTGGCGTGTATACCCGGATCCGATCACGATGCCGTGCTGATCGAAGTTCGACCCGGAGAGGTAGAACTTGAGCCGCTCATTGCCACCGCTCATCGACAGGTTGACGTCGCTCACCGGGGCCGTGCGGAAAACCGCGCCCTGCCAGTCATAGGTGTTCGCGTCGTCGACGCCGGGCACGAACGGATAATCCGCCGGATCGTAGCCGTCGTTCTTCGCGCTCTCGTTGTACAGCTCCACGTACTGCTGCGCGTTCACGAGCCCGATCGTCTTCTCGACCTTTTGCGTCCCGAGGTAGCTGCTGAGCGAGAACCGCGTCTTCCCCGCCGCGCCGCGCTTCGTCGTGATGATCACGACGCCGTTCGACCCGCGCGATCCGTAGATCGCGGCCGCCGCCGCGTCCTTGAGGACGTCGATGCTCGCGATCTCGTCCGGATTGAGCCCGCTGATGGCCGTCACATCCTGGCCGCTGAGCGCAATCTGGCTCAACGAGCCCTGGATCATCGGCACGCCATCGACCACGTACAGTGGCTGGTTGCCGGCGTTGAGCGACGCCGGTCCGCGCACGCGCATGGAGATGCCGCTGCCCGGCTCGCCGGAGTTCTGCATCACCTGCACGCCGGGAATGCGGCCCTGCAGCGCGTTGTCCACGCTCGCGACCGGCGTGTTGGCGAAGGTGGAGGAATCCACCGAGGCGATCGCGCTCGAGACGTCCTGCCTGCTCGCCGTGCCATATCCCACCGAGACCACCGCCGAAAGCACGGTGGCCACGGGGTGCAGCGCGAAGTCCGCCGTGACGACGTCGCCGGCGACGACCGTGACGCTGCGCGACTGCGACGCGTAGCCAAGCCGTTGCGCCCGAATGGTGACCGCGCCGGCCGGCACTGCGGTGAGCGTGTACGCGCCGTTGTCGTTCGTCACCGTGCCGCGCGTGGTGCCGGCGATGGTGAGCTGAACGCCCGGAACGCCGCGTCGGTTGGTCGAATCCGTAACGGTACCGCGTATGGTGCCGGTCGCCTGCGCCCTGGCGACGCTCGCTGGCGCCACGAGCGCCACGAGCAGCGCCGCGAACGCGACGAAGGGCCTACAACGGAGAGACTGCATGCGCCTTCCTCCTCATGGTTGTCGAGCTGATCACACGATCGGTTGTTACTTCGCTCACTTACGCTTCGTGGGGCAGCGTGGGATCACCGAGCCGTCGCGAGATACGGTCGGCAGCCTTGCGCACCCTCGCCGCGACCGTACGCACCCGCACACCAGCGAGGCGCGCCTTGGGTCCCCCCACACTCACTGCCGCCACCGTGCGCCCGTGCGCATTGCGCACTGGAGCACCGATGGCGACGAACCCCGGTTCCAGCTCTTCCATCCCGACGGCGTAACCATCCCGCCGCACCTTCTCCAGCTCTCGCTCGAGCGCCGCACGCGCTGTGATGGTGTGCGGACCCAATCGCGCCAGTCGTCCCGCCGGCTTGCGTCGCACCGAAGTTCCCTTCCGCTCGCCGTCCAGTTCGGCGGCCGCAAGGAGCACCTTGCCCGTAGAGGTGGCATGCGCGGGCCAGCGCATCCCGACTTCCGGAGAGCCGCCGACGAGAAAGCGACCGTGCACCTCGTCGAGTATCAGCACCTCGTCACCGACGAGGACCTCCAGCGTTGCTGTTTCACCAACATCGTGCGCCAGCGATTCCAGCTCCGGCCGCGCCGCCTCGTGCAAACCGGTGGCGCGTCGCGCCTGGGTGGCGAGCTCGAACAGCGCGGGACCCAACTGATAACGTTGGCGATCCTCGTCCCGCACGACGAACTCCGCCCGCTCCAGTGCGCCGAGCAACCGGAACACCGTCGTCTTGTGCAACCCGAGCGCGTCCGCGAGTTCGGAGAGGCCCGGCTCTGGGCGCGACTCACCGACCGCGCGCAACACATCCAGCGCCCGCTCGACCGACCGTGTGCCTGGCGGGGCACCATTGCGCCCGTTCGTGGAACGCTGTTTCATGTTGGGGCCTATCATCGGCCCCGGGACAGCCGCGGTCAAGAGCCAACCATCTTTTTCTCCGTCATGAGACCTTCAACGAGCCGGTTCCTCACTCGCGGCGTCAGGACGCTCGCGATCGCGGCTGCGTGCAGCGGCATCGCCGTCGCATCAGCGGTCGCGCAATCCGCGCGCGCGACCGCGGTCGCGCGCGGCACCCTCTTCATCGTCGGTGGCGGCCCGCAACCGCCCGCGCTGGTCACGGAGTTCGTGCGCCTCGCCGGCGGTGCCGGCCGCGCGAAGATCATCGTGTTCGCCATGGCCAGCGAGGACGGCAAGGCGAGTGGCGACGAGAAGGCCGACGACCTGCGCAAGCTGGGCGCGGACGCTCGGAATGTCTGGGTGAATCACGAGGAAGCGAACACCGATTCCGTCGCACACCTCCTGGACGGCGCGACCGGCATCTGGTTCGGCGGCGGCGATCAGGTGCTGCTCACGAAGGCCCTCAAGGGGACGAAGACCGAGGCCGCGATCCACGCGCGTTATCGCGCCGGCGCAGTGGTGGGGGGCACCTCCGCTGGCGCGGCCGTCATGTCGGCGGCGATGATCACCGGCGACGAACGTCACCCCGGGGGCGTGCGCCCCGTGAAGGACAGCGCCTCGTACATGACGATCGCTCGCGACAACCTGATCATGGCCGAGGGTTTCGGGCTGCTGCCGAACGCCATCGTCGATCAGCACTTCGTACGGCGGAAGCGCAGCAACCGCCTCGTGAGCGTCGTACTCGAGCAGCCGGTGCGCCTTGGCGTAGGCATCGATGAGTCGACCGCGCTCATCGTGTCACCGGATGGTAAGTGGCGCGTGATGGGCGAAAGCGCCGCCGTGATCTATGACGCGCGCAATGCCACGATCACGCCCGTCGGCCAGACGCTCGGCACCACTGGACTGGTGATGCACGTGCTGCCCGCCGGCGGGACGTTCGATCCGAAGACGGGAAAGGCGACGCTGCCGGGGAGGTAGGTCGGGAGGTGAGTAGGTGAACAGGTGAGTAGGTCGGTTGGAAAACGGAAATGGGGTGATCGGCTTTGCCGATCACCCCTTCGTCATTCGCCCTCACCAATGCACCGACGCAATCACCAGTGCCGCAGGTTCCCCGCGCCGAGCGCCAGGTCGGCCATCCGTTCCACCACCGCTGACACCTGCTCGTCGGAAAGCTTGTCTCCCGCGGCGCGAAGGCGCGCGCGCAGGCGAGCGATGAGGTCACGACGGCGACGTTGCGTGGATTGCTGAGCGTCCTCGAACGCATCCCATTCTTCGGCCATGGCTCGCCTCGTCATCCGATCGCCACTCGGCGACGAGCAGGCGGCTCGGTCGTCGACAGCTCGAAATGGCGCAACTCGACGAGCGCCATTTGCGTCGACAGCGCCAGCAGGTCATCGTCGGGCATGTGGGTGCAGAGCGGCCGGATGCGGTGCAGGATATCGAGGGCGAGGGCCCGAGCGCGATTGGAAATCGCGGTCTCGGTCTCATCGGAGGTGTCGTCGGTCGCGACGTGCTGCAAGTCGTGCATCGAGGGGCCAGCTCCCAGCGTCGGGCGGTGGTTGATACCGTGTCTGTACCGGACGCGACAGCTGCCGATAGGTCACATCAGTCTCGATCTCCGCGGGTTCGCCGCGTCCGTCGACCAGCCACGGCGAGCGCAAGCAGGCCAGTCGCCATGAGGGCCAGCGTTGCCGGCTCGGGCACGGTGGTCGGCGGGGTGACCGGCGGGGTCACCGGCGGCGTGACAGGCGGCGTGACCGGCGGCGTCGACGGGGGCGAGTTCGAGCCATGGTCGAGGCTGTGCAGCAGCACCGCCCCTCCGAGCAACCCAAACAGGGGGATCCATGGCACCGATGGCCCACCGCCGACGGTGGGCGCTCGCTCGGCGAGGACGACGGGCGTACCGGCCTCGTTCCGGATCAGGTGCACGACGACGGGGGCCGCGATGACCTCCGTCTTCGTTCCGGCCACCTCTCGTGACACAGGGGCTGGCGCTTCGGTCGCAGCGGTGTTCTTCTTGACCGGGATCGAGATCTCGCTCTTCGCCCTGACCGGTACCTGCGCCGCGGCGAGCGACGTCGTCGCGGCGGCAGCGAGGACGACCGACAACATCAGGCGGAGCGACTGCATCCACAGGGTCCCTCGACGACTCACGTACAGCTCCCGGCAACGGCATGACATCCGCAACTTCCCTGGCTTCGCAGACCCATCCAATGCGCGATCTGTGCCATATGTTTGCGAAGGGGACGGAGAGGTGGCCCACAGCCCCCGAGCGCGAATGCGCACTCAGCCGTAGCGCTGGCGCCGGACGGGACACCGCTCCACGGAGCGTGCGATGAGACGCGCCGGATTCGACGTGGAGTTGCGCGGTGGACCGCTCGCTGGCGGGACCGCGCGGGTGCGCGACACCGAGGTTCGTATCGCCGTCGTGCAGGAGGGTGGTCACCTGCACCTTCGTGACGACGAGGTGCGCGCGATCGCCGATGACGCGGGACGACACATCGGCGAGTACGGGTTCAGCCATCGCGAGGAGGCGATGGTGTGGTTCCCCTCCCTGCGCTGACGATTCCCTACTGATCCTCGCCGAAGACGAGCGGCGACCAGAATCGCATGCGCTCTTCCGCTGGAAGGCGACGGCGCAGCGCGGCGCTCTGTCGCAACGCTTCCCGGTAGCGATCGTACAGGCGCGGATGGCGTCCCCAGAATGCACCCGGCACCTCCATCAACCCACGCATCAGGTCACCGTCGAACTGGCTCGCACGCACGAGCGGGTCGCGTTCCACGCGTGCGAGAGCGATCGGGACGACGGCGCCGAGGCACCAGCCCTGCACGAGGGCGGCGAGCACTTCGTCGAGCGACGCTGCCGCAATGGGCCGCTGCGCGGCGTTGAACTCGTCGGAGGCGAACGAGGAGCCGCGCAGTCTGTGCCGACTCATGCCGCATCCCCTCCCCCCGGGCCAGGCCGCCGCGGTCGGCGCGGGAGCACGAGGACCTGACGGCGCGACGAGCGGCCGACGATGAATGGCGTCGGCCGGGCGCGCGAATCCGCATCCGGCGCCGCGGGCGTCGGCGCAGCGCTGGGACGTGCTGGCACCACGATCACCGGTACCTCGGCGAGCGCGAGCAGGCGAGACTCGACCGCGGCATCGAGGCGCGTGCTATCGATTCGGCCGATGTTCCGGTCGACGCAGATCGCATCCGCGTCGATCCGGCGCGCAATGGCAACCAGGCCGTCGGCGATGGCACCGGAGAACACTTCCACGCTGGTGCGCGCGCGGCTCATCCGCGCGGCAAGCTCACACAGTCGATCGAGCTGCGGCTCCGCGGCGACGTGGGCCAGCACGATCTCTGTTTCCGGCGCGAACTGCACCGACGCCCAACGCACCGCGACGGGCGAGGGGTCGGTGAAGTCGACGCCGACGACGACTCTGCGAAATGGCATCATGGCAATTCCGGCTGTATGAACCAGGACGAGTCGGCGTGGTACACGGTCTTACGCGGACGCCTGCATTGCCGCTGGACCGTCGCCAGCGGCGAGCGTGCTGAGTGGCTCGGCGTCGACGAGCGGCGTCGCCGCCGACTCGAGCGCTGCCCCGACCGCGTGTGCAGCGGTGATGGCGACGCCCTCGCTGGCATACGACGGGAGGACGAGCTCGATGCCGAACGTCAGGTCGTACGCGCGGCGCTGCGGACGAATCAGCCGCGCGATGGGCGACGTGCCATCGGCGAACCATTCGTAGGCGCCGTCGTGCACGAGCTGCAGCTCGTCGAGCGACGGTGCGTAGCTGGGCCAGCCGGGATACTGGCGGCGCAGCACGAGATCGAGTGCGCGCCACGCCGCAATGGCGCCTTCCTTCGCGTCGGCCTCGGTGGCGAAACCGCGGAATCCGATCGACCGGCCGCTGATCCAGCCGATCTGCACGTCGTTCTCATTCTCGAGGCGATAGCGATCGTCGCCGTCACTCAGGACTCTGAGCATGGTCGTCTCCTGTTCGGGATGAAGCGCCGGGACGCGGACCGCGAGCCGGCGATGATGTTCGACGGGCTCGCCTGCTTCGGGATGCAGCAACATCCAGAAACGCGAAACCGCCCCGTCTGGCGTGTGCACAGACGGGGCGGAGTGAGCGGCGCGATGTGGCGCCGGGTAGCTCGACCAGCCCGGCTATCCGCTGGTGAGCGGAGAGAACGGGCGTCTGCGCGGGCTGGGAGTCGTCACCGGAGCGGTCGGTGCGCGAAAAACGCGCACGATGCCGATCCGGGACGCGGGACCCCGCATCTCGGACACGCGGGTTCGGTGCATGCCGTTAGTGGCGAAGCGAGGCCGATCGCGGTCGGTGGCGCTGGTGACGACGGAACGACCGGTCCACGACCGCACGCGACCGCGGAGCGTGCGTGTGGCAGCACGACTCTCGACACGGAAGGACGGGATTACGGCGCGGGGCTCGATCATGCCTTGAAACCTACCCCTAACGGAGAGAGAGTCAACCATTGACATGGCGGACGCGGACTGAGCTCGTTCGGCGTGTCGAGGATGACGTTCACGCACGCTCGAGGGTAACCATCACGACGTGACGCACGCCGTCGTCGACGAGGCGAATCGCGCCGTCCCGCACTGGCGCGCCGTCCACCACGACGCTGCTCGCGCCGGTCGAAACACCGTGCGGATTTCGCACGGTGATGTCATAGGTGGCCGACCCCACGCGATAGTCGAGATTGAACTCCTTCCACGACGGGGGGATACAGGGCGCGATCGACAGCCGCTCGCCGCGCTTCGTGAACCCGAGCAATCCTTCCAGCGCCACCCGGTAGCTCCAGCTAGCCGAGCCTGTGTACCAGGTCCAGCCGCCGCGTCCAACGTGGCCCTCGGCGTTGTAGACGTCGGCGCAGACGGCATACGGTTCCACCTTGTACCGGTCGGCGTCCGCCGGCGTGCTCGCGTGCGTCAGGGGGTTCAACATCTGCAGGAGCCGGAAGGCGCGGTCGCCATCGCCCATGCGAGCTGCGGCGAGCGCCGTCCAGAGCGCAGCGTGCGTGTACTGGGCTCCGTTCTCGCGCACGCCGGGCAGGTATCCCATGATGTACCCCGGATCGTGCGCACTGTCGTTGAACGGAGGGGTGAGAAGGAGAATGATGCGCGCGTCGTCGCGCACGAGGTGTTCACCGACGGAGCGCATCGCGACCTCGATGCGCTCGCGATCTCCGGCCTCCGACAGGACCGCCCAGCTCTGGGCGATCGCGTCTATCCGGCATTCCTGCGAGCTCGCCGAGCCAAGTGGCGTACCATCGTCGTACCAGGCTCGCCGGTACCAGGCGCCGTCCCACGCTTCGCGCTCGATCGCGGCCGAATAACTGTCCGCCTGCGCGCGGCAGCGCGTCGTCACTTCGTGATCGCCGCGAAGCTCGGCGTGGTGCGCGAACCGGCGCAGCGTCGCGACGAGGAACCACGCGAGCCAGACGCTCTCGCCCTTGCCCTCGATGCCGACGCGGTTCATGCCGTCGTTCCAGTCACCGCCGCCGATCAATGGCATGCCGTGCTGGCCCGTGGTGCACGCACGATCGAGCGCGCGGACGCAGTGCGCGTAGAGAGATTCCGCGACGTCGCTTCTCGTTGGCTGGTCGTAGATCTCATGCTCGTCCGGCGCGAGTGGGCGCATCTCGATGTAGGGAACCACTTCATCCCACACCCCCGCGTCACCGGTCACGCGTACGTAGTGGTCGGCGGTGAATGGGAGCCAGGCGAGGTCATCGGAGAAGCGCGTGCGTACGCCGCGGCCACTTGGCTCGTGCCACCAGTGCTGCACGTCGCCGGCAAGGAACTGATGCGCGGCGGAACGGAGTAGATGAGCGCGCGTGATGTCGGGATCTGCGTACACGAACGCCATGCCGTCCTGGAGCTGGTCACGGAAGCCGAAGGCGCCACTCGACTGGTAGAGCGCAGAGCGCGCCCACATCCGGCAGGAGAGCGCCTGGTAGAGCGACCAGCGGTTCACCATCGTGTCGAGCTCGGGCGACGGCGTGCGCACGCGGATGGTGGACAGGCGCGAGCTCCAGCGCGCGATCGCGTCCTCGATCGCGCGTCGAGCCGTGTCCGGCGCGCCATTGCGGGCAATCACCGCGCGTGCCTCTTCCTCGCCGCGGGTGGCGCCGAGCAGCACGACGATCTGCTTCGACTCCCCGGGCGCGAGGGAAATCGAACAGCGGAGGGCCGCGCACGGATCCTCACCGGCACCCGTGTCGCCGCGGAGCGTGGCAGTGGCAAGGGCGGCCGGCCAGGCGAGATCGCCGTTCCGCCCTATGAATTCGACACGCGACGCCGTGAAGCTCGTCGCCGGTTCGCTGATCCAGGAGAAGGCGACACAGCCCGCGAACTCCTCGATGAAGTAGTTTCGAGCGAGCAACGCTCCGGATTCGTCGTCCTTCCAGGTGTGGAGCTGGTGCCGCGTCCGCTCGCGCTCAGTGCCCAGCACGAGCTCGACGAAGCTCGTGATAGTCAGCCGGCGCGGTCGATCGCCGGTGTTGGTGAGCGTCAGGCGGCTGATCTTCACGGGATCCTCGGCTGGCACCGCCATCTCGAGCACCGACTCGATGCCGAATCGGGCGTGGGAGAACGTCGACCTGCCGGCGGCATGGACGGCGCGATAGGCCGAGAGCGACTCGTCGCCGCGAGCGGGCTGTGAACCCGGCGTCGCGGTCCACCACTCGCCCGAGTCGTCGTCGCGGAGATAGAGCACCTCGCCGCAGGGATCGCTCACCGGATCGTTGAACCATGGCGTGAGCCGGAAGAAGTAGCTGTTCTCCGCCCAGGCAAAGCCGCCGCCACGCTCGGTGACGCAGAAACCGGCATTCGGATTCGCCACGACGTTTGCCCAGGGCGCCGGCGGGACGTGCGCGCCACGCACCTCCACGACGTAATCGTCGTTCGCCTCGAGCGTGCCGTAACCGTTCCCGGAAGGAGTCGGCTCGCCGCCAGCCGTCGCACGAGACTTGGCGTGTCCTGGTGCAGGATGCGGAGGTGTCGGTACCGGCGCCGGGTCGACCGTGCCCGCCACGACCTCGCCAAGGCCGACTCCATCGCAGACGACGTGGATGGCCGCGATCGCCCGAAGGAACGCCACGTCTTCCGGCGCGAGCAGATCGGCGCGGCGGATGAACACTCCCGCGGGAGCGTCGAGTGTTCCGCCTTCGCTCGACGAGAGCACCATCGTGCGCAGCTGATCCTGCAGGTCCTGGACGTAGGACGGTGCCCTGGCGTTGAGGATGACGAGGTCGCAGTGCACACCCTTCATGCGCCAGTACGTGTGCGCCGCAAGCAGCTGGCGCACGCTGGAAAGTCCCACTTCGGCGGTAATGGTGGCGAGCACGATCGGCCAATCGCCGGAGATGCCCTGCGCCCAGAGCGCCTGCTGTCCGCGTGTGCTGGCGCGGCGCTCGGATTCCGATGCGCGCAGCGATGCGCGCGGGTAGATGAGCGCGCCCGCAAGATCCTGGTAGAGACCGGCGTCGCTCGCCGAGATGCCGAGGTCGCGTTGTTCCACGAGCGCCTCGGTGCCGGCGAGGGCGAGCGCGCGGGAGGACGCTTCGATGTCGCGGTAGCGATCGACAGCCTGCAGTGCCTGGTCGCGACTGTCGGCGACGATGGTGCTGAAGGCGACCGTGGCGGAGCGACCTGGACCGAGGATGAGCCGGACCCGCAGCGCGGCGATGGGATCGAGTACCGCACCCGCGGAGCAGGAAAGCTCCGCGTCATCATCGAGCGCGGCCGGTTCATGCACGGTACGTCCCCGTCCGATGAATCGCGCCCGGTCCGTCTCGCAGGTCGTCGTTCCTTCCTGGGCGCCGCCGATCGCCACGACGTGCGCGAGCCAGCGGCGTGCCTCCGCCGCGGCGCGCGGGCGGCGGCTCCCGATCACCGCGCCAGCTCCGGGTAGCCACTCCGTCTCGACGAAGAGGTTCTGGAAGGCAGGATGCGCGCGGTCGGCGCCGGCATCGGTGAGCACGATCTCGCCGTAGCTCGTGAGCTCGATCCTTCGCACCGACTCCGAGCGATTGATCAGGGTGACGCGACGTATTTCGGCGCGCTCGCGCGGCACGACGGCGATGTCGGTGCGCGTCTCGATCCCGTCGTCACGCCGGTCGAACACCGCGCGATCGGCGGCGAACGTCACCTGGTAGGAGTCGGCAGCGGCACGCACGGGCTGGTGGGCCACCGACCAGACGCGACGATTCTCCAGGTCACGAACGTAGATCCACTGCCCGGTCTCGTCCTTCGTGGCGTCAGCGCGCCAGCGGAAGACGTCGATCGGGCCACTGCGGCTGTAGCCACCGCCGGCGTTCGTGAGAAGCACGCCGTACGATTGACCGCCGAGCAGCCCGACGTGCGGCTCAGTGGTATTGGCGTCGTTGAATTCGCGGACCACCTGGCGCTCACGCGCCGACCGCTCGAACTCGGCAAGCGGTTGATCGGACTGCGCAGGCTGGATCGTGTAGCGGCGCGGCACGCGCTCGTCGAGCAGGAGTGCGGCAGCCCGCACGACCGGATTGCGCATGAACCGCGACTGCCAGATGCCGTCTCCGTCCGAGATGTTCAGCGCATTGTCGAGCGCAACGAGGCTCATCCCGAGATGGTGCGCCATGAATGCGCGCACGACCGCCGGCGAACCGTCGGCGTCGGTGCGGGTGAAATCCAGCGAGTCGTAGAAGCCGTATCGTCCCCGCGCGCCGAGGGAATCGAGGCGGGCAAGGTTCCGCATCGCCGCCACGGGATCGACGGCGAGTGCGAGGGCGCTGGCGTACGGGGCCACGACAAGGTCGGCGGCGAGGCCGCGCTTCAGCGCGAGGTCGGGAACGCCGAACGCGCGATACTGATAGGTGTCATGCCGGTCGCGCACGTTGTACGCGGACTCGGACACCCCCCATGGCGCGCTGCGCGAGTCACCATACGCGATCTGACGCCGGACCGCCGCATGGTGCGTCTGGTCGAGCAGCGAGAAGGGTCGCGACGCCATGACGAGGATCGGCATGAGGTACTCGAACATGCTGCCGCTCCAGGACACGAGCGCCGTCGCACCGTCGGCGACGGTGAGCGACCGGCCGAGGTGGAACCAGTGCGACACGGGGACGTCGCCCTTCGCGACCGCAATGAAGCTCGCCAGCCGCGCCTCCGAGGCGAGCAGGTCGTACGACGAATCGTCGAGCATCCCGCTACGAGCGTCGTAGCCGATCGAGAGCAGGCGCCGCCGCGAGTCGTAGAACAGGCTGAAGTCCATCGCCATCGCAGTCTCGCGCGCGCGGCCGGCAATGGCGTGCAGGCGGGTCGCATCCACGCCGTCATTCGTCGCCAGGTCGACGCACCCCTCAGCGAGCGCCAGCAGGTGGCCGGCGAGATTTCCCGAATCCACGGCCGAGACGTACGGCGGGTCGAGTACGTGCAGGTCGGAGAGGTCGTACCAGTTCAGGAGGTGGCCACGCACCTTTGCCATGCGGTCCACCGTGTCGAGGATCCGCTCGAGGCGCGTCGTCATCTCCGCCGCGTCGATGAATCCGAGGTCGTGCGCGGACATGTTGGCGAGCAACTGCAGGCCGATGTTGGTGGGCGACGTGCGGGTGGCCAGCACCGGGGTCGGCGTCTCCTGCAGGTTGTCCGGCACGAGCCAGTGGGTGGCCGCGCTGGCGCAGTCATCGAAGTACTGCCAGTGCTCTCGCGCGTAGCGCTCCGCCATCGGGCGGTCGCCCGGGGCGAGCACGCGCTGCGGACGCGATGGCTCGGCACTCAGTCGGAAGACGACCTCTGGCGCGAGCAGCCACGCCAGCGTGAGTACCGCGAGCACGGCAGCGCCGAGCGAGCCGGTGCCTGAGGTCAGGGCGCCCGCCCACATCGCGGAGAGTAGCACCACGGCCAGCACGACGGCGGATCCCATCCGGCGCCACACTTCCGAGCGGCCGCGTACGCTGATGCGCTCCTCGTAACGTGCGCTGCGCCACTCCAGCATCCGGCGATTCGACCGCAGGACCCGGTAGAGGGTGCGTGCAATCGCGTCGGCAGCGAGGAGTGCCTGATGCGGGAGCACGACGACCGTGATGGCGAACTGGAGCAGCACGTTCGACGCGTCGTGCCCGAGTCCCGCGTAGTACGGCCGCCACGATTCACCGCGCGGAGGGCGCAGCGCGGCGATGACGACCGGCGCATACCAGGGGAAGGCGAATGCGGCGAACACGACCACGGTCCACGCCAGCCCGCTGCCGGGCAGGAGCATCCAGCCGGCCACGAGCCATGCGAGCGTGGCAATTGGCATCAGGCTGCGCCGCATGTTGTCGAGAATCTTCCAGCGCGACAGCGGTGCCAACGGATTCGCGCCGCGCCCTCGCGGGCCGGGCACGCTGGAGTACAGCCACGGCAGCAGTTGCCAGTCGCCGCGAATCCAGCGGTGTAGCCGACGGGTGCTCGTCAGGTAGCGCGTCGGATAATCGTCGAACACCTCGACGTCGGTCACGAGCGCCGCGCGCGCGAAGGTGCCCTCGATGAGATCGTGGCTCAGGAGCGCATTCTCGGGGAACCGACCGGCCGTCGCCTCCTCGAACACGGCGACATCGTAGATCCCCTTCCCCGTGTAGGTCCCTTCGGCAAAGAGATCCTGGTAGACGTCGGACACCGCCGTGGTGTAGGGATCCACGCCGGGATGGCCGGCGAAGATCGATGCGAAGCGCGAGCTGTTGGCGCTGGCGAGCGACACGCTCACGCGCGGCTGAAGGATGCCGTAGCCGCGCACGACGCGACCGACGTTTTCGTCGAACCGCGCGCGGTTGAGCGGATGCGCGATCGTGCCGATGAGCGCCACGGCGGCACCGCGCGGCAGAACGGTGTCGGAGTCGAGCGTGATGACGTAGCGCACCCCCTCGAGCCAGGGGAGCTCGCCTTCCGTGGCGGCGAAGGCCCCGTCCGCGGCGCCAAGGAGGAACGCATTGAAGTCGGCGAGCTTCCCACGTTTCCGCTCCCAGCCCATCCACACCTGGTCGGCGACGTTCCACCGGCGCGGGCGATGAAAATAATAGAACGGCTGATTCGCGCCGTCGTCGCGCGAATACTCGTCGTTGAGCGCGCGAACGCCGGCTACGGCGGCTTCCACGATCTCCTCGTCGCCGGGCTCGTGCTCGTGTGGCGCATCGGGGAAGTCGCCGAGCAGCGCGAACCGGATTTGCGGATCGTCATTGGCGAGGAACTGCGCCTCGAGGTGCTCGAGCGCCTCGCGCACTGCCGCGACGCCACCGAGCAGGATCGGCACGACGACGGCGGTGCGTCCACTGCGGGGCACCGCCCGGGTAAAGTCCATCCGCGGCAGCCGGTCGGGTGGGAGCACGAAGTTCACGAGCTGATTCACGATCGTGACGGCGACGTCGGCAGCCGGCAGCAGGGCCAGCAGCAGCGCAAGGATCAGCGCGGGACCATGGACGCCGTCGAGCGGCCGGAGGAGGAGCGACAACGCGACCGCCGCCGCGGCGGCGACGCAGCCCACGTACATCGCGGCGGGAGCGTCGAGGATCGCGCGACGGATCCGTTCTCCTGCGGACGGCGCGTAGCCAATCGTGCGCTCGAACGCTGCGCGGCCCTCGTCCACGAGGTGAAAGCCGACGTGGGCTCGCGAATCGTTCGGCCCGAACTCGCCGAGACAGTTCGCCGCGGTCTGGATCGCCGCGGCCGCCACCTGCTGCTCCGGCCGATGCAGCCGTCGCGCGAAGTGCTCGATCGCGTGGCGGTAGCTATCGCGCGTGGCGAAGGTCATCTTCTCGTACGTCTCGGCTGGGTCGCGCCGGAGGATGCCCTCGGTGAGGCTCGCCGCCTCCACGAAGTCCCGCCAGTCGATGTTCACGACCTTGCGGAGGCTGGCAATGCTGTTCGCCATCACGAGCTGCGTGAGGGCGAGCCGCTGGGTGGAACGCTGTACCGCCTCCTCGACACTCATGGCGTCTTCGCCGATCCACGGGCCGAGCCACAGGAGCGGCGTGAAGTCGGCGCGCCGACTCCTCGTCTGCTGAAGGAAGCGCGTGAGGAATGCCGGGGTGAGCTCCGGCGAGAAGGTCACGAAGGTGTTGAGGGCACGCGCGAGCGCGTCGCCACCAGCGGCGTCGGCATCGAGGAGGCGCGTGACCCATTCATCCGCGAGTCGGGTATCGGAAGCATCGCGCTGGGCGCGAAGGGCCATCCGACGGATGTTCTCCAGGAAGCCCATGCGGAGCATGGCCGGGATCGCCCACAGTTCGCCCATCGAGAGCGGCGCCACGACCTGATACTGCTCGATCATCAGCTCGAGCGTGCTCGGATCGAGCCGGCCATCGGTGTGGGCGATCAGCTCGATCGCGATCTCATAGGTGCGTGGATAGCCAGCGAGCGGGCTGGGTGCGGAGAGCTTCGGCAGCTCGTGGTAGTAGCCGCGCGGCATCGTGGCCCTGACCTCGGCGATCTGGGAGCGGACGATGTGAAAGTTGTCGAGCAGCCACTCGCCGGCGGGACTGACTGCGCCCCCGGTGCGGGTGATGGCCGCGAGCTCCCCGTGAACGAGCTGCAGCACCCGTTCGGTTTCGTCCAGGCGTACGAGGAGCACGCCACGGCGCAGGCGTGGCAGAAGGCCGCGCTGGGCATCACGAACGACGCGTTGCCGCTGTGCGAGATGCCGCGCATGACGCGCGAGCTGCTCGCTGCCGAACAGCTCGCGAAGGATCGGTTCGGTGCGTTGGTCCGCAGCGTGGCCGCCCTCACTGGCGACTTCCGCAAGCGCGGCGTCATTCTCGGCTCTCGCGGTCAGCGTCTCCATCTTCACATTGGAGGTGAGGCGGCGCTTTCACGAGGGTAGAGCGCACACGTCGTGTCACGACGCAAGCCGCGCGCCGTGTTGACGCCGCAGCACGGCGTCAACACGAGCCACGCGCGATTCGAACGGTGCTAGGGAACGACGGCCCGCACGGTGGGATACGTGATTCCCAACTGCTCGAGATACGAGTCGTACTTCGCCGGATCGTAGTAGTACTTCCGCATCTCCGGCCGGTACTTCGCCATGATCTCCGCGTTCAGCCAGATGGGCGGCTTGTCGGTCGCGGCGATGAACGGCCGATACTTCACGGTCTTCGTCTGCACGTTGTTGAAGTAGTCCCACGCGTCGGCGACGACCTTCGGCGTGAGCAGGATGTCGAGCATCGTCATCGCCTGCACCTTGGCGCCGGCCACCACGCCCTTGTGCGCGATCGGCGTCGCCATCGAGATCGCGTTCGCCCAGTTGTGTCCCGGCAGCCCTGGAATGTTGGACGGATAGTTCAGCGTGATCGTCGGCACGTTCCAGCTCACGTCTCCGATGTCGTCGGAGCCGCCGCCCATCCGGGTCGCTTCATTGACCGGTCCACCGAGCCGGCCGGGTCGCGACGACAGCCCGCTGTCCGGCTGGCTGAGCTCTCGCTGGATTCCCTTGGCCAGCGCCTGATCCTTTGCGTCCCACGTCGGTGTGCCGACGGTCTTGATGTTCTGGTACATCGCCTCGGCGATCGGCCGCGAGAAGTGTCCGCTCCATCCGGAGCCGACCATCATGATGGTGTCGATCTGGGTGCCGCTCATCATCGCCGCCCCTTCGGCCATCTTCTTCGCGTCGTCGAACATCCG
>Ga0070658_10001825_pt1 | contig 17914 bp, 11 predicted proteins | sample KBSC13metaG_FD_64664 | JGI IMG/M metagenome (GOLD analysis project Ga0070658, IMG submission 64664) | Corn rhizosphere microbial communities from Kellogg Biological Station, Michigan, USA - KBS C1-3 metaG | ecosystem: Host-associated > Plants > Roots > Rhizosphere > Soil ...
CCCGCGAACTCGTCGTCGTTGGTGGTGATGCCGCCCGCGTCGCCGAACGCGCCGAGGTTCTTGCCCGGGAAGAACGAGAAGCAGCCGGCCACCGCGTACCCGCCGGCGCGCACGACCGTCCCGTCGGCCCGCACGATCTCGGCGCCCTGCGACTGCGCGGCGTCCTCCAGCACCTGGGCGCCGGCGTCCGTGGCGATCGCGGTGACCGCGTCCATGTCGACCGGCCGGCCGTGGATGTGCACCGGCAGGACGACCTTCGCCCCGTCCACCACGAGCTTCAGCGCCGCCGGGTCCATGGCGCCGGTCTCCGGGTCGACGTCGACGAAGCGCGGCTGCGCACCGAGCCAGTCGATCGGCTCCGCCGTGGCGATGAACGTGTGCGCCGGTACCACGACCTTGTCGCCGGGACCCACGCCGAGCGCGGCGAGCGCGAGGTGCAGCGCCGCCGTACCGGAGCCGACGCCGATGGCGTGGGCGGTACCGCAGAACTCGGCGTACGCCGCCTCGAACTCGGCGATCTCCTTGCCGTTGATGAACCGGGTGTTGTCGATGACGTCCTGCATCGCCGCGTCGATCCCGGCACGGTGGCGGGCGTACGAGGCCTTGAGGTCGACAAGGGGGATGCGGCTCATCACGGCTCCAGGTCGGGGTTCATCGGTGGGTACGGCCGGTGGTCGGCACCGGCCGGACAGAGCAGGTCATCGATCGACTTGACGGGGCGCGCGGCGGTACCCACCACGACCGCCCCCGGGGCGACGTCCTTGGTGACCACGGCCCCGGCGCCGATGAGCGCCCTTTCGCCGATGCGGACGCCGGGCAGGATCGTCACGTTGGCTCCGATCCGCGCGTCGCGTCCAATGTGGACTCCGCGGGTGCAGCGGGAAACCTCGGGGCAGCGAGGGAACGGCGCGTTCGTCAGCGTGACGCGCGGGCCGATCCAGGCACCGTCCTCGAGCACCGAGTACTCCGGGATGAAGCACTGCGAGTGGATGCGCACCCCGGTACCGATCGTCACGTGATGCTCCACCACGCTCAGCGAACCGATCGAGACGTTGTCGCCGATGGTGTTGCACTCCCGTACCAGCGCGTGGTGCCCGGTCTGGAAGCGCTCACCGATCACGCTGCCCGCGTAGAGAACGGTGTGGCTGCGCAGGATCGAGCCGGCACCGATGACGGTACGCGTGGAGCCGCCGGTCGCGCCGGTGTGGCGCCCGACGATGCACAGCTCCTCGACCCGGCAGTCGGGGCCGAACTCGACATCGGCCGATACGACAGACATCGGCGCGATGTCGACGACCGGCGCGGTCACCGAGACAGCCCCATGAGGCTGCGCACCGCGACCTGCTGACCGTCGGCGCGCAGCGACCGGTCGACGGCCTCCAGCACGGCCACCGTACGCACGCCGCTCCAGCCGTCGACCTCGGGACGCGTACCGGAGTCGACACAGTCGACGAAGTGCTGCAGCTCGGCCGAGAGCGGCTCGATCATCGCGAGGCTCGGTACGCTCATCGCGCCGTCGCGCAGCCGGTACTGCCAGGCGCCGTAGGCGTCGGCCTCCAGGCGGTCGGCGCCCTTATCGAAGATCTTCAGCTTCGCCTCGGCGTCCATGTCGTCGTAGACGAGCATCTTCTTGCTGCCCACCACGGTGGTCCGCCGCGTCTTCGACGGGTCGAGCCAGCTCACGTGCATGTGCGCCATGACGCCGCTCGGGTACCCGACCGTCACGAACATGACGTCCTCGATGTTCGCGTGCAGGTACCGCGCGCCACGCGCCGCGACCCACTCCGGCGAGCTGCCCAACAGGTAGTTGGCGACGGACACGTCATGCGGACCGATGGACCAGAAGGCGTTGATGTCGCTCTGGATGCGTCCCAGGTTGAGCCGCTGGGAGTGCAGATACAACACGTCGCCGATCTCGCCCTCGTCGACGAGCTCCTTCATCTTGCGTACCGCGGGTACGAACTCGAAGGTGTGACCGACCATGAGGATCAGTCCCCGTTGGTCGGCGGTCTGCGCCAGGCTCGCGGCGTCGTCGATCGACAGCGCCAACGGCTTCTCCACGAACACGTGCTTGCCGGCGTCCAGGCAGCGCCGCGCGAGCGGGGCGTGGGTGGCGGCCGGGGTGGAGATGATGACGGCCGACACCTCCGGGTCGGCGAGCACCGCGTCGAAGTCGTCGGTGACCTTCGTCGTCGGGTAGAGCGCGGATGCCTTCTCCTGCCGCTCGGCCGAGAGCTCGACCAGGTACCGCCACCGCTCACCGACCAGCGCGTTGAGGTTGCGCGCGAGGTTGGGTCCCCAGTAGCCGAACCCCACCTGTGCGATTGCGCCCGTCATCGTTGCCCTGCGCTTTCCTGTGCCAGTTCCGAGTCGAAGGTGGCCGCCGTCGGTGCCGTCGCATCGCCGTCCGTGGCGGGCCCGGCGACCGCCGCGGGCGCGCGCAGGTCGCCGCGCTGCTTGAGCGCCCAGGCGACGCCGACGATGGCGAACATCAGCGGCGGGAACAGTGGGTCCTCCAGCGACGGGGACAGCAGCCCGATCAGGCCACCGAAGACGATCGCCGCCGGTGCCCAGTAGAACGCGGGGTGCGCGGCGCCCTCGCCGCGCCGCCGCAGACGCGCGGTGAGACCGAGGAACGGCGTACCGAGCAGGATCATCCACCCGACGTAGGCGATCACGCCGAGCGCGCCGGCCTCGACCAGGATGTGCAGCCAGAACGAGTCGACGGTCTTCGCCCGGAACCCGAACTTGTCGAAGCCGTCGGGGCCGAACTTCGAGGAGGTGTTCCAGTTCGGGTCGTTGCGGTACGCGACGATCCCACCGAACTGGCCGATGCCGTACCCCAGCACGGGCTTCTGCTTCCAGAGGTGCAGGCCCTCCTGCGCGTACAGCACCCGGATCTCCCGCCCGGGGTTGCTGGTCGAGCTGTTCGACGCGCAGTCGGTGGCGTCCGGTGCGCAGGAAGGGGTGGCCGTGGGCGTCGCGCCGGCCGACGGAGCGACGACGTTGCTCGGCGTCTCGACCGCGTTCGTCACGCCCTCCAGACGGCGTGCCCACTCGGCGCGGTTGCTCGACGAATACAGCAGCGGCGCGGCCGCCATGACGAGGATCAGGCCGAGCGCGACGAGGACCCGCCTGGTGTAGGCCCGGCGCAGCAGGGCGATCAGGACGGTGCCGGCCACGACGCCGATGGTGGACTCGCGCGACTGGGCGGCGCCCATGGCGGTGACCAGCAGGCCGAACAGCAGCCACCACCACACGCTCACCTTGGGTCGGGTGACGAACCAGGCGAGCAGCCCGAGAACCACCAGGCCGGTCACGTGGCCAAGGTCGTTGGGGTGGTTGAACAGCGCGTGCACCCGGCCGGTGCGCGCCCAGGTGAGGTCCGCCCAACCCAACACCGTGTAACTCGGGATGCCGGCGAAGATCTGCACGATGCCGTAGGCCGCGTTGACCGCGACGAATCCGCCGACCAGCCACAGCAGCCGCCGTACCGAGCGCCACGACGGGTTGAGCGCGCGCACGGCGTAGAAGGCGATCGCGCCCCGGAAGTAGACGAACAGCGCCTCGCCGATGACCACGGGCTTGGTGCCGCCGAGGAGCCCGGCGAGGGCGAGCACGACGCCGGCGACGACGATGGCCAGGTCCGCCTTTGTCCGTACGATCGACCACCGCCGGTCGACGGTGAGCTTCGCGACGGTCAGCAACAGCAGTGCTATGTACAGCCCGCTCTTGAGCGTCTTCGGCCACGACGCCGGAGTGATGATCTCGTCGCCGTTCATCAGGTGTTGCCCGCTGGAATGACCGAGGACGTTCACCGCCCAACCCTCGAGCAGCACCTCGACCAGAAGCGCGGTCAGCAGTACGAGGACGCCCACCGTGAGGTACCGCGAAAGGGCACTAGGTCCGCGGACGCGGGCAGTGGTACTCGGTGACTCCCCGTCGGGCACCTTGACACTCCCAGGTTGGTATGGAGGACGGAGCGCCTGGGCCCCGCAAGCACGCACGATAACAGCGCGTCGTGCACGCTAACAGGTCAGTCGGCAGGCTACCAAACCCCACGACCCGGATTGCTGCGTAATGCTACGAGGAAGGAAGAAGTTGGCGTAATGCGCCATCCAGCCGGGGGCCGAGCAGGGCCGCGGCGGTCGCGGTGAGGTGCGAGTTGTCCCGGTACAACAGGATGCTGTCGAGGGACGTCGGGCACCGTACCCCGGGGCAGAGTAACCCGTCCAAGTCGACCACGACCGTCGACGGGATCGTCTTGTCAGCGATGGCGTCGGCGATCGGATCCGCCGGGATCGCCGCGGCACGAGAGAACGAACACGCGTCGGCCGTGCGGGGTGCCCCGGACGTGCAGGCAGGTACGTCCTCGCCGGGATACGGGGTGTCCCGCAAATAGATGATCGGTGCGCCAACTGTGGCCAGTCGGACGAGGCTGGCCCGCCAGCCGTCGGCGAGCTGGCGCTCGTCGTCGGTGTAGCCCAGACGCTCACTGCTGACGAAGATGGCGGCGGGCCGGGGCTCCGACGCGATGCGGAGGATGGTCGACTCCCGCCAGGTATCGCATTCCCGGTACACCCTCCCGAGCTGGCCGTTGGCCACCGTCAGTCGCGGCACCGGGCAGCCGGACTTGGTGAGCACCTCCACCGCCCATCCGCGCGTCTGGGCGATGGCCCGGATCGCGGGGAACCACTGCGCCGCGTGCGAGTCGCCGAACAGGACCACCCGGTGCGGGCTCGACACGTTGCCGAAGAGGCAGGGCGGGCTGCTGACGGACGTGGGCTCGACCTGACACGTACCGATCGCGGGAAGATCGTCGCGGGCGGACGCCGGGCCGGGACGCAGGCCCATAGGGTCGCGGGGTGGCCGGGCCAGGAGGTGCGGCCCGTCGACGGCCCCCACCAACAGGTCGGCGGGCACCATCGTCGCGAGGTCCCGGCGCATGCTCCGGTCGGCGCCGACGGTCACCAGCAGGGACGCGACGAGAGGTATCGCGACGGCGGCCGCACCCACCGCCAGGCTGCGCCACGGCCGCGAGGCGACCCGGGGCGACAGTCGGACCGGCGTCTCGACCAGCCGCATGGTGAGCCAGGCGGGGATCGCCGACGCGGTCACCAGCGCGAGCTTCCCGGGCCATGACTGCGCCCCCAGCACCGCCTCGCCGAGAACCAGCACCGGCCAGTGCCACAGGTACCACGAGAACGACAGCCGGCCGATCGCCCGTACCGGCCGGTACGCCAGCAACCTGCCGACACCGGCTCCGTCAGGTCGGCCGCCGCCGCTGAGAATGACCGCGAGCGTACCGAGGGTGGGCAGGAGCGCGGCGTACCCGGGGAACGGCGTCGCGTTGGTGTACCACCCGACGGCCACAAGGATGGCGATCGCGCCGGCCCAGCCCAAGGCGGTGGAGGCGGCACGCCAGAGCCGGCCCGCATCGGCACGTCCCGTGAGGTAGGGCGCCGCCAACGCACCGAGCGCCCCGCAACCGAACTGCCAGGCCCGCGACGGCGAACTCAGGTACGCCCACGGGGCGCTGTGCCACGTCCAGTACAACGACAGCGCGAACGACGCCACCACGATCGAGCCGATGGCCGCGGCCAGCGGTACCCGTGCCGATCGTCCCAGTCGCCGGGCGATCAGGGCCGAGGCCAGCGCGAGCGGCGCCCACAGCAGGTAGAACTGTTCTTCGACGCCGAGCGACCAGTAGTGCAGGACGGGACTGGGGGCCTGGCCCGCGGCGAGGTAGTTCGTCTGTACCGCGATGAAGCGCCAGTTGCCCACGTTGAGCGCGGAGGCGAGCAGATCGTAGGCCACATCGCGCTGGCGCAAAGGCGGCAACAACAGCACCGACGCGACGGCGGTCACGAGCAGGACCACGCCGGCGGCCGGCAGGATCCGACGCGCTCGGCGGCCGTAGAACTCGGCCAGGGAGAACCGCCCCGCGCGATCGATCTGGGCGAGCAGGAGCCCGGTGATGAGGTAGCCCGAGATCACGAAGAACACGTCGACACCGACGTACCCGCCGGGCATCACGGGCAGCGCGGCGTGGTACCCGACGACCCCCAGGACGGCGACCGCACGCAGACCCTCGATATCCGGGCGGAAGCCTTTCCCGGCACTCCCGGTTCCCGCGTCGGCGGCGAGCGAGCGCCTCGTTCGCAACAACACCACCGGTCGGATCCTTTCAGCAGAGGGGTCGGCAGGCACCCTCCCGCTAGCGGGGCGTGGCTGTCATGGTGGTGGCCGTGGATGGAAGGGACGAGTTGTCGGGTCAGGGAGTGGCGCCAGCCGTCGCCATGGCGTGGCGGCCGCGCCGCCGCGCCACCATCCGGTCGATGACGTCGAAGTAGTTCTGCCGCTGGTACTGCCAGGTGCGGCCCTTCATCACCGCCTGTGCCCGGGCCGCCCGCTCGCGCGCGGCCTCGGGGTTGCGGATGAGCCAGAGCATGGCGTCGCGCAGGTTCTCCGGCGTGGCCGGGTCGACGTAGGTGACCGTGTCCTCGGGGAAGTGACGCTCGATGACCGGGTTGCGGAACGTGATCACCGGGATGCCCATGACCGCGTACTCCATGAGCTTGTTCGGCAGCACGTGCCGGGTCCAGGGGTCGAGCTGGCTGGCGATCACGCCGATGTGAATCTTGTTCAGCTCGGCGGTCATCTCGGTGATCGGAAGCAACCGCGCCGGCAGACTCACCGCGTCGCCCAGGCCGAGCGCGTCGACCCGCTCGCGCAGCGGCGTGAGCCCGTCGCCGCTGCCCCAGATGTTGATCCGGGCGCCGGGAACGTCGGTGCGCACCTTCGCGAGGGCCTCCACGACCTGGGTCAGCCCGTGCCGGGGCGCGATCAGGCCGTGGTAGCCAAAGGCAACTTCACCGTCGGGCGACCACGACCGCCAGGGCCGCGGTTTGAACAGCCGATCGTCAGGGCAGTTCATCACCGTGGTCACCGCAGTGTTCGTCAGCCCGCGCAGCATGTCCGCGTACGACTCGTGGACGGTGAGCACCTCGTTGGCGAAGCGGAAGGACGCCCGCTCGGACAGTCGTACCGCCGACATCAGCCGCTCGCGCGCGGAGAACTTCGAGGAGAACAGCTCGGACGTGAGGTCGTGCACGTCCAGGAGCACCGGCACGCCCAGCACCCGCTGGAAGGCGGCGCAGAAGACGAGGGCCTCGGGCATGGAGTGTGCCTGGACGACATCGAACGACCGGGGGGACCGCATCAGGCGCATCGCCGCCCGGGTGGCGAAGCCGCCGTACAGCCTGAGGTAGGCCGCGCTGGAGTCGCCGCGGTACTTGGGCGTGTTGACATGTACGACGCGCACACCATCCAGCACTGTGCGTGTGGCTCGCTCGGCCGAGCGCAGCGCGATGACCGTGACCTCGTCGCCCCGTTCAGCCAACGCCTCGGCTTGGCGCCGGACCCGCGCGTCGGATTCATACTCGCTAGCCACGAGCATGCCGACCCGTCTGGGACGCTCCCCCCGTTCGATCAGTTTCACGGAGGAGACAATAGCTGCTAGTTGGCCATGGCAATAAGCGCCTCAAGGACGAAAAATCAACCGGGCCGTGCCGGTCCTGTCTTATGGCGCGTTGCAGTACAGGGTACTTGGTGAATTTTTCAACTGATCTGTCCGGCGTAGTACCGTTCGCGCCGCTGCCTCCCGGATGATGCGGGCGCCGCGTATGGTGAAGGACAGTCGGCGAACGGAGATCGCATGCGGACGGGCAGCCTCGCCACCCCTCGGCGCAGCGCCGCGGGAGCGTGGGCCGACGGCGGCACCGTGTACGGGAGCGCGACCGACGACACCGGCACCCGGAAGGGCAAGCGCAAGGGCCGTCGCCGGGATCCCTGGTGGGCCAGGCTGCTGGTCATCTTCGGCGCGGTACTCATGCTGCTGAGCGGCGTCACGGTCATCTCCGAGAAGCTGCTCATCTCGCGGTACGAGAAGAGCGTGCCGCAGCAGAACCTGCTCGGCGCCGCCGCCCCGAAGGTCGCGCCGGGCAAGAACCCCCTCGACGGACCGCTCAACGTCCTGCTGGTCGGCCTCGACGCGCGACCCGACGAGACCGAGGCGATGTCGCGGGCGGACACGATCATCATCCTGCACATCTCGGCGACGCACGACCACGCCTACCTCGTGTCCGTACCGCGTGACCTCATGGTCCAGGTGAAGCCCTTCGCGAAGAGCAAATACAAGGGCGGCACCGCCAAGATGACCGAGTCCTACTTCTACGGCGCACAGAACGGTGCCGGGGTCGCTGGCGGCATGGAACTGCTCGCCCTGACGATCAGGGACAAGCTCGGGATCACGATCAACGACGCCGCGCTCATCAACTTCCAGAGCTTCACCTCGGTCATCGAGGCGCTCGGCGGCGTCGACATGTGCTTCGACGAGAACGTCACCTCGAAGCACCTGAGGATGCTGAACGGGAAGCCCATCAACGTCGAGAACATGGACAACCCGCCGGGCACTCTGATCACCTACCCGAAGGGCAAGTGCCAGCACCTGGCGGCCTGGCAGGCGCTGGACTACTCCCGCCAGCGGTACGGGCTGGAGAACGGCGACTACGACCGCCAGCGGCACCAGCAGCAACTGATCCGGGCGATCGTCAAGGCCGCCACGAGCGGCGGCATCATCTCCAACCCTGGCAAGCTGGACCGGGTGATCCGCGCGGCCGGATCCGCCTTCGTCATCGACACCAACGGCGTCCCGCTCGCGGACTTCGCGTTCGCGTTGAAGGGTATCGACGTCAACCACATGGCCATGGTGCGAACCAACGCTGGCAAGTTCGACACGCAGAACGTCGGCGGTGTCTCGTACGAGACGCTGAACCAGGACAGCGTGACGATGTTCCAGGCGCTGGTCGCCGATCAGTTGGACGGCTTCCTCAGCACCCACCCCACCTTCGTGGGCGCCTGATCCGCGAGCCTACGACTCCGGCTCGTTCTCCCGCTGGAAAGCCAGGATCCGGGTGCCGCTGAGCGCCAGGGGCGTCGGCAGCCGCAGCCAGTGGTCGAGCGGTTTGAACACGGTCAGGAACGTCTTGATGGCGGCGAGCCGCAGCCGCCCGCTGATCGCGCGGCGTGCCTGTGGCGCGTGCGTCCCGGATCCGTCAACGCTCTCGGCCGTCGCGCTCGTGGAGGTCGCGGTGTCGGGTTCTGTAGTGTCGGGCCGGACCCTCCCGTCCGTCGACTCCCGCCGCTTGCGCGCCCGCAGTCCGCGCAGCGTTCGGCGCACCCGACCAAGGGTCGAGACGGCGTTCTGCGGGTACGAGCGCTCGAGTTCCAGGCGCAGCCCGGCCCGCTCGAATGCCTGTAGCCATTCGGAACGGGTGCGTGGCCGCGTGTAGTGGTCGGCGTCGCGACCCGCGGCGTCGTCGGGCAGGACCGTCTCCAGAATCAGCACGGTGCCACCCGGCTTCAGCGCGCCGGACAGCCTCTTGATGAGCACGTCCAGTGCCTGATCCTCCATGATGTGCTGGAGAACCGTGATGCTGGTGATGACGTCGAACGGGCCGTGCTCGACCTCCGCGTCCACGAGGTTGACGCAGTCGAACACAACATCGGCGTCCTCGGGCATCCGCGCCCGCGCCGATTCGATCGCGCCGCTGGAGATGTCGTATCCGACAACCGACGCGCCACGGGCGACCAACGCCGCCGCGAGGTCACCGGTACCGCATCCGATGTCGAGTAGGTGCGTGTCGGGTCCAACGGGAATCCGCAACTTCTGTAACGAGCCGAGCACGGCGTGGATACGGATCTTCTGATCGTATTCGTAGACTCCCGGGATCTTCCAGCCGGTGTGCCGGTACTTGGCGAACCTGTCGTTCCAGTAGGCCCGCTGCAGGTCTGTTTCGTGGGCTACGGTCACCGGGAGACCCTACCATCAAAGCTGAGTCAAAATAGACCGATCGCCATCTTACGATGGAACCTTCGTCGGTCAGCCATCCACCGAAGGGCCGGCGGGTGCCGGTACAGACGGACGGAAGCCGGGCAGCCGCGCGAGAAGGTCGGCCGGAATCATCTCCCGGATGTCCTTGTATACCAACAGAAGCGAGAGCGCGGCCACGAACAGTGCCGTACCGAGGTCGATCAGTAGTCGCACCGCACCACCGGCGGGTGCGACCGAACTGATGACCCGACCGAGTACGAGCGCACCGGCGACGATCGCTCCCGAGCGCAGAACGTAACGCGCCCAAGGCATGCGGTACCGACGCCACACAGTCACCAGAGGACCCTGCATCGCAATGACGGCAACGAGGTACGACACGCTGACGCCGGTACCGCCGAACCAGTGGCCGAGCGGTACCACGAGAAGCAACCCGATCCCGCAACCCGCGATCGCCGAGATGACCGGGGTACGCACGTCGCGCGCATCCCCACTGGACAGCGCGTTGACGGCCGGCACCTGGCTGACGGAGACATACACCGCGATGAGCAGCAGTTGCAACACGCTGACACCGCCCACGTACTTGCCGCCGCCGAAGACCAGGAGGATCTCGCGCGAAATCAGGATCGCGGCGGCGAACGCCGGGGCCAGCATGACGAGCAACGCCCGCGTGGAGAGGTCGGTGTGCCGGCGCACCTGGTCGAGCTCGCCGGCGCCGTGTGCGTGCGCCAGGGCCGGGAACAGGGCCATGCCGAGCGCGCGGGGCAGGAAGTAGAGCGGCCCGACCAGAGTCACCGCGGCCACGAACTGCGAGACCTCGATGGGAGAGGTGAAGCGCGCCGCCACCACGGGAAGCGCCTGCAGGAAGCCGAACCCCGCGAGCCCGCCGAGGCTCGCGAGCATGACGTAGCCACGGATCTCGCGACGGTCGGGTACGGGACCGTCGAGCCGTTCCCGGTTCCTTCTGCGCAGCAGCACCGTCGCGCCGACGGTGAGCACGAAGTACGAGAGGATCATCGGCGCGAGGTACTGGTGCCAGCCCAGCGCGACGACGAGCGCGGTGGCGAGCACCGCCGTCCCGGAGCCGAGCAGTTCGAGCCGGACATAGGCCGACACGCGATCGAAACCGTACAGCGCCGCCTTCTCCACGCTGTAGAGCGAGAAGCCGGCGACCAGCAGTCCCGCCGAGACCGCGGTGTCCCACGCGATGTGCAGCACCAGCGCGGTGATGAGTGTGGCGGCCACCGCGGTGACGAGCGACCACACGTACCCGACGCGGCGCAGGCCACGGTAGACGAGTTGGGCGCCCGCGGCGCTGCCCCTGGCCCGCTGGTACGGGATGAACTTGGAGGCCGCGCTCGCCAGGCCGCCCGGCAGGAACAGGCCGGCGGTCATCGAGACGCCGATCAGCGTGCCGACCAGAGCGTAGGTCTTGTGGTCCGTGGCCCGGCTGACCAGCGAGCCGTGGATGAGCCGCATGAGACCGAGCGCGGCGATGCCCACCATGGACATGAGCCCGGAACGCACCACGGCACCGCCGGTGGGCCGGGTCATCGGGCCGGCGCCCACGGTCGGTTCGGCCTCCACGGCCACGGCATTCGGGTTCACGACGCGAGGATAGCTTGTCCGTCAGGGGGCACCGGATCTGAGATCAGTACGCACCCTTACTGACCAGAACCACGCCGATGGTGCGCCACAGGATCGTCAGGTCGAAGGTCAGCGACCAGTTGTCCACGTAGTACAGGTCGAGCCGGACCGCGTCGTCCCAGGACAGGTCGGAGCGCCCGGAGACCTGCCAGAGCCCGGTGATGCCGGGACGTACCAGCAGCCGGCGCCGTACGTCGCCGAGGAAGTCGCCGTCCTCCGCCGGCAGCGGACGAGGCCCGACGAGGGACATCTCGCCGAACAGCACGTTGATCAGCTGTGGCAGCTCGTCGAGCGAGCTGGCCCGCAGGAACCGGCCGACCGGGGTCACCCGGGGGTCGTTCTTAATCTTGAAAAGCAGACCGTCGCTCTCGTTCTGGTCCACCAGCATGGCCAGCCGTTCCTCGGCGTCGACGTACATGGTGCGGAATTTCCACACCCGGAACGTCTTCCCCTCCCGCCCCACGCGTCGCTGCCGGAAGAACACCGGACCGCGGTCCGAAACCGCGATGAGCACCGACACCGCGACGAGCAGGGGCAGCATGACGAGCAGCGCCATGGCGGCGAGCGCGCGGTCCATGAGGTTCTTGACCAGCCACGCCACCCCGGACAGGGTCGGCTCTTCCACGTAGAGCAGTGGCAGTCCCTCGACCGGGCGCACGTGTACCCGCGGGCCGGCGATGTCGGTCAGCTGCGGCGCGACGATCAGGTCGACGCCGGTCCCCTCCAACTGCCACGCCAGGCGCCGCAACTCGCCGGGCTCGGAGGTGGCCGATCCGCACACGGCAACCGTGTCCGCACCCACCTCCATCACCAGCGGCACGACCTCGCGACCCGCGTACACCGGTATGGGTATCTCCACCTGTCGCGCCGACGGGTACCCCTCGGCCACGTGGATGCCGATCGGCACGATGCCGGCCGACGAGTTGCGGATCAGCGCCGTGTAGACCTCGAGCGTCTCGTTGAGGGTGCCGATCAGCAGCGTGCTGTGCGTGGCCACGCCGCGGCGCCGCAGCAGGTGCAGGATGCGCCGGGCCACGTAGCGCAGGACCGAGACGTAGAGCGCGGCGCCGACCAGGGCCACCGCGACCGACAACCGGGACACCTGGGCCTTGAAGGAGAAAGCGGTGAAGGACACCACCGCGGCCACCATGAGCGACGCGCGGGACACCCGCTTGAACTCGTCGGTTCCCATCCCGAGGTACCGGCGGTCGAAGCAGCCGTTGCCCCACAGGACGATCAGCCACACGACGGGCAGCAGGACATACACCATGAGGCGGAACAGCCCGGCGTTGTGCTGGAAGCCCGAATTGGCCTGGTCCAACTGAGTCGTCGCCGTCAGATCCGCGAGGATGACGGCGACGAAGTCCAGGGCGATCAGCAGTGCCGCATACGATCGGTGCCACCGGGAGACCCTGCGGGTACGGAACCAGGCAGACCTGGGTACGCCGTTGGGCTTGGGCAGTATCTCGACGGTCTCGGCAGCCGAGTCGTCCAGCACCTGTCTGTGCGTCGACCTCGTGGTCGCTCGATGAAGGCTCGTCGTCACCGTCCGTGTGCCCTCCCGTGCTGCGATGAACCGCGCATCACACACGCCGAGCGGGACAATACCCTGTCCTGGACGAGTCGTGGTGAGTCGCCGCGCACCGCGCCACCTCTGATGCGGATCGTCGGCGCCCCGGTGCGGACCGACTGACAGTAATGGGTCGGGGCAACGACTGTCGAGCCCCGTTCGTCCGATACCGGACCTGTGACCCTCGGTGAGGGTGGCGGGCCGGAACTCGGCCGGCCCGCCACCGTACCTAACGCAGGATCGGGCCCAGCGCCGAAATCAGCGCGTGCGAGTTCGAGTCCTGGCTGATCTCCCACGCCATCGCGCCGCGCAGGCCGAGCGCCTTGACCAGCGCGGTCCGCTCCCCGATCGACTGAGGATCCGAGTAGACGATGGTGGTGGGTACCGTGATCGTGGTGCCGTCGGACAGGTTGTGTACCGCCGCCGGGTTCGTCAGGTACGGCTCACCAGCGAAGAAGTTCCAGTGCTCGGTGTACCCGAAGGCTGCGACGATCCCCCCGTTGTCCACCAGCTCGTGGTAGGACGGCTGGGGCGTCTGGTCCCACTGCAGGACGTTCGCGTCCAGACCGGTGTTGTCGAACGGCGCGTAGAGACCGTTGCTGCGGATGTACTGGTTGGCGTAGAACGGCACGCCCACGACGAGCTTGTGCTTGGGTACGCCGTTGCGCAGGTACCAGGCGACCGTCCCCACGGTGTTCCAGGTGGGGTCGGCGTGGTTGGGGTCGCGCGGGTCCGAGGTGAACAGGGTGTCGGGTGCGGACACCGTGCCGCCCGGCACGTTGAAGTCGTACGTCATGACGTTCGCCCAGTCCAGGGACTTCACGAACGCGGAGAGCTCGTAGTAGTTCGTCGAGTTCTTCGCCGCCGGCAGGGCCGCGGTCAGCAGGTAGTGCTTGTGGTTGGCGTCGCCCAGCGCGTTCAGCTGGCGACGGAACTCCTGCGCCAGCAGGGTCGCGTTGTGCCGGTCCTCGGGCCCGATGTAGAGGTTCCCGCCGGCGAACGCCGTCGGGTACTCCCAGTCGAGGTCGATGCCGTCGAACAGGCCGGCCGCCGCGCCGGTGCCGCCCGCCCCCGTAGGCCAGCCGCCACCGGGCAGGTTGCCCTTGATGAAGGTGTCGATGCACGAGGACACGAACGCCTTGCGCAGCGCGTCGGTCTTGGAGACGGTGGAGAACCAGGTGGACTTCGTCCAGCCGCCGAGCGAGATCTCGACCTTCAGGTTCGGGTGCAGCTTCTTGAGCTTCAGGAGCTGGTTGAAGTTGCCGAACACGTGCTGGTCGAGGTTGGCGGCGTCGTCCGCCACGCCGTCGACCGAGTTGTCTGTCCCGTAGGGCTGCTGGTAGTCGGCCCAGGGGTCCAGGATGGCGCAGCCCGGCGTGTTGGTTGCCGGGTCGAAGGTCGGGTTGCCGAACGCGTACTGGATTACGTTGATCTTGTTGGCCGGGATGTCCTTGACGAAGTATCCACGACCGTAGACGTCCCAGTCCGCGAAGTAGGCGGAGATCACCTTGTCTGGCGCCCCGTCGCGACCGTCCCCGCCACCCGCCGAGGCTGCCGTCGCGGGTACCACCGCGATGCCGGCGCCCAGCAGGAGGGCGGCCGCCACGGCGAGACGCTTCTTCAGGTACATGCAAACTCCTCTCTGTGAAGTCAGGCCAACCATTACGCCCACGGGGTTTTCTGTCAAGAGTCCTAACTATTTAGTCGGGAGCGGAGGAGGGTCCGGCATGAGATCGTTAAAGGGTGACCGATCTCGTGTACGTCGGCTCCTACGGCTCGGGCATCACCCTCTACGAGCGGGACGAGCACCGGCTGCGGCCGCTGGACCGCACGGAAAGCTCCGACCCCTCCTTCCTCGTCGCGGACCTCGGGCGGCGATGCCTCTACGCGTGTAACGAAATGGCGGGGCACGCGCCGTCGCCAGCGGCGCCGAGGGACGAGGCGCCGCGGTCAGGCGGCGGCGTCCAACCGGGTTCGGTCAGTTCGTTCGCGATCGAGCCGGACGGGCGGCTGCGGCCGCTCAACACCCAGCCGACCGGCGGCACCCTGCCGTGCCACATCCTGCTGCACCCCGCCGGGTACCTGCTGGCGGCCAACTACGGCAGCGGGAGCATCTCGGTACACCCGGTCGGCGCGGACGGCACCCTGGGCGAGCGGACCGACCTGGCCGAGCACCACGGTCACGGCCCGGACCCGGACCGCCAGGCGGGGCCGCACGTCCACGAGGTCAAGCTGGCCAGCGGCGTGGTGGTCGCCATCGACCTGGGCCTGGACCGGCTCGTCGGGTACCGGCTGGACCCGTCCAGCGGGCTGCTCGAGCCGGGGGCCGACCCGTTCGCGCGCAGCCGGCCCGGTGCCGGACCGCGGCACACGGTGGCGCACCCGTCGGGCCGCTGGTACGTCGCCAACGAGTTGGACTCCACGGTGTCGGTGTTCGAGCCCGACTTCGAACTGCGGGAACTGCGCCTGCTCGACACGGTGACCGCGACGCTGGAGGCGCCGTCCGAGCGCAACTACCCGGGGGGCATCGCCCTGTCCGCCGACGCCAACCTGCTCTACCTGTCCAACCGGGGCGCCAACGCCATCACCACGTTCGCGTTGGGCGCGGGCGGGGTGCCGCGGCCGATCGACGAGGTGGCCGTGGACGGCGTGTGGCCGCGGCACTTCGCCATCGTGGACGACCTCATGATGGTGGCGAACGAACACTCGGACAACATCACCGGCTTCCGGATCGACCCGGACACCGGCCGGCCGAGCCCGCTCGGCGTGCTCGCCGAGACCGGCACGCCGACCTGCGTGCTAGCTGTCGCCGGCGCGGCCGAGTAGGGGCGGCGCGAGCAGTCCGAGATCCGCGGCGCGGTCCCAGACCGGCGCCAGCGCGACCTCGGGATCGCGGTGGAACACGCTGGAGCGCACCCGCACGAAGGTCGCGTTGCCCACCCGCTCCAGGACCGCCTGCCGGCGCAGGTCCGCGGCGAAGGACTCGGCGCCGTGGTACCGGTCGCCGTCGCACTCGACCGCGAGCCGCCGACCGTCCGGTGTGGACATGACGAAGTCGATGCGGAAGTTGCCGATCCGGTACTGCGGGATGGGTTGCAGTCCACGCTCGCGCAGCCGGCGCAGCACGGCCCGCTCGAAGTCGTTGGTGCAGGCCGCCTCCGGATCGGCGGGTGCCCGATCCGGCGCGGCCGGGCGCGCGGCGTAGCCCAGCAGCAGCGCGCGGGCGTCGTCCGCGGTCAACTCGTTCGGGCGTACCGAGTGGAAGACCCACAACTGGTCGCGCGGGCGCGAGGCGGCGACGTTGACCCGCCGGTGGAAGTCCCGCTTGGTGAACGCGCCGATCCCGCCCGGCCCACCGGTGGGTGCCACCACCATCGAGATGAGCACCACGTCCCGCTCGTCGCCCTGGAACGTGTACGGGTCGCCGACCCGCAGCGCCCGGCGCTCAAGCTCCTCGATGCCGATCTCCTCGCGCAGCCGGTGCTGCAGGTAGTCCGCCTGGCCACTGGTGGACAGCAGGCTGACAACGCCGAGGGTCAGGCGAGCGTACCGGGGATCGTCGACGATCAGCTTCACCCGCGATACCAGCGCCTCGGCCTCGGGCACGTTGACCTCGCCGAAGTCGGGCCGCTCCTCGCGCAGGCCGCCCGGTACGTAGACGGCGTTGAGCGGAGCGCCGAGCCCGCCGGGCGCGTCGGCCCGCAACGGCTGGATCTTCCCGTCGTAGTAGGTGTCGCTGGAGAACGCGATGATCGCCGGTACGCAGCGGAAGTGCTCGGTGAGCAGGATGCGCTCGGGCGAGCGGCGCACCGCGTGGTCGTACAGGCTGCTCTCGGTGTCGAAGTGGACCCCCGACGGTACGTCGGCGAGGTGGTCGGCGATCAGCGCGCCGACCTTGTCCGTGGGTACCCCGACCAGTTGCGGGCCGATCTGCTGGTCGTCGCCGACCACCACGGCGCGACTGGCCAACGACAGCACCGGCAGGGCGAAGATGTCCGCCTGCGACGCCTCGTCCACGATCACCACGTCGAACAGCGGCTGCCCGCCCCGGAACTGTTCCAGCGCCCGGTCGACCGACATGACCCAGACCGGTACCGCCTCGACCGCCTCGGCCATCGCCTGCTGGGCGACGGACTGCCAGTGCGCGGCGCTCTTGCCGGTACCCTTGCCGAGCTTGCGCAGCGCCGCCGTCCAGTCGGCGAGCGCGGCCTTGCGGCGGTCGTCGAGGCTGCGCGCGACGGCCAGCCAGGCGGCGGTCACCACCAGCTCGCCGGTGAGCTGGCGGATCTGGTCGCGGTAACGCTCGACGCGCCGGCCCAGGCCGGCGGTGTCCACCTGGCCCACGGTCTCGTCGAACCAGGTCTGCGCCTGCCGCCACCGCCACGCGGCCAGCGCCTGCTCGCCACCCTGCGGCAGCGCGTCGCCGGCCTCCAGCAGACCCGTCCACTGTGGAGCGACCGGGGCCAGCCGGGCGGCCAGCTCGGCGAAGCGCACCGCGTCGGGCCGCACCGTCCACAGTCGACGGAGCTCGGCCAGCGCGTCGTCCCAGGAGGCGGGGTCGGCGTCCCGCCAGGCATCGGCGAGGTCGGCCAGCGGGGCGGACTCGGCGGCCACCTGGTCCACCCAGCCGGCCATGGCCTGCTGCTCGGCGGCGAGCCGGTCGGCGAGCAGCACGTTGCCACACGCCTCCAGCGCGCCGGCCAGCTCGCCGAGCGACCGGGCGTTGACGTGGTGCTCGGCGCGCGGGTCGAGCTGCGCGATCACCTGCCGCAGCGCGGGCCAGCGGCGGCGCTCCCAGTCCAGCG
>Ga0070658_10001826_pt1 | contig 17912 bp, 15 predicted proteins | sample KBSC13metaG_FD_64664 | JGI IMG/M metagenome (GOLD analysis project Ga0070658, IMG submission 64664) | Corn rhizosphere microbial communities from Kellogg Biological Station, Michigan, USA - KBS C1-3 metaG | ecosystem: Host-associated > Plants > Roots > Rhizosphere > Soil ...
CGGCGCAGAAGGTGCCCGCCGAGCCGGGAGAACTGCTTGAACAACGGCTCGTTGCGCGCCAGCGTGCGGAAGATGTTGAGCACCGGGCCTTCCCGCCCGGGCGGTGCACCGTACGCCGTTGCCACCTCGTTGTCGGGCGCGAGTGGAGCGATCCGGACTTCGGTCATTGCGGCTACTCCCACGTCTTTGCGTGTTGTTCGAACATGCCTTGCACCTGGATCTTGACGACGCAGAACACCGTGCCGACCGGATCACGCATCACGACCCAGGACTGGATGCGCTCGACGACCTCCGCGCCGAGCCGCTGCAGGCGGGCAACTTCGGCATCGATGTCGTCGGTCTCGATGTCGAAATGCACGCGCGGAGCAGTCTCGCCGCTGCCGGCCTGCAAAGCCTGCACCATGAACTCGATGCCCGGCGTCACCTCGCCGTAGAAGGCGTACTCGGGATGCCGGTCGAGCAGCTTTCCCTCGGTGCCGAGGGCCGCGTTCCAGAAACCGACCGCCTGGTCATGCTGCCCGCTGGGGACGTCGACGAGCACGGCAGCGAGGCGGCTGCGGTGGCTCATGGCGCACACCCTGCCATGCAGGCCACCCATGCCGACCGGGCGAGTCGCCGTAGCCTGGGGCCGTGAGTCCCCGCACGTACGAGGTACGCACCTACGGGTGCCAGATGAACGTGCACGACTCCGAGCGGATCGCCGGCCTGCTGGAGGACGCAGGCTACGTGAAGGCCGGCGACGGACCCGCCGACGTCGTGGTGTTCAACACGTGCGCAGTGCGGGAGAACGCCGACAACCGGCTCTACGGCAACCTCGGGCATCTGCTGCCGGCCAAGAAGCAGCACCCGCAGATGCAGATCGCGGTCGGAGGCTGCCTGGCGCAGAAGGACCGTCACACCATCGTCGAGCGGGCGCCCTGGGTCGACGTCGTCTTCGGCACGCACAACGTCGGCGCACTGCCGACGCTGCTGGAGCGGGCGCGCGTCGAGCAGGAGGCGCAGGTCGAGCTGCTCGAAGCGCTCGAAGTGTTCCCGTCGACGCTGCCGACGCGGCGCGAGTCTGCTTACCGCGCGTGGGTGTCGATCAGCGTCGGCTGCAACAACACCTGCACGTTCTGCATCGTTCCGTCCTTGCGCGGCAAGGAGAAGGACCGGCGTCCGGGCGACATCCTCCGCGAGGTGCGGACCCTCGTCGACGACGGTGTCCTGGAGATCACGCTGCTCGGCCAGAACGTCAACTCCTACGGCGTCGGGTTTGGTGACGTCGTCGGCTCCGCCGGGCAGAAACTCGTCGGCTCCGCCGAGCAGAAACAGAGCGCGTTCGGGAAGCTGTTGCGCGCGTGCGGTGAGATCGAGGGGCTGGAGCGGGTGCGCTTCACCAGCCCGCATCCGCGCGACTTCACCGACGACGTGATCGAGGCGATGGCGCAGACGCCTAACGTCATGCCGAGCTTGCACATGCCGCTGCAGTCAGGAAGCGACAAGGTGCTGAAAGCGATGCGCCGGTCCTACCGCGCCGACCGCTACCTCGGCATCATCGAGCGGGTGCGCGCGGCGATGCCGGATGCCGCGATCACGACCGACATCATCGTCGGCTTCCCGGGCGAGACCGAGGAAGACTTCACCGCGACGCTCGACGTCGTACGTGCTGCGCGGTTCGCGGGCGCGTTCACCTTCCACTACTCGAAGCGTCCGGGCACACCTGCCGCCGACATGCTCGACCAAGTCCCCGCCCACGTCGTGGCCGAGCGCTACGAACGGCTGGTCGCGCTCGTCGAGGACGTCGCGTGGGCCGAGAACCGCGCACTGTCCGGCAGCACTGTCGAGGTGCTCGTGGCCGAAGGCGAGGGCCGCAAGGACGACACGACGCACCGGCTGTCCGGCCGGGCCAGGGACAACCGGCTCGTGCACCTCGCTGCCTGTGATGCGCGACCCGGCGATGTGGTTGACGCGATCGTCACCTACGCGGCGCCTCACCACCTCGTCGCCGACCAGATCGTCGGCGTACGACGGACCCGTGGTGGCGACGCGCACGAAGCGCGGCTCACCGCCCCGGCCGTCTCTGACAGCCGGGAACAGGGCGTTCTGCTCGGCATGCCGACGCCGCGTCCCACCTGACCCGTGCTCGTCGCCGCTGCGGTGCTGCCGCATCCACCCGTCCTGGTGCCCGAGCTGGCGAGCGGTGCCGCGCCCGAGCTCGAGCCGCTCCGCCTGTCCTGCCGGGCTGCTGTCGATGCGCTCTGGGCGGTCGGGCCCGACGTCGTCTACGTCGTCGGCACCGACACCACCCCGCACGCGACGTCGCTCGCACCATGGGGTGGTGCCGGTGCCGACGTCCGCATCGACGTGCCGGAGCCGCTGCCGTTGTCGCTGCTCGTCGGCGGCTGGCTCACCTCCGGCCGGATCCGCTCGTTCGTCGCGGTCGATGACGACCTCGACCCGGACGAGTGCGCGCAGCTGGGCGCGGAGCTGGCCGAGTCGGCCGACCGGGTCGCGCTCGCGGTCATGGGCGACGGCGCCGCGCGGCACAGCGAGAAGGCCCCGGGCTATCTGGACGAGCGGGCCGCGCCGTTTGACGCGACGGTCGCCGCCGCGCTCGCCACCGGCGACGTCCAGACCCTGCTCGCCATCGATCCGGATGACGCCCGCGCGATGCTGGCCGCCGGGCGCGCACCCTGGCAGGTGCTCGCCGGCGCGGCCGTCGGTCAGGACCGCCCGACGGTGACCGGCAGCGAGTTCCTGACGCCGTACGGCGTTGGTTATCACCTTGTCACCTGGGCATGGCAGGAGTTCGCCTGATCGGCGGCGAACTGTAAGAGGTATGTCGCGCCTGCGCCTGTCCCTCGCCCTTGTGACCACCGCCGCCGTCGGCACCAGCGGCCTCGTTGCCGCCGGCGCCGCAACGCCGGCCTCGTCGGCCTTGAAGTTCTCCCACGAGGTTGTCGTCGACCAGCAGCGGTCCGGCTTCGAACCTGACATCGCCATCGACAACGCCGACCGGTGGTATTCCAGCGTGCCCAACGGCTCCTCGACGGCGCACAGCTTCATCTGGACGTCGCTCGACCACGGCAAGAGCTTCCAGATGATCCCGGGCCAGATCGGCGTGGGCAAGCCGACCACCTGTCCGCAGGGCGGCGGCGACACCGAGCTGCAGATGGACCGCAAGGGCGACCTGTTCTTCTCCGACCTGCAGAACCTCACCAACCTGTCCAACAGCGTCAGCACCGACCACGGCACGACCTGGACGACCAGCTGCGCCTCCGTGCCCAACTCCCCGGTTGACCGCATGTGGTACGCCGTCCACGGCAACCTCGGCGACCCGGACTTCGCCATCTACGAGGAGTACGACGACGTCGTCGGCGGCACCAACGTCGAGGACGCCGCGGGCAACTACCCGAGCAACCAGCTCGTCGAGGTCGTCAGCCACGACGGCACCAACTTCCTGCCCGTCGTCAACAGCCGGCTGACCCAAGGCCAGCTCGACCCCGACTGCTACGGCGGCGGCGAGGTCAACTGCGTCACCGACAACGAGGGCATCCCCGGCAACCAGGTGCTGGCCCCCAACGGCGACCTGCTCATCGCGCACACCAGCGCGGACGGCAACCAGGTCATCGTCAGCCGCGGCCACCTGACCGCGCTCGGGGGCGGCGTGATGACCGCCTCGTGGAAGCACTACGTCGTCAACGCCTCGCTCTGCCCGGACAAGGCTGGTGCCGCGCCGGGCATCTGCGGTGCCGCCAACTTCGCCACCATCGCCGAGGACTCGGCCGGGCACTTCTACGTTGCGTTCTCGTCCCAGAAGACCGACACCAGCGGCAACCCGACCGGGCCCTACCTCACCTATGTCGTCGCGTCGAAGGACGGCACGCACTGGGGCAAGCCGATGCTCGCCAGCCGAAACGGCGGGTCCAACGCTTTCTCCTGGGTCACCGCCGGCTCGAGCGGCAGGGTTGCCGTCGCGTGGTACCACGCGAACGAGACCAACGAGAAGGGTCAGTACCTGCTCGACAACCTCACCCACGCCGAGATCAGCGTGCAGGTCGGCGAGAGCCTCGACGCGCTCTCTGCGCACCCGCACTGGACCGTGACAACGGTGAGCGAGCACCCGATCAAGTACGGCCCGATCTGCACCCAGGGCACGGTGTGCACCGTGTCGATGGGCGACCGCAGCCTGGGTGACTACCTCGAGGTCAACCACGACGCACAAGGCGCGTTGGTGCTGTCCTACGTCGACGACACTTCCAACACCTACACGACCGGCCCCACCGGCGCGATCGCCGAAAACGGGCCGAGCGTGGTCGTCCGCCAGATCGGCGGTCCGAGCCTGATTGCGGGCAGCATCCACGGCCAGGGCCGCGGGCCGGGCGCTCCGTGGAACAGCGTCACCGACGCCGCGGGCGACGACGTCTACTCCGCCAACGACATGCGCACCCCGGCCGGGACCAACCTGGACCTGACCGCCGCGGCCATCAAGCAGGACTCGAAGGGCCTCGTCGTGACGATGCGGGTCAAGTCGCTGGCCAGCATGGCCGTGACGCCGGCCGCCGGCGGCACGACTGGCGAGTGGATCACGCGATTCACGACCTACGACCCGCACACTCCGGGCAACGGCCACATCTACTACGCCGGCATGGAGTCGGTCGGCGGAGGCACGCCACGGTTCTTCGCCGGTGACACGGCGCCGGTGCCGGTCGGTCAGGAGCAGATCAGCATGCTCTACAACTCCTCGACCACGGTGCCCGGAGCGGTGCAGGGCGGCACGATCACGATCCACGTTCCGTGGTCCGCGATCGGTGGCCACAAGCGCGGCCGCGTCCTCTACAGCGCCACCGCCTTCACCGCCACGGCCATCGGAACGCTGAGCGGCAACCCCGCCGGTGCGTTCAACCTCACCGACGCAGCGCCGCCGTTCGACTACTCGGTGAGGTAACCGCGCCGTTCCTGCTTGCATGGACGCATGCCGTCCGTCCCGCCCAAGCTGATCTGCGTCGTAGGGCCGACTGCCACTGGCAAGTCGGCCCTCGGCGTTGCGCTCGCGGCGGCCCTCGACGGTGAAGTCGTCAACGCCGACTCGATGCAGCTCTACCGGGGCATGGACATCGGTACGGCGAAGCTGAGCGTGGCTGAGCGCGGCGGGATTCCCCACCATCTCCTCGACGTCTGGCCGGTCGCACACACCGCAGCGGTCGCGGACTATCAGCAGCTGGCTCGCACGGTGATCGACGACATCCATCGCCGCGGCCGGCCGGCGATCCTGGTCGGCGGCAGTGGCTTGTACGTCCGTGCCGCGCTCGATCGGATCGACTTTCCCGGCACCGATCCAGCACTTCGGGCCGCGCTGGAGGCCGAGCTCGCCGCGGCCGGCCCCGCGCCTCTGTACGAGCGTTTGGCGGCCCGCGATCCTGCCGCCGCGGCGGCGATCCTGCCCGGCAACGGCCGCCGGATCGTGCGTGCCCTGGAGGTGATCGAGCTCACCGGAGCGCCGTTCACCGCGACGCTTCCCCCCTATGACCGTCAGCACGCGTGCATCTATGACGCCGTGCAGGTGGGGCTCGACCTACCGGACGACGTGCTCGACCGGCGCGTCGACGAGCGGGTGACGGTGATGTTCGAGGCCGGCCTCGTCGATGAGGTACGCCGGCTTGAGCGCGAAGGTCTGCGCACGGGCCGCACCGCCTCGGCTGCGCTGGGTTACCGGCAGGTGTTGGCAATGCTCGACGGTGAGTGCAGCGAAGCCGATGCCCGTGCGGCCACAGCACGAGCCACCCGGCGGTTCGTGCGCCGGCAACGCTCGTGGTTTCGGCGCGATCCGCGCGTGGTGTGGCTGCCGCTGGACGATGACGTGCTGCCCGCGGCGTTGCGAGCCGTCACCAAACCGCCGATCTTGGACTAGGCCGTTCGGGCCATTTCCTGGGTGGCGCGCGGGCCGCAAACTGCGCCGGAGGAGCCCACCCTGCGGAGTTGCTCATGCCAACGCTTGACCTGGATCTCGTTCCGGCGCTGCGCAACGCGCTGGACAACGACGCGCTGGTTCTGCACTTCCAGCCGGAAGTCGACCTGTCCACGGGTGCCGTCGTCGGAATGGAAGCACTGCTTCGCTGGCAGCATCCGCAGCGGGGACTGTTGTGGCCGGCCGACTTCCTGGCTGTCGCCGACGGCGCCGGCCTCCTGCCCGAACTCGGCTGGTGGGTGCTCGAACGATGTGCGGCCGAGTTGGACAACTGGCGTCCGCTGCCACCGGCCGCGGACGGCAGCCGCAGGCAGATGTGGGTCAACGTGTCCGGCTCGCAGCTGCTGCAGTCCGGCTTCGCCGACCGGCTACGCCGGCTCGTCACCGACTACGCGATCGCGCCGGGACTGCTCGGTCTGGAGGTGACCGAGGAAGGACTGGCGGCCGGCAGCCGCTACGCTGCGGAGCTGCTCGAGGAGCTTCGCCAGGTCGGCGTCGCGCTGGCGCTGGACGACTTCGGCACGTGGTATTCCTCCCTCGGCACGATCGGCGAACTCCCGATCGATGCCGTGAAGCTCGACCAGTCGTTCGTGCGCGGCGTCGGTTCCGACCTCGAGAACGACACGATCGTCTCGTCGGTGATCGAGCTCGCACACGCCCATGGCGTGCGTGTGGTCGCCGAGGGCGTGGAGTCGTGGGCGGAGGGCGCGCGGCTGTGTGAGCTCGGGTGTGACCGTGCTCTCGGTTATCTCTTCAGCGGCCCGCAGCGCGCGGAAGCGGCTCGGTTGATGCTCGCGCACGGAACCGGCTGGCAAGGCGCCGGCCGCGTTCCTTCTGCGCGGGAGCCGCGCACGCTGCATCGGCAGTCCTGACCCCCCCGGTGGAGTGATTGCGCCGTACGCTCTTGTCGTGCAGTTCGTCAAAGGACACGGGACACACAACGACTTCGTCGTTGTGCCGGACCTCGACGACACCCTGCGCATGAGCGACGCGCAGGTGGCCGCGATCTGCGACCGCCGTGGCGGCATCGGTGCCGACGGCGTGCTGCGTGTCGTGCGCGGTGATGGGCCTGCGCCTTGGTTCATGGACTACCGCAACGCCGACGGCTCGATTGCCGAGATGTGCGGCAACGGAATCCGCGTCTTCGGGCGCTTCCTGGTCGACGCCGGCCTGGCCGAACCCGGGCGTGTTCTGGTCGACACGCGGGCCGGCGTGAAGAAGCTCGATGTCCCCGTCTCCGGTGACATCACCGTGGGCATGGGATCGCCGGAGCGGCTGCCGGACGCGAAGGTCTCGCTCGACGGCGCATGGTGGCCGGCGGTCGGCTGGTCCATGGGCAACCCTCACCTCGTGGTCGTCGAGGGGCCCGCGCTCGACGCGACCGACCTGGCCACGGCGCCGCCGGTCGACCCGGCCGGTGCTTATCCCGACGGCGTCAATGTCGAAGTGGTCGACGTGCTCGGACCGGACAGTGTGCGGATGCGGGTGCATGAGCGCGGCGTCGGCGAAACCCAGTCGTGCGGAACCGGCGCCTGCGCTGCCGCGGTCGCCGTGATGGCTGCCCGCGGGGAACGCGCGACGTACGACGTGGAGGTTCCGGGCGGGCACCTGTCGGTGAAGTGGTGCGAGGGCGGTCAGGTGCTGCTCACCGGCCCCGCCGTCCTCGTCGCCCGGGGGGAATATCAGGACGACAGTGGCGGCTGACTCTGTCACGATTCGGGAAGCACGCCGCCGACCCCGACGTTGAGACGAGTAATGACATCCCTTCCCGAGTTCTCTGGCGACATCCCCGACGATCGGGTCGAGCTCGAGCTGGAAGCCCGCCGCGGCCTGCGGCGCGTTGCCGGCATCACGACCGAGCTCGAGGACATCACCGAGGTCGAGTACCGCCGTCTGCGGCTCGAACGTGTGGTGCTCATCGGTGTCTGGACCAGCGGCACCCTCGATGAGGCGGAGACGTCACTGCAGGAACTGAAAGCGCTGGCGGAGACGGCCGGCTCGCTGGTGCTCGAAGGTCTGGTGCAGCGACGCGACAAGCCGGACCCGGCCACCTACGTCGGCTCCGGCAAGGCGCGGGAGCTCCGGGACATCGTCGTGGACACCGGCGCCGACACTGTTGTGTGCGACGGAGAGCTGACGCCCGGTCAGCTGCGCCAGCTGGAAGACATCGTCAAGGTCAAGGTGATCGACCGGACGGCGCTGATCCTGGACATCTTCGCTCAGCACGCGCGCAGCCGGGAGGGCAAGGCGCAGGTCGAGCTGGCGCAGATGGAATACATGCTTCCGCGGCTGCGTGGGTGGGGTGAGTCGCTGTCTCGGCAGGCCGGTGGTCGCGTCGCGGGCGGCGGCGGCATCGGCACCCGCGGTCCTGGTGAGACCAAGATCGAGACCGACCGGCGACGGATCCGCCAGCGCAGCGCCAAGCTGCGTCGCGACATCGTCGCGATGCGCACCGCTCGAGAGGTGAAGCGCCAGGAACGGCGTCGGCACAGTGTGCCCAGCGTTGCCATCACCGGCTACACCAACGCCGGCAAGTCGTCGTTGCTCAACCGGTTGACCGGCGCCGGCGTCTTGGTCGAGAACGCGCTGTTCGCGACACTCGATCCGACGGTGCGGCGAGCGGAGACGCCCGATGGCCGTGGCTTCACCCTGACCGACACCGTCGGTTTCGTCCGGCATCTGCCGCATCAGCTGGTCGAGGCGTTCCGCTCGACTCTCGAAGAGGTCGGGCAGGCCGATCTCGTGCTGCACGTCGTCGACGGCTCGCATCCCGACCCGCTGGCCCAGCTCGCTGCGGTGCGGGAGGTGCTTGCCGAGATCGAGGCGCATGAGGTGCCCGAACTCGTCGTCGTCAACAAAGCAGACATCGCTGATGCTGCGGTGCTCGATCGCATCGATCGCCACGAACCAGGCGCTGTCGCCGTATCTGCCGTGACGGGTGCCGGACTGGACGAGCTGAGCCGCCGCATCGCGGACCTGCTGCCGCAGCCGGACGCCGTGATGTCCGTGCTCGTGCCCTATGACCGCGGCGACCTGGTCGCGCGGCTGCACGACGTCGGCCGGGTCGACTGCGTCGAGCATGTCGAGAGCGGCACCAGAATCACCGCCGCCGTGCCTCCGGCGCTGGCCGGCGAGCTTCGCGACTACGTGGTGTCGCCCGCCTCGTCGTAATCGTGACAGGGCTCGATCTAGCCTCGTCTAGCCCTCGTCTGGCCCTTTCTGGCCATTTCAAATTGCGCGGGACGCTGGTCGAATTAGACGCATTGCGCCTGAAGCGTCGGGCGCATTCCATTGCTGGCGACGTCGGGGGAGTCGGGAGGACGGCGCGGTGTCGCACGTCGATGCCGAGCCCGTGCGTCGAGCGCCACGGGTACGGCTGCTTTCACTAGCGGTGCTTCTTGTCGTCGCCGGCATTGCCATCGCCGGTTGTCTTGTGACCCGGCAAGTCGTCTCGGACCAAGAGAAGAAACTGTTGCGGCAGCGCACCGATGAAGCCGCGTTGTATTTATCAAGCGCCTTCGGCGGTGTGCAGAGCGTGCTGTCGTCAGCCGCCGCAACCGCAGCGGTCAACCATGCGGACCCGCAGTCCTTCATGGCGGCGGCTGCCCCGCTGACTGCCAGCGCCAAGAATCCCCAAGGCTTCACGTCAGTCGCACTCGTGCGAACGACTCCGACCCCGGCGGTGGTCGCGACTGCCGGCGCCCCGATCGCGGCGATCGGACCTGAACGGACAGCCGCCGTACAAACAGTCGTTGCCAAAGCGAAGAAGGCGCCGAGTGGAGCGTTGCTGGCGATGCCGCTCTTCGACGGCAACGGCACGACGCGCAGGCTCGGCTTCGTCTATGCCGCCCCGCAGCTGCCCGGCTACATCGTCTACGCAGAGAACATCGTGAACCCCGCGAAGCAGTCCCCCGTGACAGCCGGGCAGCCGTTCAGCGAGCTGATCGCAGCGATCTACGCAGTGCCGGAGGTGCGCGCCGACCAGCTGGTGGTCGCGACAGCCGGTGCCGGTCATCTGCCGTTGCGGGGAAAGATCGCGTCCGCGAAGTCGCCGATCGGTCTAGGTGACCCGTGGCTTCTGGTCGCGAAGGCACGCCGGCCGCTGGTCGGGTCGGTCGCCAACGTGACGCCATGGGCCATCCTCGGCGCGGGCCTGCTCGCCGCCGTGCTCGCCACGGTTGTCGTTGAGGTGCTGGGTCGTCGCCGCGAGTATGCGACTGCTGTCGCGGACGAACGTACGCGGGAGCTGAAGCAGTCGCTGGAGGACCTGGCTTCGGCGCATGAGCAGCTGGTGCGGCAGGAGCGGCTGGCTGCCATCGGCGAGCTGGCCTCCACGATCGGCCACGAGCTTCGCAACCCGCTGGGTGTCATCAGCAACGCGCTCTACCTGCTCGGCGGCGACATCGCGAAGCGTCCGGACGAGGCCGCGCAGCGGCACCTCGCAACGGCCGAACGCGAAGTTTCCGCGGCCACCGTCATTGTCTCGGACCTGCTCGAGTTTGCGCGACAGCGCGACCCCGTGCCGATCGACGTCGATGTGGTCGGTCTCGTCGATGAAGTGCTCAGCGTGCTGCCGCCACCGTCGGGCATCAGTGTCAGTCGCGACATGCCCGCGCAGCGGGTGACCGCGCTGGTCGACCGCGACATGTTGCGGCAGGTGTTGCTCAACCTCGTCGGCAACGCCTACCAGGCGATGCCGGAAGGCGGCTCGGTAACCGTCTCGGTGGATCAGGACACGGCCGGCGTGCACCTTGACGTCGTCGACACCGGACCGGGCATGACGCCGGAAGTGCGCGACAAGGTGTTCCAGCCGTTCTTCACCACGAAGGCGCGTGGCGTCGGTCTCGGGTTGGCGGTGTCCAGGCGCATCGTCGAGGCGCACTCCGGAACGCTCGACGTCGAGAGCTTGCCCGGAGACGGCGCGCGGTTCGTCATCACGTTGCCGCAGATCCCGGTGCCGCCACATGCCGTGCCACATCAGGCCGGCCCCGTTGAGGCCACCAACGAGACCGTCACCGGAGTCAAGCCGTGAGCGGACAAGTTCTCGTCGTCGACGACGAGCCCGGCATGCTGGAAACGCTCACCGACATCCTGTCGTCGGCGGGCTACACCGTGACCAGCGTCAGCAACGGCGATCGTGCGTTGGAAGAAATCCTCGGCGGCGCCTACGACGTCGTCGTCATGGATGTGCGGATGCCGGGTCGTGACGGCGTGTCGGTTGTCGTCGACTCGGGAGCGCCGCCACCGCCGATCATCCTCATGACGGCGTACGCCGTTGAGGAACGCTTGCGCATCGCCCGCGCCGCGCGGGTGCATGCGATCGTGCAGAAGCCGTTCGCAGCGCCGTACCTGCTCGGCCTTGTCGCTCAGGCGGTGGCGGCATGACCAGCATGGACTACTCGCACTGGAAGGTCCTCGTCGTCGATGACGACGCGGGCATGCGGGAGACGCTCGCCGACATCCTCGGCTCGCAAGCGATCCCCGCGGTGACGGCGGCAACCGGCGCGGCGGCATTGCAAGCAATGCGAGGTAGTGACATTGCACTCGCGCTGATCGACCAGCGTCTGCCGGATGTGGCGGGCACCGACCTTGCCGAGGACCTCAAGAGTCTCGACGCCGACCTCCCGATCGTGCTGCTGACCGGTTATGCGTCGACCGAGACGGCCATGGCCGCCGTCGGAAAGGTCGACGACTTCCTGGTCAAGCCGGTCCGGCCGGAGCTCGTGCTCAGCGCCGTACGCAACGGCTTGGACCGCCGCTGGCTGCGCAGGCGCAACGCCGAGCTGGTCAACCAGCTGCAGCAGGCCAACGCGGTGTTGGGCGACAACGTGCGCAGGCGGCAGAACGAGCTGGCCGCGTTGATCGCGATGACCGCGGCTGTGTCGTCGTCGTCACGGTTGCCGTTCGTTCTCGACGCCGCCGTGGACGTGCTCTCGCGCATCGCCGGCACGACGACGGCCGCGGTCTATCTGCTCGACGACGACCGCTCGTTGACATTGCGCGCGGTGCGGTCCGGTGCGTGGTCGCCGCCGCAGACGCTCGACCCGTTCATCGAGCGGGTGCGGCGCGCGGAGATGGACGGGCACGAATGCGTGCTCGCGGCGCTCACCTCTGACGGTGTCTCGATCGGTGCCTTGCTGATGGAGCGCACCGAGCAGGAAGCAGATGCGTTCCTGGTCGCGCTGGCCGCACAGGTCGCCGTGGGTGTCGAGAACGCCCGTCGTTCCGAACGCGAGCGAGCGACCGTCGAGCGGATGGCGGAGCTCAACCGGATGAAGTCGAGCTTCCTCGCCAACATCTCGCACGAGCTACGAACTCCTCTCACCGCAGTGATCGGCTTCGCGCGGACGTTGCAGGGCCGCGGGACCAACCTCGGCGACGAGGAGCGGGCCCGGTTGCTGGAGCGGATCGAGACGCAGGCGCGCCGGCTGCATCGACTGGTGGAGGATCTGCTCGACGAGGCGCACTTGGATCGGCGTACGTTGCGGGTTTCCAACGCACCGGTGCGGATTGCCGACGTGGTCGAGCGCGTGGTCGGTTCGGTGCCTGACAACGTTCATCACATCACTGTCCGGTCGGCGCCGGCGGCACCGCTGGTCATCGCGGACGCGATGCGCCTGGAGCAGGTGCTCGGCAACCTTGTCGACAACGCGCGCAAGTACTCGCCGGTGGGTTCGGAGATCGCCGTCGCGGTCGAGCGGACCGCACGTGGCGTCGAGCTGTCCGTGGCCGATCACGGCCCGGGCATCGACCCGCAGTTCATGCCGCACCTGTTCGAGCCGTTCACCCAGGCCGATCTGGGTGACACCCGCCGCGACCACGGGGTCGGGCTCGGCCTGTCGATCTGCCACGGCTTGGTCGAGGCCATGGGCGGCACGATCGAGGTCGAGTCGCTGCCCGGCGAAGGCACGACGTTCACCGTCGTCCTTCCGAGGGTCGTGCCTGCGCCGGCGCTCTCGCCGGACGAGTCGCCGGTCACTGCCCAAGCCGGCTGACCCCGGGCGACAGCACGGGTTTAGCGGCCTAAGTTGGCGGCGTGAACCGCTACGAGATCGAGATCGCTCTCAACCGCAGTCGCGCCGACGCGCTCGAGTTCATCGCCGGTCTCGACGATGACGCGCGCCTCGCGCCTCGCACGCAGAGCGAGCACGACGCGCAGTCGTGGTGGTCGTTCGCCGACCACTTCATCCACACCACGTTGATCGAGCGCAACTTCAACGCGATGGTCCGACGCCAGCTCCGCGGCGAGCAGGGCATGGACCGGTCGCTGGTCGACGAGACCGGGCAGGCGCTGCGGTCCCGGGACGAGATCATGCGCTACGTCCACGGGCTGACCGAGGGCTGGAAGGTCGACCAGAGCGGCAAGTCGCTCGGCGAGCTGGTGCGGATCGGCCTCGTCACTCGCGCGGACACGTTGGCGCTGTTGGCCGAGCTCGAGGACGACCAGCTCGCCGTCAAGATCCCCGGCGCGCCGTGGAGCGACGGCACCGTCGGCGGGATCATGGCCGTCCACGCCGACCACTGGACGATGCACCGCAAGTGGGCCGAGGCCGGCATCGGCCCGCTGGAAGCCGCGGGCTAGACGCGACGCCAGTTTCACACGCGGCCGCCAGTTCAGACGCGGCGCAGCACTGCGGTGACGCGGCCGAGGATCGTGGCGGCGTCACCGTCGATCGGGGAGTAGGCGTCGTTGGCGGGCATCAGCCAGACGTGCCCGTCGCGACGCCGGAACGTCTTCACCGTCGCCTCACCGTCGAGCATTGCGGCGACGATGTCGCCGTTGTCAGCCGCCGGCTGCTGGCGTACGACGACCCAGTCGCCGTCGGCGATGGCGACGTCGATCATCGAGTCGCCCTTGACCTGCAGCAGGAACAGCTGTCCGTCGCCGACGAGCTGGCGGGGGAGTGGGAAGACGTCTTCGACGACCTGCTCGGCGAGGATCGGACCGCCGGCCGCGATGCGCCCGACGACCGGCACGTAGGCGGGTGCGGGACGGGCGTCACCTTCGCCGGTCTCGTCGTAGGCGCCCGACTCGCTCGGCGGAACCTTGACCTCGACCGCGCGCGGCCGGTTGGGGTCGCGGCGCAGGAAGCCCTTCTTCTCCAGCGTGGACAGCTGGTGCGCGACGCTGCTGGTGCTGGTCAGGCCGACCGCTTCGCCGATCTCGCGCATCGACGGTGGGTAGCCGCGGCGCTCCACCGAGTCGCGGATGACCTCGAGGACGCGGCGCTGGCGCGGCGTCAGGCCAGTGGCATCCGGGGGGCCGTCGGGGATCTCCCGCACGCTGCCAGCGGAAGCGGGGCCGGGCGATTTGCGCTTGTTGCCGTCTGCAGCCATGACGCGACCGTAACGTCTTCCGCCCATCAGTTCAAACATCTGTTCGAACGTGTCGTGTTTTTGTCGTCGGCCCGTGGTACAACTCAAACATGCGTTCGATCGAACAGGCATTCGAGCCTCGCCCGGTGTTCCGCCCCGTTCGCGCGCAGCGCAGCCCCGCCCGGCTGACGCGGCGCGGGCGGCTCGTCATCGTCCTCGGCACTCTCCTGGTGCTCCTGCTCGCCGCCTTTGCCCTCGGGCGGGTCGCGAGCCAGGCGGCCGGCCCGAGTCGCCCGCTGCCGACCGTGACGGTTCAGCCGGGGGAAACGCTGTGGCAGATCGCCGGCCGGGTCACCTCCCACGTCGACCGGCGGGTGCTGGTCGGCGAGATCGAGCAGCTCAACCACCTCAGCGGCGGCCATGTCGTCGTCGGTCAGCAGTTGCGCCTGCCGCGCTGAGTTGCCCGCCCGCCGGTCAATCGCGCCGTATCGGCGGGTAGGCGCCGACTGTGCGCGATGCTCCGCCGGTGGCGAAATCGACGCAACTCAACTCGGCGTTTCGCTTGCGTCCAGCCCGGCGAGCGCCTACGTTCAGGCCCCAACATCTTGTGTTACACCGTTGTAGTTTCCTCCACAGGTTGTGGCACAGGTTGTCCACAGATCCACAGGGCGGTCGCGCGAAGCGGGGCTCGCCGGGGCGAAAGGGGGCATTCGGTGCACTGTCCGTTCTGCCGCCACGAGGACTCCCGAGTCGTGGACTCCCGAGTCGCCGACGATGGCGCCGCGATTCGCCGCCGCCGGTCCTGCCCGGAGTGTGGAAAGCGCTTCACCACCGTCGAGTCGGCCAGCCTGACCGTGCTCAAGCGCTCCGGCGCCACCGAGCCGTTCAGCCGGGCCAAGGTCGTCGCCGGCGTACGCAAGGCCTGTTCCGGCCGGCCGGTCGACGAGGACGCCCTCGCGCTGCTCGCGCAGCAGGTCGAGGAGACGGTCCGGGGCGCCGGCGCCGCTGAGATCGCCGCCCACGAGATCGGCCTGGCCATCCTCGGCCCGCTGCGGGCGCTCGACGAGGTGGCCTACCTGCGCTTCGCCTCGGTTTACCGCGGATTCGACACCCTCGAGGACTTTGCGCTCGCGATCGACGAACTGCGCGCCGAGCGCATGGCCCCCAACAGCGCGGCGAACGGCGTCGCCCGGTTCGGCGGTGCACACGACCCGGCGCCGCCCCCGGTGATTGCCACGTCCGTGCGCTGACGCGTGCGGACGAATGACCCCCGGGGGCGGCGCCGCCCAATGCCCCAGCAAGTTCGGACATTCACCGGGACGAAGCCCGGAACCAGAAGCGTTGTACGTACTGGTGGAGAGGACCCCATGACTGAAATCGTGAACACCGACGGCGGCGCCGTCGGCCGTGCCCCGGCACGGCGCAGCAACGCCCGCGGTGGCCTGCGGCTCGAGCGCGTCTACACCCAGCCGGGAGTGCACCCCTACGACGAGGTGACCTGGGAGCGCCGCGACGTCGTCATGACCAACTGGCGTGACGGCTCGGTCAACTTCGAGCAGCGCGGGGTCGAGTTCCCGGACTTCTGGTCAGTCAACGCCGCCAACATCGTGACGACGAAGTACTTCCGCGGTGCGGTCGGGTCCCCGCAGCGCGAGTCGTCGCTGAAGCAGCTGATCGACCGGGTCGTCCTCACCTACCGCAAGACCGGCGAGCAGTACGGCTACTTCGCCACCCCGGCCGACGCTGACGTGTTCGAGCACGAGCTCACCTACATGCTGTTGCACCAGGTGTTCAGCTTCAACTCACCGGTCTGGTTCAACGTCGGCACGCCGGCACCGCAGCAGGTCTCTGCGTGCTTCATCCTCGCCGTCGACGACACGATGGACTCGATCCTCAACTGGTACCGGGAAGAGGGTCTGATCTTCAAGGGCGGCTCGGGTGCCGGCCTCAACCTGTCCCGGATCCGCTCGTCGAAGGAGCTGCTGTCCTCGGGTGGCACCGCCAGCGGGCCGGTCAGCTTCATGCGCGGCGCCGACGCCTCCGCCGGCACGATCAAGTCGGGCGGCGCCACGCGCCGCGCGGCGAAGATGGTCATCCTCGACGTCGACCACCCGGACGTCGAGGAGTTCATCGAGACCAAGTCGCGCGAAGAGGACAAGATCCGCGCGTTGCGTGACGCCGGGTTCGACATGGATCTCGGCGGCAAGGACATCGTGTCCGTGCAGTACCAGAACGCCAACAACTCCGTCCGGGTCAACGACGAGTTCATGCGCGCCGTCGACGAGGGGAAGGACTTCGGGCTGCGGGCGCGCAAGTCCGGCGAGATCATCGACACGGTCGACGCTCGGACGCTGTTCACGAAGATGGCGAAGGCCGCCTGGGAGTGCGCCGACCCGGGCATCCAGTACGACGACACGATCAACGACTGGCACACCTGCCCGGAGACCGGCCGGATCACCGCGTCCAACCCGTGCAGCGAATACATGCACCTGGACAACTCCTCGTGCAACCTCGCTTCGCTCAACCTGTTGAAGTTCCTCAAGGACGACGACACCTTCGACTCGGAGCGGTTCGCCAAGGCGGTCGAGTTCGTCATCACCGCGATGGACATCTCGATCTGCTTCGCCGACTTCCCGACCGAGGCGATCGGCGTCACGACCCGCGCCTACCGCCAGCTCGGCATCGGCTACGCCAACCTCGGTGCGCTGCTGATGGCGACCGGGCATGCCTATGACAGCGAAGGTGGCCGCTCGCTCGCCGCCGCGATCACGTCGCTGATGACGGGCACGGCGTACAAGCGTTCGGCAGAGCTCTCCGCGGTCGTCGGTCCCTACGACGGCTACGCGCGCAATGCCGAGGCGCACAAGCGCGTGATGCGCAAGCACCAGGCGGCCAACGACGCGATCCGTCCGGTTGACGCGGACGCGGCGCGCGTCCTGCACTACGCGACCAAGGCGTGGGCCGACTGTGTCACCAGCGGCGAGAAGAACGGCTGGCGCAACTCGCAGGCCAGCGTCCTGGCACCGACGGGCACCATCGGCTTGATGATGGACTGCGACACCACTGGTGTTGAGCCCGATCTGGCGCTGGTGAAGTTCAAGAAGCTCGTCGGTGGCGGCTCGATGCAGATCGTCAACCAGACGATCCCGCGGGCGCTGAAGAAGCTCGGCTACCAGGACGAGCAGGCCGAGGCGATCATCGAGCACATCGGCGAACACGGCAACGTCCTCGATGCACCCGGGCTGCGCCCGGAGCACTACGAAGTGTTCGACTGCGCGATGGGCGCGAGGTCGATCTCCGCGATGGGCCACGTGCGGATGCTCGCGGCCGTTCAGCCCTTCCTGTCCGGCTCGGCATCGAAGACAGTGAACCTGCCCGAGACCGCCACAGTGGAAGACATCGAGGACATCTACTTCCAGGGTTGGAAGCTCGGGCTCAAGGCCCTCGCGGTCTACCGCAACAACTCGAAGGTCGGTCAGCCGCTCAACAACGCCAAGGACAAGTCGTTGGCCGCCTCGGCGGACACTGCAGAGGTGGACCAACACCGGCCTGTTCGCCGGCGCCTGCCGAAGAAGCGGCCGTCTCAGACGGTGTCGTTCTCGGTCGCCGGTGCCGAGGGCTACATGACGGCCGGCTCCTACCCGGA
>Ga0070658_10001828_pt1 | contig 17903 bp, 26 predicted proteins | sample KBSC13metaG_FD_64664 | JGI IMG/M metagenome (GOLD analysis project Ga0070658, IMG submission 64664) | Corn rhizosphere microbial communities from Kellogg Biological Station, Michigan, USA - KBS C1-3 metaG | ecosystem: Host-associated > Plants > Roots > Rhizosphere > Soil ...
AGGTAGCGGTTCTTCTCAGGCGTCTGGGGTGGCGGTCGCGCCGACCGGCAACATCGCCTCGACGGACGTCCAGTCGGCGCTCGCGGAGCTCGACACGGAGAAGGCCGACGCCGCCGCGACCACAGCCGCGCTGGCCGCGAAGGCTCCGCTGGCCTCCCCGGCCCTCACGGGCACGCCGACGGCCCCGACGGCGGCGCAGGGCACGAACACGACGCAGGTCGCGACGACGGCGTTCACGCGGGCGGAGATCGCCGCGCTCGTGAACAGCGCCCCCGGCACGCTCGACACGCTCGGGGAGATCGCGACGCAGCTCGCGAGCGATGAGTCGACTGCGGCGGCGCTCGCGACGACTGTCGGGACGAAGGCACCGCTCGCCTCGCCGGCGTTCACCGGCACGCCGACCGCGCCGACGCCGGCGGCGTCGGACAACAGCACGAAGCTCGCCACGACGGCCTACGTGGACACGGCGAGTGGCCTGCTGGTCCCGAAGTCCCTCGTGGACGCAAAGGGCGATCTGCTCGTCGCCACCGCCGACAACACCGTGGGACGTCTCGGTGTCGGCAGCGACGGACAGGTCCTCACCGCCGACACCGCGAGCGCAGGCGGGGTGAAGTGGGCGACTCCGGCCTCCTCTGGCGGCGTCGACTACTGGCGCTCTGGCAACTACAACTACCCGTTCCCAAGCTCAGGCGCGCTGACGACGTTGGTCCCCTTCGACGTCAACTACGTGTATTGGTGTCCGTTCCTGCTGACGGTTAGCAAGACATTCGACCGCATCGCGGCCTACGTCACAATGCAAGCGGCGAGCGGTCAGGTTCGGCTCGGGATCTACACGAACTCGGGCGGCGTGCCCGCGAACTTGGTCGTGGATGCTGGGCAAACTTCCGGCGCGACCCTAGGGCTCAAAGAGGCCACCCTGACCGGCGTGACCTTGACCCCGGATCTCTACTGGTTGGCCGTGGTGATGCAGACCAACTACCCGACAATCACGGCTTACCCCGCCAACACCAATGTGCCGTACTTCGGGTTCCCCAACGGCCCGGTGTCGGGCCTGTCAAACACGCAGTACCGCTCCTCGGGAGTCTCTGGAGCCTTCCCGTCCTCTGCCCCGGCGGTCAACAACGTGAGTAGCAATATCCCTGCGCTGATGCTGCGAGCTGCGTGATGGCAACTGTGACGGTCGAGACATACACCGACGGCGTGCTCATCGAGACCCGCGAAATCGAGATCCCCGATCCTCCGGTGGGTCCCGTCCAGGTCACCGTCGATCCGCAGGCCCTGGCCGACGCGCAGGCGGCCATCTCGGCAGCCACCACCCTCGCCGGGCTGAAGAAGGCGACGCTCGACGCGCTGGCTCTGCTGAACCCCACCGCCTGAGCTAGCGATAAGCCGCAGAGAAGAAGGCCGGATGACCGTGGCTGAGTCCATGAACGCTACGGACTACAAGGGCACACCGTGCCCTGGGTGCGGTCGGTTCCTCGTCGCCAACGAGAAGCACCATCACTGGTCGCGGACCGGGCCGACGACCGTGGAGAACGACCCGTCGCTGACCTTGCGGTAAGCCGCAGTACTGCCCCAGTCATCGGTACGGTGGTAATCGCGTCCTAGCGTCCTTATCCGTGGAGCGGAAGCCGGTCCCCCTCGCGAACGCAGAGCGTCTCCTGCGCGCGATGAAGGCCATGGCCGACGCGAAGGACGAGCGCAACCAGGCGATCCTGGCAGCACTCAAGGCCGGCGGGTCGATCAGGGAGATCGCGAAGGTCGCCGGGATGAGCGAGAGCCAGATCCTGACGATCTCGAAGGACATGGGCTGGCCGGACAAGGCCGAGCTCGCGCGCCGCGCACGGGAGAAGGCCGCTCAGGCCGACATCGACAAGCTGATCGGTCGCTACCGCCCGTAGCTCCACCGTCCAGCGCACCCGCTGTGACGACCCGACCACCCGTTGTGACCTTCGGCGCGGTTCGAAGCCGCACTCCCACCGTCCCGATCTGTAGACCGTTGGAGGGCCGATGAGTGCTGTCACGCTCGCCGATGTCAAAGCTCATCTGAACATGGCCGGCAGCGGGAACGACACGGAGCTGCAGCGGTTCATCGACGTAGCCGAAGCCGCAATCAGCAACCTCGTCGGGCCGTTGACTCCCGTTACGGTGACGGAGGTTCACAACGGTGGGCGGGGCAGCATCGTGCTCCGTCAGCCGGTCGCCGTGTCGCTCACGTCCGTCGCGTATGCGGACGGGTCGGCAGGGTCGTCGAGCTACACGCTCGACGGGACGACGGGGATCCTCTACTACGGCGACAGCTACGGGTGCTTCCCGGGCGGGCCGCGGAACGTCACCGTCACCTACCTGGCTGGCTGGGCGTCGCTCCCTGCCGATCTGGTGCATGCGGTGAAGGAGCTCGTCCGGGAGTTGTGGGAGACGCAGCGCGGCGCCAGCACAGGTGCCCGCCCTGGCTTCACTGACACGCAGGACCCGACGTATGGCGGCGGTGGGTTGCCGCTGATGCCGCCTCGCGTGGTGCAGATGCTCGAGCCGTACATCGTGCCGAAGGTCGCATGACGACGCAGTGGCCGGTGCTGCGTGCGGGGCTCGTCACGCTCCTCCCGACGCTGCCCGGATGGTCCGGCGTCGCCGTCTATGACGGGCAGCCGCTCGCCGGCGACCAGACCACCTCCTACGCCGCCGTCGGGTATGTCGACGGGGACCCGACGGCGGGATCGTTCACGCAGACCCCAGACGGGTCAGGGTTCTTCGACACCGAGAGCGGCGAGGTCCGGTCCGAGCTGTTCGTCGGGACCGGAGACGACGACCTCCCCGGCGTCATCACGACCGCGTTCGGGCTCGTCGACGCGCTGAAGGACTACCTCCGGCAGGACCGGACCGCCGGTGTACTGCCGAAGGGGTCGACGACAAGCCTCGCGGCCGACGTCCAGACCGGCAAGGACAGCGGCGTAGGGGTGCTGCTCGTCCTGACCGTCTCCTACACGTCACCGATCACCTGAACTCCCGGCGGCAGACGGCCGACCGGAGCATCCACCACATCAGGAGGAAGGCCGTCATGGCTGGAGCCACGAAGAAGCTCGAGGACATGAGCCTCGAGGAGTACCAGCGGCAGCAGGTCGCCGACTGGGGCCACTACCGGGCGAAGGAGCCGATCTTCGTCCACGGTGCCCGCGCGTTCAACCCGGGCGACCCGGTCCCGACGAGTCACGTGACGAGCGGCCTCGTCGACAAGAGCCAGGTCGAGACCGTCCCGGCCGCCGAGAAGGAGTCCTGACATGACCCTCGCGATCGCGACCCCGAACCTGCTGCAGGACCCCGGCTTCGTGTTGTTCGCACCGCCCGGGTCGACGCTGCCGACGAACACCGTCGCCGGTGGTGTCTTCACCGACGCGTGGGACACCGCGTGGCTGCCCGCCGGCGCGACGGAGGACGGCTCGGAGTTCACCGACTCCACGACCGTCTCCCCGATCAGCGTGGCGGAGTTCGTCGCGCCGGTGCAGTACCGGGTGACGGACCAGAAGACGGAGTTCGCGCTCGCCCTCGCGAACGTCACCTTGAGCAACTTCAAGCGGGCACGGAACGGCGGCGCCGCTGCGCTCGCCCCGACGTCCGGGTCGAGCCTCACGGCGCTGTACGACTTCACGCCGCCCGTGCCGGGGTCGGAGGTGCGGATCATGGTCGGGTGGGAGTCGCTCGACCACACGATGCGGCTCGTGATCCCGCAGGCGATCTGCGGTGGCGACGTGAAGATGGCTTTCAAGAAGGCCCCGGCGAACGCGGCGATCCCTGTCACGTTCAGCGCGGAGCTGCCGCAGTCGGGGCCGCTCGCTGGCCTGCCGTACAAGATGTCCGCCGCAGGGTCGGCGCGTGGTGTCTGACGACGGCGACGGTGTGCACGGGGACGTCTTCGTCTTCCACGGCGAGACGTTCACCATGCCGGACCGGACCGGGTCGATGGCGCTCATGCGGTTCGCGCACATCGCGGAGCAGGATCAGCTGACGGACCTGCAGGAGGCCGCGGCGATCTTCGACCTGCTCGAGGCGACGGTGAACCCGGCGGACTGGGACCGGTTCCAGCGTCACGCGATGAAGACCCGCGCGACGACCGAGGAGCTTGTCCTCATCGCCGCGCAGGTGATCCGTGAGGTGAGCCTGCGCCCTACCTCGCGGCCCTCCGACTCATCGGATGGGCCGCCAGTCGCCGCGCAGAGTTCCACATCGCCGCACGCCGAGCGGGCTATCGGCCGACTCGCTGGCCGGCCCGACCTGCAGAACGTGGTGGACATGAGCGAGCGGGCGAGGGCGAGCTGACCCTCGTCGACGCCTGTGACCTTGCGGAGTCGATGGTGCTCGACCGGCTGGAGCGGCAGGTCATCGCGGAGCACACGCTGAGCGGCCCGGGCGTCATCGTCGATGCGCTCGCGGCCGCTCGCGTGTCGTTTCTGGCCCGGCTGGCGGAGGAGGGCGAGCGGATGGACCCGGAGCAGATGGACCTGATGATCGCCCTCGGCCTCCGGTGAGCGACTTCGAGATCCACGGCGCGGACAACTTCTACCGGGTCAGCAAGGCGCTGAAGGCGGCCGGGGCGACGGGGATGCGCAGGGAGCTCCACAACGCGATGAGGCGCGCCGCGAGGCCGCTGACGAAGGTCGCGAAGGGCGCCGCTCATGAGGTGTTCCCGAAGCGTGGCGGGTTGGCGGATCGTGAGGAGAAGATCCCGTTCCGGTCGACCGTCAAGACGAGCCGCGACCAGCACGGCGTGGAGATCGTCGCGCCTGGCAGGTTCGTCGCGGCGAAGACCACCAACGAGGCCGGCCGGTTCAAGAAGCCAGTCTTCGGCCGCGTCCACCCGCCGCTGACCGTTGCGGAGAGCCGCAAGACGTGGACGTGGCGCTGGCAGGAGGTCCCTGGGTCGGAGGGCTGGTTCGACCGGGCCATGGAGGGGTCTGCCCCTCTCGTGCGGCCGGAGCTGGAGAAGGCACTCGACAACGTCATCGACGAAGTGATCAGGGGGGCGATGTAGGTGGCTAACAAGCTCTCGCTCCTGTTCGAGGTCCTCGCGCAGGACAAGGCGAGTCAGCCGCTGTCGAAGGTTGGGGATGCTGCCGACAAGGCCGGCGCGAAGATCGAGAAGGGCAGCGAGCGAGGCCGCCGGTCCTTCGGGCTGATGGCGTCGACGCTGGTGAGCAGCAGCCAGGGTGCGCTCGGTCCGATCGGGGATCTGACGGACCGGCTCGGCGTGTTCACGCAGGCGTTGGAGTCCGCTGGCAGCCGACGCAGTGGGCAGCTGCTCGGTGTCGGGCTCGCAGCGACCGCTGCGGGTGGGTTCCTGCAGGGCATCGTCGACAAGGACAAGCAGGCACTGCAGCAGCTCGAGGCGTCCGTCGACGCGACGGGCCACTCCTTCAGCGACTACAAGGATGAGCTGGAGAAGGCCGCTCAGAGCGGCGCGAAGTTCGGCGACGACAACGCCGCGACCGCGGATGCTCTCAACCGGCTCGTCCTCGCGACCCACAATCCGGAGACGGCCATCAAGGGCCTCAGCGTCGCGTTCGATGTCGCCGCGGCGAAGCACATCTCGCTGGCGGACGCGTCGACGCTGGTCGGGCAGGCATTCAACGGGACAGGTCGGCTCAGTAAGCAGCTCGGGCTGCAGCTTGAGAACACGTCGGCGGCGACGGCGAAGCTGACCGCGGCGCAGAAGGCCGCGCGGTCAGCGAACGACGCGGTCGCAGCAGCGCAGAAGAGCTACGCGGAGAAGCTCGACCTGTGGAACAACTCCTCGACGAAGACGCGCGCGCAGGCGTATGCGCTCGCCGATGCGCACGAGAAGCTCATCGACTCGCAGAAGAAGGCCGCGGCGACTGCGGACGCGCAGCGGAAGGCGCAGAAGGACGCCAGCGACGCAGCGGAGGCGGGCGCACGGAACCTGGACAAGGTGTCCAAGCTCGTTGCGGGTCAGGCGGCAGCGTCGGCCAACTCCTTGTCGGGCGAGTTCAGGAAGTTCCGGGCTGAGATCGAGAACACCCTCGGGCAGCAGGGCACGCTGGCGAAGGGGCTCGAGATTGCCGGCCCGGCGATGTCAGGGTTGGCGCTGCTCGCGCAGGTCACGCTCGTCGGCCGAATGGGGAAGGCCATGCGGCTCTCGGCCGCGGCGGCGGCGGAGAGCGCCGCTGAGGTCGACACTGCTCTCGCGTCTGAGGGGACCGCGGCGGAGGCGTCGGCTGCGGCGATCGTCGAGTCGTCCGCGACGGCGAGCACCGCGATGGAGGCGGAGGGCACGGCTGCGGCGACGTCCGCCGGGAAGTTCGGGCTGCTCGCGAAGGTCGGCGGGAACATCGCGTGGCCCGTCGCGCTGGCGGCGGGGGCGAGGGACCTGACCGATGCGCTCGTGAAGGATGGCAAGAGCCGCGGCGGTGTCGCGGGTGCGCTGGAGTCGGTGGCCGGCAAGGCTCAGAACTTCGTGAACAACCTGTCCGGTGCTGGGCAGGCCGTGACCGTCTACAAGGAGGCCGTGAAGCTCCTCGGCGGTCAGGCTGAGGACACGGCCAAGAAGATCGACCTCCTCGCCTACGCGGAGGCGAACGCCACAGACATCGCGAACAACCGCAGGGCGCGTGACGCTGGAAGCGACAACCCGCTGACGGCGACTCGTGCCCAGGGTGGCGCGACGGGCAACGTCACGAAGATCCTGGCTGCGGCGAAGCCACCAGCAGCCAAGGCAGGCAAGGACACCGGCGACGCCTACCTGAAGGGGCTGCTGGACCAGCTCAAGGGGCAGGATGCCGCGAAGGCCGCGAGCGACGCCGCGAAGGCCGTCGCGCAGGCTCTTGTCGATGCGGCTCAGAAGCAGTTCGACGCTGCGAAGGGCCGGTTGCAGGGGCTGGTGTCGGCGTCGCTGAATCTGCGGCAGGCTGTGACGCAGGCGGTGCAGGGCGGGTCCGCGTTGACGGACATCTTCCAGGGTCCCGACTTGAACGCGAACAACGCGTTCGGGCCGCAGCGCCGGTTCGGGCAGGTCCGGGACTTCCTCGCGAAGCGGCTCGCGCAGGAGAAGCGGTTCGTCACGGAGTTGCGGGACCTGATGAAGCTCGGGCTGGACCCGACGCTCGTCGCGCAGATCGCCTCGGCGGGTGTCGATGGTGGGCATCAGATCGCGGAGGCGATCCTGTCGGGCGGGAAGGGTGGGGTCGGGCAGGTCAACGGCGTTGAGCGGCAGATCGCGTCCATCGCGAACGGGGTGGGGAAGACGGTCGCGGACGACAAGTACGCGAAGACGATCGCTGAGCAGCGCCGCACGACTGAGGTTCTGGGCCACAAGCTCGACATCGCTAACGCGCACCTGGCCAAGCTCGACGGGAAGACCCTCGTGCCGACCGCGAGTGCGCAACGGACCGCCTCAGCACTGACGGGCGTGTGACGTGTACGAGACGATCCTCATCGACGGGACCGACATCAAGGTCCCCGGCAAGCGGCTCTTGCGCGTCTGGGAGGACGTCCTCGAGACGCCGCTGCTCCGCGGGGACGACCTCACCGTCACCGACGCGGACGGTCAGGACTCCGTCGACGAGCGGCCCTTCGACGCGTTCAACCTCAACATCCAGCTCGTGCTGAAGGACGCGACCGACGCCCTCTACAACGAGGCACGACGGGTCCTGACGCGCATGTGCAAGCCCGACGGCACCGTCACCCTCACCCGCCGACTCGCGTACACCGCGGCGAATGAGGAGCACACCGCGACGGCCCGGTACCTGTCGGGGCTGAAGCCGTCGGCGATGTTCGCCATGGTCGACTCAGACCTGACGCTCGTGTTCAAGGTCCTCGACGGGTTCTGGTCGGGCCCGACCGACACCGTCACGACCGGCGCAGTCACGGTCCTCGGGGACGTCCGCACGCGCCGCATGACGATCACCTTCACCGGCGGGACCAACCCGACGCTGACCAACTCCACGACCGGGGACAGCGTCACCTGGACCGGCACGGTCGGTGGGACGCCTGTCGTGGTCGACGTCGAGACGATGACCGCCACGCAGGGCGGCACGGACGTCTCCGGGGCGCTGACATGGGCCAGAACCTTCCCGATGACGCTGGCGGCCGGGACGAACAACCTCAGCCTGACCGGTGGTGGGTCGGTGTCGACCAGCTACACCCCGGCCTACCTGTGACGAGTACGTGACGAGCATCAGGGCGAGCGTCTACGAGCCGGACGCGGCCACGCTCATCGCGCACCTGCCACGCCGGTTCAACCCGCAGTTCCAGGAGGAGCTCAACGGCGACGGGAACGGGCAGCTCGAGCTCGCCCTCGATGACACCCTCCTCGCTGCTCACCCGACCCTGCTCGACGGTGGGAACGTCGTGAAGATGCGCGTCACGAACGCGCCCGCGATGGACCCCGTCGGGTGGATCATCGAGGACAAGGCCGCGACCCGCACCGACACGGGCGGCCGGAACGCACGTCGGCTCACCGCGCAAGGCGCCGGGATGCGCGCCAGGCCGCTCCGCGGCGGTGTCGTCTACCCGGAGTACGGGCTGCGGGACGTCTCCGGCGACACCCGCGCGTTCGACTTCTCCAGCGCCGACGGTCCGTGGCGCGTCTCAGCGGACTGGGTCGCGCCGCACGCTGTCCGGTGGGACCTCGACACGACCCACCGGGCGGACAACCCCGACGGCTGGCCCGACACGAACGCCTACTGGCTGTGGAGCACCGACCCGCTCCTGACGTCCGCTGCCGGCCGGAACTGGTTCCGCAGCGGCTTCACCCTCGCCTCGGCCGCGACCGTCGGGATCTGGGCCTCCGGGGACAACTACTTCAGCGTGAAGCTCGACGGTGAAGAGATCCTCGCGTCGGACTACACCGACCCCTACGGGTGGAAGAAGCTGCTCCTCTGGACGGGGGTCCTCTCGGCCGGGCCGCACACCCTCGCGGCGTCGTGCGACAACACCGCCGCCGTCGGGCTCAACCCGGCCGGGTTCATCTGCGTCGCCACGACTCTCGACGCTGACGGGATCCCCGTCACGCTCCTCACCCGGACGGACACGACCGACTGGACCGTCCACGGCTACGCACCGCCGACGCCCGGATGGCATGCGGCGCAGATCCTGAAGACGCTCGTGACGGAGTCCGTCGCGCGGTCGGAGATGGGTGGCGTCGGTGTGACGCTCGGCTTCACCGACACGCTCGACACGGATGGGGTCGCCTGGACCGACAGGCAGGAGATGACCCTCAACGTCGGGACGTCGCTGCTCGACGTCCTGCCGCAGCTGACCGACGCCGGGATGGACGTCGCGATGGCGCACGATTACACGCTGAACGCGTGGGTCCGTCGCGGTCAGGACCTCAGCGACACCCTGGCGCTGCTGCCTGGCCGGGACGTGGTGCAGAATGCCCCGACGGTCAGGGACGGGACGGTCTACAACAGCGGCTTGATGCGGCACGGCACCGGGTGGCTGCTGGTGGAGGATGCCCCGTCGATCGCGGCGCATGGGCGGCGCGCTACGGGGATCAGCACGGGCGGGACGGACTCGAAGACTCAGGCGCAGCAGACCGCGGACCAGTTCTTCAGTGAGCAGGCGACGCCGCAGATCACGCTCCCGTTCACGATCACCTCGGCGTCGCCGGGTCCGAAGCCGTACCTCGATTTCGGTCTGGGTGATGTCCTTCGCGTTCCTGACCTGACGGGCACGCTGATCAAGGGGCGTTGCATGAGCATCAGCGTCTCCGAGCCGCAGGAGGGTCTCGTGCAGTACGAGGTCGACTTCTACCCGGAGCCCTGAGCGTGAGTCGCCGCCCGCCGTCGATGCGTGACCCTGAGATGGTTGTCAGCCATCGTGTCTTCCCCACCGTCCGCAAGCTGCTACCAGGAACCCTCGCATCACCTACCGCGCAGCCGCTCCCTCGACCTCTCCCGAACCGCGAGGTCCCTGCAGGGGGCAAGCCTGAGACCTACCGTTCGATGAACCTGCGCATGATCAGCCACGCTTTCGCCGGGCAAGGGATAACACAGCGGAACGTCCTTCCGCTCAGCTACGCACTCTCGACCGGCTATCACGAGGCGTCTGGCGTGTTCTACTTCGGCACGTCCAATGCGCCGTGTTACACCGAACTCGACTCCTCGGCTGACTACACCGAATTCGGGGCTGAGGTCACGCGCCTCGCCTCCTCGACGGGCACGGGCGACGGGTCGGCTACCGAACTCCTGACGGGCTCCTACGTCCGGACCCGCACCGGGGGAAGCGTCAGCGGCCCGTCCTACACGGGCACGTGGTTCGACGTGGACAGCGATGACACGACGTTGTTCTTCAAGGTGGCGGGGCTCTACTTCATCCGGACCTTCCTTGCCTGGTCGAGCTGACCTGACAGCCCTGCTGCTCGTCGCGCACCTGTCCCACCACTGACCCTGCGGGAGGAGCTTGTGCTCGGCCTACGGCTGCTCGGCGTCACTGGCTCCGCCGCCCTCGGGTGGCTCGGCGCCGACCAGGTCACCCACAGCGGCCCCGACCTCGCCGGCATCGCCCTACTCATCACCGCCATCAGCGGACTCATCGCCACGATCGGCGGCCTCGCCATCGGCTTCCGACGCAAGCCGATGGACGCCACCGACGCCGCGCTGCTCGCCATCGCGAAACGCCTCACCGACGACGAGGACAAGCATGACGACCCGACGTGACCGGACATCTCTCGTCGTCCTCGTGGTGGCCCTCGGCCTAGGGCTCCTCGCCACGGCCTACAGCCTGTGGAGCCTCGGGCAGGACATCACCGCCAACCGCGACCTGATCAGGCAGCAGCAGCAGACCGTCGCCGCGCTCCTCGGCCGGGACGCCGCGAACACACAGGAGCTGTCAGCCCAGCAACGACTCGTTCGAGGGCTTCAGGCCCAGGTGCTGAAGCTCGGTGGCACTCCACTGCTGCAGCCACCATCGCCGGCAGCGACACCCGCCGCGCAGCCGTCCACACCTGCCGCCTCGGCCACACCGCAACCAGCACCAGGACCGCGCCCGTCAGCCACACCAGGACCGACGCCAACACCAGCGGGCTCACCGCCCCAGTCTCCCACGCCGAGCCCCACTCCATCCCCGACGTGCCGGGTGAAGATCGGCCCGGTCTGCCTGTGAGGACACGATGAGAGCCCTACTGCGCGGCGAGCGGACCCTCACAGTGACGCAGGTCCTCGCCCTCATCGGGCTGCTCTGCCTGCTCGCCTCGAGCCTCGGCCTCACGCTGGCGTATCGGGCGCAGCTGAAGGACCTGAAGGCGACGATCTACCACCGCTGCCTGCAACGGCAGAGCTACGACCAGAGCAACCACGACAGCGTCGCGGCCGACGCCGACCTCTACCAGCAGCTCCTCGACATCGCGAAGCAGGCCCCCCGCCCGACCGACCCGCTGCTGGCATCCCTCGCGGCCCGTCAGGAGCAGGTGATCCGCCTCGCGCAGCAGCGGAAGGCCGCCGCCGCCCGCGCCGGCGTCATCGGGTCGTGCGCCAGCTACCGCTGAGGTGCTCGAAGACATCACCCCATCCGCCTGCGCCGCCTGCCGCATCAAGCAGCACTGGCGGTGCGACGGATGGGTCTCCGGCTGGTGCGGCTGTACCGCCGGGCTCTGCGGCCTTCGGCTCATCACCCGCGTCATGTGGGACATCCACGACACCCCGAACGGCAAGGAGCACCCGTGACGAGCCCCGTCCCGCCCGTGTGCCGCTGCGTCACGAAGCACTCCCCGGCGGCCTACGTCGTGAACCTGCATCACGTCCTGCCGCAGTCATGGGGCGGCCAGACGATCACGAGCAACCTCGTGCCGCTCTGCCCGAACAGCCACACCGCGACGCACCGACTCATCGACGCCTACGTCCACGCCGGCGGCGACCCGGGCCCGGCCGTCCGGAAGGGCTACAGCCGGTACGTGCAGCAGCTCGCCGCCCGCGCCTGGGCCGGACGGCCGCCGCACCCCACCCCGACAAGCCTGGAGCACCCATGAGCACCTGGCGACTCGCCGAAGCCATCAAGACCCTCCAGGCCGAGGTCAACGCGCGCTACCCCGACCGGCCGCGCCAGTCAGACGGGACCATCGGCGACGCCCGCCACCAGGCCGAACAGTCCGACCACAACCCCCTCCCGCCCCACGCCGGCGTCGTCACCGCCTGGGACATCACCACCGCCCCCTTCACCATCGCCCTCGCCGAAACCCTCCGCGTCATGGGCCACGCCGGCGACCAGCGCGTCAAGTACGTCATCTACCGCGGCCGGATCTGCAGCGCCATCCAGGACTGGGCATGGCGCCCCTACAGCGGGTTCAGCCAGCACTACGACCACATCCACCTGTCCGTGTCGGACGACCCCGCGTTCTACGACAGCCACGCCCCCTGGCACGTCTTCGGCGCACCCGCCCCGGCACCCACACCCGCTCCGAAGGAGACCCGCATGATCGTCCGCTTCGACGGCGCCCCCGAGGTGTACGAGGTCGTCGGCAGCCACCTCGAACACATCAGCCTCCAGGCGTACCAGGCCCGCGGCCTGACCGCCGCCGACGTGAAGCAGCTCCCGAAGACCCACCCGCTCAACTCGCTCCCGAAGGCGTGATCCGCATGACTGCCCTGCTCACCAAGCTGCGCCATGAGCCCGTCGCCTTCTACGGCGGCCTCATCTCCGCCCTCCTCGTCGTCCTCGCGCTGTGCGGCGTCGACGAGCAGATCCTCGCGACCGTCGTCACCATCGCGACGCTCGTCGGGATCCCCGTCACCCGCGCGCAGGTCACCCCCACCGCGAAGACCGGCAGCGACGCCGGTTATGCGGAGCTCCACGGGGTCCTCGCGATGGCCGCCGCGATCCTGCTCGCCCTGGTCGCCTGGTCCCTCCTCGGCGCCCACACCGACCTGTTCAAGCCGTGGTGACCCTGCACCTCGGGAAGACGCCGCACGTCGACGACCCACGCGACCTCAAGCTCGCCAGCTACACGGCCGCGCTCCCGACGCTCCCACCCGGACCGCTCGGCCACGACCGGACCGTCGCGACCGACGCGTGGGGGATGCTCGGCAACGGCCCCGACGACACCGTCACCCCCGGCTTCCAAGGCGCCGGGGACTGCGTCTGGGCCGGCGGCGACCACGAGACCATCCTGTGGAACCTCGAACGCGGCCGGAAGGTCACCTTCACCGGCGCGTGCGCGATCGGCGACTACAGCGCCTGCACCGGCTACCGCATCGGCGACCCCTCCACCGACAACGGCACCGACGTCCGCACCGCCATGGGATACCGCCGCAGCAAGGGCCTCCGCGACGCCACCGGGCGACGGCACAAGATCACCGCCTACACGGCGCTGCACCCCGGCGACCTCACCCAGATCCAGCAGAGCCTCTACCTGTTCGGCGTCGCCGCCATCGGCATCGAGTTCCCCACCAGCGCCATGGACCAGTTCAACGCCGGGAAGCCGTGGGAAGTCGTCTCGCGCTCCAAGACCGAGGGTGGCCACTACGTCCCGATCGTCTACTACGACCCGACGACCGGCCTCTACGACTGCATCACCTGGGGCCGCAGGCAGCCCGTCACCGCCCGGTTCCTCACGAAGTACATGGACGAGGGGTACGCCCCACTCACCATCGAGGACCAGACCCGCGGCCGGACCCTCGAGGGGTTCGACCTCGCGACGCTCCAGCAGGACCTCACCCGCGTGTAGCACCACGCGGCCCCGCACGACAGCGCCCCCACTGCCTCACGGCGGTGGGGGCGCTTTCGTCATGTCTGCGAGTCAGATGGCGCAGGCCAACTCACTCGACGTCGGACGCGCATCCGGATACAAGCTCGGCAGCGCCGAAAGCTCGCGCTTCACCGTCTTCTCCACGCGACGGTGCTCCTTCCGCCTGACAGGCCCGAAAACGAGCGCGAGGAGCGACGCAACCCAGCCGGAAGGGCTCCCGAACAGCAGATGCTCTGTTGTCGCGCGCTGCACCTTGTCGTAGTGCGCGAGCAGCAGCGGCCGCTGCTGAGCGGGAACGGCCTTGCTGCTGAGCACCTTCTCGAGCGGCACGATCTCTCGGTCCTTCAGCAGGCTCACGGCCATCACCGCCGAGCGCATCGTGTGCTCTGGCGCGAACATGATCGCCAAGTGGATGGTGGTGAGCAGCTGCTTGGTCGCCTTGTTGAGTTCGAGACGGCCGTCGAGCACGTCGTCAACAACGGCGTCTCGCACGTCCCACAGGGCGTGCCGGAAGCGGCTGTGCATAGTGTTGGGGATGGCCACCAGGAGCAGATAGGTGGCCGCGATCGGCGAAGCGCACGCGAGGACGGCGAGCACAGAGCCGCTCAGCATCACGTCCGGACCTCCTCTTCGTTCAGGAGACGCGCCTCCAGACTATCCGCACGGGACCTGTTCTTCTCCGTCGACTTCTTCCGCTTGCGACTCTGGTAGGCCGAGTTAGCCCATCCGGCCGATGCCACGGTCCCCCATGTGACCGTGATACTGAGAGCCGCGTCGATGCGGGTGTCCTTGCCAGCCAGGTCGTGGACCATCGGCTGCATCGCCGACGCCGGGATCCACGAGGTGGCCACGATGGCGGGCCACTTGAGAACGTCGATTGCCTTCTCGATGAGGCGGTACTTCATCGCGAGCAGCTGCTCAGCGGTCGTTGGGGTCCTGGACACGAGAAGGCTCCGTCGTCTGGGTGCGCGCGCCGGTGAGTAGCCGGCGACCGTTGCTGGCGGTCTGCTCCACAGGTACCACGAACCTGAACGAGATGTGCCCTACGACACACGTCCCGCATGACAGAGCCGACGGTCCCGCTCTCCAGCGGCCGTCGGCTCCGTCGTCGGTCAGGACCGCCAGCAGGTGCCCCTCGACACTTGCCAAGATGCCTCGCCGGTCCGACAGGGTCAACGACCGCGCTGCGTGTCGCTAGGTGTTGTCAGCCACGCGGGAGCCGCACGCCCACCGCGTCGACCCCGCGCTGGTACTGCTCACCGACGCCCGTCGAGTAGCGCACGGTGATCCGCGGCCCCGTGAAGGCGAGGCACGTCCCTCGGTACCAGCGGTCGTCGTCGTGCAGGACCTCGACCGGGATCGGGCGGTCCGGGCGCACGTACTCGGGTCGGGGCTGTGGATCGTCGTGCTCGCTCACACGGCCACTCTGGCAGGAGCCTCCGACACGGGCTCGGCAGGTGTCCCCCCGGTGCTCCCAGTGGCGTTCCAGTGGCGTTGAGAATCGGCGGTGACGGCGTGTCTCGCCGCCCGGAGCGGTGGCAGCGGTGAACCCGGTTCGGTGCATCACCGCAGGTCAGAGCCATAACCGCAGGTCAGAGCGTTGCGAAGGTGAACGAGATGGCCTGTAAGCCGGGCAAACGGGCGTTCTCGCTCTGACCTGCACGTTCAGTCGCTGGAGGCGTCCTGCTGGCGTTCATCCGCCGACACGACCTCTATCCAGACAGCCTCCAGAGCCTCCCTCGCGCGCTCCCGCGAGTCCGGCCACAACCGGGCGTAGGTCCGCAGCGTCTCCTCGCTCGACGTATGGCCAAGAAGGGTCATGACCTCACGCAGATCCAGCCCCGACCGGATCAGCGTCGACGCGTACACGTCCCGCAGCGCATGCCAATGCACCCACTCCGGAAGGTCGGCCGCGACCCGGCCCCGCTCCCAGCACGTGCGGAACGCCTCATGCGTCCACCGTCGACCCCGGACCCCACGGAAGATCGGCTCCCCCGCGATCGCCGGCTGGATCAAGAGATGCCGGTTGATCGCCGCCCCGACATCGGCAGTCAGCGGGATCGTCCGGTTCCCAGCCGCGGTCTTCGTCGGCCCGTACAGGCCGGTCCTGAGCAGCTGATGGTCGACGCGGATCTCACGACGGAGGAAGTCGACGTCCTCGAGCCGCAACCCGAGCAGCTCCCCCTTCCGCAGCCCTGTCCTCGCCGCGACGAGCGGCATCTCCACCGCGACAGCCGGCGGGGTCCACTTCGACCGCGGGTGCTGCTTCGGAGCCATCCCCGCGGCCCACGCCGCGATCTGCGACGGGGTGAGGAGCTGGTCCGGGTCGACGACCCGCGTTGAGGAGACGGAGCCGTGCCGGGCGGGCGGCATCGGTGACCGCTCGATCAGCCGGTCCTGCACCGCAGCCTTGAGGACCATCGCGAAGACCGCAGCGGTGTGTGCGGCGGTCGACGCGGCGTAGGTCTCCCCCAGCGTCTTGCTCCGCCACGTCCGGAGCTCGGTCGGGCGGATGCTGGCCAGCGACCGGCCGCCGAACGCGGCGTTGATCCGCTTCACGGCCATCTTGTAGGACTGGGCGGTGGAGGGGCGGACCTCCTGTGCCGTGAGCCACGTCCTGGTCCAGACCTCGACGGTCGTCCGGCCGCTCGGCCGTTCCCCGTCGATTGTGATGCCGTGCCGCGCCTCAGCCTCACGGTCGCTGGCCCAGTCGAGCGCGTCGCCCTTCCGGTCGAACCCGCGCTTCCCGCGCTGCTTCCCGTCGGGTCCGATCCACTGCGCCCGGTACGCCGAACGCTTCCGGCCGTCGCTGGTCGTCCAGCTGTACTTGTGGGCGCTGCTCATCAGCCGGCCCGTCGTGACCGGGCGCGTTGCTGCTCGAGCCGCAGGAGCCGGTTGACGGTCTGCGGGTCGTGCTCGAGCGCCTCCGGCCGGTGGAGGAGGTCGAGCAGGAGCTGCCAGTAGCGCGTCGGGGTCAGACCCAACTCGTCCTTCATGGCCTGCTCCTTCGCACCTGCATGCCGCCAGAACCGGCGCTCGAAGGCCAGTAGCGCGAGCTCCTGATCGCTGAGGTCAGTCATGACGGAACCGATGTGTCGGTCTGAAACTGCAGCGCAGTGGGGCCAGCAGCCTCCTGCTGTTGCGCGGTGAGTGTCGAAGATCCGAAGTCGACCGTGACGATCGCGCCCGGCTCTACGTTGTTCGCCACACCCCGGTATGTCTCGATGGTGGTCTGGTCGTGGAGCACGGTGATCGTGAAGAACGCCGACTCACGGTCCAGGTTCGCGTTCTTGATCCGGGCTGTCATCCCGACCGTGCTGTCGTAGGAGTCGACCTGCGGCGTATCGGAAACAAGCACCCAGCCCTTGTCACGCTGCCGCCCCTGGTCGGCAGGGCTGTACGCCGGCTCTGTCGCCGTGGGCAAGTCAGGGACGACCGGATCCCCGCTATCCACCCCCGATGCCGGGTCCGCCTGAGACTGGTCACCGGCCTGAGGTACCGACCCTGACGAGGTAGGCGTCTGCGCATTCTTCACGGCAGCCGTGACCCCCGCCGCGACGAGAAGGCCAGCCAGCAGCCCAGCAGCGACGAGTGCCGCCCGCAGTCGAGGCTGTGACTTGGTGACTGCAGTGCTAGGTGCTGGCGGGTCCGCCCATCGTGACCCGTCCCACCATCGCATCCCTTCACCGTTCGGATCGGGGTTCGGATACCAGCCGGCGGGGGCGTTCGGTCCTGTCACGCCGTAGCCTCCTTCATCGCTATGGACCGGCGCAGGAACCCGCGCTCCGCAGGGTGCAGAGACTCCAGCCGGGTCTGCAAGGTCTCGACGTCGACGAAGAGCGCCTCGGCTGCCTCGCTCGGGCACTCACTCCAGACAAGGACCTCCGCCAGTTTCGGCAGCGGCAACAGCAGTCGCGCAGCGATCTGATGGCACGACCGCTCGAGTCGGTTCCGGATGAGGTCGTCATCGATGTGCAGGTCGCCGCGCATCCGGTGGACGAGCTCGTGAGTGAGGGTGCAGCGCCGCTCGGCCTGTGTCAGTTGGTTGCTGATGAGGATCACGTGCAGGTCCGGGTACCAGCGGCCTCGCTGGCCCGGTGGTAGCGGGGCAAGCTCCATGCTCAGGTCGGGGTGTTCAGCCAGGAACGCGTAGGGGTTCATCGAGGGGTTGATGTCCGTCTCGTCGGGTGACGCGGACGCGGGGGCAGGG
>Ga0070658_10001829_pt1 | contig 17898 bp, 14 predicted proteins | sample KBSC13metaG_FD_64664 | JGI IMG/M metagenome (GOLD analysis project Ga0070658, IMG submission 64664) | Corn rhizosphere microbial communities from Kellogg Biological Station, Michigan, USA - KBS C1-3 metaG | ecosystem: Host-associated > Plants > Roots > Rhizosphere > Soil ...
TTCGTAACGCTGTACTCCGGCCAGCGTGTCGATGCGGCTCATCAGCGATTTCACCAGCGGCCGGGCGTCGCGTTCGATCGCGGTTCGCACTGCGGTTGCAAGGACTGCATATTCGGCGGGGGATTGGCTGCCGTCGCATGGCGCGCCGCACTTGCCGATTTCGGCCAGTGCACAAGCCACGGTCGGACGACGAGGGTTGAGCCGGGCGCGGCACTGCCTTAGCGGAACCGCTTCATGCACGGCCTCGACTGCGGCTTCGGCGGCCCTCTTCGAGCTGAACGGCCCGAGATAACTTGCGGCGTCGTCGCGTATTTCGCGCACGATCGACAACCGCGGCAGCGGCTCGACGGTGAGCTTCACCCATACGCATCGCTCGGGGAATTTCGATCGCTTGTTGTAGGGCGGTTTGTGCTCGGCGATCAGCCGCAGTTCGCGCACCTCGGCTTCGAGTGGAGTAGCACAAACAATCGGGATGACGTCGTGGGCAACGGCCACCATCTCGACGATGCGCTGTCGCAGCTCGGACGACGTGAAGTAGCTGCGCACCCGAGTCTTCAGATCTTTCGACTTGCCGACGTAGAGCACCCGGCCGTGCTGGTCGCGGAAGAGGTAGACACCCGGCAGGTGCGGCAACGCGTCTGCCAAATGCCGTTTGCGGCGTTGCTGCGGGCTGACCTGACCGGTGAACGTGCGCAGTTCGTCGAAGGAGTGCACACCGAAACCGGCAAGCCGCTCGAAGAGCACGTGCAACACGTCGACGGTGGCGCGGGCGTCGTCGAGGGCGCGGTGACTCGGCTGAACCGTCGCGTGCAGCACTTGGGCCAAGGTGGCCAGCTTGCAGTTCGGCGCTTCGTCGCGGGTGAGCACTCGCCGGGCCAGCCGGGCGGTGTCGACCGAGTCGAACCCTGGCCACGGCAAGCCCAGGTTGCTGGTTGCCGCCCTCAAGAATCCGACGTCGAACGGTGCGTTGTGCGCGACCAGCACCGTGCCGCGGGCGAAATCGAGGAAAGCGGGCAGCACGGTGTCGATGCGTGGTGCGGTCGCGACCATCAGGTCGGTGATACCGGTGAGCACCGCGATGAACGGCGGGATCGGCGAGCCGGGATTGACCAGCGTGTGGAACTCGCCCAGTACCTCGCCGCCGCGCACCTTGACCGCGCCGATCTCGGTTATTGCCGAACTCGCAGGCGAGCCGCCGGTGGTCTCGAGGTCGACCACCACGAACGTGACCTCGCGAAGCGGCGTGCCCAGCTCGTCGATCGTGGTCTGCACCGCGAACGGTGCAGGGTGCGCGATCGGTGCTCGGGCAGGGTCGGAAACGGCGGTCACGGTCAGCGACGTTAGGTGCAGCCGCGGACAGTTCCCGGATGCCACTCCGGGCTCGAAGCGTCGAATGACCCGGCCAACCAAAACTGTCGGCCAACCAAAACTGTCAGTGGCGGTTCGTACGGTCGATCGCAGTCGACGCCCGCTACTTCGGCTACCCCGAGCCGTCAGGGCGATCAATGAGGAGGATCTCGTGCTGATCGATTGCGACAGCTGCACCGTTCGCGGGTCGGCGTGCACCGATTGTGTGGTCACCGTGTTGCTCGGCATGCCACCTGTGGGTGCCGAACTCGATGCCACTGAGCAGGCGGCGATCTCGGCACTGGCCGGGGTCGGCCTGGTGCCGCCGCTTCGGCTGGTCACGACCCCGTCGACCCCATCGACACGAGCCGCCGCGTCCTGAGCCCAAATGTTGCGAGGTGATTGCGTTCTCGCTACGGGCTGATAGCCTGCCGTCCGGGCACACGTCAGATCGCCGTGCAAGAGCGGCAGCGGGTGTCTGCGCCGAGTCTGTCGATATCGCAAAGCGGCGATCTCCAACCGAGATCGGTCCGCGAAGGCGGTTGAGACGGAGCCGGGGACCCACCTTCCCCTGGGGTGAATCCGCAGGCGACGGAGCAATCCGCCGCAGTGGTAGGGCGAACTTCCCGCCCGAACCCGTCAGCTAACTCGGTAGGCGCCGAGGAAGAAGGAGATCGCCCGACGTGGCGTTTCCTCATGTTGCTTTGCCGTTCGTAGGTTCGTCGACTCGCGGGTTGCGCACGCGGTTGGTGGTTACACCTGCCGTCGTCGTGCTTGCTGTGCTGTCGGCGCTGACCCTGCTGCCCGCCGTCGCGCACGCCGACCCCAAGGTCACCGCTGCGCAGGCGCAAGCCCAGCTGCAGTCGCTGTCCGACAAGGCTGAGGTGCTGGTCGAGCAGTTCAACGCTGCGCAGACGAAGCTCGCTGCTGCACAACACGCGTTGAGCGCCGATCAGGCCGCGGTGGCGAAGGCGCAGGCCGCCGTCGACGCGCAGAAGGCGCAGCTGGCCACGGTCGCAGCCGCGGCCTATGAATCAGGCGGTTCGAGTGCGCTCGAGCTGCTTCTAGATTCCGGCGACCCGCAGGCCGCGCTCGACCGAGCAGGCGCGCTGGCGATGCTGTCGCAGCGACAGAATCAGCAGTTGCGGGTAGCCACCGCCGCGCACAACTCGCTTTCTCAGGCGCGGGCGCTGGCCGGTCAGCAGCTCAAGACGATCCAGGCGTTGCAGGCGTCGCTGAAGACCCAGCAGAAGACGATTGACCGTCTGGTCGCTGCGCAGGAGACCTTGCTCAAGGCCAGCCAGTCGCAGATCGCGGCCAACAACGCGAAAGCAACAGCCAGGGCCGCCGCGCAGGCGCAGGCCAGCCGCGCACAGGCCCGGGCGGCGCTTCCGAAGAAGGCGTCGGTCACGCCGAGAGCGCAAGTCGTCGGGCCGGTTCCCGTGAGTTCGAGCGCGAAGGTCAGCGCCGTCCTGAAGTACGCGTACGCCCAGCTCGGAAAGCCTTACCGCTACGCAGCTGCCGGGCCAGGTTCGTTCGACTGCTCCGGTTTGACCATGCGGGCCTGGCAGGCGGCCGGGGTGTCACTCAGCCACAATGCCGCGGCGCAATATGCGTCGACCAGGCACGTCTCGCGGTCACAGTTGCAGCCAGGCGATCTCGTGTACTTCGGCCACCCGATCCACCACGTGGGCATCTATATCGGCAACGGCAACATGATCGAGGCGCCCTACACCGGTGCCAATGTGCGCATCACCAACTTCGGTTACCGCCACGATTACGCAGGGGCTTCCCGTCCGTAAGTTGCACAACCTGCCCGACGGTGGCTGTCGACGACCCGGTCGTTGGCAGCCACCGTTTTGCCGGTCCGCTGTTTGCCGGCCCGCCGTTTGCCAGCCACTGTTGACAATTCGGCGTTGTGCAACGACGCCATTGGTGGGCTGACTCATGAGCAAGGTGCTCGTTGTCACGAACGATTTTCCGCCGCGGGCGGGCGGTATCCAGGCGTTCGTGCATGCACTGACGACTCGCCTCGACGACGTGGTCGTCTACGCATCGACCTCGAAAGGCGCCGCGGAGTTCGATGCCGCGCAGCCGTTCGAGGTGGTTCGTCATCCGACGTCGTTGCTGCTGCCGACGCCCGGCGTCGCCAAACGGGCGGCCGCATTATTTCGCGATCGCGGCTGTGACGCGGTCTGGTTCGGCGCGGCCGCACCGCTCGGCTTGCTAGCGCCTCCGTTGCGGCGAGCGGGGGCCAGCAGGATCGTCGCCACCACGCACGGACACGAGGTCGGCTGGACCCAGTTGCCCATCGCGCGCCAGGTCTTGCGAAAGATCGGGTCGGACGTCGATGTGCTCACCTATCTCGGCGACTACACGAAACAGCGGCTGTCTAAGGTGGTTTCGTCGTCCGAGAAGCTGGCTAGGCTGGCACCGGGGGTCGATTCGGGGTTCTTTCGTCCGGGTGCCGGGGGAGCCGAGGTGCGCAAGCGCTACCACCTTGGCGAACGGCCTGTCGTGGTGTGTGTCTCGCGGCTGGTGCCGCGCAAGGGGCAAGACGTCTTGGTGCGGGCGCTACCGACGATTTTGCGCGCGGCGCCAGACGCCGTGCTGCTCGTGGTGGGCAGCGGTCCGTATCGAGCAAAGCTCGAACGGTTGGTCGACCGGCTCGGCGTGCGCGCGGCGGTTCGGTTCACCGGCGGTGTGCCGTGGGAGGAGCTGCCGGCGCATTTCGATGCCGGTGACGTGTTCGCAATGCCGTGCCGAACAAGGCGTGCCGGCTTGGATGTCGAGGGCCTCGGCATCGTTTACCTTGAGGCGTCGGCAACGGGATTGCCGGTGATTGCTGGGAATTCTGGGGGAGCGCCTGACGCAGTGCTTTCTGGTGAGACCGGTGACGTGGTCGACGGGCGAGATATTGCGTCAGTGGCGGCAGTGACAACTGCGCTGCTTACCGACCGGGCGAGAGCCCGTGCGATCGGTGCCGCCGGTCGGGTCTGGGTCGAACGTGACTGGACCTGGGATGCAGCAGCACGTCAACTTGCGGCGATGCTGCAGTCCTGACGTGGCGGCCGCTCAGACAGCAGTTCAGAGGCTGTGGAAAGCTGGGGTCTGGGCTTAGCGGCACGGCAATTGCTGCCGATCCTGAGTGAATGGTGAGGCCAAAGGCGTTGGGTCGCCCCGGTGTGCAGAATCAACCCGTAGCGTCGAGGCGCTTTCGCGGTCTCGATGTCCTCCGCGGATGTGCCGTCGCTCTCGTCATGCTTCGCCATGCATGGCACGAATGGTTCGCGACCGCAGGCATCGTCGGCGTCGTGTTGTTCTTCGCGCTGTCGGGATATTTGATTACCCGATTGTTGGACCACGACATTGCGCTGCTTGGCAGGATTGATTTTGCGCGGTTCTACCGGAACCGTGTGGTCCGGTTGGCCCCGGCGCTGATCGTGGTCGTCGTCGTGTTTTGTGTCGTTGAAACGATCTCGAACCGGCTGGCCGACCGGAGTACATTGATCGATTCGGCTGCGCTGGCTCTCACCTACACTGCCGACGTTGCGGTCGGGCATTTGAGCCCCGGGCTCAGCCACTTGTGGACCCTCGCCGTCGAGGAGCAGTTCTACATCGTGTGGCCGATCGCGTTGCTGCTGGCCCGACGCGCCGGTCGCCTTTTGACGGTGATGCCTGCCGTGATCGGCGGTGCGTGGCTTTTTGTGCTCGCTACGGTGGTGGCGGCTCCCAACGCTTCTGTGCTCTACCCGCTTCCGACGACCTGGGCGATCGCTCTTCTCATCGGTTCTGCGGGATACCTATATCGCGACGGGTTGTCAACATTGGTCGGCGGACCGGTCGGCAAAAGCTTGGTGATTGCTTCGGTCGTGGCATTGGCCGCACTTTCAGCGACGCCCTCGACAAAGAGTGACCCACTTCTCTACCTCGCTATCGGACCGGCGGTTGCTTGCTGTGGCGTCATTTTGATACTCAAGCTGGCTGATCAGCGGATGCCACTCGCCGTGCGTCCCGTTGAATGGCTCGGTCGGATTTCTTACGCCACGTACCTTTGGAACTATCCCATTGTCTTGTGGATCAGCGATGGCACTGGTCGTTTGACGTTCGATCAAGGCGGGGTGTCTATCGTCGCCAGCGTTGTGGTGGCGACGCTGAGTTGGTTTGCCATCGAATTGCCGGCTTCGAAGTTCAAGCGACTGACCTCACAGCCAGCGGCGGAACTGCCGGTGCAACGGGCGGTTACCTTGACGGAAGTAACGACGACGTAGGGAGCGTCGTGTCGTCCCGTCGCAGTTCGTTGGCTTTGGTGCGGCGGATGCTCACGCCGATCGCGATGATGCACGCCGTCGCGACGACGAGAATCCAGAGAGCGGTCTGAGCGGCGCCGATGTGGTGCATCAGGTCGAGCGGCATGTACATGCGCCAGGGGGAGTACAAACCAGGCGGTGTCCAGTTCACCAGTGCGCCGAATGCATGTATGCCGACACTCAGCATTGCCAGGCCGGCGAATGCAGCCTTACGTGCGCGGGTTTTCGTCGTCCACTCGCGCCAGGCAATCACGAGCAGCGGCACGCACAGTGTCAGCGTCTCGAGCGTCGTGCGGTAAGAGTAAAAACCGTCGCCGCCGTAGAAGCGAATTCCCCATAGCTGCAAGGCAAGATAGGCAAGCCCCGCTAATGCAGCAGAACGCACCCAGTCGGGTGCGACTGCCCACGCCCGCCGAAGTCCCGGTAACAAGAGCAACAATGCGGGTGTCATGACGAGGAGTCCGCGTTCGGGCGAGATGAAGTCGCCGGCGAGGCCGACGAAGAAGTTCAGTGCCTTATGGCCCGACGGGCTGACCGGTTGGTCGTAGCCACCAAAGATCTCGAGTTTTCCCCACAGCGCATGGTTATAGGCGAGCAGCACTGCCGAACCGATCACACCGCCGACGCCGATCAGCAACGGCCGGGCGCTGCGCAGCCGCACGATCGCGTAGGCGGCGATGATGATGGCGACGACGGCGAGATGTGGCCGTACGAGTACGGCGAACCCGGCAGGGATCCCCGCAAGCAGCCACTGATTTTTCAAGCACAGCAGGACGACGAGCAGCACGGCGAGCTGGGCTGGGCCATGAGTCCAAAGCTGGTCGCTCGAAACGGTCCAGGTGCCGGTTGCGAAGGCGAGCAGGGCAGCAGCGACGGCAGCGTACCGACGGCGGACCAGCCTCGCGCACAACACGAAGGCGAGCGCGATAGCAATCGCCGACGCTACGGATGCGGCGATGGTGCCCGGATACACCGGCGGATAGTGGCTGCTGCCGGTGATGGCGTAGAAGGGTGCGGCCCAGAAGATGGCTCCGGGCATGCGGTTTGTGACGTAGCGATCACCCACGTGATAAATCCACGCCGTCTGTTCATGGAACGCCGTGAGCGTTGCGTTGCCGTGGTGGGCGAGCTGCCAGGCGGCTAGTGCGGTGCCACGGCTGTCGATGTTCAGTGGATCGTGGTACTGCGCGGTGAGCGCGAAGACGGCAAGTGCGCCGACACCGACCAGGAAGGCGTCGAACCAGATCGGCCGGCCGGCCGATACTGAAGCGCTGGTGGCAACGTCGTCTTGCCGCACGGGCTTACTTACTGCACTGAGAGGTGTCGCTTTGCATGCCCTTGGCGATCGTCGTGCACGAGTTCGAATACGACTTATGCACGACGACGCCGAGGGCCACGATGACAAAGATGACCACGGCTGCGATCGCACCGACAATCAGCGCGTACTCAACCGCCGACGCACCTTCGTCGCGGTCGCGTTTACGTCGCCAGTGGTCCATTGCGAATGGTCGGACCTGCCGCTAGTTCTTGGCGCAGGCGCCGGTGGCGGTGGCGGAGGTCGAGACGCCGTTCGAGCTGATGCCGTTGCAGGTCTGGTTGAACTTGCCCTTGACGAGGCCACCGAGGGCGAACACGACGACCACGATCACGGCTGCGATAGCCGCGACCAGCAGGCCGTATTCGACGGCGGAGGCACCCTCGTCACTCTTCATGCGGCGGCTCAGGTTCCGCACGTAGGCGATCATTCTGGTGAACCTCCGATAGACGTGGACCCCGTGGTGTGGGCGCTTCCCACCCAGCTTTTTTTAGCTTCGGCTATCGGGGAGGCCTGGCGTATCGGACACACGGTCTGACATCGGGTACAGATGGGGGATACCGCCGTTAGGCAATTCGGACTATCCTGCCCGCCAACCGGATGAGGCCTGAAACGCCTACTGCTCAACCGACTTGATCAAGCCGAGCCGCATCGCGGTCATCAGCGCCTGGGCGCGGTTGGCGGCGCCGAGCTTTTCGTAGAGCTTCGAGATGTGGGTCTTGGTCGTCGACTCGCTGATGAACAGCTGACGGGCGATCGCGGCCACGCCAAGGCCGTCGGAGAGCAGCTGCAAGACCTCGCGTTCGCGCGGGCTCAGTTGCGGTCCGGACGGCGTCAGGCGCCGGCGCATCGCTTCGGCAAGGTCGCTAGCGGAGAACGACCGCGGCGAGACCACGGCATGCCGGGCCGCTGACACGACGTCTTCGGCAGGTGCGTCCTTGGCCACGAACGCCGATGCGCCGGCTTCGAGCGCGCCGAACAGTTGCTCATCGCCTGCGTACATCGTCAGCACCACGATGCCGATTTCGTCATTGTTCTCCCGCAGCATGCGGGCGACGTCGAGTCCGTTCCCGTCGGGAAGCCGCACGTCGACCACGACGACGTCGGGGTTGTGCGCGTTCGCGGCCGCCACTGCTTCGGCGACCGACGCGGCTTCGGCGACAACCGTGAAATCCTCGGTGCGCTCGAATGCGCGCCGAAGACCCTGGCGTATCAGCTCGTGGTCGTCAACGAGTAGCACGCTCGCGGCCATCGCGGTTCCCCTCCTCGTGATGTCGGCGTTCGGCATCCAGCTGTCGCATGGACGCTATCGCGTCCGCACCGACCGTAGCGTCTCGTGGGCGCGATCTGCGTTCACCGAGCCGGACATCGACGAACGTGCCGCGCGGTTCACGCATGCCGATCGTCAGTTCTCCGCCGAGCCGTTCGGCCCGTTCGCGCATCACTTCCATGCCGAAACTGTCGTGGCGGGCTTGGCCGAGGCCGCGCCCGTCGTCCTCGATACGCAGGTGGGCGAACGGCGGATCGACCCGACAGGTCACCCAAAGGTGTTCGGCGTGCGCATGCTTTCGGGCGTTGGTGACGGCTTCCTGGGCGATGCGCAGCAGTTCTGCTTCGACGGTGATGGGCAGCCGGTCGGGTGCCTCGTCGAGAATCACGTGCACCGAGAAATCGGCGCCCACGCTGACTGCGCGCACGTAGTCGGAGAGTGCGCTGCCGAGGCCGACCTGGGCCTGCACCTCGCTGCGCAGGTCGAAAATCGACAGCCGCAACTCGCCGACCATGCGAGTGACCTCGCGCCGCAATCCACGCAACACGCCGGCCAGGTGTTCTTCGCCCGCATCGGCCACGAGGTCGTCGATGGCGTAACCGAGCGACGCCAATTCTTGCGCGATGCCATCGTGAATCTCGCGGGCCAGCCGGCGTCGTTCTTCGGACGTCGCGATTGAACGCACCTCGCCGAACAGTAGCGCCGTCTCGAGCCGAAGCGCCGTCTCGTCGACGAGTTCGCGCGCGACTTCGATCTGGGCGTCAGTTGTAGGAACTTCGGGCGTCAGTCGCTGGGCAGAAGGTACGGCGCCGGATTCGAGCGCGACGAGTCCGAACGTGCGCTCGCCCATGCGTAGCGGCAGCACAAGGTGGCTGCCCGATAGCCCCGACGCCAGTACGTGTCCGGACGACGAACTGCTTCCGTCGCCGCCGAGACCGCCGGGCGCAAACGTGGGTCCGGCCTGCTGCCACGCCCGCCCGAGCGGGGTTTCGTCGTCCAACGAGGTTTCCCAGTCGACAAAGCTGGCGCCTTCGAGTGCGAGCGGCACCAGGCGTCCCGCGTCGGCCCTGATGAACACGACGCCCTTGTCGTAGGCAACCTGTGCCTGCAACGACTGGAGTAGGCCTTGCGCAAGGCTCACGGCGTCGAGTCCGCCCGACAGTTGGCGGCTCACCGTGCGTAGCTGGCTCAGCAGTTCGTAGGCGGCTTCGTACGAACGATTGGTGTCAGATGATGCGGCGTCGGAGGCGAGCCGTCGGATCCACGCAGACAGCAGGCCGACCGCCAATGACAGCAGTACCCACTGGCTGGAGTCGGCGCCGAAGCTGTGCAGCGACGTCGGGTTGTGGGAAATCAGATGGCCGATCAGCAACACCGCCGCTGCCATACCCGCAGCATTGATCGCAGGCATCAGACCGTAAAGCAAACCGGCGGCGAACGCAGGCGCGAGCAAGTACGGCAGCAAACCGGTGCGGTCGGACGGCGGTGCAATCACGCCGATGGCGGCGATGCAGGCTTCGATTGTGGGAAGCAGCCTACGCAGCAACGAGTCGCGCACCGGAATGTAAGAGACCAGGGCCGCTACTGCGAGCACCAACGCACCTGCGACAACGCGGCGCGGGTGCGCGTCGAGTGCGGCGACGACGAAACAAAAACCGAGTAGTACCAGGCGAACCGCGAACACGAGCATGCGCGGTTCGGTGAGGCGCGCCCATCGTCGTCCGGGCTTCACTGCCACCTCCGTCGGATGCGTATCGGTCGAGAAACCACCAGTGCAACGGGTTGCGTCATCAGTGCAGGAGGTTGTGGTACGCCGAGATCGCGGCCGGGCCCATGACGACAACGAACAGCGAGGGGAGGATGCAAAAGATCAGCGGGAAAAGGATTTTCACCGGTACCTTCTGGGCCAGTTCTTCGGCCCGTTGGGTGCGCTTCACGCGCATGTCGCGCGATTGCACGCGCAACACGTTCGCGATCGGGATGCCGAACTGATCGGCTTGCACCATAGCGGTGACGAATCCGCGCAGTTCGGGAACATTGGTTCGCTCGGCCAGCGCACGTAACGCTTCGATGCGCCCGAGGCCGATCTGCATCTCTTGCAACACGCGGAAAAGTTCGTCGGCGAGCGGGCCTCGCGTGTTGCGCGCGACCTGTGAAAGTGCCGAATCGAAAGGGAGTCCGGCTTCGACTGAGATGGTGAGAAGGTCCATCGAATCCGGTAGGTCACGCTGAATGCGCTCGTTGCGGTTGTAGGCCGTCTGGTACAACGCGATGTCGGGCACGAAGTAACCGAGCGGGGTGAGCACGATCGCAATTCCCATCGTGACCGCGACGCCCATTCCGAGCACCACAGGCGCGGCGACACCGATAAGTGCGCCTGCGACGAGCCCCAACACCTTGAATGCCAGTACGCGTTCGACGTCCCAGCGAATCGGGCTGCCCGCGAGTTCGAGCTTGTGGCGTAACCGGGTGGATTCGTCGCGCGGGCTGAAACGGTTGCCGAGCCGGCCGAGCCGAGCAACGAGTGGGCCGACGACGCGTTCGTTGAACGGGCGGTCGAGCTCGCGCCTGACCGTCTCTGGTCGCGGGCCGAGTGCGTCGAGCGCGGCGAGCGATTTGCTCACCTGTTGCCGGTCGGACGCCGACAAACCGAAGCTCACGACCGCGCAGACGACACCGGCGAAAATGCCGCCGAGACCGACGATGAGCAACGTCGACTGTGACATCGGCTAAACCTCGACTTTCACGATGCGAGAGAGCCAGACGACTCCGACGGTCATGAGGATCACCATCACAACCAGCATCACGATGCCGAGAGGATCGGTGAACAACGGAGCGATGTAGCCGGGCCGTGCGATCACCAGGTAGGTGGCGAACACCGGCGGCAGCGCACCGAGGATCCAAGCCGACAGCCGGCCTTCTGCCGACAACCCCCTGACCTGGCGGCGTAACCGTTCGCGTTCGCGGATTGTCGCCGCGACTGTAGTGAGCACCTCGGCCAGGTTGCCGCCGACTTCGCGTTGGATGCGGATCGCCATCACGACCCACGCGAAGTCCTGGCTGTCCATGCGGGTGGCGATTCCTTGGAGGGCGTCCTCGGCAGGCATGCCGAGCCGGGTCTCGACGAGTGCGCGGTTGAATTCGACCGAGACCGGCTGAAGTTCTTCGCGCACAACGGCGTCCATCGCCTGCGGCAGCGAGTGGCCGACCGAAAGGCTGCCCGAGATCAGCTGCAACGTGTCGGGTAGTTGCTCGAGAAATGCCGCCGAGCGGCGGGATTCTTTGATGATGAGGTAGCCGATCGGGCCGCCGAATCCGACGATTAGCCCGAGGATCGCGGCCACGGGCGATCCGCCCGACAGCAGCAAGAACAACAAGCCGATGCCGACCGCTGAACCGGCCTGAATGACAACCCATTCGGCCGGCTTCAACGGAACGCCTGCGCCGTCGAGGCGGCGTCCGACCTTGGCATCGAAGTCGCGCGAGATGACGAGTCGGCCGGCCAGTTGAACCGCCGAGCGCGCTACTGAGCTGTCACCGAGTGCCGTGCTCTGTGGTTCGGCACGCGCGCTACGACCGGTAAGGGTGTAGAACGACAACCGCCGCCGCACGCGAGTGTCGCGTGCGTCGACGATCGATGCGTTCCAGGCGAGCACCCCGAGAACGCCTGCCAGGCCTACGAAAACCGCGATCAGTCCGATCCGCATGGCGTGCGATGAACCGAGCTGCGCGGGGTGAATGGCCACCGGCAGCGGTCCGGTTTGGTGCTGCGATGGTGACGGCGCCGGCAGTGCCGCCAGCGGCACGAACGCGCTGTCGCCAATCGTCGAGCTGCCAGCTCGTGCGCTCACCCGAATGGTGACCGAGCTGCCGGTGAGTGCCGCGGGTACTTTCGCCGTCACCAAAACTTCGGTGGCAATGTCTTGTGCCGCTTGCAAAAATGCAGGGGCGAAGTCGCCCGCCTGGTCGGTGGCGAGAATGCGTCCGCCTGACACGGTGGTGAGTTGTCGAAGCGGCTCGACTTGCGCCGACGCGGTGCCGAACGAGACGGCGTCGAGGGTGACGCCTTTTGAATCCTGCAACGCCGTGAGCACCTGCGCGAGCGGTGCTTTGCTGCCTTCGTCGTGGCCGTCGGTGAGCAGCACGATGGTGCGTGACCCTTGGGTACCGACCGCCTGCAATGCCAGCAAAGTGCCGTCGTACAAGGCAGTGTTGCCCTGAACCTGCAGGGCGACGACATCGGCTTGCAGCGCCTTGCGATCGGTAGTGGGAGTTGCGACGAGATGTGCCGTTGTCGACACCGTGACCAGCCCGACGCGCACATCGGGCGGAACCGCCGTCAAGAATGCGGCCGCAGCTTGCTTGACGCCCGCGATACCGGCGCCTTTCATACTGCCGCTGATGTCGACGACCAACATGGCAGTACGCACGATCTGCGGCGGTGGCTTCGTACCGATTGCCTGCGCAGCGGCCGACAGTTGCGTCGAATCGGCGCTGACGCTGATGCTCGACAGATCGATCGACTGGCCCTGAGTGAGCCCTGACGCGCTGAACAGCACCTGCACGGTGCCGGGGTCGCTCGGCAGGAACTGCACGATGTGCCCGCTCGGCGCGCCATTTACCGGCGCCGCAGCAGTCGCCGATGCAGAGGCGCCAGCCGAAGCAGGCCCGGACGCCGGGGCAGACCCTGCGGCGAATGCGGTTGACGCGGTGCCTGTGAACAGCAGCCCACCGACGACCAGCGCCGCAGTGCGCATCACAGCTACGCGGCGAATCCTCATGACGCCATGGCCATCAACCAGTGCCGGTCTCGTCGGCCAGCGGAAGTTCGTCGTCGGGCAATGGGGCTGCAACGAGCCGCACCCCGTTTGCGGCAAGCTTTGCAACGAACTCGCCCAACGCATCGGTCGCGCGCAACTGACCGAGCGGGCGTCCGGTCTCGTCGTATCCGGGCGCGTGATCGAACACGAAAAGCTCGCGCAACTCGATGGTGTCGAGGGTGTCGTGTTCGACGCCGACGACTTCACTGACCTGGGTGATGAGTCGGCTGCCGTCCTTGAACCTCGCCTGGTGCACGATCAGATCGAATGCGCTCGCCATTTGCTCGCGAATAGCGCGCACCGGCAGTTCCATGCCTGCCATCAACACCATCGTCTCGACGCGGGCGAGTACGTCGCGCGGTGAGTTGGCGTGCACGGTCGAGATCGAACCGTCGTGGCCGGTGTTCATCGCCTGCAACATGTCGAGTGCCGCGGAGTCACGGACCTCGCCGACGACAATGCGATCGGGTCGCATGCGCAACGCATTGCGCACCAGGTCGCGAATACGGATCTCGCCGCGGCCTTCGATGTTCGGTGGCCGCGCTTCGAGCCGCAGCACGTGGTCTTGGTGCAGTTGTAGTTCGGCGGCGTCTTCGATGGTGATGATGCGTTCGTCGGAGGGGATGAACGACGACAGCACGTTCAGGGTCGTGGTCTTCCCGGCGCCCGTGCCGCCGGAGACCAAGATGTTCAGCCGCGCTGTCACGCAGCCGCGCAAGAACTCGGCGAGCTCGGGTGTCATCGTGCCGAAACCCACGAGGTCGTCGGCCTCGTAGGGGTCGGTGGCGAACTTGCGGATCGTGAGCATCGAGCCGTCGACTGCCACCGGTGGCACGACGGCGTTGATTCGGCTGCCATCGGAGAGCCGCGCGTCGACCATCGGGCTCGATTCGTCGACGCGCCTGCCGACCTGAGCGACGATCTTGTCGATCGTGCGGCGCAGGTGCGCTTCGTCGACGAACGTCGCGGCCACGTGGTGTAATCGGCCGGCCCGTTCGACGTAGAGCTGATCAGCGCCGTTCACCATGATTTCGGTGATCTCAGGGTCGCGCAGGAAAGGCTCGAGAGGTCCGTAACCCAAGATGTCGTCGGCGACTTCCTGCGCGATGCGGGTACGGTCGGCCACCGACAGCGGTGTTTCTTCCTGCGACAACACCTCGTGCAGCGTGTGGCGCACTTTCTGCTCGAGATCGGCCTGGGTGAACTTCGAGTCGTACAGCTGCGGGCCGAGGCTTTCGAGCAGCGACGTGTGCACGGTTCGTTTCAGGTCGACGAACGGGTCGGCGCTTCGTCGTCCGCTGAAGGCATGCGTATCGAGCGACGTCGTGGCAGGTACCGAATCGGCGTCGCGCGATCGCTTCGCCTGCGCCAGTCGATCAGCAAGACTCATGTCATCACCGCGCTCGATAACTCATCGCTGTTCATGCGATCACGCCTTTGACTTTCGCCGCAGCAGGCCGCGCCGGTCAGCCCGCAGGTTCGACGGGATTGGTTCACCGCCCGCCTTGGCAAGCGGCAGCACGTGCTCCTCGCCGAAGAGCCGGATCGCGACACTCACCGGGTGGTTCGGGTCGTCGAGCAGGATCGGCACACCACGATTGATCGATGCCGGCACTGCCCGCGACGACGGAATGTGCAGCGCGATCGGCACTTTCAGCGTCTTCTCGACCTCCGACAGCGCCAGGCCCACCTTCGAGTCGGCGCGGTTCAACACCACGCGCAGCCGCTCACGCGGGTAGTTCAGCAGGTCGAGCGTTTCGAGCGTGAGCTTCAGATTCTTCAGCGCCGGGATGTCGAGAGTGGCCAGCAGTGCGATGAGGTCGGATTGGTCGAATGCGGCGAGCACATGGTCGGTGAACGCTGGCGGCGTATCAATGACGACGTAGGCGAATTGCTCGCGCAGCAAGGAAATTATGGTGGTGATGAGTGACGCCGGCACCGTTTCTGCGGCACCCGGTTCGACTGGCGCCACCAGCGCCGACAACCCGGGGGAGTGCGGTGTGAGCAGGGCGGTCACCGCCGGCAGGTCGAGCGTTTCGACCAGCGGTACGGCGTCGGCCAGTGTGTGCGCCGGGAAAAGCTGCAACACGATGGCGACGTCACCGAAGTTGAGGTCGAGGTCGACGAGGCACACCTCGCGTCGTCCGCCATCGGCAAGAGCGGCGGCGAGGTTGCTCGCGAGCGTTGTCTTGCCGCACCCGCCCTTGGCCGAAAAGACCGTGACGACGACACCGCGGCGGCCTTCTTCGTGGCCATCGCCGTGATTGCGCTGGCGCATCGCGGCGGCCACGTCGCGCACTCGCTTCACCGCGTCGTTGACACCCGCCAGGTTGCGCTCTTCGACCACTTCGCGGACGCCGGCACGTAACGCGTCGACGAGCAACGGGGTGTCGATGCGCCTGCGTACCAGCACGATGCCAAGGCTCGGGCGCGAGATCCGCATGCTGTCGCTAAGCATGAAGGCGGTGTCCTGGTCGACCGACGGGCCGAGCACGACGGCGTCTTCGCCGGGATGGGCGTCGAGGTGGCGGCGCAGGTCGTCGATCGTGGCGAGCACCGGCACGCCGGGCCCGAGCGCCGAACGCAGAGTTTCGGCACGGGTCGGATCGGCTTCGACGATGACGCTCATGGTGTCCTCACGCGGCCGGTGTCGGCGACGCGGTCGACGAGTCTGTGCTGAGCAGCGCGAGGTAGAGCGAGCCGGTGGTCTGCGCGCCGATCAGTTTCATCGCGTCAGCCTGGTTGAGCCCGAACGTGACGATGTCGGACTGCGCAGCCGACGCATTCTGGCCGGACGACGGCACCAGCGTGCGGCTGCCGACCGCGATCACCTTCGCGTCGGGCAGTAGTACCGTGGTGGTGCCTTTCACCGTGACGAACACGGTGACGTGCGAGCCAGGCACGACGAAGCCGTTGACCCGGGCCGGCGCACCGATCGACACGCTGACCGCGATCGTGCCGGGATCGGGGATCGTCAATGCGGTCGAATCGCCCGGCTTGCCGAACTTCTCCGGCAGGATCTGCTCACCCGGGAAGATCGGCGAGTTCGTGACCAGGTTGGCCACCGAGCGGATGTCGTCGAGCACGTCGCCCGACGCGAGCGCGTCGCGCGGGATCGTGGTCTTCTCCAGCGCGCCCTGTGCCGCGGCCGCTGCACCTGTCGTGCCGGCGGGAATCACCTTCTTGGCGATCAAGACCTCGACCGGTCGCTGCTTGGCGAGGGAGTTCTTGTCGACGTTGTGCACATACAAACCGACGAGCACGGTTCCGAGCGCCGCGACCAAGATCGCGGCGATGAGCAGGACGGTGCGGCGTGCCATGCGGCGTCCGTGCTCCTTTCAGGCCAGGCACTCGCTGGTTCGCGGTTACTTACGGGATGTCGGCGCGTTCGGGTAGTGGGTTAATGCGTTCGGCCGTGGGTTGATGCCTTCGGCATACTCGCACTTTCGTGGTGGCCCCCGGCGCGAACGGCGCTGAGACACGACGACTGTCGCACGAAAACGGCATGGATGCGGTCGAGTCAGGACATCTTGACCGCGCGGTTAGCTCCCGCCTCAGCCGCTCGCCACCGCTGCCACGACGGTTGCCCGCGCCTGCGGGTCGTCCCACTCACGCATGCTGCGCAGCAGCGACACCCCAGAGAGGACGACGAGGGCGATCGTGAACACGGTCGGCACTCGCCACGAACCGAGCCGGGCGGCCTGGCCGAAGACGAGTCCGATCAGCGTCGTCATCGTTGCCAGCCGGATCGAGTACACCGCCATCGCCGCCGGTGGCGCGGGAGTGTCGCGACTGCCGCGCAGTTCGGCCCGCCCGGCGCGGCGCAGCGACACGTGCACGCAGGTCGCCAGCACGACCGCCGCGCACGAGGCGATGCAGCCGAGCAGCGCAACCACGTCGGCGGCGGTAGGCCTTCCGGCGGTGCGCAGGCTTCCGGCGATCGCCGCGACGAGCGCGCTGCCCACGATCGTCTCGGCCAGTACGGTTGCCTTCGACACGATCGCGAGTCGGGGTCGGTGCGGAAGCGACGCCAGCCAGGTCGCACCCCCGGCGTCCAGGCAGAACATGTTGACCCCGAAGAGGAGTCCGGCGCCGGCGGTGACCAACGCCGGGAGCACGGTCAGCGAACTCCACTCCAAGCCGGCGCCGGCCGCCACCGCACCGGGCAGCACCGTGAGCACGAGCAACCCGCGGCGCAACGGCGACGCCCGCCACACGCTGGCGCGGTCGACGCGAAGCAGCGTTCCGAACTGCGTGGCCCGTTCGCGGCGGCGCCGTCGAGGGCCGGCGTCTTTGAACCGGCCTGCATCACCGGGCCGGCGAAGCGCCCAGCCGCACAATCGGGTACCGGCCCACAGACAACTCAGGAGCAACCCGACCAGCGCGGCCGTGCCCGAGAGCCAGCCGGCCAGCTGTCCGGCGCTGCCGGCGAGCACGGAGTTGACCACGCTCGCGGTTGGCGCGCCGTCGACCACCGCACGTGAAAGGTGCGCGCGCACGACCACGCCGATCGCGATGCCGATCGCGATGGCTGTAGCCCACACCGCGCGGCGTCCGGCAGCGCTTTGGCGCACGCCGATGATCGCCCACGCCACCGCTTGGCCGGCGACTGTCACCACCGCCGCGTAGACGAGCGTGGTGACCAGCGCCAGCCCGAGACCGGAGTTGCCAACCCTGTGGTGCGGCGAGTTCGCACTTGCGAACGAGGTGATCGCAAACAGCACCAGGAACTGGCTCATCCACGCCAGGTTCAGCGGCGCGACCAACAGCGACGCCGCGAAGTCGGTCGACGGCCGCACCGGATAGGCGACGAGTTGCTCGGGCGGGAACAGTTCG
>Ga0070658_10001830_pt1 | contig 17897 bp, 16 predicted proteins | sample KBSC13metaG_FD_64664 | JGI IMG/M metagenome (GOLD analysis project Ga0070658, IMG submission 64664) | Corn rhizosphere microbial communities from Kellogg Biological Station, Michigan, USA - KBS C1-3 metaG | ecosystem: Host-associated > Plants > Roots > Rhizosphere > Soil ...
TCGCGGTCGGGGATGGTCTCGATGTCTAGGACGAGCGTGCCGGCGCCGGAGAACATGACCGCGCGGATTCTACCCCTCGGCGGATCTTGCGGGACGATCGTTTGCCACGGTAGATAGTCGGCACGATGGATTTCGCCCCCTGGCTGCGGACGTGGCTGCGCCGGTCTGTGGTCTGTGCGGCCCTGGGGGGCGTGACCGTCGTGGGGGGCTGCGCCCATCGCCCGCCCATCGAGCCCTGGCAGCGCGAGCACCTGGCCAAGCGGGCGATGCGCTTCGACGCCGACCCGGTGGAGATGCACTTCCGGCAGCACTGGTTCGGGGCGCGCGAAGGCTCGGATCTCGGCTACGGACAGCCCGGCGGGGGCTGCGGCTGCAACTGATGCGACGCCCGACAGCGCTGCTCTTCGGAACGATGGCCCTGCTCGCCGGATACCGGGCGACGGCCGATGACCACGTCACGCTGCGGATGCAGTACTACCGCGAGCCGTCGACGCGGGTCGTGCAGCCGGTGATGGAGCTGGAGAAGGATCTCCCGGGCGGCTTCGACGTCAACACGCACGTCCTGCTGGACGCCATCACCTCGGCCTCGGCGGCGTCGGGGCCGGCGGGCGACAACATCTTCACCGAGGTGCGCGACGAGGCGGGCATCCGCGTGGGGAAGAACTGGTCGCGCGCGCGGGTGACGCTGGCCTACAGCTACAGCGCCGAATCCGACTACTGGTCCCACGTGGTGGCGGGCGGCGCGGCGTTCCGGGTGTGGGGCGACACGGGCACGCTGTCGCTGTCGGGCGGCGTCGGATACGACGACGTGGGCAAGCGCGTCCTCGGTTCGGCGCCCACGCCCGCGATCACCGGCACGTGCATCCCGAACGGAACCCGCCACTGTCCGCTCGATCAACGGTTCGCGGGCATCAGCTACAGCCAGGTGCTGACGCCCACGCTGGTCGTGCAGGCCGGCTACGAGCTGGCGCTGCTGGACGGGTATCTGGCCAGCCCCTATCGCACGGTGCCCCAGCAGCAAGGGGGCGAGGTGGTCCCCGACAAGCGCTGGCGAAACGCCGTCGCGGCGCGGGCCGCCTATTACTTTCCCCGGATCGGGATGGGCCTGCAGCTTCAGTATCGCTACTACTGGGACCTCTACTACAAGCTGAAGTTCGGCTTCGTGCCCACCGCCGCGTCCGACCCGCTGTCGACCACCGGGGGAAATCCGTGGAACGTGCGCAGCCACACGGTCGAGGGGCGCGTCTACAAGACGCTGGGCCGGGACGTCGAGGTGCGCGCCACGTATCGCTTCTACTCCCAGGGCTCGGCGGCGTTCTGGTGCGATCCCGCAGGCGCCCAGGCCGTGGGGAGCAGCTGCTACACCAGCGCGATGCTGTACACGACGGATCCGAAGCTGACGCCGGTGTCCACGCAGTACCTGGAGGGCAAGATCTACTGGGACGCCACGCGGTGGCGGGGCACACCCTTCGCGGGCTGGTTCGCCGCGGGGACCTTCGAGCTGTCGTACGGTTACTACTGGCAGAACACCTCGTACGTCGGCGCGCACGTCCTACAAGCCGGCTACACGATCCCGTATTGATCCGCGGTGCCGGTCGCCGGCCCGGGCCTGTTCGGATCGGCTAATCTTGGCGGATGCCGTTGCCCTGGAAGCGTGAGCCCGGTCAGCGCTTCGCCGAGCTCAGGGCGGCCCGGCTGCGCGCGCGCGCCGTGCGCGGCGGGATCGTCAAGCTGGCGTTCGGAACGGTCTTCCTGATCGGGGCCCTGGCCCACGCGCTGTCCCCGGGACGCCATGAGTCGGTCAGCCTGTTCTGGATCACCTTGCTGCTGATCATGTCCACGGCGAACGTGGCGCTGGGGCTGCAGTCGGTCTCGCGCGGCAGGCAGTTGACCGCGCGGGCGGCCGTCGCGGCGGCCGCCGCCTGGGGGCTGCTGTCGCTGGTGCTGCTGGGGCTATTGTTGCGCCGATGAGCGGCGATGAGCCCCCGAGGCAGCCCCGAGACTTCAGCGCCGCCCCCGTCGTGCTGCTGACCGGCGCCTCGTCGGGGATCGGACACGCCGCCGCGCGGAGGTTCGCCGCGCTGGGCTGGCGGGTCTGGGCGTCCATGCGCCACCCGGAGAAGGGGGAGGCGCTGCGCCTGGAGGCGCGCGAGCGCGGCTGGGCGCTGGAGACGCCGGCCCTGGACGTGACGGACGATACCTCCGTGGCCGCCGCCGTGGCCCGGCTGCTGGCGGCCACCGAGGGGCGGCTGGACCTGCTGATCAACAACGCCGGCTATTACGCGCTGGGCGCCTGCGAGGACACGACCGCGGACGAGTTGCGGTCCCAGCTGGAGACGAACGTGATCGGCGTGCACCGGGTCACGCGCGCCGTGTTGCCGGCCATGCGCGCGCGCGGGCAGGGCAGGGTGATGGTCATCGGCTCGCTGTCCGGCCTGGTGGCGCTGCCGGCGCTGGGGGCCTACCAGGCGTCGAAGTGGGCCCTCGAGGGCTGGACCGAAGCGCTGCGCTTCGAGGTGCGGCCGTTCGGCGTCGAGGTGGTGCTGATCGAGCCCGGTCCGTTCCAGACCAGCCTGCACGTCAACGAGCGCCCGGCGGCGGCCAGCCTGGCCCCCGCGTCGCCCTACGCCCCGCTGATGGAAAATTACCGCCGGCAATCCGCGGGGATGCGCCGGGCTTCGCTCCCGCTGCTGATCGACACCATCCAGCGCGCGGCCACCGTGCCGCGTCCCCGCCTGCGCTGGCCGGTGGGGCCCACCTCGTTCCAGGCGGCCTACCTGCGCCGCGTATCACCCGACTGGCTGTACGAGTGGGCGGTGCGACTGGCGTTTCGGATTCGCCGCCCATGAGCGGTCGCCCGTTTCGCGCGTATACTTTCCACCAAGTTGCCTGGGGAGACGCTTTCGCCTGGAGAAGTCGACTATGTCCTGCGGCGGGCCGCCGAGATGGACAGCGCGCCTTCAGCGAGGGAATCGGGCGGCGCTGGTGACCCCGGAGCAGCGCTCGACACCACGCTGTCGGTCGGCGAGGTGGTGCGGCTGGGGGTCGAGGCGGGGCTGAGGCTCGAAGCCGTGGCCACGGCGCTGGCCGAGATCCGGCGCGGGGCGGTGATCGAACCCGAGACCGGTCCGCTGGCGCGGGCGCTGGGGGCCAGCCACATCGTGGTGAGCCGCGTCGTCCCGGGACCTGCCGAGCCGGTACGCCGCGCGGTCGAGAAGTTCATGCGGGAGCAGCTGCTGACCGTCCGCCGCCACCACGGTGACCGGGTGGAGTGGGAGCGCGCCGAGGGCATCTGGCCCGGTCTGTTGCGCTCGCTCGACTTCTCGAAGCGTTACGGGTTCAGCCTGGTGAACCACGTGGAGACGACGATCATCTCGGAGGGCGACATCACGGCCGTGACGTTCAACATCGACGTCAGCCAGATGCGCCGCGAGCGCATCACCGTCATGGGCGTCCGGTCGGCGCTGGCGTTCGCGCTGTTCGGCATCGGGGGCACGGCGCTGTTTCCCGGCTTCGGCCTGGCCGACGCCCTGGCGATCGCGGGCGGTGGTATCGCGGCCGGCGGCATCTTCGCCATCGAGCGGCGCCGCTACCTGGACAGCCGTGCCCGGGTCGCCCTGGCCCCCGAACGCTTCCTGGACCTGCTGGTCCAGCGCCGCCGCCTGGGTGCGCCCGATCCGTCGAACGACCGATAGCGGAGGTCGCCCCGCGATCGCGCCGACAGGACGGTGAGAGCCCGGCGCAACGAGGGCGTGGGACCCTTACGGGGTTCTCAAACTAGAACGACGGCACTGCCAGCCCGTCCGCATCGTGGATGACGGGCTTCTTTGGCCGGGCCGGGCGCGCCGGCGCCGGCTTGGCCGCCTTCTTCTCCGGCGGCGGCGGCAGGCGATCCAGCGCCAGATGCAGCACGCGATCTCGCGAGGCATCCAGCGTGACCGCCCGATCCTTGAAGCCCTCGGCGTGCAGCAGGTACTGCGTGCTCTGCTCGGTCTTGTCCAGCTTCAGGTCCAGGGGCGCCGCGCCCAGATCCTCGGGCTGGGATTTGCCCGCGACGGTGCGCAGGACGCGCGCGCCGTCGGGCTCGGATTCGAAGCGGATGTCGACCTGCTCGGGCGGCGCGGGCTTGGCCGGCTCGACGGCAGGGGGCTGCACCACGGGCGCGGCGGGCTGGGGCGCCGGAGGGGGCGGCTGTCGCTGCCGCATCAGGAAGATCCCGCCACCGGCCAGGGCCACCGCCACCAGCAGGCCCACGAACATGCCCTTGTAGCTACGCCGTGGCACCGCCAGCGTGTCCACGCCCAGGACCGACGCCGCGGAGGACAAGGTGGTCGCCTCGTCGGGAGGCCGCCCGGCGGCCGTGGGGTGCGCCCCCGACATGGTCTTGATCTGCGAGACGGACCGCGCCGCGCCGGGCGCGGTCACGTCCGCACGGCCGTTGAGGGCCTCGGCGAAGGCCCCCATGGTGGGGAAGCGATCCTCCAGGTTCTTCGACAGCGCGCGCATGACGGCGCGCACCACGTGCGGTGGCGTGCGCGGCGCGACCTCGGCCAGCGACGGCGGGGGCTCGAGCATGTGCTTCGCGAACAGCTCGCCCACGCCCTCCGCGACGAAGGGCGGATGGCCCGAGATCATCTCGAACAGGATGACCGCCAGCGAGTAGATGTCCGTGCGATGGTCCAGCTTGCCCGACCCCCGGCACTGCTCGGGTGACATGTAGAGCGGCGTCCCCATCAACGAGCCGGTGCGGGTCTTCACGGACTGCCCGCCCGAATCGGAGGTGTTCCAGCCGGTGGTCATCTTGGCCACGCCGAAGTCCAGGATCTTCACCGTGGGCTTCGCCTCGGAGCCGACCAGGTACACATTGTGAGGCTTGAGGTCGCGGTGGATGATGTTCTTGTCGTGCGCCGCCTGCAGGGCATCGCAGATCTGGGTCACGATCGCGATCGCGTCGCTGGGGGGCAGGGGGCCGCGGACGATCCGGTCCGCCAGCGACTGGCCCTGCAGGAACTCCATGATGAAGTAGGGCTGGCCATCGGAGGTCTGCCCGAAGTCCATGATCTCGACGATGTTCGGATGCGCGATCAGGTGGATGGCCCGCGCCTCGTTGAAGAAGCGGGCCACGGTCTCCGAGTCGCGGGAGAAGCTGGAGTGCAGCAGCTTGATGGCGACCTTGCGTCCGATGACGGGGTGCTCGGCCAGGTAGACGACGCCCATGCCACCTTCGCCGATCTGCTGGACGACCTTGTAGTTGCCGATGGTCTTGCCGACCTGGCTCGTCTCCTGTGCGTCGGGGGTGGGCATCAGAAGTCGAACTCGGCTTGCACGCCGCCGCTGGACATCCCGGCGGTCGGGAAGATACGAAGGCCGCTCATCGCCTCGCGGTGGGTGGGGGCGTCGTCAGCGTCCAGGTAGCCCTTGTACAGCAGGTACGCGCTTGTGATCCCCAGCGCCGAGCCGACGCCGATGAACACCCACTGCAGGTTCCGATCGCGCTGCCCTTCGGCCAGCTTGTCGTCGCGGGTCTTTCGCTCTTGGTCGCTGAGGGGGGGAGCTACCTTGCCCATGGAGTCACAGCTCATCGCCGGATCGGCCCGACAAGGACCACGACGGAACGGATCCAGATCTTTATTGATTTTGAGCACGTCCAGACCGAATTTCACGGCGGCGCCCGCGCTCACCAGGCCCGCGCCCAGGGTCACCCAGAAGCCCGTGCGATAACCGGCCCGACCGTCATCGGTGCCTGGCAGGCCGCCGCCCCCTTCGGCCCCCGCGCCCGACTTCCGGATGGTGCCGCCCGCCTCCGAGCCGGCCACCACCGCCATCCCCTCGGGGTGCAGCGCCAGGTTGACCGTCAGCGTCTGGCCAGCCGTCACGGCCAGGTCCTGCCGGGCCGGGGCGCTGCCCACCTTGGTCAGCAGCAGGTGATGCGCGCCCGGCTTCACGTCCGGGATCGTCAGCGGCTGGTCCGAGGTGACGCCGGCGGGGACGCCATCCAGGGTCACCACGGCTCCCAGAGTGTTCGCCGATACCAGGATCGTCCCGACGTTCGTAGGATGCCCGGTCAGCTTCGCGAACCAGCGCGCCACGGCGGTCCTGATCCCGTCGGCGTCCGTCTGCTTTCCGGGCAGCTTGTCGGTCAGCCAGTTGTCCACCCGCTCGTGGTGGACGTCGAAGGACTTCAGCCAGACGGCTACATCGTTGCCGTCTTTCTTCACGCTGCCGTAGATCAGGCGGTCCGCATCCAGGCTCTTGCCAGCCTGCGCCATGCAGGCGTGACCCTCGTCGGCGCATGAAAAGACCAGCTTCAGCTCGACCAGATCCTTGCCGGACACCAGGCGCATGTCGCTGGCGGCCGAGACGCGCTGGCGTAGCTCCTCGGAGATGGCGTCGACCACCGAGGCCGGGACGTCGCTGGATTCCAGGCCCAGCACGGCAGTGGCCGGGCCATCGCCGGCGGCGTGGGCCAGGGAAGGCGTCACGACGGGCAGCAGAGCGGGGGAAAAGGCGCACAACGCCAGCGGAATCAGGCCAAGCCAACGCGGGCGCATAGGTCCCGAATGTTTTCTTAGGTCCCGCCGCCTGTCAATTCACTGGGCGGGGCCGCCACTCGAACGGGTGGAGGACAATGCCCCGCGTCAGACTTGCTTTTCCGCGTTCGGCGCGGTCGCGTGCTAGCGTGGACGGGTGCGCTTCGGAGTATCGGCGAAGATCTTCCTCGCCTACACCGTCCTGCTGATCGCGTTCGCGGGGAGCACGTCGTTCACCGTGGTGACGCTGCACCGGGCCCGCCAGGGCGTCGTCGCGAACGAGGCCTACCTGGACCTGCAGAGCTCGGTCGAGGGGGCCTGGCGTTCCTTGAACGATTTCGCGGGGGCGCTGGGGCACGATCTGCGGAAGGAGCAGAACCTGGCCCTGGCCTTCCGGACCGCGCGCAAGAACCTGGATGACGCCCTGGCGGTCATCGACCGCTACGTGGCACGCGAGCCCGTCAGCTCGCACCGGGCGGGGTTCGAGGCCGACCGCCGGCAGATCGAGAAGTTCAAGGCGACGCTGGACGGCCTCAGCACCCAGCTGGGCAGCGCTCGGGCGGACGACCGCGGGAGCCCGGAGTTCGACAGCCAGTTCGCGAACCTGACCCGGGGCCTGAACCGCATGCGTCGCCCCCTGCGCGGGGAGAGCGCCCAGATCGCGCAGCGGCTGGCCGACGACGGGGACAACGCCCTGCAGGTCGCCCTGGCGGTGGGCGGCCTGGGGCTGGCCAGCGCTGCGGTGGCGCTGCTGATGATGTGGCGCACCCTGCGCCCGCTGCACGTGCTGCGGGCCCGGGCGCGCCAGATCGCGGGTGGCGACTACGGGCAGCGCACGGGCGTTCGGTCCCACGACGAGATCGGCGATCTGGCGCGCGAGCTGGACGCGATGGCCAACGCGGTCGAGGAGCGCGAGCACCGCCTGATCCGCTCCGAGCGGCTGGCCACCGTGGGACGCATGGCCGCCCAGGTCACCCACGAGGTGCGCAATCCGCTGGCGTCGATCGGCCTTTACGCCGAGCTGCTGGGTGACGAGGCGGGGGCCAGCGGCGAGGCGCGCCGGCTGGTCGACTCCATCTCCAGCGAGGTGGACCGGCTGACCGAGATCACCGAGAATTACCTGCGGTTCGCGAAGCTTCCTCAACCAAAACTCGAGCGCGAGGATCTGTCGGCCCTGGTGGCCTCGGTCGCCGAGTTCGCGCGGGCCGAGCTGGCGCAATCGCGCATCTCGCTGCAGACGGAGCTGCCGGCGCAGCCGGTCGACGTGGCGGTGGACGAGAACCAGATCCGCCAGGCGCTGTTGAACCTGATCCGCAACGCGCGTGAGGCCATGGCCGACGGGGGCCTGCTGAAGATCGCCGTTCAGCCGGGCGACGGCAGCGCCTCGCTCACGGTGACCGACAGCGGCCTGGGCATCTCCGCGGACAACCTGCCCAAGGTGTTCGATCCCTTCTTCTCGACGAAGGCCAAGGGCACCGGCCTGGGCCTGGCCCTGGTGCAGCAGATCGCCGCCGAGCACGGTGGGCGCGCCGAGGTGGAGAGCACGGAGGGGAAGGGGACGACGTTCCGGCTGGTGCTGCCGGCGCGGTCGGGCGCGCGGTCCGACGCCGGGGCGGCCCACGCTCCGTCGGCGACGGAATCGCCCGTGCTAGGATCGACGCTCGACCGTGGCTCGGCTGTGCCGGGCGGAGCTATCGCGGGAGGGGACGGCAATCCGTTACGGGTTCCCGTCTAAAACGATTCGCGCCGGAGGGCACATGAGCACGCACGCGCCACGCACCAACGACACCGAGCTGAGACCGGAGGTCTTCGACGACTACAAGTCCTTCGTGAAGGAGGCGGTGCGCGAGTACTACGAGCTCGGCTGGAAGAACAGGCGTGGCAACTTCATCGCGCTGCTCATCGCCTCCGGCCAGGTGCTGTCGCTGGCGACCGATTCGGTGAAGGACGGCTCGGGTTTCAAGAAGGCAGCGCTGGGCGCCGCCGGCGTGGTCGCGCTGCGGGTGGGGCTGCGCTACGCCCTGTCCGGTCCGCTGGGCATCGTGCTGACGGGGGCGGCGGCGGTCTCGGCCGTCACTTACCTGATCAAGAATCAGAAAGAGATCGGCACCAAGGTGACCATCTATCGCAACCTGGTCGAGTCCACGCGCACGAAGTTCGAGGAGGTCCAGGGCGGCTTCCGAGGGGGGCGGTACGACGCCGCTGCCCGGAACCTGATGGTGGACGGCCTGCTGCGCCGGTTCCTGGACGAGGTCGACGCGGCCTAGCGCAGGGCCATCGCTACAGCAGCGTCAGCGGCTTCAAGCCGGAGCGAGAGAACCGCACCAGCAGGCTGGAGCGGAGAACGTTCTCGACCTTCCCCCGGCCGTACTCGGGGTGGGAGATGATCTCGCCGGCCTTGTAGCGCTCCTTGGGATTGAACGCGCGCACGGCCTCGGCGGTGGCCACCTCCTCGGCCAGGGCGCGCTGTGCCTCGGCCCGCTTGGCGGCTTCGGGGTCGACGGCCACCCGGCGCGAGGTCGAGGCCACCGTGCCCTCCGCGGCCTCGCCGCGCTTGCGGGCAGGACCGGTGCGATAGGCGTGGCGCGACCCGCAGGCCTGACAGAGCACCTGCTTGGGTTGATCGCCCACCATGGCCACGATGTTGTGCGTCTTCAGTCCGTCGCACTTTCCGCACCAGGCGTCGACCTCGCCGCCCACGCGCAGACCGGAGCTGGGCGCGCTGCGATCGTGGGTCCAGGACACCCCGGTGATGCGTCGCTCGCCGACGACCGAGGCCCCCGACACCTGGCGATCGGGCGTGTTGGGCGCGACCGCCGCCGGCACCTTCGGCAGCAGGGCGGCCATGCGGCGCGCGTCCGCCACCCGCCGGCCCAGGATTCGATCGGCCGCCATGCGCTCCGCCGGGGCCAGGTGGTTCAACAGCTCGTTGAAGTGTTCGCCCAGCCGCGTGACCGCCAGGTGAACGGTCGCTATGAAGTCGCGGTCTTCCAGCCGCTCTTGCGCAGCGTGAATCTGCAGGGTGACGTCACGGGCTTCTTGATTGACTTGGTCCAGGGTCGGGGTCGCTGTATCCACGGGCGCTGAATTTTTCACGACCGGTGCCGGAGCGCAACTGATTGCCTTGCAGGCGGGGCCAGCCACCTCGCCCGGGCCACCCGGCTGATGGTCCGTCGCTGTCGGCGCGGGAGGCGGTTTTCCCGTCGGGCGGACCGGGGTAATCTGACCTGCCGCCGGATGGCGGCGCACACTCTCATGCGAGGCGAAGCTCAGATGGCGAAGTCCTTCCGCGTGGTCCTGGCTTTGTTGGCGTTGTTGACCGGCGGGTGGCTGACGGAGGCGCGCGCCGCCGCTGCGGAACCAGGGGCGGCCCCGGCGGGCGCGACGGATACGGGGCGCGCCGCAGGTTCCCCGGACGCGCTTGCGGCGCCCGCGGCCGTGCCGGCCTTGCCTGCGCCGGGCGCCCTCGGCTTGCCATCGCTGGTCGGCCCGATCGGCCTGTTCGGGCTCTCGACCGCCGAGGTGGGCCCCGTTCATCAGCTTCGGGTCGGCCTGCACGCCGAGTACTTCTCGGCCTCCGATCTCCTGGTGGACGGGGACTCGAATCAGCGGCTGCGCGGCGGGCTGGCCGTCGGCTTCACGCCCCACCGCCGCCTCGAGATCTTCGGCGCCCTGCTGAACGCGAGCAACCGCAACGACCGCACCCGGGCGGCGGCCGATCGCGATCCGGAGTACCTGAAGTCGTACGGCGACCTGGTCCTGGGCGCCAAGGGCGTTTACCGCCTGTCGCCGGCCGCCACGCTGGGGTTCGAGCTGGGGCTGAAGTTCCTGGCGGGGGTCTCGGACCTCTCCTTCTCACCCAGCTCGACGTCGCTGTGGGTGGGGCCACTGTTGACGTACGACCTGCGGAACACGCCAGAGAATCTGCCGGTGCGGGTGCACCTGGGGGTGAACTACTACCTCGATAACTCGTCGAACCTGCGCGATCTGTCGGGGCTGAGCGTCAACAGCAAGGAGGCGGCGCTGTTCGGTTACGGGATCGCGCCCAGCCGCCTGCGCGTGGCGCTGGGCGTGGATGTGCCGCTCGGCAAGGAAACCTCGCCCATCCCGATCGATCCTTTCCTCGAGTATCACTTCGAGTACGCGACAGGCAGCGCTGACTCGAGCTTCGCGGCTTATGCGCCCCCCGCCTGCGGCAATGGCGCGGCCAGCGAACCGTGCATCGACAACCGGGACGGTCACTGGGTGACGCTGGGCCTGCGCGCCGTCGTCTTTCGCGGGCTGACGGCCGACGCCGGCGTAGATCTTCGCCTGCGTTCGCCGGGGTTCCCGTACGGGCCACCGCTGCCGCCCTACAACATCGTGTTCGGGCTGTCGTTGCCGATCGATCTCGACTCGGTCGCGCGGCCGCGCGTGGTCACCCGATCGGTCGAGGTGCCAGCGCCACCGCGGCAGGGCGCCGTCAGCGGGCATGTTCGTACCCCGGATGGCGCGCCCATCGCGGGGGCCATCGTCATCGTGGGCCGCCATCCCCACGCGAACGCCGCCACGGACGCCGAGGGTGTCTTCACCACGATCCAGCTTGACCCCGGACCGGTCGACCTGCAGATCAGCGCGCCCGGCTTCGAATCGGCCCTGGTGCAGGTGCGCGTGGTCGCCGGCCGGACCGAGCCGGTCACCGTCGCGCTGGTGGCCAAGCCTCCCAGCGCCAGCCTGCACGGACGGGCCATCGGGCGCGACGGCCGGGGGATGCCCGCGACGATCAAGGTCGCCGGCCAGGGAAAGACGGGCGGCATCTTCGAGTTGCGCGCTGACGCCACCGGCGCTTACAGCCTGTCCCTGCCCGTGGGGACCTACCGCGTGCGGGCGGAGGCCCCGGCGGTGCCGCCCCAGGAGACGCAGTTCGACCTGGCGGCCAATCAGGACAAGACCCTGGACTTCGTGTGGCGGGCCGGCCCGCCGGTCGCGAACGTCACGCTGGCTGACGGCGTGGTCAAGCTGCCGCAACCGCTTCGCTTCGTCGGTGTCTCGGCCAAGCTGGCGCCCGACGCCCAGCGGCTGCTGGACGCCGTGGCGGGCTTCCTGAACAGCCATCCGGAGGTGCGGCGGGTCGAGGTGGTGGCCCACTGGGACGACGGGCTGGCCAAGGAAGCGGCCGATACGCTGACCCAGCAGCAGGCGGAGGCCGTACGCGGGTACCTGCTGGGGCGCGGGATCGCCGGCGACCGCCTGGTGGCGCAGGGCGCGGGGTCGTCCCAGCCCCTGGTGCCGATCACGACCCCCGCCAGCCGGCTGAAGAACAGGCGGGTCGAGCTGCGCGCCCGGTAGGCGCGCGAACGGGCAGTAACGCGGGCGTTACGCCCGGGCGGCGGCGGTGATGCCGGCCCCTCCCGGCGCGACAAACGGGCTGCGGGCGCTACACTTTACGATCATGAAGCCGCCTTCTTCTGTCGCGTCCTTCGTCCGGGCCTACATCGAGAAGCTTCTGTCGAAGCGCTTCCAGAAGCACTTCGACAAGCACGTGGCGAAGCCGCTGGAGCGGATCAATGACTTCGGGTTCGCCAAGACCCGGCGCGCGGTCGCCGCGCTGTCGCTCAGCTTCTTCGTGACCTTGTATCTGCTGCTGGCGCTGAACGCGCCCGCCGGTCCCGAGTGGACGCCGGCCTTTCTCGCGCTGGCGCTGTGCTACCTGGTGGCGTTCGTGGGCGTGGTCGCGGAGTGGTTCTGGGGTGCCTGGTTCGCGAGCGGTCTGGGCTGGTCCGGGGTGATGGTGGCGGTGCTGTCGACCGTCCTCGTGGGCTGGAATCCAGCGCTGGCGATCTACGGCGGGCTGCACGGGCTGGTCGTGCTGCTGTTGCTGGGCAAGCGGGTCGCCGCTCTTTACGAGCAGCAAGACGGCTGGAAGCAACGCCTGGGCATGGATGACTACGGCGTGGCCCGCCTGCGCAAGACGGTGACCCGCGCGGCGGCTTCACTGCCCAGCCTGGTCCTGTGGGCGCTCGGTCCGAAGGAGCCGGGGCAGGGGATGGTGCACACCACGCTGCTGATCGGCGCTGCGGTGGTCGGCATCGCCGGCCTGGGCGGGCTGATTCGCCTGCGCGGCTGGAGCGTCATCGCCGTCGCCCTCTCCGCCGTGGCGCTGATCGGTCACGGCGTCATGCATTGTGGAGCCTCTGACCTGGCCTGGCGGCAGGCGCCGCTGTTCGCGCCCGTGCTGGGGCTGTATCCGGCGGCCGTGGTGCTGCCGGCGATCCTGGGCACGCTGGTGCCGGGGCTGCTGCTGGCCTCCAGCCTGTTGCCGCTCGCCCGTCCGACGCTCGCCTTTCTGTTCCAGCGGCGCCGCTGAACGGCCGAGAGGGCGCAGCTCCGGTCCGCCCTGCGCGGTCCGGAGCCGGCCTCCCCAATTGACGGGCATCCGCCCGGGTCCGCCTCACGCCTTCTCGGTGCCGATGCGCATGCCGTAGAACGACCGGTGGACGAAGACGAACGACACGAGCAGGAACACGCCCGCCAGGACCAGGCTGGTGGTCCGGCTCATCTCGACCGAAAGCTCCACGGCCAGCAGGCCGAACAGCGTGGTGAACTTGATGACCGGGTTCATGGCCACCGACGAGGTGTCCTTGAAGGGGTCGCCGACCGTGTCGCCCACCACCGTCGCCGCGTGCAGCGCCGAGCCTTTCTCCTTCAGCTCCACCTCGACGACCTTCTTGGCGTTGTCCCACGCGCCGCCGGCGTTGGCCATGAAGATGGCCTGGTACAGCCCGAACAGCGCGATCGAGATCAGGTAGCCGATGAAGAAGAACGGCTCGACACAGGCGAAGGCCAGCGTGCTGAAGAAGACCGTCAGGAAGATGTTGATCATGCCCTTCTGCGCGTACTTCGTGCAGATCTCGACGACCTTCTTGCTGTCGCTGATGCTGGCCTTCTCGGCCGTGCCGTCCAGCTTGATGTTGGCCTTGATGTACTCCACGGCCCGGTAGGCGCCGGTCGAGACGGCCTGGATCGACGCGCCCGTGAACCAGTAGATGACCGCGCCGCCCGTGATCAGGCCCAGGAGAAAAGGCGGGTGCAGCAGGGACAGGTTGGCCAGCCCCGAGGTGAGCCCGTGGGTCAGCGCCATGATGATCGAGAAGATCATGGTGGTGGCGCCCACCACCGCCGTGCCGATGAGCACCGGCTTGGCGGTCGCCTTGAACGTGTTGCCGGCGCCGTCGTTCTCCTCCAGCAGGTGCTTGGCGCGCTCGAAGTTGACGTCGATGGCGAAGTCCTTCTTCAGCTCGGCGGCGATCTCGGGGATCGTCTCGATGACCGACAGCTCGTAGACCGACTGGGCGTTGTCCGTCACGGGACCGTACGAGTCGACGGCGATGGTGACGGGCCCCATGCCCAGGAAGCCGAAGGCCACCAGGCCGAACGCGAACACCGACTCGGCCTTCATCAGGCTGTCCAGTCCCTGCGTGCTGACGCCGTAGGCGATGCCCATCAGGGACACGATGATGATGCCCATCCAGTAGGCGCTGAAGTTGCCAGCGGTCAGGCCGGCCAGGATGTTCAGCGAGGGGCCGCCCTCGCGCGACGACGTCACCACCTCGCGCACGTGCGCCGATTCGGTCGAGGTGAACACCTTGACCACCTCGGGGATGATGGCGCCGGCGAGCGTGCCGCAGCTGATGATGGTGGACAGCTTCCACCACAGGGTGGTGTCGGCGCCGGGGCCCAGCGACGGGATCAGCAGGTAGGAGACCAGATAGGTCATGGCCACCGACACGATCGAGGTGACCCACACCAGCTGGGTGAGCGGCTTCTCGAAGTTCATCTTGTCCGCGTTGCCGTAACGCGCCTTGACGACGGCCTCGTTCAGGACGAACGACAGCCCGCTGGCGATGATCATCATGATCCGCATCGCGAAGATCCACACCAGCAGCTGCACCTGGATGGTGGGATCGCCCACCCCCAGCAGGATGAAGGTGATGAGGGCGACGCCCGTCACCCCGTAGGTCTCGAAGCCGTCGGCGCTGGGGCCCACCGAGTCGCCCGCGTTGTCGCCCGTGCAGTCGGCGATGACGCCTGGGTTGCGGGCGTCGTCTTCCTTGATGTTGAACACGATCTTCATCAGATCGGAGCCGATGTCCGCGATCTTGGTGAAGATGCCGCCCGCGATGCGCAGCGCCGAGGCGCCCAGCGACTCGCCGATGGCGAACCCGATGAAGCAGGCGCCCGCGTAGTCGGACGGCAGGAACAGCAGGATGGCCAGCATCAGCACCAGCTCGGTGCTGATCAGCAGCATGCCGATGCTCATGCCCGCCTTCAACGGGATGGCGTAGATGGGGTAGGGCTTGCCGCGCAGGCTGGCGAAGGCCGTGCGCGAGTTCGCATAGGTGTTGATGCGGATGCCGAACCAGGCGACGCCGTAGCTGCCGGCGATGCCAATCAGGCTGAACAGCAGGATGATGGCGACCTTCGCCGGCTCGAAGTGCCGCAGCACCCCGAAGTAGATCACCATCACGCTGCCGATCAGCACCTCCAGCAGCAGGATGAACTTGCCCTGCGTGATCAGGTACGTCTTGCACGTCTCGTAGATCAGCTCCGAGATCTCGCGCATCGACTTGTGGACGGGCAGGTTCTTCAGGTGCGTCGACATGGCCAGGCCGAACACCAGGCCCAGCAAGCAGACGACGATGCCGCCTACCAGCAGGCGGTTGCCGGCCACGCCGCCCAGGAACGAGACGCTCCCCAGGTCGGGCAAGACCAGCGAGGCCTCACCACCTCCGCCTGTCTCTTCCGCGTGGACTGGCACCGACACCCCGACGATCGACAGGACCACCACGAATACACCGACCAGCAGAACGGACAGGGAACGTTCGCGCATGAACGACACTCCGGCTTGGGTTGGTGAGAGCGGCGCTCTTATAACATGGCGTCCGAGAGAAAACGGCTCGGTCCATGTAACGCCGCCCACACGAAGAGCCCTGAATTTGGGGCTGATCGACGCGCAGGCAAGCCGGCAATCGCGATTCGCGACCGGGCCGGAGGGCACGCGCGCGCCGTACGACCGGCGGGGCCGGTCACCGCGCCAGCGACGCGCGCAGGAGCGCTAGTCGTGCGACTTCAGGACCAGCAGCCGGTAATTGCCGTAGCCGGCCTGACCGCACGAATACAGGACTTCCGTGAGGAGCCGGTAAGGCGTCGTCTGGTCCGCGACCAGCATCAGCTGCGCCTCCCAGGGGTTGCCGGTCAACTCGGCGACCTTCTTCTCCTTGCGGGCGTGCTTCTCGAGCAGGTCGACGAGCGGCGTGATGTAGTAGCCGTTCTCGCCATCGCGCTTCACCGCCGGATCGACGCGGCCACCGGTGATGGGGGCGACGCCGTCGCCCTCCACCAGGATGACCTTCTTGGTGACGGTGACGGTCACCGCCTCCTTGGGCTTCAGCTGCGTCGTGGACTGCGGGACCTTCAGGTTCTGATCGAACGTGATGGTGGACGTGCTGCCCGAGAAGGTCTTCAGCAAGAAGACCAGGATGATGGTCATCATGTCCATCATCGGGGTGATGTTCAGGTCTTTGACGACGTCGGGCTCGGCCAGCTTCCGGGCGTACGATCGGATGGCCTTCTTCCCTGCCAGACGGGACATGTTCTGTTCCATCAGAGGATTCCCGCAGAGAAGGCGACGTCAGGGAACAGCGCCCGACCGTCGTCGTCCTGGCGCATGGCATCCAGGGTGGCGACGACGATGTCGTAGGACGTGTTCGAGTCGGCGTTGAAGTTGACCTTGGTCTCGTCCTTGTTATCGGGCGACGATTTGATCTCGAGCAGCTTCTTGGTGAGCTGCTTGTAGTCGTACTGGCCGTTGGGCAGCTTGGGGATGACCGGCAGAACGCCACCCGAGGCCGCGATGGTGAACCCGGTGGCCCCCACGGTCACGGTCAGGTTCAAGGGCGGCTTGGGGGGCGTGTCATCCATCGACGCCGTGCCGGCGCTGGCCAGGGTTGGGACGGACACGTTCACATTCCCCAGCGCGACCTGATTCACCACGGACGCGAGCAGGAAGATGATGATGTTCGTGACGATGTCCATGTACGGGACGAGGTTAATCTCGCCCGTCTCTTCCTCGAGCTCTTCGTTGTGATCGCGCATGCGGCGCATCGCCGCGCGGACCTGGCTCCTCGTCATCGGGTCGCTCTCCTCGCGGGTCCCGCCGTGAGCATCATCTTCTTGCCTTCGGGCTTCGACGCCTTCAGGGAACTAGGCCTTCGCCGAGCCCTGGGCCGACTCGGCCAGCAGGTTCTCCAGCTTCAGGGAGAACGTCTCCAGGTCGCTGACCTGCTTCTTCGACGCCGACGACAGGATGGCGTGGGCGATGATGCAGGTGACGGCGATGCCGAGACCCATGGCGGTGTTGTTCAGAGCTTCCGAGATGCCCTTGGCCAGCAGCGCCGAGCGCTCCTCCGGCTTCGCGGCCGACACGGCGCCGAAGGCGCGGATCAGACCGACGACGGTGCCGAGCAGACCGACCAGGGTGGCGATGTTCGCGATCGACCAAAGGATCTGCACGCGCTTCTTGAGCAGCGGCGTCACGTCGACCAGCGTCTCTTCGATGGCCTGGGCGATGGCGATCTCGCCGCGGTGAACCCGCTGCAGGCCGGCGCGGGCGACACGCGCCACCGGCGCCTCGGTCGCGGAGCACAGCTTGACGGCGCGGTCGATGTTGTTGGCGAGCACCAGCTTCCGGATCTGCTCCAGGAAGGCGCGGGCGTTCACCGATCCCTTACCGAGGAAAAAGATGGCCCGGTCGACGATCATCGCCAGCGTGATGATCGAGACGACCAGGTTGACGTACATCAACGTGCCGCCTTGCTCCAGGAACTGGGCGAGTCCTTGCATCTGTTCCTCTCTTTGGGTTTCTTGCGGGTGCCATGCGCCTGGGCGCTTGGGCCTCCGGGGCACCGCTCGAACGGTTGGTGTTCGTCTAAAGGTTGGCTGGCGTGGGGGGCTTGGAGCGAGTGGTTTCGAACGACCCGCGGTTGCTACTGCGGCAGCGAAGGTAGACTCCGCGGCTCGTATGTTATCGGGCCCGAAAAGGGTGTCAAGAAGTTGGCGCCGGATTGGCGCTTACGAATTGGGGCAGCGGAGTGGGGGCGTGGGGTGGAGTTCGGTTGGAGTTACGTGCCGGGTTGGGCGCGTGAACGTTTCACGAACCGGTCCTCGTTGACTGACAGCGATGTCTGCGCGACCGGGCCGCAGTGCGGGAAAAGGTCAGGTTGACAGTCGTCGTCATTCGACGGGAGGCGCGGAGTTCTTGAGACTCACTTACCGTGCCCGTGCCCGTGCCCGGGTGGGTGGTCGTGGTCCGCGGCCCCGCCGGTCGCA
>Ga0070658_10001833_pt1 | contig 17890 bp, 20 predicted proteins | sample KBSC13metaG_FD_64664 | JGI IMG/M metagenome (GOLD analysis project Ga0070658, IMG submission 64664) | Corn rhizosphere microbial communities from Kellogg Biological Station, Michigan, USA - KBS C1-3 metaG | ecosystem: Host-associated > Plants > Roots > Rhizosphere > Soil ...
ATCGTTGTGCAGACCGAGGATGCACTGTTGATCGCCAATCGCCACCAAGCGGATGCCATCAAGAAGCTTGGCGATATTCTTCCATCGGAGCTGTTGTGATTCCGGATTCTGAACACAGCGTCCATCCGGCGCTCGGAATTGATTATGGCGATGCGCGTATCGGCATCGCCGCCACCGATGATTTCGGCATCTTGGCTCACCCGGTCGAGACGATTGATCAGGCAAAAGGGGATGTCATCGAGCGGATAGCGAAGCTGGCCGAGCTTCGCCGCATCCATACCCTTGTTATAGGCCTGCCGCTCCGCATGGATGGCAGTGAAGGGGACTCCGCTGCCAAGGTGCGTGCGTTCGCTGAAAAAATCCGCACTCGCATCCCGGGCGTGCCGCTTGTTTTCGTGGATGAAACGCTCACGACTTCAGCCGCATCCTCAAAATTGCGTGAGGCCGGGAAAAAGGCAAAGCAGCAGAAAGCCATCATCGATCAAGCGGCCGCCGTGGAGATCCTCAATCTGTGGATGGAAGAGTAAGTTTCTAGTGTTCAGCCTTCAGTGTTCAGGAAAGACTTGGCGGCAGCCTGCTTAGTACTTCTGGCTATTTTCTGAACGAAACTAGAAACTTCATGCGTCTGAAACTTACGATTGCCTATGATGGCCGCCCTTACAAAGGGTGGCAGTCCCAAGCTTGTGGCAATACCGTCCAGGATCATCTGGAACGAGCGCTTGCGGAAGTGGCAAAGCAGCCATTACGGGTTCATGGCTCAGGGCGCACGGATACCGGTGTTCATTCATTTGGACAGATCTGCCATTTCGATCCACCACTTGGTATTTCGATGAATCCTTATAATTGGGTGCCGGCCATCAATACCAAGCTGCCGGCCACCATCCGGGTAATGGCTTGTGAGGAAGTGCCGGAGGATTTCCACAGCCGTTTTTCCGCCATTGGGAAAGTGTATCAATATGATCTCTGTACGGATCCGGTGCTGCCGCCGCTCAAGGCTGGCCTCGCATGGCATCTGCCACGGTTGTTTGACCGGGATCGGCTGCGTGAAGCGCTGGATCTATTTGTTGGCCGTCACGATTTTCATGGTTTCGCCGCGTATCGAGGGAATGAACTGCCCGATATGGATTGGGTCCGCACCATTGAATCGATCGATCTGGAAACCCTCTCGGATGGATACCGTATCATTTACCGGGGTGATGGGTTCCTTTACAAAATGGTCCGCCTGCTGATGGGAGGAGCGATTCACGCGGCCAATGGGCGCATTCGCCTGGATGACTTCGCCTCTCTTCTCGATCAACCGGAAGGCTTGCCTCATGGGAAATCACCCCTCTGCGCGCCTTCCGATGGTCTCTATTTGAAGGAAGTCTTGTACTGATCGCCACCTTGACTCTCAAGCCGGCATCGCCCGACGATACTGGAAGCCAATGGTGATCTGCGGATGCTTGTAACTGCGATCCATCCGGATGCGGTGAATGGCGTCACGGCAAAAATCCTCCAGATCTTCATGAGATCTTACGGCAAACGGCATGGTCTCCAAAACCTCGCCTTTGCTGGAAACCCGGAGCTCCACATGATTTTCCAACCATTCCTGAAGCTGCTTCAATCCAGTGCGCGCATTGGCTCCAGCCAATCCAAACAAGTCGAAAAAACAGCGCACACATTTACCCGGGTGGCCCTTTTCCTTCAAGAGGGCCCGCAAATCCAGAATCAGATCCGCTTCTTCTGGTAAGGAAGAAACGATACCTGCCAACAGGTTGTCTATTTCATCTGGGATGGACCGTTGCACGCGGGCACTTTATATAAATGAGACTCATTCGCAAGAAATAATATAGACCGCCCCCTCCAATAGCCGAAACCCAACTTCCGACTTATCTCCCAAACAAAAATGGTTCCTTCAGTAAGGACTTAGTCAGAAAAAATCAGCCGATTCTTTCAAAGTCTCCGCACCAATCTTCCTGAAGGGTGATAGGAAACTTGGACTCAAATTGAACTTCTTCATCTACTTCAAATGCAATCATTTGTGGAGCATGACGGCGGCATTCGCCTTTGCTGCCATCCAGCTCATTCCAGAAGGTGCATTCGTTACAGGCGCGGGTGGTGGTGATCGTATTGTTCATATTATATGGGCAGCTATTTATGCCATTCCTCCACTAACACTGGAGGACAGTCTATGCAAGAAGCGTTCCCGATATTGCTCTTTCCGTAGATTATATTTTAAGGCGCATATTGCAATTGCAGGGGGAGAGTTTGATAGATATCGATAGATCCGTATGCAAACCCCACCTGTTATCGCAGGGCTTCTTCCAGATGCTCTTGCTCCTTACTCGCTCTGGCTCTGGGCCGGGCTTGCCCTAATCATTTTCATCACTTGTTTCCGGCAGCTTTTGCAGTTGCTGGGCGTGATCATCATCCCTGAAGACAAGATCGGCCTTGTGACGAAGAAATTCGCCTTGTTGGGGGAGCATCGGGAGCTTCCCAGCGGACGGATCATTGCGCTCAATGGGGAGGCGGGCTTTCAGGCGCAGACTCTGGCTCCCGGTCTTTATCTCTGGAAGTGGATCTGGCAGTATGAAATCACGCTGCAACCACTTACGGTGATTCCGGATGGGGAAATTGGCCTCATCCTTTCCAAAGATGGCGGTGAATTGCCACGCGGTGCCGTTCTGGCCCGCTCCGTAGATTGTGAAATGTTCCAGGATGCCGCACAGTTTCTCAGCGGCGGTGGACAAAAGGGCCGCCAGGCTGCCTTCCTCACTGCAGGCACCTACCGTATCAATACCTTCCTGTTTGATGTCAGCCGTGCGCGCATGACGCAGATCCGGGAAAACATGGTGGGCATCGTCAATACCTTGGACGGTCAGCCACTAGGCGAAGGCCAGATCGCAGGCCGCCTCACGGACGGGCACAGCAATTTCCAAAATGCGGATGCCTTCTTGGCCGCAGGTGGCAGCCGGGGTGTGCAGCCTCAGGTGATTCTCGCAGGTTCCTACTTCCTTAACCCATGGTTCGTCCACGTGGAGGAAATCCCGATGACGGAAATTTCCATTGGTTCCGTGGGCGTGGTCATCAGTTATTATGGTGATGATGGCGTGGATGTGAGTGGCCTGGATTTCAAGCACGGCAATATCGTGAGTCGTGGCCAGAAGGGAGTGTGGGCAGAGCCACTCGGTCCGGGCAAGTATCCGCTCAATACCTACATCCTGCGGGTGGAGCATGTGCCGACGACCAACCTCGTCCTGAACTGGGCCAGCGCCCGCAGCGAATCCCACCAACTCGATAAAAACCTCTCCACCATCACGGTGCGGAGCAGGGACGGCTTCCCGTTCAATCTGGATGTCTCCCAGATCATCCATATCCCAATGACGGAGGCCAGCAAGGTCATCGCCCGTTTCGGAAACATGAACAATCTCGTCTCCCAGGTGCTGGAGCCGACGATCGGCAACTACTTCCGGAACAGCGCCCAGGATAGCGATGTGATTGCTTTCCTTTCCACCCGTAAGGAGCGCCAGGCATCCGCCCGCACCCACATCAATGATGTGCTCAAGCAATACAACGTCAATGGAGTGGATACCCTCATCGGTGACATCGCTCCACCTGAGTCCCTGATGAAAACGCTTACTGACCGGAAGCTGGCCGAAGAGCAGAAGGTCACCTACGACACGCAGCGGATGGCACAGGAAACGCGCCAGGACCTGGAAAAGGAAACCGCCATCGCAGACATCCAGAAGCAGATCGTTCAGGCCGATCAAGGCGTGCAGATCGCGGAGCGCATCGCGGATGCGGCCGTGAAGAAAGCGGAAGGTGATGCCACCAGTGTGAAGCTCAATGCATCTGCCGAAGCAGAGCGGGTGAAGGTTCTCGCAGATGCGGAGGCCCAGCGCATCGCCCGCACCGGTAATGCAGAGGCTGAAAAGATCCTCGCCATCGGTAAGGCGAATGCGGAGGCCTATCAGCTTCAGGTTTCCGCCATGGGTGGCGACAACTTCACCCGCACCAAAATCGCGGAAATCATCGGCAAGGATAAGGTCAAGGTCATGCCGGATATCCTCATCACCGGTGGTGGCGATGGCTCGAATGGTCCGCTGGCCGGTCTCCTCGGCATGAAGCTGATGGAGGAACTGGGTGGAAAAACCACTGCGCCGACTCTTCCAGTGGCTCCTGTGATCAAGCCGGAATCCCAGATCTGATCCTTTGAAAAAACAGCAGCCGGGGCAGTGATGTCCCGGCTGTTTCGTTTTCGTGAGTTGAGAAAAAAGTGCTGCCAGGGTTTCCGCGGCAAGCCCGGACAAACTACCGTTGCTCCGATCAAGGCCTGGCGGGGTTCGCCTGCCGAACCTCCACGGTCCCTGACAGCGCGGAGAGAGAAAACCAGTGGCCCTTTTTCCGCAACGTCTTTTTTTGTGAGACTCAGTCCAGCAGCGTGCTGCGGGAGAAAAGTGAGATGACGTGGATTCCCCGTGCTTCGATGGCTTCCCGGCCACCTTCTTCACGATCCACCAGCACCAGGGCGAAGGCGACCTTGCCACCTTCACGTTCAATCACATCGATCGCCTTGAGAGTGGAACCGCCGGTGGTGATGACATCATCCACGACGATCACGGTTTGGCCGGACTTGAAATTTCCTTCGATCTGCTTGCCCGCACCGTGGCCTTTCGGTTCCTTACGGACGGTGAAGACTTGCAGGGCTTCATCTGGATTTTTAAGGGCTGAGGTAATGCCCACAGTCAGAGAGATAGGGTCTGCTCCCAGGGTCATGCCGCCGATGGCATCGATCTTGAGGTGTTCCGAGTGGATCTTTGAGCGGACCGCGTGCCAGCCCAGATCACCGATCAGTGCGGCGCCGAAGGGATCGAGAGCAGTGACGCGGCAATCAATGTAGAGGTCACTTTCCTTGCCTGAGGCCAGAGTGAACTTGCCGGTGCGGACGGATTTTTCGAGGAGGAGCTTCTTGAGGGCTGCGGCGATCTTGAGCATGCGCCGACCATCGGGAGGGAAGGCGCAGGACACAAGGCCGGAAGATGGAAGAAAAGAGATTGGGAAGGCCGGCGGTGCCTTTTGGTGCTGGCCAGTGGGGAAGAGGCGCGCCTATTTTCGGGCAAGATGATTTTAGGATTGCTGGAACCTTCGGGGTTGATTGAGCAGGGCGGGCCATTGGTATGGGTGCTGCTCGGTCTGGCGTTCATTGGCTCGGTCTGTGTGGTGGAGCGGCTGTTTTTCTTCCACCGTGCGCGGATCAATGTGGGGGATCTCCTTGTGGGGCTGGCTCATCACATCCAGCGCCGCGCGTTTGCCGAGGCCCTTCATGAAGCGGCCCGCGCACCAGGCCCCGTGGCACGGGTGGCCCATGCAGCCCTTCTCCGTTACTATTTGAACCGTCAGGATCTGCGCGATGTCGTGCAGGAGGCCGGGCAGTTGGAAGTGCCGCGCATCGAGAAAAACATCCGCGCCATTCTCGGTTGCACCTTGCTGGCTCCCCTTGTCGGCATGCTGGGCACCATGCTGGGCATGCTGGAGATGTTTCAGAAAGTGAGTGAAAAAGGTGGCTTCACCGGTCCGGCTGAACTTTCCGGAGGGGTGTTCACCGCGCTCATCACCTCAGTGCTGGGGCTTACTCTCGCCGTTCCGCTGTATTTGTTTTATCTCTACTTTCTCGGTCGGGCGAAGCGCCTCGTCCACCGCATCGAACGGGCAGGAATCGAAATGGTTCACCTCATCGCGGATGCGCGTGAAGAGGAGGAGTATGCACCCTTCCGTGGGGAGGTGACTGCCGCGAAAAAAGGCAGCTCAAAACCCAAGCCCGTCTCATGAAACTTGAGATGACATTGCCGGAAAGGCCGGGCTTTCTCCACGCCGTGCCATTGTTCAATCTTTTCGCACTGCTGCTTTTGCTGTTCGTGCTGGGCCCTTCCATGCTGGTGCAGTCCGGCATGATGGTGGATCTGCCTCCTTCGCGCTTCCAGATGGAGCGCTATGAAAACACGCTGGTAGTCACTCTCGGCCCGGGTGAACCGCTGCCACGCCTCCACTTCGGGCGGGACATCGTCACCATGGCGGAGCTGGAAAGCCGACTCGAAAAGCTCAAGGATGACGGGGCTACTTCCAAGAGTGTGGTGCTGTTGCAGACCGATGCCGGAACTTCCGTAGGTGTTGAAAGACAGATTTCAGAGCTAATCCTTTCCAAGGGATTCCATCTCGCGCTGGTCGGCAAGGATGCCGGGGTAACTCCGACTGCCAATGGTCAACCGTCTGAAAAGTAAGCATCGCCCGGCAGATTCCCCTGAGTGGATTTTTCGCTGGCGGCATTTCGGGGATGATCTTTTCCCGAAGGTGGCTGCGCTGTTGATCTGTGGCTCTGCGTTTGCGGTGTTTCTGACCATGGTTCGCGTTCGGGTGGTCCCTCCCATGCAGCCGGAAGGTCGGAAGGGATACTTGATTTACCTGAATCCCGGGCCTGAAGCGGATGCCTGGGCTCTCCGCGCCAAGGAAGGTGGCCCATTTCCTTCGCGCTTTGAGCCATCGGAATGGGAAGGCATCCAAGGGGTGGAACAAGCCGCCATGGATGCAGTCAAGTTACCGTTTCAGGCTCATGCCCTGCAGCTCAGAGATCTGCCGTGGCACTCAACTGTTGCTCCTGTTCATTTGGCGGATCGTTCCGAGCGCGTATTCCCCTCCCCGGCGAAAAAGGCGGAGGAAGGTCTTGATTTCACCGCCATGAAACTGACGCCGGTGATTTATCCGCTGTCGAATCTTTCCCCCACTGAGCTCCCCGGAACGCTTCCGCCCATGGATGCGAAAATTGATGGCGTCTTGTCCTCTTCGGCTTGGCGGATGTTGGTCCGGCTCCGTTCGGACGGTAGCGTGGCGGAGTGTGTGACGTTGACCGGAGATAGCGCGGGCGGCACGGTGATTTTGGAAAAATGGCTGCAGGGGGTTCGCTTCAAGCCAGTGGAGGGAAAGGCCTCACTCTGGATCAGCATCGGCATTGGATTCGTAAATACTTCTGTGGAAAATGGACCTCTCCCTCACTGATTTCGTATTGTTCGTCCTCTTTGGGGCATGTGGTCTGGTGCTCTTCTGGACCATCACCTCCCGCACGCTGCATGCCCGCTCGGAAAGCCGTTCATTGGCCCGGCGGGTGGTATGCCGTCTCTGTCTCCACGCCTTCGAAGATATCGGCAGTGCCAGGGTGGTTCATTGCCCCCAATGCGGTGTGGCGAATGAAAAGGGCCGCAGCCGCCGTCTCGGATAGGATTTTAAACACCGTGATGGAGCTTGCGCCCTGCCCGCTCCCCCTCCAAAGTGGCCGGACAAACTATGAATGAGCGACGCGTCGTCATCACCGGCATTGGCTGTATCAGTCCTTTAGGCAACGACTTGACCACCACTTGGGATGGTCTGAAAAATGGTCGAAGCGGCATCAGTCGCATCACACTCCTCGATCCAGAGCCTTTCGATTGCAAAATCGCGGGTGAGGTGAAGGACTTCAATGCGGACAGCTATTTCGGCATGCCGAAGGATGCCCGCCGCGCGGACCGCTATGTGCAGTTCGCCGTGGCTGCAGCGAAGATGGCGATTGAGGATTCCGGCGTGGATACCTCCACCATTGATTCCCGTCGTTTCGGCGTGATGGTAGGCAGCGGCATCGGTGGTCTTTCCACTCTGGAGCGCGAGCACGAAGCCTATCTGGCCAAGGGACCGAAGCGGGTTTCCCCATTTACGATTCCGATGATGATTTCAAACATCGCCAGCGGCATCATTTCCATGGAACACGGCCTCCACGGTCCGAACATGGTCATCGTTACGGCTTGTGCGACTTCCAACCACAATATCGGGGAAGCCTGGCGCATCATCAAATTCGGCGATGCAGATGCATTTGTCTGCGGTGGTGCGGAAGCTGCCATTCTTCCAATGGGTCTTTCCGGCTTTGCCAACATGAAGGCCCTCAGCACCCGCAATGATGATCCGGAAGGCGCATCCCGCCCGTTCGATAAGAACCGCGATGGTTTCGTCATGGGTGAAGGTGCAGGCGTTCTCGTGATCGAAGAGCTGGAGCACGCTAAGAAGCGTGGAGCCAAGATTTATGCAGAGTTGATTGGCTACGGTGTGAGTGCAGATGCCTATCACCTTTCCGCCCCATCTCCAGATGGTTCCGGCCCGGCCTTCGCGATTCAGATGGCGCTCAACCATGGCAAGGTGAATGCCAATGAGGTCCAGTATCTCAATGCACACGCCACTTCCACCGGTCTGGGTGACGTTGCGGAAACGAAGGCGATCAAGCTGGCCTTCGGAGATTACGCGACGAATGGCCTGCTGGTCAGTTCCACCAAGTCCATGACGGGGCACATGCTCGGCGCTGCTGGTGGCATCGAGCTTATCGCCAGCATCATGGCCATCCGTGAAGGCGTGGTGCCTCCTACGATCAACGTAGAGGAGCAAGACCCTGAGTGCGATTTGGATGTGGTGCCGAATGTCGCCCGTGAGGCAGATGTAAAGGTCGCCCTCAGCAACAGCTTCGGCTTCGGTGGCCATAATGCCTCCCTGCTCGTCAGCCGTTTCGAGTAATCCTTCGCGGGACAGTGATGTCCCATTTCTCTGGGATTCCCTATGGAAAATCCACTCTACATCCACCCCATGCGTGTTGCCTTCGGTGATACGGATGCGAGTGGATGGATGCATTTTCCGAATGCCTTCCATTACGTGGAAGCAGCGGAGCATGCATTTTTGCGTTCCCGTGGCGTTCTTGTCTTCGCCCGGGAAGAGGGCGGGTGGCCACGCGTAAAGGTGAATTGCGAGTTCAAACGGCCCCTTTTGTGTGGAGATGAAATTGAGGTTCATCTCGCCATTTCCCGCCTTGGGGGCGCATCCATCACCTGGGAGTTTGAGATTCTCAAATCCGGGGAAATCGCTTCCTTCGGTTCCCTCACGACCGTTCGAGTGAACCAAGTGGGTGAGCCCCAAATCATCTCGGACGAAGAACGCTCCGCACTTTCCTGATTCCTGTGGATTCCTCTTCTGAAATTTCCGGCCGCATTATTCTCGTTCCCACACCCATCGGGAATCTGGCGGATATCACCCTTCGCGCTGTGGAGATCCTGCGTTCTGCAGATCGCATTGCCTGTGAGGATACCCGCCACTCGGGGCCACTGCTGGCTCATCACGGGATTTCGGGAAAACCGCTTGTCGCGCTGCACGATCACAATGAGGCGCGTCGCGCTCCGGATCTCATTGCTGCCGCTCGTGCGGGTGAAACCATCGCACTGATCAGTGACGCGGGTATGCCCGGCATTTCGGACCCCGGCTACCGTCTCGTGCAGGCCTGTATCGAGTCTGGCACGCCCTTCGAAGTGCTGCCTGGCCCGTCTGCCGTAATCACGGCGCTGATCGGTTCCGGCTTCCCCTGCCACGCCTTCCGTTTTGGCGGATTCCTCTCCGTGAAATCCGGCAAACGTCGCAGTGCTCTCAGCGCTGCTTTGGAATCGGGAGAGACCGGCATCTTTTTCGAATCTCCTCACCGAATCCTCTCCACACTGGAGATTCTAACGGAGGTGAATCCAAATGCCCGCACTTGCGTGGCCCGGGAACTTACAAAGAAATTCGAGACCTATCATCGCGGCACCGCCACCGAGCTCCGCGATTACTTCAAGGCCCATCCCGCCAAAGGCGAGATTGTGCTGCTGGTGCATGCGTCTGAGGAGTGAGCGTTGGGACCGCGGAATTCATTCCGCTTGGTTTCGTAACGCCATTTTCCCGACTATTCCAGTTCATCCAAGCGTGATGCCCACCGGGCAATGATCCGAGCCTAGAACATGTGGCAGGATTTCCGCTGATTTCACGTTTTTCATGAACGGTGTCGAAACGCCGAAGTAATCGATCCGCCAGCCTACATTCTTCTGGCGTGCGCCTGCGCGGTAGGACCACCAGGAGTAGGCAGCTGTCTTGTCCGGGTAAAAGTGGCGATAAGTATCAGTGAAATTTTCTGCGAGCAGTTGGCTAAAACTGGCACGTTCTTCGTCCGAAAATCCCGGGCTCTTGCGATTCGCAGCAGGGCGGGCGATGTCGATTTCATGGTGGGCAACGTTCAGATCGCCGCAGAAAATCACCGGCTTCTTCGTCGCATGGCCTGCCACGTGGCGGCGGAAGGCTTCGTCCCACTGGAGGCGGTAGGGGAGGCGCTTCAGCTCATCTTGCGCATTGGGTGTGTAAACATTTACCAGATAAAAATCCGGATACTCCAGAGTGAGCACGCGGCCTTCCGTATCGTGTTCGTCCACGCCCATGCCCTCAATGACATCCAGCGGCTGCTCGCGAGTGAATACGGCCACGCCCGAATAGCCAGGCTTGGTCGCCGAATTCCAGTAGCCGTGGTAGCCGGATAGCTCCAGCGGCAGATCCACTTGCTCGGGGCGGGCTTTCGTTTCCTGCAGGCAGAGGATGTCCGGCTTTTCGTTAAGCACGAAGTCCCCAAAGCCTTTTCCCAGCACGGCACGAATGCCATTTACATTCCACGAAAGCAGTTTCATGGCTGCCAATGTTTCACGTCAGACCAGCAGCATGCAATCGCCATAGCTGAAAAAGCGATATTCCTCCTGCACGGCCTGGCGGTAAGCCTCCATCACCAGCTCTTGCCCGGCGAAAGCGCTCACCAGCATGATCAGGGTGCTCTGCGGCAGATGAAAATTCGTCAGCAGGGCATCGATGACCCCGAACTGATAGGGTGGGTGAATGAAAATATCCGTTTCGCCTCGTTGTTCTCCACTGCCAATGCGTAGTCCGGATTCCGGGGAGCGGAGCGATTCCAGCACACGGGTGACGGTCGTTCCTACAGCCACCACGCGCGTGGCTTCGTTTACTTGATAGGCAGTATTTTCGGAAACCACGTAACGCTCCGAGTGCATGATGTGCTCGGAAATCAAATCCGCGCTCACCGGTCGGAAGGTTCCCACACCCACGTGCAGCGTGAGGAAGGTGTGGCGCAGTTTGGCCAGGATCTCCGGCGTGAAATGCAGGCCGGCAGTGGGCGCTGCGATGGCCCCCTCCTCGCGGGCGAAAACCGTTTGATAGCGATCCCGATCAGCAGCTTCATCGTCCCGGCCCATGTAGTGGGGCAGGGCGAGGTGGCCTACCTTGTCCAGATCCAGCAGAGAGTCCCAATGGATCAGACGATCCCCGTTTTCAAAAACTTCCGTCACCGTGCCGGAGATGCCTGCCACGGTGACCGTGCGGCCCACCTTCATTCGCTTGCCGGGACGCACCAGGCAGCGCCATTCCAGAGGGGAAAGTCGGTCCAGGCACAGCAGCTCCGTGCGTTCATCATCAGAAAAGACACGGGCGGGGATGACCTTGGTATCATTCAGAACGAGCAGATCGTCCTGGCTCAGATACTCTGGAAAATCCGTGAACATCCGGTGTTCGATTATTCCGCTGCCCTTGTGGACCACCATCATGCGCGAGGCCGTGCGCTCCGCCAATGGACGCGCGGCAATCAGCCTCTCCGGCAGATGGTAATCGAAATCCTTCGTCTTCAGGGACATGCCGCTCACTTAAACGTCCCCGGCACGGACCGCAAGAGCGGCTCCACTGCGGAGCGGTTTCCCCACACGCGGAACAGCGTGCGTTTTCTTTTTCCGTAGCCGTGCTCGGTGGCTACCAGCACCCGGGTGCCGTGTTTTTCCACATCCCAATCATCCGTCGCACCACCAGGAGTCCAGCCATGAGCCAGCAGAGTCTGCAGAAAATCCTCCCTTACCGGGCATCCCTGGCTACTGATGGAAAACTCCCCTCCTGATGGCACCTCGAGATGGGTGCGGAAATTCCACAAGCCACTCAGTAGGAATCGTTTGTTTCTGGCCCATGCGCGTATCCTGGGTTGGAAAAAGTTCACCAGGTGACGAACCAGCCGGGTTTTCCAGCTATCAAATCTACCGTCCAGTCCACGCAGGGGAAGCATCCGGTTGATGACGGATTGATAGCCAGCCTGGCCCATCGCGCCATGATAAATCACGGAGCCTTCGATGGCCCTCACAGGACCGCCGCCATAAATGAATCCTTCCCAGCGGGCATTTCCTTCCTTTGAGAATTTTTCGGGATGCTTGGCGAGCAGGAGACGTTCCGCATGACCATAGCCGATTTGCTGGCGTAAAAACGCCCAGACCGAAGGCCTCCGCCAGTGCCAGACAAATGCTCCGGGTGCAAAACCGAGGCGATGGCCTGCATCTCGCAGTCGCCAGCAGAAATCCACATCATCACCTGCGGTGCGGAAAATGGGATCGAATCCACCGATTTCATTGAAGGCTTCCCGTGTCACCGTTAGATTGCAGCCGGGAAGATGTTCCGCTTCCTCGTCATCCAGCATTACATGGCTGGGTGCGCCGGGCGAGGCGCAGACGATGGCTTCCTGCCAGCTCTTGGGAGCAGGCGGTAAATTCGGTCCACCCACCGCAGCATAACCTTTTTCATAAATCCGGCGCAGGCGTGTCACCCATTCGCTATCCGGTTCACAGTCATCATCGGTGAATGCGAGGATCTCGCCTTTGGCTGCAGCGGCGCCGGCATTTCTAGCAGCGCTCAATCCGCAGGGTTCCAGCGTGAGAAGATTCACCCACGGAAATTGGGATTCTATCAGATCTGAGGTTTGATCATCCGACCCATCATCCACTACGATGGTTTCGAAACTCGGATCAGTCATTTCCAGGATCGCCATGAGGCAGGCACCGATACGCCATCGGCCATTCCGGGTGCAGACGATGACGCTGATGAGTGGCTCGGATCGGGGCGGCTCAGGAGCAATCTGTTGAAGGATTTCCAGAGCTGGCTTGGGCATGCTCTCTCGGTCGATCAGACCAAAATCCCAATCCATCACTTCTTCGCCGCTATTTTCCCAGCGGTCACTCCATGAAAAAATCGTGAATCCCGCAGCTTCTTCTTCTACGGAAATTGTGTGCGCCCAGCCGAGAACTTCGGCTTGTTTGGCAGCTCCATTCCTTTGCGAATCAAGGCCGAACTCCGAGATCACCACCGGCCTGTCTCCAGCCAGATGATGCAGCTTTTTCAGATACCGGCGGTAGGCTTGCGGATCTTCCAGATAGACATTCATCGCAGTGAAGTCTGCGTTTTCCGGTTCCAGATATTCCGTGCTCGGGTAATTCGCGTAGGCAAACATCAGCCACGGCGCAAGTTCCCTCCCGAGTGAGATCAATTCTTCAATCGCTTCTCTAACTGGCACTGCGCCCATCCAGCGGGCAAGGTCGGCCGGAATTTCATTGCCCACATAAACGCCTGCCAGAGCAGGGTGATGGCCGATCTCACGCAGGCTTTCCTGAAGATGCACTTTCGCAGCGGAAAAGAGACCGGGTTGACTGATGAAATCGGCATTCTGTCCCCATTCCAGGCCGCCGAAAATCTGCAGCCCGTGAACTGCAGCTTCATCCAGCAATGACTTATCAGGCATGCTGAAAAGCCGCACGACATTGATGCCAGCCGCTTTCATCCGTGAGAAATCCTCCCGGAAATCCTCTGGCCACCCACCGGGCAACGGGCCGTAGGTCACACCACGCATCCACACTCGATCCTCTCCGGCCCGGAAAAACTTCCCGTCCGTAGTCCATTGCTTGGATTGAGCGGCTACCTCCACGGGCTCAGCCTAAAATGGCTCCCCATCGATCAGGAACAGAAATCGTCATTCCAGGGACGATCTAATCAGACATAGGGCAAGCCGTGGAGGCTTGGTGCGATGCTGCTTTAAATATCACAAAATCGTTGCGTGCGTTGGCAGCATTCCTGCGCTTGAATGATGCAATATGCGTCAGGAACTTTTGAACAATCCGGTCTTCGCGATGGCTGCCGAGCAATTTGACCGAGTGGCTGACTTTTTAAAACTTACTGACGATATCAAGGAGCGCTGCAAGTGGCCAAAGCGTCTGATCAGCGTAACCGTGCCGATCAAGCGGGATGATGGAACCACTGAGGTCTTTTTCGGTCATCGCGTGCAGCATCATCTTACGCGTGGGCCCGTGAAAGGTGGTCTTCGCTATCACCCGGCAGTGGATCTGGGGGAGGTGGCTGCTCTCGCCATGTGGATGAACTGGAAGTGCGCTCTGATGGATCTCCCTTACGGCGGTGGAAAAGGCGGCATCGCCTGTGATCCTCGCGGCATGTCCCAGGGGGAACTGGAGCGCCTTACCCGCCGTTACACCATGGAGATGATTCCCTTCATCGGCCCGGACATCGATGTGATGGCGCCAGACATGGGCACGAATGAGCAGACCATGGCTTGGATCACGGACACGTATTCCACGCATACCGGCTACCTTGTGCCCGCCATTGTCACCGGTAAGCCGCTTACTCTTCAGGGCTCCGCTGGTCGGACCCGCGCGACAGGCCATGGCGTTGCCTTCCTGGCATCCAGTGCCTTGCATCAATTGGGCATGCCTGTCAGCGGGGCGACTGCCATTGTGCAGGGTTTCGGGAATGTGGGTTCCCACGCAGTGTACACGCTGGCCTCCTATGGTGTTAAAATCCTAGGCATCTCGGATGTGAACGGAGCGATTTGGAACCCAAGTGGTCTGGACGTAAAAAAACTCCAGAAGCACGTCGAAAAACACGGCACCATCATCGGTTTCGAAGGGGCCTCCATCATGGATCCGCAGGAAATGCTCTGCCAGCCCTGCGATGTCCTCGCTCCCTGTGCTCTGGATCGTGTCATTACTGGGACCAATGCAGCCCAGTTGAAGTGTAAAATTTTGGCAGAAGGAGCCAACGGCCCCACCACCCCTGAGGCAGATCGCATCATTGATGCGCGCGGGGACATCTTTGTCATACCGGATGTGCTCTGCAATGCAGGCGGCGTCACCGTTTCCTACTTCGAGTGGGTGCAGAACCTCCAGCGCTTCCAATGGACCGAGCGGGAAGTGATCACCAAACTGGAAACCAAAATGCAGGAAGCCTTTTCCAAGGTCACCGGCTTTGCGGAGCGGAACAAGATTTCCCAACGGATGGCTGCCCAAGCCATCGCGATCAAAACAGTGGCAGAAGCCAAAGCGGCCCGGGGCTTGTTCCCGTGAAACCTCAAATAAGGGGCAGGACATTCTTGTTCTGCCCCCTTTCAACGAAAAAAGCCGTATCCAGCAATGGATACGGCTTTTGTTCGGAAACAGTTCGCAGATTAACGCTTGGAGAACTGGAAGCGCTTGCGGGCGCCTGGCTGACCAGCCTTTTTCCGTTCCTTCATGCGTGGGTCACGTGTGAGGAAGCCGAGTGGCTTGATCAGCTTGCGGTTCTCTGGGTCCACTTGGGTAAGGGAGCGGGAGATCGCGTGACGGATGGCCACAGCTTGTGCGTGGGTGCCACCACCCTTGACGACGACGTTCACATCGAACTTGTTCGTCAGGGATGCTGCCTGGAAAGGAGCGAGGATGGCGTTCTGGAGCTCGATCGTAGGAAGGTATTCTTCGAACGTGCGGCCGTTGATGGTGATCTGGCCAGTGCCTTCGGTCAGCCACACGCGGGCAACTGCGGTTTTGCGGCGGCCAGTGGCGCTTTTGGTTGAGGTAGCGGACATGTGCGTATGACTAAAAAGTTAGCGAACTTCGTAAACAGCAGGTTGCTGTGCTTCGTGCGGGTGGGACTCACCTGCATACACATTGAGCTTGCCGAATTGGGTGCGGCCGAGGCGGGTCTTAGGGATCATGCCCCAGACTGCGCGCTCAACGAGGAGAACTGGACGGCGCTCACGGACCTTGGCAGGAGTTTCCACCTTTTGACCACCCACGTAACCGGAGAAACGGGTGTAGATCTTGGAGGTTTCCTTGGTGCCGGAGAGGACCACTTGATCGGCATTGATCACGATGACGAAGTCACCGGTGTCCACGTGGGAGGTGAAAATTGGCTTGTGCTTGCCGCGGAGGAGGCGTGCGGCCTCAACGGCGACTTGGCCGAGGACCTTGCCCTTGGCGTCGATCACATACCACTTGCGCTCGACTTCGTGCGGCTTGGCGGAAAACGTCTTCATGTGCTTAAATAAGGAACTGCTCCGGACACGTGGCGTGCGCGAAGGGGGACGCAAGCTAGGTACCGCGTTTCCGGGTGTCAATCGGGAAATATTTTGAAATTTTAAGAATTTTACACCGCATTTGGGATCATTCACGGGAATCCGTTGGGCGGCTGGGTGGCTCATTCAGGGGGCGGGGGAGAGAGCCGGTTCCGGCGTCACCCAGAGCGGACTGGGTCTTGATGGCTTGGGCGATCGCCTTGGCCAATTTTTGGCGATAGCCAGGATCGGAAATCGTGCGGCTTTCACTTCCATTGCTGAGATAGCCGCCTTCCAGCAGCACGCATGGAATCTCCGGATTCCGCGTCAGGCGCAGACGGCGGCGGACCATTCCCCGGTTGGCGGATTCCCCGGGAGCCACCTGTTCCATGGCTTTTTGAAAACGCACGGCCAAACCGTGGCTGTCCACCCGCCAGTAGTATGTCTCTGGTCCCCGCACGTTGGATGGGCCGCTGTTGAAATGCATGCTGATGAGAATGGCATCCCCGTAGCGGTTTGCGCGCGCCACCCGGTCATCCAGGTCCACGAAGGTGTCATCGGTGCGCATGAGAATGGTTTTATAACCACCGCCTAATTCGCCCTGGATGCGCTTCACCATATCCAGCGTAAGGTCTTTTTCTTTTTGGCCCGTGATGCCGCTTATCGCACCGCTGTCCTTGCCACCATGGCCCGCATCCAGGATCACGGTTTTAAAACCCTTCGGCCCCGGACGATGGCCCCAGTAGTCTCGTCCGGTGGAGGAGCCGCCGCCAGATGGTGCGGCACAGGAAGAAAGAAGGATACCAAGAGAAAGTGCGCACAGCACGTGGGAAAGCCGGTTCATGCTCATTCAATGGCAGGAAGCGGCGCGAAGTGAAAGCGCTGTCTAAGATACGGATTTTATAACAGTGCCCTGGCTGACTGCAGCGTATCGATGTCCTCCAGCGTCTTGTCTGTGCGGATGGCCTTGATGCGCGGAAAGCGGAGGGCCAGCCCCGAATCATGGCGGGGAGACTGGCGGATCGAATCAAAGGCGATCTCCAAAATCACGTTGGGCTCCACATGATGTTTACGCCGCTCTTTCCGATAGGTGTGCTGCTTGAAATGCTCCGTGAGATCCTCGATTTCCTCATCGGTGAGACCGGAGTAGGCTTTGCCCAACACCTTGAGATCTCCGGATTCCTCATCACGCACGGCGAAGGTGTAGTCGGAGAGCACGTCGGAGCGTTTTCCATGGCCCTGCTCGGCTGCCACCACCACACAATCGAGCGTGGGCATTACGCCCTTGAGCTTGATCCACGCCTTGCCGCGCTTTCCAGGAGAATAGGAGCTTTGTGGATCTTTCGCGATCAGTCCCTCATGACCATCCTGCAGGGATTGCTTGAAGGCTGCCTCTATCTCCACCGGATTTTCCGCCGCATGCAGGAGAATCGTTTCGAAGGGGCTGGAAAGTTGCATGGCCTCCAGCTTTTCTCGCCGCTGGAGCAATGGTTGTTCCAGCAGATCCTCGCCATTTTGCCAAAGCAGGTCAAAGGCGACGTATTTCAAAGGGACGGATGAGTCATGCTTCTCATCCGTTAAGAAAAGATCTCCATCCGCCATGCGGCGGCCCAACCGTTTTTGCAAATCACCGAAGCCCAGCTTCCGTCCTTCTGCAAAGGCGATGAGCTCACCATCCATTACGAAATCTCCCGGCAGGAGGCGCGCTGCCGTCAACAACTCGGGAAACTCTGCATCGAGCGGACGCAGATCACGCGAAAAAAGTGCCACCTCGTCACCGGATTTGTGGAGTTGGGCGCGTATGCCGTCATGCTTGGGCTCCAGCCAGAAGGGCGGCTGAAAGGGCAGCTTTTCAAAAAGCGGCAG
>Ga0070658_10001835_pt1 | contig 17881 bp, 17 predicted proteins | sample KBSC13metaG_FD_64664 | JGI IMG/M metagenome (GOLD analysis project Ga0070658, IMG submission 64664) | Corn rhizosphere microbial communities from Kellogg Biological Station, Michigan, USA - KBS C1-3 metaG | ecosystem: Host-associated > Plants > Roots > Rhizosphere > Soil ...
GCTCATGGGCATCTCAGTCGGCACGTCAAAGTCGCAGCTGCACAAAGCTCGCCTCAAATTGAGGGGCCTGCTCTTGCAGGAAAAAGAGTAGGAAGTTCGTGAGCGGCCAAGGCAAGGGGCCGGTAAGGAAAGAAGGGGCATAGATCGGCTTTGATCTGTGCTTTTTTATTGCCTGGCGGGCTCGGGCCGTTATATGAAAGATATAAGGAAAACTGCTGCGATCATTTAGTTCTTTTCGACTTTTTCGCGGGTGAAATCGTCGACAAAAAGGCAACTATCGCGGGGGTTCGACAATCTAGTAAGCAGGCAAAATGGATTGCGTTGACTGCAAATCTCTAATAACCGCATTCATGGACAGCGACCTCGATTCTGAGCGGTCGGAGTTCGTTCGGATGCATCTCGCGAACTGCGACGACTGTGCCCGCGTTTGTGAGGAGATCGCGATGCTTTTGGACGTGATCTCGACAGAGGGTGAGGGCGTCCTCCCCGAGAATCATTCCAAGCAGATCTGGTGCCGTATCAACAACGTGATCGAGAGCGAGCAAAAGCCGCTCTTAGATGGATCTCAGCCGGAGCCGCATAGACGCGGGCTCTGGCATTTCTCTTTTTGGCAGCTCGCGGCCGCACTTGCATGCATCGCACTTGTAAGTTCGCTCATCACGGTTGCTGCTCTTCGCAACTACTACGAGCCCTCTGCGACGGATAGCCTTGCGTCGGCGACGTCCCATACCTTCATGGATCGCCTGATGATCAGGGTCGGACTTGCGGAGAGTCCCGAGGAGCAGATCGAGAGAAAGCTACGCGACCGGCAGGCCGCGATCGATTACTGGAACACCCGCGTGCAGGCTCGACGCACCCAGTGGGATTCTCAAACGCGTGCGGCATTCGACCGCAACCTTCGTGAAATAGACGATTCTCTGAACGAGTATCACACCATCCTGCAGCGCGATCCTGAGGATGACCTTACGGTGGAGATGATGGATTCGGTCCTGAACGAAAAGGTGGACCTGCTGCGCGACTTTTCTGATCTCTAGCGATGAATTTGGTGCAGCATAGCCGGTTGGCGAGAACTACGGTCGCTATAGTGGGCGTAGTTTTTTTCTTGTGCATAGGTACGCTCAGCGTCGCCGCGCAGAAGAGGTTTACGCGCACCTATCCGGCGGGAAGCAGCGTGCGTTTGAAATTACTTAATCGCACGGGAACGGTCACCGTAGAGGGTTGGGACCGGGCTGAGGTTCGCCTGGAGGCCACCCTGGAGTCGCCTGCCGCTAATATTGCACCGCAGAGCCTGTCGGGTGAGATCGTCGTCAACCTCGTTCGTGACAACGAGGGACGGGGAGACGTCGGCGAGGTGAACTTCGCGATACGCGTTCCTTTTTACACGCTGGTCGACATTGAGACCAAGATCGGCAATGTTTCGGTATCCAACATTTCGAGCGGCCTGGTTAGGGCCCATATCTCGAGCGAGGGTGATATTCAGCTGTTGAATATCGGTGCCTCGAATGTCGCTGCCGAGAACGTGATGGGCAACATCTTCTTTGACGGCGAACTCCAGGATGGCGGGATCTATCGTTTCTCCTCGGTCAAAGGCGACATCGCTCTACGAATACCATTCAACTCTTCCTTCCGCGTGGTCGCGACCGCTCCCTCAACCCGTGACATCGCATTTTACCAGTGCGCTTCCCCGGATCTTAGCTTGTTGGGCGATGGCCGCAGGATGGTCGGGAAGTGCGGAGCCGGGAGTGCATCCCTCTCAGTGACCAACCAACGCGGGGCGATCAAGTTTTTCAGGCGGTAAAGAGACGCCGTCGACGGTTTTCTTCCGACTGTCGAGCTTACTCCCGGCATCCGGTACTTTACAGGCCCGCGTCGGGTTACAATCTCCTCGTAAACTCTCCTTCCGCTCATCCATGAAAGTTTCAAACCTTGTATCCATCGCGATCGTGGTCTGCTGTGCGGTTTTCGTCACTGATGCGCAAGTGCTCAAGCGAACGACCACGAAGACAGAGAGCATCCCGATCGGCCCCGGCTCTACGTTCTCTATCATGGGCGCTCCGATGGGAGATATCTCGGTCGAGGCCGCCGCTGGGAGTACCGTTGAGCTCACGGCCACTATAGAGGTCCAGGCGATGAGTGAGGCTGACCTCGCGGGTGCGGCGGCTTTGACCGGCTACGTCACGCAAGAGGAGCTTGGCCGCGTAGGCATCGTGAGTATAGGCTCCGCCACTCGGCGAAAGTTCACCAATGAGGAGAAGAAGCTGATAAAGCGGCTGCAGGGCCTGCCTTACCGTATCGACTACACGGTTAAGCTCCCCAAGTACACGAGTGTTGAGATAGACGGCGGCGTTGGAAAGATCAGCCTGTTTGGGACGGAGGGCCAGCACAAGATAAAGGGCGTCGACTCAGACCTCCGCGTGACCGCATCGGGATCCACATTCATCAATCTCATGAAGGGCAAGGTACATGTTGAGCTCCTCGGCGGGACTAGATTCGAGGGCATTGATGCGTCCGTAGTGTCCGGCGACATTGATGTGCTGCGCTTTCACAGCGTCAGCGGGGACGTCGACGCGTCCGTGCTGCGCACCGGCAAGATACTCAATAACGATCCGGAGCTCAGAGAAATAGATAAACGAAAATTCCCCTTTTCAGAAAAGCTGGTCAAGGCACGAGCGGGAGCCGGCGGCCCTGGTATAAAATTGACCGTCGGCGACGGCAATATCTCGCTGCAGCCGCTTGTACAATAAATGACCATCAAGTCTGATACATGGCTCCGCAGAATGGCGGAGGAGCGATCGATGATCACGCCTTTCCTCCCCGAGCTTGTGCGTGAGGCTAATGGCAGCCGGATCATTTCGGCCGGATGCTCCAGCTACGGGTATGACATGCGCCTGGCTGACGACGGGTTTCGGATATTTTCCTCTGTGCATGCCAAAGAGATCGATCCAAAAAAATTCGATGAGCAGTACTCGCTGATCGAGCCGGAACTGCATGATTCGGATGATGGCTCGCGATACTACCTCCTCCCGCCGCACCATTACGGTCTCGGCGTGACAGTAGAAACATTCAAGATGCCCAGGAATGTCACGGGCGTCGCTCTGGGCAAATCCACGTACGCGCGTGCCGGCCTGCTGGTCAATACCACGCCGCTTGAGGCAGGATGGACCGGCCGACTTGTCGTAGAGATCGCGAATCTTGCCAATCTGCCGCTTCGTGTATACGTAAACGAGGGGATCGGGCAGATCCTATTCTTCGAGTCCGACGAGGAATGCTCCGTAAGTTACGACGACCGCGGCGGAAAGTATCAGGGCCAGACCGGTCTGACGTTCGCTAAGGTCTAGGTCACTCTCCGATGCAGACCATCGACAACTACATTAACGGGAAGCTCGTTCCTCCCGCTTCTGCACAATATCTCGACAACTATGAGCCGGCCACGGCAGAAGTTTATTCACTGATCGCAGACTCGGATGAGCGGGACGTCGAGGCGGCTGTGGCAGCTGCAAAGGCCGCGTTTCCGGCATGGGCGGCGACTCCGGTCGAAGACCGGTCTGAACTCTTGTTGAGGATCGTCTCTCTGATCGAGCGTGACCTCGATGCCCTCGCTCTTGCCGAATCCAGAGACAACGGCAAAACAGTTTCGCTCGCCAAGCGGCTCGACATACCTCGGGCCGCATCGAATTTTCGTTTCTATGCGACAGCCGCGATGCACGTCGCGAGCGAGTCGCACGAGACGGCACAGGCCGGCGGGATCCGCGCTCTGAACTACACCCTTCGACAGCCGCTTGGGGTTGTGGGCTGTATATCCCCGTGGAATCTGCCGCTCTATCTCTTTACCTGGAAGATCGCCCCGGCACTGGCTGCCGGGTGTACGGTCGTGGCCAAGCCGAGTGAGGTCACGCCGATGACCGCCTTCATGCTGTCGCAATTGTGTATCGATGCGGGCCTCCCGCCGGGCGTGCTCAATATCGTTCATGGCAGCGGGCCAAAGGTCGGCGCACCGATCGTAGCCCACACGGACGTGAAGGCGATATCGTTCACGGGTGGCACGAAGACCGGCGAGGAGATCGCACGTGTCGCGGCACCGATGTTCAAAAAGCTCTCGCTGGAGCTGGGCGGCAAGAATCCGAACATTATCTTCGCCGACTGCAACTACGAACAGGCACTCGCCGAGACCCGACGTGCAGCTTTCGCCAACCAGGGCGAGATCTGTCTTTGCGGCTCGCGAATATTCGTCGAGCGGCCGATCTATGATCGCTTTAAGAATGACTTCGTTGCCGATGTGTCGCGCCTCAAGATCGGCGACCCGCTTGAGAAAGACACGGATGTTGGAGCCATAGTCTCGAAGCAGCACTTTGACAAGATCATGTCGTACGTCGAGCTCGCAGAACGAGAGGGCGGCACGATTCTGACGGGTGGAAACTCGCTTGATCTAACAGGAACTGACAGTGCCGGTAGAAGGTTGAGTGGTTGGTTCATTGAGCCGACCGTGATCGAGGGCCTCGCGCACGACTGCCGCACAAATCAGGAAGAGATATTTGGCCCTGTCGCCACGATCATGCCCTTCGATACGGAGGACGAGGTGATCGCCTGGGCAAATTCCGTCCGGTACGGTCTGTCGGCGACGGTGTGGACCCAGGACCTCTCGCGTGCGCACCGGGTCGCTGCAAAGCTGGATTCAGGTATCGTCTGGATCAACTGCTGGCTGCTTCGAGACCTCCGCACGCCCTTCGGTGGAGTAAAAGACAGCGGAGTCGGGCGCGAGGGCGGATTTGAGGCCCTGCGGTTCTTCACCGAGGAAAAAAACGTCTGCCTTCGTTTTTCATAAGGCATCCAACCCATACACTCTCCCGCGAATTCACTTATGAAAAGAATCGTTTTGTTTATCGTGATCAGCGCGGTCTCGGCTCTTTCGGCGATGGCCCAGGTCAAGGCCCCGTCGGAGTCCGCAATGGACCGGTTTCTTCGTTATGTAAAGATCGACACCCAATCCGCGGAGGACCATGAGACTGTCCCGTCGACGAAGAAGCAGTTTGACCTCGCCCGTATGCTCGAGAAGGAACTCACAGCTCTCGGCGTGCAGAATGTACGGGTCAGCGAGTTTGGCATCGTGTACGGGATGGTCCCCGGCAACCTTCCGGACAACACAAAAGTCCCGACGATCGGATTGATCGCGCACATGGATACCTCGCCTGCGGTCTCCGGAGCGAACGTCAACGTCAATATTGTAAAGAACTACCAAGGCGGTGACATCATCCTGCCCAACGACAAGACGCAGGTCATCGCCGTTGATAAAAACCCGGATCTCAAAAACCTGATCGGTGATGACATCATTACGGCCGACGGTACGACGTTGCTGGGCTCGGACGATAAGTCGGGCTGTGCGGAGATCATGACGATGATCGATACTCTTCGCAGCGATCCGCAGATCAAGCACGGCAACATAGCCATTGCTTTCACGCCTGACGAAGAGGTAGGCGGCGGTATCGAGAAGTTCGAAATAGATAAGTGGGGAGCGAAGTTCGCTTACACGGTGGACGGCGAGCAGCTCGGTGATATCTCGAATGAGACATGGTCGGCGAGGACCGCGACCGTAACCTTCCACGGCAAGAATACGCATCCGGGCACTGCTAAGGGCATTATGATCAACTCGATCTATGCCGCCGGCGACTTCCTCGCAAACTTTCCTGCTAACGCACCCAACCGCCCCGAGACCACGGAGGGACGCGTCGGTTTCGTGCACCCGTATCTTGTCAACATGACCGAGGAGACCTCGACCGTCAAGATCCTCGTCCGGGACTTCGACCTATCCGGCGTTGCCGCCAAGGAGCAGCTTCTCAAGGATATGGTCGCCAAGACTGCCGCGAAGTATCCGAGTGTCAAGATCGATTACGACTCGAAACTCGGTTACCTGAATATGAAGGAGATCCTCAAAGACTACCCGCAGCTCACCGATTATGCGATCGAGGCGTCCAAGCGTGCAGGCGTCACGCCGGAGATCAGGCCGATCCGCGGCGGTACAGACGGGTCTAACCTTACGGCGAGGGGACTGCCGACCCCGAATCTTTTCACGGGTGGGCACAACTTCCACGGGAAACTTGAGTGGAACTCGCGAAAGGGCCTGGAGAAGTCGACGGCGACGCTCGTAAACCTCGTCCAGATCTGGGCCGAGAGATCTAAGTAGCCGCAGTAAAGAGAGTCGGAAATTGAAACGGCGCAGATAAGGGGTCTCATCTGCGCCGTTCGTCTATCTTGACCGTCCGCTCACTGCCGATAGAGGTCAGGAAACTTCTTCTTCAGGGCTTCGAGCTTTGGCAGGTCGTTATACACGATGTACGGGTCGCTCGGATGCAGAGCCAGATAGTTCTGATGATAGTCCTCAGCCTCATAGAATTGGTTTAGCTGCGACACCTCGGTCACAACCGGCTTCTTAAAGACCTTTGCATTCTCGATCGCCGCGATGAAATCCGTCGCGGCCTTTTTCTGCTCGTCGTTTACATAAAAGATCGCGGAGCGGTACTGTGTGCCGACGTCCGGACCTTGCCTGTTCTTCTCGGTAGGGTCATGCGCGACCGAGAAAAAGATGGTCAGCAACTGTGTATAGCTGATCTGTGCAGGGTCGTATGTGACCTTCACCGACTCTGCGTGGCCGGTCTCGCCCGTACTGACCTGTTCGTAGCTCGGCCCGCTCGCTTTGCCCCCCGCATAACCGGACTTTACATCGGTCACACCCTTAACGTGCTTGAATACGGCGTCCACGCCCCAGAAACAGCCGCCGGCGAAAACCGCTGTGTCGGTCGTTCCCGGCTTAACGTCTGACGTCTTGGCCGGCGTAGGAGCGAGCCCGGTAAGGTCTACGTCTACGTTCGACGCAGAACTTGCCGCGACGCCGCAGCCGATCGCGACAGCCGCTGCCAAAATGATGCTTAGCTTGATCATGAGTCTCATTATTCCTCGATATGAGTACGATCATCCTTTGGTGATCATCAACAATATTCGTGGTTACCGCTGCAACAGATTCGATGCAGGCTGGACGCGAGAAGTCTGCTTTGTTGTAAGATTCGAGTATACGTTATGAATGATGCGTTCGAGTCTTCGCGAGCACCGGAGCCGGTTGGACTCTACCCGCACGCGAGACGTGTCGGGGAGCTCCTATTCCTGTCCGGTGTCGGACCTCGCGAGAGGGGCTCGTCAACCATACCGGGCGTAGAGCTGGACGATGCGGGCGAGATCGTCTCCTACGACATCGAGGAGCAGTGTCGGTCCGTATTCAGGAACGTCAGGTACATCCTCGAGGATGCCGGCTCAGCCTGGGAAAACATCGTCGACGTAACAGTTTTTCTCACGAACATGAAGGCGGATTTTGCGGCATATAACCGCATCTACGCCGAGCACTTTTCTACGAATAAGCCATGCCGGACGACCGTCGAGGTCGGCTCACTGCCCACGCCGATCGCGATCGAGTTGAAGGTGATCGCAACGATACAGGAGACTAAATGATCGAAACACACGGTTACGCTACTGACGGCCCCGAGGCCAAGTTTCACCCTTGGACCTTTGAGCGGCGCGATGTCGGCCCGAACGACATTCTCATCGAGATCGAGTATGCCGGCATCTGCCACTCCGATATTCACGCCGCCCGAGGCGAATGGGACGACCTTGGAATGGTCAGCACCTACCCGCTCGTGCCCGGGCACGAGATCGTCGGTCGGGTCACTCAGGTGGGCGACTCGGTGACCAAGTTCAAGGTCGGCGACGTCGCCGGCATCGGTTGCTTTATCGATTCATGCCGAGAGTGCCCGCCCTGCAAACAAGGCTTGCAGCAGTTCTGTGTCAAAGGTGCCGCCTTCACCTACGCCGGCACCTATATGGACCGCGTAACACCGACCTACGGCGGCTACTCGGACAAGTACGTGATAGACGAGAACTACGCGTTGAAGGTGACGGCTGAAGGGGATCTTTCTGGCGTCGCTCCCCTGATGTGCGCGGGCATCACGACCTATTCGCCGCTGAGGCGGTTCGGTGCCGGACCGGGGAAGAAGGTCGGGATAGTCGGGCTTGGCGGCCTCGGGCACATGGGCGTGAAGCTCGCCGTCGCGATGGGGGCCGACGTAACCGTTTTCAGCACCTCACCCTCAAAGGAGCAGGATGCAAAGGACCTCGGGGCGCACCACTTCGTGGTGACGAAAGATCCCGCGAATCTCGAGCCGCTTGCTGGACAGTTCGACATCATTCTCGACACCGTTTCGGCCGACCACGATATCAATCCGTATATCACCATGCTTGGTATTCGCGGCACGCTGGTCGCCATCGGAGTGCCGCCGAGCCCTAATGCAGTTCACAATTTCGGACTGATATTCGGCAACAAATCGATCGCAGGTTCGCTCATCGGAGGTATCCCCGAGACGCAGGAGATGCTCGATTTCTGTGCCGAGCACGGCGTCAGATCTGAGGTGGAGGTTATCAGGCCCGATTACATCGAGACGGCCTACGACCGTACTGTAAAGTCCGACGTGCGGTACCGCTTCGTCATCGACATGAAAAATGCCTAGATACATCGCCCTGCTCCGCGGCATCAATGTCGGCGGCGGCAACATGATGAAGATGGACGATCTCAAAGCCGTGTTCTCCGGACTCGGCTTTGAGAACGTCGTCAGCTACATCAACAGCGGCAATCTTGCTTTCGACACGGCTGGTGCTGCCGGCTCGCACGTGACCAGGGGCTCGACGCTTGAAGCAGACCTCGTCGCGCTCATCGAAGCGGCCATCGACAAGAAATTCGGACGTCACGTAGACGTGATGGTTCGCCTTCAGAGCGATATCGCCGGCATTCTCAGCAATAACCCCTTCGAGGGCCAGTACGAGAGCCACAAGCACATGCATGTGCTCTTCCTCAAAGAGCCGCTGCCCAAAGAAAAAGACGATCTCCTGCAAGCATCTGCCCTCCCGGGCGAACGATACGAGGTCCGTGGCCTCGAGATCTACAATCTCTTGCCGAACGGCGTTGCCGGCAGCTTGGTGACCAAAGGTTTTTTCGAAAAGAAGCCTCGAGTCTCCTTCACCGGACGAAACTGGCGGACGGTGGAACGTCTTGCCTCCCTCTGACCAGCTAATTTTCTTGACTTGTTCACGCTTGTAGGATAATTTCTGACAAACACTCTTGCTTGCGGCTGTAAACGTGCCCTATTCACGGCCTTACCCAGTCTCCGTCTGTTAGGACCGAGTCGCCGTCGATCTGCTCTACGATCGGCTTTACGCAAAAAGGAGACCTTAGAAATGAAGTTGAAAACTACCTTCCTCGTACTACTCGCACTCGGCGTGATCGCCGCCGGCGTGAACTATTCAGAGATCAAGGCGTATGCGGCTGATTGCATGACCGCAGTGGTAACAGAATCGGACATCACGCGTCAGCCGGAGAATACGCCCCCGACCAATAACTGGGTCCTGTACACTCGCAATGCGGGAAATGCCGCTTTCCGCTCTGGCCCCGGTACGCCTCCGCTCGGTATAGGGAGCTTGGAGTTCACGACCCCAACGGGAGCGGACAAGGCAACACTCTTCAACTATGACTACGTCGGGCAGAAGCTGTCGGATGTAAATGCGATCAGCTATTCGACCTATCGAACCTTCGGATCTAAGCCCGATCAGGTTGCCGCCCTGAATGTCGAGGTAGATGTCAACGGTGCCGCGACTGGAGGATTCACGACGCTTGTCTTTGAGCCGGTTTATAACACCGCACAGGGAACAGTAACCGATGGTGTTTGGCAGTCATGGAACGCCTTTGGCTCGGGTAGGTGGTGGTCCACTCGCGATATCCCGGGCGTATGTGCTTTCGAGTGCTATGCATCGTGGAATGACATCGTTGCGGCAAATCCTGACGCGGTCATTGCCGGTGGCGTAGGGATCAATCAGGGCAGCGGGAATCCTGGCCTGACTTCAGCAGTAGACAAGTTCAAGTTCGGCACGACCACACTGTGCAACACGTTCAACTTCGAGCCGTATCGTGTTGCGGAGAGCAAAGACCAGTGCAAAAACAACGGCTGGCAGACATATAAGCGTGCCGATGGTTCGTCGTTTAAGAATCAGGGTGATTGTGTCTCTTACACCAATAACGGTAAGTAGTGCGAAAGCTTGATCGGCCAATCCGGAAAGCGGTTCTCACGGGCCGCTTTTTTTGTTTTCAGATCATGCGAGGGACTCTATAATGGCTTACCCGTGAGTATTAGGCGCCCCTTCAACTTCAAACAATGGATCGACGAGCACCGGCATTTGCTCAAACCGCCGGTGGGGAATCAGTGCGTCTACGATGACGATGACTTCATCGTCATGGTGGTTGGCGGGCCGAATTCGAGAAAAGACTATCACTGGGATGAGGGCGAGGAGCTTTTTTACCAGCTCGAGGGTGACATCAAGGTGCAGGTGCAGGACGATGGCCAAGCCGTTGAGGTACCCATCCGCGAGGGTGAAATGTTTCTCCTGCCGCCACGCGTGCCGCACAATCCGGTCAGAGGGGCAAATACCATCGGTCTCGTCATCGAGCGAAAACGCCGCGCCGGAGAGAAGGATGGGCTACTGTGGTTTTGCGAAAACTGCAATCACAAGCTTTACGAGGAGTACTTTGAGCTGGAGGATATCACCACTCAGTTTCAGGGTGTCTTCAAGCGTTTCTACGGTGATGAGACCCTGCGAACCTGTCGAAACTGTGGGGCCGTTATGGAGCCTCCGCCAGTGATTTCGTGAAAAATATCCGAACTCCTGAATCCTCAGGTGCTCTCATTGACGAAAGCGTCAACACCGATCGACCGTAGCCGCCAGCAGCGGACGGATTCGCGGACACATGGCAGTCAAGTTTCGACACCGCATTGGCAAAAGCCGGCTGATCCTCCTGGCAGCGATCGTCACCCTCATCCCTGTACTTGTCCATGCGCAAAAGGGGCGTTCCGCGGTGCTTGACTGGGGTGAATTTCAATCGGTCGGCGAGCTTCCCGCAGTTTTCGGTCAAACGGTTGTATTTGCCTTGGGAAAGATAACTGTGCCGCCGCGCGGTCCGGTTCGCGCGGTACGTCTCAAGGGGACTCTCGATGCCGGTCTCGTGACGGGTATCAGTATTGCTCGCGCTCGTTTAACGGGGCGGCATCTCAAGTTCGAAACACAGGGCATACGGGGCGTGTCGTACACGTTCTCCGGCGACTTCCCGGAGAACTTCGCTCTGGATACGCACGGTGATCCCGGCGATGGCATTCTCCAGGGGGTACTTATCAAGCTGGAGAGAGGTAAAGAGGTCGCCCGGGCGGCGATCTCATTCAGATTCCAGAATTACAGCGACTAGGAGCAAAAGGATGAAAAGAGTTCTCACAACGTTACTGCTTCTCTCATGCGTCACTGCGGCGGAGGTGTGGAGCCAGGCCCGCTGCGATCTCATGGTGGCCATTAACAATAAGAAGGCTTCGCAGACAACGGATGCTGCTGGCACAAATATTCGTTCAGGCGCCGGAACCGCCTCCAGGATCCTTACGACACTCAAGAATGACGTGGGGTTTCGCTTTCATGTAACGGGCGTCAGCGGGGCGTGGTTCCACATAGACTACTACTGGCCGGGTGAGGACCCCAGTTACAAAGATCTAAGCGGTTGGATATACGCACCGAGCACCTTTATTCGCATTGACCAGGAGAATGGCGACGCTGCTGACGTCCCGATCTACTCGCTGTTCGCAGAGCCCACCAAAAGGGCCCGCAAGATCGAAACGCTCAGAAAAGGTGACGTTGTTCCCCTTGTCGGGTGCAAAGGGAAGTGGGCGCAGGTCAAGTACGGAGATCACATAGGCTGGCTCTCCGAGGGTACTCAGTGCGAGATCCTCGATGGCCCTTGCGGTTGATCTCTATTGAGATAGATGGAGGCTCATTATGGCTAGATCAAATGGATTCTTCTCGATACTCGTCCTGATCGTGGTCTCTTGCGGTGCGGTTGCGGCTCAATCCGGCAGCAAGTTCGATCCGAATGGCGGCACCGTTACGATCTCGATCGACAGTAAAGTGCCCAAGGCACTGGAGAGCTTCATCGGCTTTGCGTTGGTCACGGAAAACTTCAGGCGAAACGGCACCTCGTATCCCGTAAAGCCGAGTGGCGTCTTGTACGAGACGGGAGATCACACCTTAGCCCTTTCAAACATCGTCTTCAATGGGCAAGACCTGTCCTTCAGCACGATTGTCGTGCGAGGGGTGAGCTACAAGTTTAGCGGCACCGCTGTTAAACCGGCCGAGAAGGACAGCAATGGTAACGACATCGTGATGACGGGACACCTGACAAAATTCCTCAGGGGGAAACAGATCGCCGAAGCCGATGCGAAGTTCACGTTCGAGGAGGGAGACTAGACCCTGCTTTCCAATACTAGACGTTGCTTTCCAATAATTAATAGAGAGGACATTATGAGATCACTGGTTACGGGCTGCTGTCTCGGTGCAGCAATACTTCTTTTCGGCGGTGCCGCTATGTACGGGCAGAACTCTTTTAGCCAGGGTGCTGAGTCCGAGGGGTGGCGGCTCCTGGCTATCGGTAAGGGGCTCAAGGCTATGCCTGACAAGGGTAAGAGGCCGGAGGATTTTGTTCCTCCGCACTGGAAGGCGTTTGCCCGCGCGGACGGGGATCTAAACCACGACGGTGTTAGTGAGACGGTTTTCATCCTGCAGCTTGACCTGGACGATGTCGCCTACGTGCAAGGGAAGCCCGCCGGCAAAGATGAGGAGGGAGGCGGCACCTTTATGATCGTCGAAGTGCGGCCTCTGCCTGATAAGACTTGGACCTTTGAAACCGTGAATTATTCGATAGGCGCGATCCCGTCTGACAGCAGGGACGAGTTCGACATTTCGATCAAGAACGATGTTCTCACCGTTCATTCGAACACCGGCGGTTCTGAACGATCTGAAGAGACCTATCGCTTTCGCGACGACCAGCTCATTGGCTACGACTTTGCCGCGATGCCGGTAACGATCCAGTCCACAAGCGAGATATACAAATTATCGGAGAACTATCTGACGGGCGAGCGTACAGAGACGACAACGACCTTCAACAACAAAGCTGAGAAAGGAGTTGACAGTGTAAAGCGGTCTGCCTTCAAGCCTCAGAAGACGACGTTTTCCGAGACCTACGCTCACTGCCACTGAGTTCGGCCGAACGTAAATTTTTGTAAACACCGCCGTAACCCTCGCGGCGGTGTTTGCGTATTAGCCCATTCTGTCCTAAATTTGGGGCGTTCTTACACCCAGACAGACCATTGCTTTTGAGGAAGAATCGTATGAGATCTTTTCGCTCTCTCTCTGCCGGGGCGGCGATCCTGCTCGCTGCACTAGCCATGCCCGCCGGGGCTCAGCGGAGACAATCGCCGCGGCTTTCGCCGACGCCGACCCCATCGCCGGTCAACACGACTGCAGATGAGTCCACTCAGACGCCGACGGCACGTGCCGGCCAGCCGACCGCATCGCCGATGCCCGCGGCGCCTGCGCCGAAAATGACTTTCGAGAGTGCTCTGTCGAATCTCCGCTTCCGTGAGATCGGCCCCGCGGTAATGGGCGGACGTATCGATGATATCGAGGCGGTTCCGGGTGATCCTCGTACGGTCTATGTTGCGACCGCCGCCGGCGGCATTCTCAAGACGACGAATGGCGGCACCTCCTGGAACTTCATCTTTGACAAGGAGTCGGTCTCATCTATCGGTGACATCGCTATCACTCCGGGAAATCCCTCGATCATCTGGGCGGGCACGGGTGAGGCAAATAACCGCCAAAGCTCATCCTGGGGCAACGGTATCTATAGGTCGATGGACGCCGGCAAGACCTGGAAGCGAATGGGCCTCGAGAACACGATGCATATCGCCCGCATCGTCGTCAGCCCGCGTGATCCAAACACGGTTTACGTCGCCGCGGAGGGCAATCTCTGGGCACCGAGTGCCGATCGTGGCGTCTATCGCACGACCGACGGCGGCAAGACATGGCAGCTCGTCCTAAAGGTAAACGAGGACACGGGTGCCTCGGACATCGCCATGGATCCGGAGAGCCCGACAACGCTCTACGCCGCTACCTACCAGCGTCGCCGTACTGTGTTCGGCTTTAACGGCAGCGGCGAGGGCAGCGGATTGTACAAGTCGATTGACGGCGGCGATACCTGGACAAAGATCACAAAGGGTATGCCCTACGATGTAGAGGCCGCACCCAACCGCAATGCCGAGGGACTGCTCGACACGGGCCGCAATGCTATCGCGGTGTATCCCAAGGATCCGAACATCGTGTATGCGCTCATTGAGCACGCGAATGGCGGTGTCTATCGCTCGACCGACAAAGGTGAGACGTGGACGCGCATGGCGGATATCAACAACAATCCGCGTCCGATGTACTTCAGCCAGATCCGTGTCGATCCAAACAACGATCAGCGGCTATGGGTCGCGGGTGTGACGATGCAGTACTCCGATGACGGAGGTAAGACCTGGAGCACGAACTTCTCACGTGCGCCGCACGCCGATACTCACGCGATCTGGATCGACCCGAGCGACTCAAACCATTTGATGATGGGCAACGATGGCGGCATCAACATCACGTACGATCGCGGAAAGACCTGGGACTACGCCAATACAGTGCCGATCGGACAGTTCTACGAGGTCGGCGTCGACAATGCTCGCCCCTACAAGATCTGCGGCGGACTGCAGGACAACAACGCCTGGTGCGGACCGTCCATGTCATTCAATCCGCGCGGCATCACGAATGACGATTGGTACACGATCGGAGGCGGCGACGGCTTCTATGCCCAACCCGATCCTAATGACACCTCTACCGTTTATACGGAGTCTCAGGACGGCAACGTCCTGCGCCGCAACGTAGTAACTGGTGAAAGCAAGAGCATTCGCCCACGCGAGGACGAGGGCGAGAAACTCTATCGCTTCCAGTGGAATACTCCTATCGTCATCTCGCAGTTTGATTCGAACACGGTCTACATCGGCGGTAACTACCTGTTCAGGTCCACGAACCGCGGCGATTCCTGGACAAAGGTCGGCGGAGTGGATCTTACGACCGGTGTTGACCGGAACACGCTTTCGATCATGGGCAAGGTGCCGGACAAGAACACCCGCTCACGCCATGATGGTGTCCAAAACTATCCCACCATCACGACCGTCGCTGAGTCGCCCGTGAACAAGAGCGTTCTTTGGGTCGGTACCGACGACGGCAATCTGCAGGTCACTAAAGACAGTAGTACCTGGACGAACGTTGTCGGCAACGTCCCCGGCCTGCCAAAGGGCACCTACGTTTCGCGCGTGGTCGCCTCTCGGTCGGGCGAGGGAACGGCGTATGCTACTTTCGACGGCCACCGCTCAGGCGACTTTAAGGTATACGCGTATGTCACGAACGATTACGGCAAGACCTGGAAGTCGATCGTCAACAACCTGCCGCAGAATACGGGTATCATTCACGTCATCCGGGAGCATCCCAGGAATGCGAATCTGCTCTTCGTTGGCACGGAGTTTGGCCTCTTCGCGAGCTACGATCGCGGCAATAGCTGGGTGCAGATCAAGCAGAACCTGCCGACAGTACCGGTCGACGACATCCTGATCCACCCGCGTGACAACGATCTGATCCTTGCCACACACGGGCGCTCGATCTGGGTGATGGACGACATCACGCCGCTCGAGCAGATGAGTCAGGCGGTGCTCGAGAGTCCAGTGACGCTCTTCGATACTCGCCAGGCGGTTATCTGGAGGACCTGGAATAACCGGTCTCTGACGTCCGACAAGGCATTCTTTGGGCAGAATCCGCCCAACGGTGCCCCGATCAACTTCTACCTCAAGGCTCCGCTCGCAGATCGTGAGAACGTGTCGATCACGATCTCCGATGCTCAGGGGCAGGTGGTTCGCACCATTAACTGCACACGTCCCAACCCCAACGCTCAGGCTCAGGCTCCGCAGGGTTTCCCCGGCGGCGGTGGCGGCGGCGGTTTTGGCTTCGGCGGCGGTAACCAGCAGTGCAATGCACAGCCGGGCATCAACCGCTACGTCTGGGATCTCCGTTCGCGTTCGGCATTGCCGCAGGGCGGCGGTGCTCCGGGCGGTGAAGGCGGTGCCGGCGGGGGCGGATTCTTCGGAGGATTTGCCAGTCAGGGGCTCCGCGTAGATCCGGGAACGTACACGGTCAAGATCAAGCTCGGAACTACAGAGCAGTCCAAGACCATAACGGTCATGGATGATCCGCGAGTGAATATGACCGCCGATGACCGTTCCAAAAAGCGTGCGGCTTTAACGAAGCTTCAGCCGCTGGTCGTTCAGGCCACAATGGCGTCGGCTCAGATCCAGGGTCTTCGGACTAACGTCGCGAACGCGATCGAGGCCTGGAAGCGTCCGGGCGCACCGCAGGTTCCCGACAACGTTAAAAAATCAGCCGACGAGCTGCTCAAGAAGATCGATGCAGCCTACGTCAATTGGGGCACCCCGCCGTCGCTTGCGTCAAACATCAGCTCGGCCGGACCGCCTTTGGTCGAATTGCCGACACCTCTCAGTCAGCGGGCTGCGCAGTTGATGAACGCCATCGAGAATACCTCGGCCGCACCGTCCGACTACGAGATGTCTCAAATAGAACTGCTGTCGGGCCGGATCCCGCCTGCAGCTAAGGAAGTTACCAACCTCGTCACCGTCGATCTGCCGGCTCTGAATCAGCTAATGATCGACGCTAAGGTCCCGTACATTCCGCCACCGTCATTTGGCGGCGGAGGCGGCCGCGGCCGTGGCGGCGATGACGAGGACATGGACGATCCAGACCGCATGGATCCGTAGTTTCTCTCCTCCGTAATGGGCTCGGGCGGGTGCTTCATCACACCCGCCCTTTTTTGTTTTTACCCGACCCGTTGCAGAATTAGATGGTGCTGAAGATCGATGTCCACACACACATCCTGCCGCGCGACATACCGCGATGGATGGATAAGTTCGGCTATGGCGGATTCATCAGCCTGGACCATCAGCCCGATGGTTGTGCGTGTATGGTCAAGGATGACGGCACGCGCTTTCGTTCCGTAGAGGCAAACTGCTGGGACCCCCTCAGACGTATCGAGGAGTGCGGCAAGACCGGCGTCAACGTCCAGGTACTGTCGACGGTCCCCGTAATGTTCAGCTACTGGACACAGCCGCAGCACGGAGCCGAGATCGCACGATTTTTAAACGACAATATCGCAGCCGCGGTCAATGAATTTCCACTCAGGTTTGTTGGCCTCGGTACCGTTCCTATGCAGGATACCGAGCTAGCCATTCAGGAGCTCGAGTACTGCTGCTCGATCGGGCTCGCGGGCGTCGAGATCGGAACGAACGTAAACCAGCTAAACCTGAGCGAGCCCAGGTTCTTCGACTTCTTTGCTGCGTGCGAGCGGTTGGGAATGGCCATCTTCGTGCATCCGTGGGACATGATGGGCGAAAAGGACATGCAAAAGTACTGGCTCCCGTGGCTTGTAGGGATGCCCGCCGAAGTGTCGCGTGCCATCTGCTCGCTGATCTTTGGAGGGGTCCTCGAACGGCTCCCTAACTTGCGGATCATGTTCGCCCACGGCGGCGGAGCCTTTCCCGCGACTCTGGGACGTATCGAGCATGGTTTTGACGTCCGTCCCGACCTCTGTGCTGTGGACAATCCGCACAGCCCCCGTCGGTATCTCGGACGAATGTACTTCGATTCGCTGGTGCACGACGCTTCCAATCTGAATTTCCTTTTAGACCTCGTCGGATCCGACCAGATCGCTCTTGGCAGCGATTATCCGTTCCCGCTTGGTGAGGCTGAGCCGGGACGCCTTATTGACTCATGCACCCTCTCAGATGAGGTGAGGGGCATGCTTTTGCACGGAGCTGCATTAAACTGGCTCGATCTCGAG
>Ga0070658_10001837_pt1 | contig 17861 bp, 16 predicted proteins | sample KBSC13metaG_FD_64664 | JGI IMG/M metagenome (GOLD analysis project Ga0070658, IMG submission 64664) | Corn rhizosphere microbial communities from Kellogg Biological Station, Michigan, USA - KBS C1-3 metaG | ecosystem: Host-associated > Plants > Roots > Rhizosphere > Soil ...
CCGGGTCGTGTTCGGGTAGTCGCGAGCGGCGATCTCCTTGACCTTGTCATAGACCTCTTCACCGTAGAAACCGGCGTGCTCGTCGCCGATCCAGGTGTCGACGGCGGTCAGAACAGTCGGCAATCCCAAGCGCCGAGCCGCTTCCGCCATGGCGAAGAACGAGAAGCCGTTGTGTGTTCCGAGCTCGAGCACGGTCCGCGGTCGGGCGGCATCGATCAGCCAACTCGCGAAGGGAGCATGCTCTGCCCAGGCCGTGATGTCGTAGTGGACGGGCATCCAATACGATGTCGCGCTCAGGGTCGTCGACAGAACACGCGCATCTTCGGGCATGGCCGTCATCATAGGGCTGCGACGGCATCCCCCGGTCGGAAGTTTTGGCGCCGCTACCCGGTCTGCCCGGCCGAGCAGGTGCTCTGCTCGGCAGCCTGCCCCGAGATCGAGGTCGGCCGTGCCGTCAGCTCGGGCCGATGGTCTCGCCGGACGTCGGGCTCCGCGCGCCCCATCGGCGGGTCACCGCACGTCCCACGCGCTGCGACAGTCGGTGCGACGGACCCTCGACGAACCGCGCGAACAGGGCTGCGGCGAGAACGGCGAGCGGAATGGCGACGACCGGGGTCCAGTACCAGGGGATGGCGCGGAGGAACCAGCCGACGGCGATCAGGATCGGCAGGTGCACGAGGTAGAGGCTGAACGAGATGCGTCCCAGCCACTGAACGAAACGGAGCTCGAGGAACCGGGCGAACGGCGCCCAGGCGACGGCGACCAGCACGATCAGAGCAGCTCCCAGCACTTCAAGAACCTGCACGACCGACGCGACGGCGTGCGACCCCGTGCCGAATGGTGCCGACTCCCACCGGGCTTCGAGCAGCACCCCGCCGAGAATCAGGGCAACGGCACCGAGCACGCCTCGCCAACGCCCGGGAATGCGACCGACGCCGAGCGCTGGGAGCCGACTGAGGTGCGCCGCCATCAACGTGCCGAGCAAGAAGATCGGGAGGTACAGCAGGAATGGATCGCCGACCACCACACCCAGTGCCATCGCGAACGCTGCCCCGCAGGCGACCGCCCACCACCAACGGCCTGCCACGGCAGCCACCACCACGTAGACGGGCAACAGGATCGAGAAAAGCAGCTCGAAGCGCAGCGACCACAGCGCATTGTTGTACGGGGTTGTGCCGATGAGCACATCGACGTCTCGGACGGCCTCGTGCCAGTCGATCGCCGGGAAGGTCGACGCGGCGGCCCACGTGGTCGGCGCGGCGGACGGGTCATGCAGGCTCGTGGAGATGACGATCACCGCGAGAAGAACGGACGCCGCGACCGGCAGCAACAGGCGGACGATTCGCCGCGGGTAGTAGGCCGTCCAGTCGAAGTCGGAGCGCGCCAACGGGGGGATGGCAACCACCAGACCGCTCAACACGAAGAAGATCAGCACCGCCTCCTGCCCCGAGAAGAACAGCTGCAACGGGGTTCGGGTGATGATCGCGGCGAACGAGCCGGGGGCGACCGGCAGCGACGGATCCAGATAGACGTCGGAAACCCCGGCGTTCATCAGGGCGCAATGGTGCAGAAGCACGATGACCGCGGCGATCCCCCGCAGACCATCGAGGCCGCGCAGCCGCCCTCCCTCGCGCTGGACCACGGGCAGGGGCGGCTGGAGGGTGTCGCTCATCCGGTCTGCCCGGCCGAGCAGGTGCTCTGGTCGGCGGCCTGCCCCGAGATCGAGGTCGGCAGCGGCACCGGCACTCCGCCGTTCGGCGTCGCCGAGGCGGAGGGGGTCGGGGTCGAGCTCGGCTTCGGCGTGCCGTTCGCAACCGCGGCGCCGCCGAGCTGCTGGGTGACCACCGCCTGATCGTTGGCGAGCGCGGTCATCAGCACCGCGGCATCCCCGGTGTCCGGCAGGGTCACGCTCTGCCCGCGAACCGTCGTCGGATGCGACGGGTACTGCACGAAGGCGATCCGCTCGAGCGGGATGCTCCGCAGCGCGAGCGCCATCGACACCATCGTCGAGGTCTGCGCCAGTTGGGTGCTCAGCTTCATGTTCGTCGCGGCCGCCTGCGCGAGCGCAATCAGTTTGAGCGGGTTGTCGAGCGTGTTCGAGCTCTTGATGGTGCGCATCAGCGATGAGAGGAACACCTGCTGGTTGCTGATCCGCTGCAGGTCGCTGCCGGTCGAGAGGCCGTGGCGGGTGCGCAGGAACGCCAGTGCCTGAGCGCCCTGCAACGTGTGCTCGCCCGCGCTCAGCGCGAGGCCGCTGTACGGGTCGTCGATCGCGGTCACCAGGCAGACCGGCACTCCGCCCACCGCGTCGCTCATCGCCACCACGCCGTCGAACTCGATCTGCGCCGCGTACTGGATCGGCAAGCCCGTGAGGGCGCTCGCGCTGGCCACCACGCAATCCAGCCCGCCGCGTGACAGCGCGGTATTGAAGCGCGCCTGACCGACCGCGGGGTTGGACCCGCAGGCCGGCTGCGCGACGAAGAGGTCGCGCGGGATGCTCACCGCCGTCACCGACTTCGACACCGGCGACAGGTGGATGAGGATCGTCACGTCGTTGAGCGCCTCGCCCCGCACTCCGTACGCCGCATTCCCGTCGCCGCTGTCATCGCCCACCAGCAGGATGTTGACCGGGCCGGTGATCGGCCCCACCGTCACCGGTTTGCCATCCGGTCCCGTGATGTCCACCGTGTTCGACGCGACCTTGGCCAGGATGCTCGCGGTCACCCCGGCGGTGTACGACCCGGCGAACGCGGTGCCGCCCGCGATGACCAGAGCCACGATGGCCAGCAGCGACACGCCCACGCGGGTCGCGGTCGTGGCTTTGGCCAGCCGGGCCAGTCGGAAGCTGTCGACCGCGCAGATCACCCAGAGCACCCCGTACAAACCGAGCACGACGGCGATGCTCCACAGCACGGCCGGGATGGTCACGATGGGGATGATCGCCGCACCTCCGATCAGCACGGCGAGCAGTGCAACGATCACGAGCGCCCAGAACAGCAGCGTCGTGCCCAGCGCGAACCGTCCGAAGCGGCGGTTGCCGGCCAGCACCTGGGGTGCTCCCGGGATCAGCAGATTCAGGCCCACGAGCCACCAGGCGCGGGTGCTCATGAACGCGGTAGCTTCAGGCTCCGGATCCCGCAGCAGCGAGCGGGGTGCGCGCGCCGAACTCACAGCCCGCGCTGCAGCTTCGCGTTCTTCTCGACCACGAGGGCCTCGAGTCCGGCGGCGAACTGCTCCAGTTGCGCGGCGAGCGGCGCGTCGGAGGTGGCCAGGATGCGCGCGGCGAGCAGTCCGGCATTGCGTGCGCCGCCGATCGACACGGTCGCGACCGGGATGCCGGCCGGCATCTGCACGATCGAGAGCAGCGAGTCCAGACCGTCGAGCTTGGCCAGCGGCACCGGCACTCCGATCACGGGAAGCGTGGTGACCGAGGCGAGCATCCCGGGCAGATGAGCAGCGCCGCCCGCTCCGGCGATGATGACCCGGATGCCGCGACCGGCCGCCTCCGACCCGAACGCGATCATGCGCTTCGGGGTCCGATGGGCGGACACGACCTCGACCTCGTGCGGGATCCCGAACTCGGCCAGCGCTGCCGCCGCCTCGCTCATGACCGTCCAATCGGAGTCCGACCCCATCACGACGCTCACGACAGGGTCGCCGTGCGGAGCGGAGGCGGTCGTCCCAGGCACGCGCCCCATGTTATGGCTCAGGCCTGGAAGAACCCTGCCGCGGCACGCGCCCGGGCCGCAGTGTCGTCCAGGGCCGCCCCGGTTGCGGTCACATGCCCGACCTTGCGGCCCGGACGGGACGGCTTGCCGTAGGAGTGCACCTTGACCCCGGCATCCGAGGCGAGGGCCGCAGGATAGCGGCTCGGCATCGCGCCGTCGGCGGGGCCGCCCAGAACGTTCACCATCACGCTCCACGGCGCGGTCGGCGAAGGATCGCCGAGCGGAAGGTCGAGCACGGCGCGCAGGTGCTGCTCGAACTGGCTGGTGACTGCGCCGTCGATGGTCCAATGCCCGGTGTTGTGCGGGCGCATGGCCAGTTCGTTGACGAGCAGCCGGCCGTCCGGGGTCTCGAACAGTTCGACGGCGAGCACCCCGGTCACGTCCAGCTCGGTCGCGATGCGCTCGGCCAGCGCGCGGGCGGCACCGGTCAGGGCGCCGGCCTCGGGCGCGGGTGCCGTCACCTCGGCGCACACGCCGTCGCGCTGCACCGTTTCGACCAGGGGCCAGGCACGCACCTCGCCCGACGGTCGACGCGCGACCAACTGGGCCAGCTCGCGTCGGAACGGCACGAGCTCCTCGATCAGCAGCCCCTCAGGGCCGGCCCCCGCCAACCAGTCGTCGGCCTCCGACGCGCTGCCGACGACGCGGACGCCTTTCCCGTCATAGCCGCCGCGCGGCGTCTTGACGACCGCACGGCCGCCGTGCTCCGCCAGGAACGCCGCCAGGGCGCCCGCGTCGCGGACCGCCGCCCAGTCGGGCACCGGTGCGCCCAGCGCCGTCAACCGCTCGCGCATCAGGATCTTGTCTTGCGCGACCGCCAGTGCGCCCGGGCCGGGGCGCACCAGGTGCCCGGCGTCCAGGAGGGCCGCGAGCACCGGCTGGGGCACGTGCTCGTGATCGAAGGTGATCACGTCGACGCCGCGCGCGAAGCCGAGAACCGTTGCGGCATCCGTGTAGTCGCCGACCGCGGTCGCGGCGATGGCGGCCGACGATCCATCGACCTCGGCGAGCACCTGGAGGTCGATCCCCAACTCGATCGCCGGGGGCACCATCATGCGGGCCAGCTGTCCGCCGCCGATCACACCGACTCTCACGGCTCGCCCCTGAACGGATTCAAAGGATTCACGGGAGGTCTCCGGTCGGTCGTCAAGGGGCGGTGGCTAGACTTTCGTTCTCTCAGCCCATTGTCCCCGAACCGAAGCGACATCCTGCCCATGCGCAAGCTCCTGCTGCAGTTCACCAGGTTCGGCCTGGTGGGCGGCGTCGGCCTGGTGGTGGATTTCACCGTCTTCAACCTGCTGCGCGCGACGATCTTCGACCCCGCAAGCATCCACGAGGGACCGGTCTTCGCGAAGATCATCTCGACGACCCTGGCGATCATCGTGAACTGGCTGGGCAACCGGTTCTGGACCTTCCGCGAGCACCGCGGCCGTCAACTGGTGCGCGAGGGCGTCGAGTTCGGCATCGTGAGCGTCGGCGGCCTGCTCATCGGCCTGTTCTGCCTGTTCGTCTCGCACTACGTGCTGGGATTCACCTCGCTGCTCGCCGACAACATCTCCTCGAACGTGATCGGGCTGGCGCTCGGCACCGCCTTCCGCTTCTCGCTGTACCGGCTCTGGGTGTTCTCACCGCGGCGCGGCGAGCCGAAGCCGGCGGTGTTCCCGGACGACGACGGGGCAGCGGCGGAAGGCGGCGCGCAGGCGGTCAGCCCGCATCCTGCTCGCCGGTCTCGCCCGGGTACGGCCACGAGCCCGGCTGCCGCCGTGCCGCAATCGGATTGAGGCCGGCCTCCATCAGGTCGTGCAGCGCGGACTGCACCAACTCGGCATGGGGGACGTCGCGGAGGACGACCGGATGCTCCAGCCCCGTGTTGATCAGCACGTCGCCGCTGCGGAACAGCAGCTGCAATCCGGCCTGGCGTACCGTCACGTCGTAACCGCGGCTGTGCAGCAGCTCCTGGCGTGATCGCACCAGGACACCCGAGCGGATCACCACCCGCCTGGTGGTGATCGTGTCGTTCTGCGCGAGCCAGCGCAGCACCGGCACCGCGAAGAGCAGCAGAGCGAGCAGCGCTCCCCCGGCGAGCAGCAAGAGGTTCATCCAGTTCTCGGGGAACGAGCCCGCGAAGTACGACACGGCGCCGATGTCGATCAGCAGGGCGGCCGTCGGGAAGAACAGCGCCCGCGAGTGCGGTCGTAAGCGCGCCACCACCACCTCTGGCGGTGGCATCCGATCCCCTGACGGGACTCCGGCGGCCGACATGGCTCTTTCCTACCGGTTCTAGCGCAGGTGGATGATGTCCCCCGCCGCGACCGCGCTGACCTGATCCGCGTCGTCGCTCACCTCGAGCCGGCCGAGCGGGTCGATCCCCACCGCCCGTCCCAGCAATCGGGCTCCCCCCGGTAGTTCGACCCGCACCTCGCGGCCGATGGTGCTGCAGCGTTCCAGGACGGTGGCGCGCAGGCCACTGCGGTCGGCATCGCCGCCGGTGCGCCACAGCTCGGTCACCCACGCGGTGAGGAGACGCAGGTAGGCGGCAAGGACCCGGTCGATCAACCCAGTGGCATCGGTGGGGTCCGCTCCGGCAAGGGCGAGCGAGGTCGCGGTCGGCACCGGCAGTTGCTCGGCGGTCATGGTCAGGTTCAGCCCGGCGCCGATGACCACGGCGGTCCCCTGCGACCCCTGAGCCGGAGGCACCAGTTCGGACAGGATGCCGCACACCTTGCGGCCGTCGAGCTGGATGTCGTTTGGCCACTTGAGACCGACCCGCACCGAGCGCGGCAGCACGCCCGAGACCGCGTCGTACATCGCCGCGCCTGCCGCGAGCGGAAGCCAGCCCAGACCTTCACGGGCTGCGGAGTGCGCCGGCGCTCCCGTTGTGACGGACCTTCCGTCAGAACCAGAGGGCGCGCGCACCAGCACCGACACCGCGAGCGCGGTGCCCGCCGGCGCCACCCACGCGCGATCCAGCCGGCCGCGGCCGGCGGTCTGGTCGGTGGTGATCAGGGCGCTGAACGCCGGAAGCTCCGGGTCGGCCGCCAGCCTGACCAGCTCGGTGTTCGTCGAGCCGACCGAATCGCGCCACAGCAGCATCGGCACCTCGCGCCGGCTCGCGGGCAGCCACTCGGCCTCGCGACCCGCAGCGCGCGGCGCGTCGCCCGCCGCGCCGCCCGCCGCGCCCTGGTCCATGTTCCTCAGCCTAGGGTCGGCGGTCACGTACGCTGACCTATCATGACCGCCTCGACACCCGCGCCGTCGGCCGGCGGGCGCGGTTCGGGGCGGCCCGCAGCCCGGGCCGTCGTGATCGTGCCCACCTACGACGAGGTGGACAATCTCGAGCCGGCCGTTCAGGCCATCCATGCGGCAGCGCCCGACGTGCACATCCTGGTCGTCGACGACGCGAGCCCCGACGGCACCGGTGAGCTGGCAGACCGGCTCGCCGCCTCCGATCCCCGCATCACCGTGCTGCATCACGGCGCGCGCGACGGCCTCGGGGCCGCGTACCTCGCCGGGTTCGACGCCGCGCTGGCCGCGGGTTTCGACATCCTGATCGAGATGGACGCCGATGGATCCCACCCGGCAGACGTGCTGCCGACGATGATCGCCCGGCTCGGCCCCGACGATCCCACCTCACCGGACCACGCCGACCTGGTGATCGGCTCGCGGCGGGTTCCCGGCGGCGGCTTCGTCGACTGGCCGGCTGCGCGACGCATCCTGAGCCGGGCCGGCAACCTGTATGCCCGCCTCGCGCTGCGCATCCGGGTGATGGATGCCACCGCCGGCTTCCGCGCCTATCGCGCCGACGTGCTGCGCAGCCTCGATCTAGCCGGCGTCGAGTCGCGCGGCTACTGCTTCCAGATCGACATGACCCTGCGTGTTCTGGACGCCGGCTACCGGGTCGCCGAGGTGCCGATCATCTTCACCGACCGGCAGCGCGGGGTGTCCAAGATGAACTCGCGCATCGTGCTCGAGGCGATGTGGCGGGTCACGCAGTGGGGTGTTGCCCGGCGGTTCTCCCGACACCGGACCGTCCCGGCGCGCGCCACGGCGTCTCACGACTAGCAGCGGGATCGCACTGAACATCGGCCGTCCGCCTGTCGGAATCCTCCAACCCGCGCCCGTCCGGCCCTCGGTAGGCTGAACGGCGTGACCGCCGACGCCGCCCCTTTCACCCCCGCCACCGCGAGCCCCGACCTCTCCACGACGGCCGGCAAGCTCGCCGACCTGAAGGTGCGCTATCACGAAGCGGTCACCGCCAGTGGTCTGGCGGCCATCGAGAAGCAGCACGCCAAGGGCAAGAAGACCGCGCGCGAACGCATCGAGCAGTTGCTCGACCAGGGCTCTTTCGTCGAGCTCGACGAGTTCGTGCGCCACAGGAGCTACGCCTTCGGCATGGAGAAGAGCCGGCCGTACGGCGATGCCGTCGTCACCGGGACGGGGACCATCCTGGGCCGGCAGGTCGCGGTCTACTCGCAGGACTTCACCATCTTCGGCGGCTCGCTCGGCGAGGTGGCCGGCGAGAAGATCATCAAGGTGATGGAGCTGGCCATGAAGACCGGGGTCCCGATCATCGGGATGCTCGACTCCGGCGGGGCGCGCATCCAGGAGGGCGTAGTCGCACTCGGCAAGTACGGCGAGATCTTCCGCCTGAACACGCAGGCCTCGGGCGTCATCCCGCAGATCTCGATCATCATGGGTCCGGCCGCCGGCGGCGCGGTCTATGGACCGGCGCTCACCGACTTCGTGATCATGGTCGACAAGACCAGCCAGATGTTCGTCACCGGCCCCGACGTGATCAAGACCGTCACCGGCGAAGACGTCGGCATGGAGGAACTCGGCGGCGCGCTCACCCACAACACGGTGAGCGGGGTCGCGCACTACCTGGCCAGCGACGAGGACGACGCGCTGGACTACGCGCGAGCCCTGATCAGCTTCCTGCCCGACAACAACATGGCCCCGCTTCCGGTCTACGAGAGCGAGATCGAGCTCGAGATCACCGACGAGGACCGCAAGCTCAACGCGCTCATCCCCGACTCGCCCAACCAGCCATACGACGTGCGCACGGTCATCGACCACATCGTCGACAACGCCGACTTCCTCGAGGTCCAGCCGCTCTACGCGCCCAACATCGTCATCGGTTTCGCGCGGGTCGAGGGCCGCTCGGTCGGGATCATCGCCAACCAGCCGAACGCGATGGCCGGCACCCTGAACATCGAGGCCGGTGAGAAGGCCGCGCGCTTCGTGCGCTTCTGCGATGCCTTCAGTGTGCCGATCCTGACGCTCGTCGACGTGCCGGGGTATCTGCCGGGCACCGACCAGGAGTGGACCGGTGTGATCCGGCGCGGAGCCAAACTGCTCTACGCCTACGCAGAGGCCACGGTGCCGCTGGTCACGGTGATCACCCGCAAGGCGTACGGCGGCGCCTACATCGTGATGGGCTCCAAGCAGCTCGGAGCCGACATCAACTACGCCTGGCCCACCGCCGAGATCGCGGTCATGGGCGGTCAGGGTGCGGTGAACATCCTGTACCGCGGCGAGATCAAGGCGGCGGAGGCGGCGGGTGAGGATGTCGCAGCCAAGCGCACCCAACTGGCCAACGAGTACACCTACAACGTGACCAGCCCGTTCCTGGCCGCGGAGCGCGGCGAGCTGGATGGCGTGATCGAGCCGGCTGCCACGCGTATCGCCGTCGTCAAGGCGCTGCGAGCCCTGCGCACGAAGCGGGCCAGCCTGCCGCCGAAGAAGCACGGGAACATCCCGCTGTGAGGGCGCGGTGGAGCTCATGAGCGACGACATCCGGATCACCGGGGGGCGCCCGACCGACGACGAACTCGCCGCCGTGACGGCCGTGCTCACCGCGGCTCTCGACGAACTGGCCGGCGATCATCGGCGGCGGCAGCGGCTCGTCCCGACCGCCTGGGAGCGCAGCCAGCGCGGAGTCCGTACCCCATTGGTCCCGGGCGCCTGGAATACGTTCGGCGCCTGATCCGGTGTCGTGAGGCACCCTCATTCGCGGCTTCCGTCGCGTTCCGGGATTCGCGCTTCGGATTCCGTTGCGGGGTGCTGAGACGACCGCCGATCTCGCCGTGCGATCCCGGTTTGTCCCCCGGTTCACGGCCTGTCGCCCTGCGTCCTTGCGGCAGTTTCGGCCCGGCGCACCGCCACTTGTCCCCCTGTCCCCCGAAAGTCCGACTGCGGGCGCCGAGCCGATCGGGCAGAGTTGATGAGCAACAGGCGGATCTGTTCTGAGATCCGTCGCCATTCATCGGCCGACTAGGGTAAGCGGGCCGATGATGTGGGGGCGAGTCAGGGCGACATTCGGGTTGTCGCCCTGACTCGGATTCTGGTGGGGGCCGGCGTTTCGACGCCGGCCCCTTTCCTCATGCCCGCGCGGCAGCGGAGGTGGCCATCGGCCGCCCGGCTCCTGGCACCCCGTAGAGTTGTGTCACCCCGACCCCACCCGCTCTGCAGCGGGTCCGCTTCGAGAGGCTGACCTCGTGACCGCCGACGCCGCCTCGACGAGCCCGACGCCACCCGTCGAACTGCCGGCCGTCCGCGTCCGAAGCAACTGGCGCGTACGCGCTGCACACGGCCTGTACCGGATCGCGACCCGGCTGCGCTGGGCCGAACCCGAGCTGCTGGGCCTGGGCGCCCTGGTCAGGAAGGGCGACGAGGTCATCGACGTCGGAGCGGCGCTCGGCATGTACACCGTGCCCCTCGCCGAGCTGGTCGGGCGGACCGGCCGGGTGTCGTCGTTCGAGCCGCAGCGGAGGGGCATCGTGACGGTCCGTCTGCTGCACGCGCTGACCGGGCCGCACCGCGGTCGCGTCAGCCGCCTGGCACTCGGCCCGCACGAGGGCACGTCGACCATCGTCGTGCCCTTTCACAACGGCTTCCCGATCTTCGGTCACGGACATGTCGAAGCGGGCAGCGCCGCAGAGACGGGCCGCCAGCACCGCAGCCACGCCCCGATGAGCACGATCGACGCCTGGTGCGCGACCCACGAAATTGGGCGGGTGTCGTTCATCAAGGTCGACGTGGAGGGATTCGAACCCTCGGTCATCGAGGGAGCCGTCGGCATCATCGATCGCGACCGTCCCAGCCTGCTGCTCGAGATCGAAGACCGCCACCTGGCGCGCTACGGCCGCACCGCCGACGGGTTCGTCGCCGAGATCCTCACGCGCTGGCCCGACTACCGGATCTACACCTGGGTCGATGGATCGTGGACCGCGACACCCGCGGTCGTGCCCGAGGTGCGCAACTACCTGTTCGCCACCGACGAGGCCTTCGCCCGCTGATCCGCTCGACCGACCCGGTCGGCCTACTGCCTGACCGAGCGCGGGATCTCGAGCCACAGCGCGACGTCCTCGCCATCGTCGCCGGAGTCCAGGCCGAGCGCGCGGGCATGCTCGTCCGGGCTGTTCAGGCCGACGACCGTGACCGCGACATCCGAGCCCTCGGGCACCGTCCGGGCGATGACACGGTCGGCAGTGGTCCCGCGGATCGCGGTGGCGAGCTCGTTGAGCACCCGGTCGAGGTCCGCCTCGTCGAGGTCGTCGATGCCGCCCTCGTCGAGCAGGGTGATCGTGGTGCCGCGACGCCGGGCATCCATCACCTCGTCGCGCACCGCGTCGTTCAGCAGCTTGCGGCCGCGGATCTCATCGCGGATGGCGCCCTCGATGTTCAGCGACTCCTCGCGCTCCATCGGGGTCAGATCGCCGCCACGCTGCTGGATCGTGCTCAGCATCCGCGCCGCCATCTCGCTGGTGCGACCGAGACGGAATTGGCGCTCCATGACGTGCGCCTCCTGGGCGGCGTGCCAGTCCGTGGCCTCCCGCTCGGCCAGGGTGAAACGGCGCGCATCACGAGCCGCGCGGGTCAGGGCGCTGCGGATGACCGAGGCCACCGTCACCCAGCTCGCGCTGCCGATCACGCCCAGACTGACCAGCCCGAGCGGCCCCGCCCACAGCACGGTCTGGGCTACCAGGAACACGATCCCGATCCAGGCCCAGATCGGCCGGCCGCGCGTGCAGACGATCGTCGAGATGACGCCGACGCCCGCGATGTACCAGGTGGCGTATCCCGGGCCGCCGTCCCGGTGCAGATCGATCTCAGCACTGACCATCAAGGTGATGCCGACCTCGCTCGCGATGGCGAACGCCGCCATCCAGATCGGCATCTGCGCGCGGCCGAACGGCCACAGGGTGACCGCGATCACGACCGCGAACAGGATCATGCCGGCGATGGCCGGATAGGGCGTGATCGGGACATCGATCGCATAGATGCCGAGCACGAGCACGTATGCCGAGAACAAAGCGGCGAGACCGACGATGATCCAGCGGGGCACGCCGATCCTCATGAGACCGGCTCGATCTGCTCGAGGGATGCCGGAGCGCCGGAACGGGCGGAGGCGTCGACCGACGGCCAGCGGATCATGACCGTGGTGCCCTTGCCGGGAGCCGAATCGACCTGTGCATCCCCGCCCAGGTTCGCGATCAGCTCGATGATCGAGACCCGCACGCCGAGCCGCCCGCTCGGCACCTGCGCAGGATCGAAGCCGCGCCCGTCGTCGGCCACCGTGACCTGCACCCCGCCCTCGATCGACGTGATGCGAACCGTCCGGGTCGCGCCCTCGCCGGCGTGGTTGACGCTGTTCACCGCGGCCTGCAGCGACGCGGACTGCACCGCCTCGGCCACTGTGGTCGGGATCGAGGCCGTTCCGAGCCGGCTCACGGTGATCTCGAATCCGCCCTCCAACTGCTCGATGGCGTCACGCACCGACTGCGCGAGAATCGTGATCCGCACGGTGGACCCGTCGTCCGGTGAGACCAGGGCGGCATCCCGAAGATGGCCGATCGCGTTGCTTGCCATCGTCGCCGCCAGCCGCTGGGCCTCCGGCGTGTCGGCGCGCGCCGCATACAACAGGGTGGTGAGCACGCTGTCGTGCACGATGGCGTCGACCCGGACCCGCTCGGCCTCGGTCGCGTGGGCGCGCACCGCATGGGCATATCCCTCGAGCGCAGTCGCCTGAGCCTGGTCGACGCTGGTCGCCGCGGCCCGCAGCATCGTCGTGATGACCAGGATCGCGCCACCGAGGATGACCGAATAGATCGAGTCGAGGCTGGCCTTCAGCGGCGTGAGACCCCCACCGGGCGGGGTGAGTCGGATCACCGCGTAGAGCATGGGAACGAGGATCAGGTAACCGGCAGCCCACGGAACCGGCAGCCCGATCGCGGCCATGGCGGTGGCGATGGTGATCAGGTAGTACAGCCACGGGCTCTCGGCCGAGGGATGCACGACCGCGAACGGCCAGGTGACCAGCACGAGCAGGAAGGCGACGGCGAAGGTCACGTTGGCGAGGCGCACGAGCCGGCGGGCGATCCCCGCCGCGACGGCGAAGAGCAGACTTCCCACGATGGCGATGGCCGCGGAGGTCGACCAGAGCGGCAGGGTGGTCTCCTTCTCGCCGAGCAGCGTCGGAAGCGACTGCAGGAAGAAGACGACTCCGATCACCGAGCCGGTTCGGGCCAGTGCGGATTCGACGCGCGCCAGACTGAGCGCGTTGCGGAGCTGGAGCGGAGCGCCGGGAGGGACGGCGTTGGCGGCCGGGTTAGCGGCCATCGCCGTCGGGGTCGAGCCCCGGCAGGATTCCGTCCTCGACCGCGCGGCGGAGCAGGTCGACCTTGGTCGGTGCCGGACGGCCGACCTCGACGTACTTCACGCGGATGCGGTCGAGATACTCCCGGGCCGTCGAGTACCCGATGCCCAGTTGCTCGGCAGCGAGCTTCAGCGGGAGGCCGGAGGCATAGAGGTGCAGGATCTCGCGCTCGCGGCGGCCGAGCTGCGCTTTCGCGAAGTCGCGGTCGGCGTCGATCGCGGTCGCCCATTCGAGGTTGTTGAGCACATCGCCACGGGCCACGGTTGCGGCGGCCGCGATCACCGTCTTGGTCGCGGATGATTTCGGGATGACGCCGGCGGCACCAGCGGCGAGCGCCTCGCGCACCAGCGCGACCCGGTCGGCGATGCTGTGCACCAGGACCGCGGAACCGGCCGCCTGCACGCGCTTCACGTTCTCGGTGACCGATGATCCGTCGCCGAGCGACAGGTCGAGCACGGTGACGTCGACCTCCCGGCCCGCGAGGCCGTCGATCAGCTCATCGACGTTGGACGCCGCGATCACGAAGTCGTAGCCATCCTCGATGAAGGCGGCCTTCAGGCCGAGCCGCACCGACTCGTGGTCGTCTACCACTGCGACCCGCACGTGCACGGTGTCGGCTCCCGGCGCCGGAGGGCTTTCGATCGTCTCAGCCACGTTCATCCTGTCTCCCCCAAGAATGCGGGCGACGGAACGCCCGGGCACCATCGTAACGCGTCAACTCCCCGGGGACCCCGAACCATTCACACCCGAATGAGGGTGCCGACGGCCTCGACGTGATGAGTGTTGGGGAACAGGTCGAAGGCGCGCAGCCCCTCCAGCCGGTAGCCGAGCCCGGCCAGCGTGCCGACATCGCGAGCGAAGGCGATCGGATCGCACGCGACATAGACCAGTTGTGCGACGCCCGCGGAGGCGAGCGCCTCGAGCACGGCGCGGCCCGCGCCGGCCCGCGGCGGGTCGAGCACCACGGTGGCCGCCCGGAGGCGGGAACGCTCCGCGGCTCCGGCCTGGGCGAGACTCCGCACCCAGTGCTCGACCCGTGCCGTCACCGCGACCGCGCCCAGCCAGTCGGCGAGATTCTCGGCCGCGTGGTCGGTGGCCCGCGGATCCGACTCGACGGTGGTGATCCGCACCGTGCGGCCGAAGGCGTCGCCGACCGCGGCGGCCAGCAGGCCGACGCCTCCGTAGAGGTCGAGATTGGCCGCGCGCGGGTCGAACAGCGCCGGATCGATGGCCTGCTGAACGGCCCGGGTCAGGGTGATGGCGGCCGCCTCGTGCACCTGCCAGAACCCGCTGTCGTCGACGCGGAACTCGCGTTCCGCGACCCGTTCCCGGATGACACTCGGGGTCTGGCTGCCCACGATCAGCCGCGCGCCGCCGACACTGGGCGCGAGCACGTCGACGGTGTCGGTGCCGGAGAAGGACTCGTGCAGGGGTGCGGCCTCGCGCACGGCCTCCGTGGCCAGCGGCAGGCTCTCGACCGGGATCACGCGGTGCGATCGGGCGGCAAACGGCCCGACCGTGCCGTCGGCCGCGACATGCAGGCGGACGCGAGTGCGCCATCCGGTGCCCTCATCGTCACCCGGCAGCCCCTCGACCTCGACGGTGCGTTCCAGGCCGGCCATGCGCTGCAGGGCCTCGGTGAGCACCTCCGCCTTCAGGCGGCGCTGATGGGCGAGCTCGATGTGCCCGAACTCGGCACCGCCCGCGCGGTCGTCGGGATCCCGGTCCACCGCCGCCTCCGGCCAGATGTGGGGGCGCCGATGCGGGCTCGGCTCGAGCACGCGGACCGTGTCGGCACGCCAGAAGTTCGCTTTGGCGTCATCGGCGATCCTGGCGACGACCCGCTCCCCGGGGATGGCGTCGGACACGAAGACCACCCGACCGTCGAGTCTCGCCACCGAGATGCCGCCGTGCGCGATCTTGGTAGCCTCGAGTTCGACCTCCCGGCCCACCATGTCACCCACCCTCCGAGCATAGGAGCGCCTGTTGAGCAGCGCGGACGCGAGCAGGATCGGCCGTCCCGTGCGCCTCTACCTGGCCTCCACCTCGCCGGCCCGGCTGGCCACACTGCGCGCTGTCGGGATCGAGCCGGTCACGATCCCGTCCCGGGTCGATGAAGAGGCGGCGACCGTCGCGGCTGGACCGATGACCGCAGGCGAGATGGTGCTGCTGCTGGCCCGACTCAAAGCCGAGGCCGTGCTCGAACCGCTGCTGAGCGAGCCCGAGTCGGCCGGCGGCGAGCCGCTCGACGGACTCGTGCTGGGAGGCGACTCGGCCTTCGAGTTCGGCGGCGCCGTGTTCGGCAAGCCGCACCTGCCCGAAGTGGCGCGCGAGCGCTGGCACGCCCAGCGCGGCGGATCGGGGCTGCTGCACTCCGGGCACTGGCTGATCGATGCGCGCGGCGGCGTGATCGGCCGGGCGATCGGCGCGGTCGCCGAGGCGCGCGTGCAGTTCGCCGACGACATCACGGATGCCGAGATCGACGCCTACGTGGCCACCGGCGAGCCGCTCGAGGTCGCCGGCGCGTTCACCATCGATTCCAAGGGCGCAGGATTCATCGAACGGATCGACGGCGATCCGCACGCGGTGGTGGGGCTCAGCATCCCGTTGCTGCGGCACCTGGTGCGCACGCTCGGGGTCGAGTGGACCGACCTCTGGAACAGGTGACCCGATGCACAGCGAAGTCCGCGGCTTTCTGTGGACGTCCGACAAAGTCAGCGCAGCGCCCGCCCCATAGGCTGAGGGACTATGGCCACGCCCAACCCCCGCCGCATCACCAAGGTCCTGATCGCGAACCGGGGTGAGATCGCCGTCCGGGTCATTCGCGCCGCACGCGATTCGGGCATCGCTTCGGTCGCGGTCTACGCCGACCAGGACCGCGACGCCCGGCACGTCAAGTTGGCCGACGAGGCGTACGCGCTCGACGGGACCACGAGCGCCGACACCTACCTGGTCATCGACAAGCTGCTGTCCGTCGCCCGCCGCTCGGGCGCGGACGCCGTGCACCCCGGCTACGGCTTCTTGGCCGAGAACGCCGACTTCGCGCGTGCCGTGATCGACGCCGGCATGATCTGGATCGGGCCGTCGCCCGAGGCGATCGAGCGGCTCGGCGACAAGGTCAGTGCACGTCACGTGGCCGAGAAGGTCGGGGCCCCGCTCGCCCCCGGCACCCTCAACCCGGTCAAGGACGCGGACGAGGTGCTCGCCTTCGTCGACGAGGTCGGACTCCCGGTCGCGATCAAAGCGGCCTTCGGAGGCGGCGGACGCGGACTGAAGGTGGCGCGCACGCGCGACGAGGTCCCCGAGCTGTTCGAGTCCGCCACCCGCGAGGCGATCGCCGCCTTCGGGCGCGGCGAATGCTTCGTCGAGAAGTACCTCGACGAGCCGCGCCACGTCGAGACCCAGTGCCTGGCCGATGCCGAGGGCAACGTGGTGGTGATCTCCACGCGCGACTGCTCGCTGCAGCGCCGCCACCAGAAGCTGGTCGAAGAGGCCCCCGCGCCCTTCCTCACGCCGGAGCAGACCGAGCTGCTGTACACCTCATCGAAGGCGATCCTCAAGGAGGTCGGCTACCTCGGCGCGGGCACCTGCGAGTTCCTGATCGGCAAAGACGGAACCGTCTCGTTCCTCGAGGTGAACACCCGTCTGCAGGTGGAGCACCCGGTGTCCGAAGAGGTGACGGGCATCGACCTGGTGCGCGAGCAGTTCCGGATCGCCGAGGGCGGGACGCTCGATTACGACGACCCGGCGCCGGTCGGCCACAGCTTCGAGTTCCGGATCAACGGCGAAGACCCGGGCCGCAACTTCCTGCCCACACCCGGGCCGGTGCAGGTGCTGCGCTTCCCCGGCGGACCCGGCGTGCGCATCGACTCCGGCGTCACCACCGGCGACGTGATCTCGGGCGCCTTCGACTCGCTGCTGGCCAAGCTGATCGTCACCGGATCGTCGCGTGAGGACGCGCTCGAGCGCTCGCGCCGGGCCCTCGACGAGTTCGAGGTGGCCGGTCTGCCCACGGTGCTGCCGTTCCATCGCAAGGTGGTGCGCGATCCGGCGTTCATCGCAGCCGACGGCCACTTCGGTGTCTACACCCGCTGGATCGAGACCGAGTTCGTCAACGACCTCGAGCCGTGGGGCGGCATTCTGGCCGACGCGCCGGAGCCCGAGAAGCGGCACAGCGTCGTCGTCGAGGTCGAGGGCAAGCGTGTCGCGGTGTCGCTGCCGACCAAGCTGCTGCCGTCGAACGGCTCCGTGTCGAACGCGCCCGCCCCCAAGCGGCGCGCGGGCGGTGGCGGGGGATTCGCCGCCAGCGGCACCGCGGTGAAGGCGCCGATGCAGGCCACCATCGTGAAGCTCGCCGTGCAGGAGGGCGACAAGGTCGTCAAGGGCGACCTGGTCGTGGTGCTCGAGGCGATGAAGATGGAGCAGCCGCTCACCGCCCACAAAGACGGCACGATCGCCAAGATCGACGCGACGGT
>Ga0070658_10001838_pt1 | contig 17860 bp, 20 predicted proteins | sample KBSC13metaG_FD_64664 | JGI IMG/M metagenome (GOLD analysis project Ga0070658, IMG submission 64664) | Corn rhizosphere microbial communities from Kellogg Biological Station, Michigan, USA - KBS C1-3 metaG | ecosystem: Host-associated > Plants > Roots > Rhizosphere > Soil ...
GCACGGCGGCCACACCGAGGTTGCCGCCGCCCGCGTTGAGCCCGAGGGCCCGGCCCTTGAGCCGGTCGGGGTAGAAGGCGTTGATGTTCGTCATCGACGAGGCGAAGTTGCCGCCGCCGACGCCCGCCAGCCCAGCGCAGACGAGGAGCGTGCCGAAGGCGACGCCAGGCTTCAGCACGGCGTAGGTCGTGAGCAGCGGGACCAGCAGCAGCAGGGCGCTGATGACCGTCCAGTTCCGCCCGCCCACCCTGGCGACCGCGAACGTGTAGGGGAGGCGCACGAGGGACCCGATGGCGGCCGGGACGGAGATGAGCAGGAACTTGTCGGCGGCGGCATGCGCCACGTCGGCCTTGGTCACGAGGTGCCCGTGGAACAGGGCCTTCCCGATGTTGGCCGGACCTGGGAAGCCGTACCTGATGCCGAGGAAGAGCACCAGGACCGACCACAGGCTCCAGATCGAGAAGCCGATGTGCTCAGCCGCGATGGACACGATCAGGTTGCGGCGCGCGATGCGCTTTCCCGTGCTCTCCCAGAACGCGGGGTTCTCGGGGTCCCACTCCTGCACCCATGTGCCCTGGACCTGCTCAAGCGTTGCCGTCATTCCGCGTCCTCCTGAAGTCGAGTGCGCAGACGCTAGGAACGCCGGGAGTCGAGGGGATGTCCAGAGGTGACCGGTGCGGTCACATCCGTTGCACTGCAGGGGATTCGTCCTGTGAGACGGCGAGCCGGTAGCCCCGCTTGACAACCGTCTGCACCACGGAGCCGGCCGGCCCGAGCGCGCTCCGGAGCCGCGCGACGGTCATCTCGACAGCGTGCTCGTCGGCCAGCTCGTCGTGCCACGCCTGCCTCAGCAGCTCGGCACGCGACAGCACCCGACCCTCGCTGGCGACGAGCGCGGACAGGACCGCAGCCTGCCGTGCGGTCAAGGGGACGGGAGAGCCGTCGACGAGGACGCTGTGCCCCCGCAGTCGCAGCTCGTGCGCACCGGCCGACACCGCGCGGGTCCTGCGCACCGGAAGCTCCTCGACCACTGTGCGCACCAGCGCCCCGAGCCGGGCGCGCTCCGGTTGCACGGTCTCGATGCCGAGCCGCTGGAGAGGGGCGGCGGTCACCGGCCCGACGCAGGCGGCCAGGACGTCGCCGCGCAGCGCGGCGCGCAGGGCATCGGCGCGACCGTCGTCCTGCGCCACTTTCAGCAGGCTGGCCACCGCCGGTGCGGACGTGAACGTCACGCAGTCGACCTGCTTCGTGGCGACCTGCTCGACGAGCCGTCGGAGCGGCTTGGTGTCAGCAGCGGGGACCCAGCGGTAGACGGGGATCTCGACCACCGTCGCTCCCGCCCGAACAAGGGCGTGGCAGAAGTCGGGGAGGGGCTCGCCGTGCAGCTGCACCGCGACGCGCCGACCGGCGACGCCCTCGGCGAGCAGTCGAGCCAGGACCTCGTCGGAGGACTCGCTGTCCGGCGACCACTTCTCGGCGAGCCCAGCGGCCCGGACAGCGCCCTTGGCCTTCGGCCCGCGCACGAGCAGCTCCGCGGCCTGCAGCTGCAGCCGCAGGGGCTCACCAAGCCCCCAGCCGTCGGCCGCCTCCATCCACCCGCGGAAGCCGATGCCCGTCGTGGCGACCACGACGTCCGGCGGCTGGGTCACGCAGGCCTCCGTCGCGGCTCGGAGCAGGTCGTCGTCACCGGTCGGGACGATGCGGATCGCCGGCGCTTCCACCACCCGCGCACCGCGGCGCTCGAGCAGGTTGCTCAGCTCCTCGCGGCGGCGCGCGGCGGTCACGGCCACCGTGAAGCCGGACAGGGGGAGATCGTCCACGGGACCACCGTGCCGGTCGCTCGTTACCTGGCTGTTTCCCCCAGGTGTCAGCGGGCGCCGCACGGCGTGAGACGGCGAACTTGAGCCCAACGTCACATGCGCGTCACATCCGGGACACGGCCACGAGACAGGGTCCGATGAGCGTGGCTGCATGCCCGTGTCGACCCACTGCCCCTACTGCGCCCTGCAGTGCGGCATGACCGTGTCGCGCGAGGCGGAGGTCGAGGCGGGACCGGGCGGTCTGTGCCGCAAGGGCTGGACCTCTGCGGCGCTGCTGCGCAGCCCGGAACGGCTCACGACGCCGCTGGTCCGCGATCGCAAGGGCGGTCCCCTCCGCGAGGCGACGTGGGACGAGGCGCTGTCGCGGACGACCGCGGCCATCCGGCGGGCGCAGCAGAGCGGGCCCGACAAGGTCGCCGTCTTCGGCGGAGGCGGGCTGACGAACGAGAAGGCGTACGCCCTCGGCAAGTTCGCCCGCGTCGCTCTCAAGACGCCGCTCATCGACTACAACGGCCGCTTCTGCATGAGCTCGGCGGCTGCCGCGGCGAACCGGGCGTTCGGGATGGACCGCGGGCTGCCCTTCCCGCTCGCCGACCTCGGCGAGGCCGACTGCGTGCTGCTGGTCGGCAGCAACCCGGCGGAGACGATGCCGCCTTTCCTGCAGCACCTGCGGCGCATGCAGGCCGCGGGAGGCTCCGTCGTCGTCGTCGACCCGCGGCGCACCCCCACCGCCGAGGTCGCGCAGCTGCACCTCGCACCGCAGCCTGGTTCCGACCTCGCGCTCGCGCTCGGGATGCTCTTCGTCGCCGTCGACGAGGGGCTCGTGGACAAGGACTACCTGGCCGAGCGCACCACGGGCTTCGAGGAGGCGAACGCCGTCGCCGCGTCGTGGTGGCCGGCCCGTGTCGAGCGGGTGACCGGCGTCAGCGAGCCCGACCTGCGGCGAGCCGTGCGGATGCTCGCCGACGCACCGCGCGCCATGGTCCTCACCGCACGCGGCGCCGAGCAGCACGCGCACGGCGTCGCGACGGCGACCGCCTGGCTCAACCTCGCCCTGGCCCTCGGCCTCCCGGGCACTCCCGGCTCCGGCTGGGGCACGCTCACCGGGCAGGGCAACGGGCAGGGCGGGCGCGAGCACGGGCAGAAGGCCGACCAGCTGCCCGGCTACCGATCCATCAGCGACCCCGCCGCCCGCGCGCACGTCGCGTCGGTCTGGGGCGTCGACGAGGCCGAGCTGCCGGGGCCGGGGATCAGTGCCTACGAGCTGCTCGACTCCCTCGGCACCGGACCCACCGCGATGCTGCTCTTCGCGTCTAACCCGGTCGTGTCCGCACCCAACGCCCGCAACGTCGCGCGCAAGCTGCAGTCGCTCGACTTCCTCGCGGTCAGCGACCTCGTGCTGTCCGAGACAGCCGCCCTCGCCGACGTCGTCCTGCCGACGACGCAGTGGGCTGAGGAGTCGGGCACGACGACCAACCTCGAGGGGCGGGTTCTCCTGCGCCGCAAGGCGATCGACCCGCCCGTGGGCGTGCGGTCGGACCTCGAGATCCTGCACGAGCTCGCCTCGCGCTTGGGGTGCGCAGCGGCCTTCCCGACCGACCCGGTCGACGTCTTCGCCGAGCTCGGCGCCGCGTCGGCCGGCGGCGTCGCCGACTACGCCGGCATCACGCACGCGCGCCTCGCTGCAGGCGAGCAGCTGCACTGGCCGTGCCCCTCGACGGACCACCTGGGCACACCGCGCCTGTTCCTCGACCGCTTCGCCACCCCCGACGGCCGCGCCCGGTTCGTCGCCGTCGACCAGCCCGAGGACGCCGAGCCGCTGACTGAGGCCTACCCGCTGCGTCTCACCACCGGCCGCGTCGCCATGCAGTACCAGTCCGGCGCGCAGACCCGCCGGATCGCCGAGCTGCCCGGCGATGCCTACGTCGAGCTGCACGAGGACCTCGCCGCCCGGCTGGGAGTCGCCGAAGGGGACAGGGTCAAGGTCTCGACCGTACGCGGAGAGGCCTGGCTCGCCGCGCGGGTCACGGACGCGATCCGGGCCGACACCGTCTTCGTGCCGTTCCACTGGCCGGGCAAGAAGCGCGCGAACAGCCTGACCGGCGACTGGCTGGACCCCATCTCGCGGATGCCTGCCTTCAAGGCGTGCGCCGCCCGCATCGATCGGCTCCCGGCATGAAGGTCGTCGTCATCGGCAACGGGATGGCCGGCTCGCGGTTCGTCGAGGAGCTGCTCTCCCGCGACGGTTCGGCCGATGTGACCGTGTTCGGAGCCGAGCTGCGCCCTGCGTACAACAGGGTCCTGCTCTCCGACGTGCTCTCGGGCAAGCGCCCGGCGTCAGAGGTGACGCTCAGCTCGATGGCGCGAGCGCGTCGCTACCTCGGCAGCGAGGTCGTCCGCATCGATCGCGAGGCGCGCACGGTCCATGCCGCCGACGGCATCAGCGCGGCCTACGACGTGCTCGTCCTCGCCACCGGCAGCGACGCCCTCGTCCCGCCGGTGCACGGCATCGCCGGCCCTGACGGCCGCCTGCTCGACGGCGTCTTCGTCTTCCGCACCCTCGAGGACTGCGACGCCATCGCGGCGCGCGCCCGCCGGTCGACGCACGCGGTGGTCGTCGGCGGCGGGCTGCTCGGCCTCGAGGCCGCGCGCGGGCTCCTGACGCACGGCATCGAGGTGGACGTCGTGCACGGCATGGGTCACCTCATGGACGTGCAGCTCGACGGACCCGGCGGCGCGGTCCTGCGCCGCTCCGTCGAGGAGCTCGGCGTCGGCGTGCACCTGGGGTCGTTCGCCAGCCGGGTCCTCGGGACGCGCAGCGTGAAGGGTGTCGGGCTCGCCGACGGCCGCGAGGTCAAGGGCGACCTCGTCGTGCTCGCCTGCGGGGTGCGGCCAAACGTCGCGCTCGCCCGGTCGGCGGGGCTGGTCGTCGAGAGAGGTGTCCTTGTCGACGACCAGCTCCGCACCGACGACCCGGCGATCCACGCTCTCGGCGAGTGCGCCCAGCACCGCGACCAGGTCTACGGTCTCGTCGCCCCCGCCTGGGAGCAGGCCGGAGTGCTCGCCGACGCGCTCACCGGCCGGCCGTCGGCCTACACCGGTTCGCGGACCGTGACGCGGCTCAAGGCCATGAACCTCGAGGTCGCGGCCATGGGGGAGACAGCGCCCTTGCCGGAGGACAGCGACGAGCGCTTGGAGGTCGTCGCTTTCAGCGACCCCGCAAGGCACGTCTACAAGAAGCTCGTCATCCGTGACGACGTCCTCGTCGGCGCGATCCTGCTGGGCGACACCAGCACCGCCGGGCCGGTGACGCAGGCCTTCGACCGCGGCACCCCGCTGCCGGCCGACCGGACGTCGTTGCTCTTCGCCCCCCGCAAGGCCCTGGTCTCCGTGGAGGACGACGACGCCGTCGTCTGCACCTGCAACGCCGTGACCGCCGGCGAGATCCGCGGCTGCACCGGCGTCGCCGAGGCAGCCCTGAAGACCCGCGCCACGACCGGCTGCGGCGGCTGCACCTCCGCGGTCGCTGCGCTCTGCTCCCCCCGCGAAGAACGGACGGTTGCCTGATGCGCAAGACCCTGGTGGTCGTCGGCCACGGGATGGTCGGCCACCGGCTCGTCGAGATCGCCGTCGCGCGCGGCCTCACCGCCGAGTGGGACGTCGTGGTGCACGCCGAGGAGGAGGTGCACGCCTACGACCGCGTCGCGCTCTCGACCTGGTTCAGCGGTGCGGACCTCGGGCTGCCTCCCGTCACGGACCCGGCGGTCGACCTGCGCCTGGGCGATGCGGTCACCGCCGTCGACACCGAGGCCCGCACGGTCACGAGCGCGAGCGGCCTGGTCACGTGCTACGACGCGCTCGTCCTCGCTACGGGATCGACGCCGTTCGTGCCGCCCGTCGACGGGGCCGAAGGACCTGGCCGCTTCGTCTACCGGACCGTCGACGACCTCGAAGCCATCAAGGCCTTCACCGGCTCGAAGCGGCGGGGTGTCGTGATCGGCGGCGGCCTGCTCGGGCTCGAGGCAGCCAATGCCCTGACATCTCTGGGTCTCGACACGACCGTGGTCGAGTTCGCACCGCGGCTCATGCCGGTCCAGGTCGACGCCGGTGGCGGCGAGGCGCTGCGCCGGCTCGTCGAGGGCATCGGCGTCAGCGTGCGGCTGGGCGCGAGCACGCAGCAGATCAGCGACGTCCCGGACGGGTTGCGCCTGTCCTTCGCCGAGGGCGATGACCTCGAGACCGACGTCGTCGTCTTCTCCGCCGGCATCCGGCCGGCCGACGCCCTCGCCCGCGCTGCGGGGCTCCACGTCGGTGACCGCGGGGGCGTGGTCGTCGACGAGGGGTGCCGCACGAGCGCCGACGGCGTCTACGCGATCGGCGAGTGCGCGTCCGCGCTCGGCCGGTGCTGGGGGCTGGTCGCGCCCGGCTACACGATGGCCGAGGTCGTCGTCGACCGGTTGCTCGGCGGTACGGGCACCTTCGAGGGCGCCGACCTGTCCACGAAGCTCAAGTGCCTCGGCATCGACGTGGCGTCCTTCGGCGACGCGTTCGCGACGGAGGAAGGCGCCCTCGAGCTCGTGTGGGCGGACCCGGTCGCGGGCGTCTACAAGAAGCTGGTCGTCAGCGACGACGCGACGCGGCTGCTCGGCGGCATCCTCGTCGGCGACGCCTCCGCCTACGCCTCACTGCGACCCCTGGTCGGAAGCAGCCTCACCCTCAACCCGGCCGATCTCATCGCGCCCTCGGGGAGCGGTGCCCAGCTCGAGCTCCCGGACGAGGCTCAGGTCTGCTCGTGCAACGCGGTCACGAAGGGCGACATCTGCGCAGCCGCGCAGCACACCCCCGAAGTGGGTCACGTCAAGCAGTGCACCAAGGCGGGAACGTCCTGCGGCTCCTGCCTCAACCTCGTGAAGTCCTTGGTCGCCAAGGAGGCTGCTGCGCAAGGGATCGCCGTCAGCAACGCGCTGTGCGAGCACTTCGACCTCAGCCGCTCGGAGATGTTCGAGATCATCCGGGTCAAGGGCATCCGCACCTGGTCGCAGCTGCTCGCCGACCACGGCCGCGGCAAGGGGTGCGACATCTGCAAGCCTGCCGCAGCCTCGATCCTCGCGAGCCTGGGCAACGGCTACATCCTCGACGGCGAGCAGGGCACGCTGCAGGACACGAACGACCACATGCTCGCCAACCTGCAGAAGGACGGCACCTACTCGGTCGTGCCGCGCATGCCGGGCGGCGAGTGCACGCCTGAGCAGCTCATCGTCATCGGCCAGGTTGCCCAGGACTTCGGCCTCTACACGAAGATCACCGGCGGGCAGCGCATCGACCTCTTCGGCGCCCGGGTCGACCAGCTCCCCGCGATCTGGCGGCGGCTCGTCGACGCCGGCATGGAGAGCGGCCACGCCTACGGCAAGTCCCTGCGTACCGTGAAGTCCTGCGTCGGCTCCACCTGGTGCCGCTACGGCGTCCAGGACTCGACGAGCCTCGCGGTGTTCCTCGAGCTGCGCTATCGCGGGCTCCGGGCCCCGCACAAGATCAAGCTCGCGGTCAGCGGCTGCGCCCGCGAGTGCGCAGAGGCACGGTCGAAGGACGTCGGCATCATCGCCACCGACAACGGGTGGAACCTCTACGTCGGGGGCAACGGCGGCTTCACGCCCCGGCACGCGGACCTCTTCCTCACCGACGTCGACACCGAGACCCTCATCCGCACGGTCGACCGCTTCCTCATGCTCTACGTCTTCACCGGAGAGCGGTTGCAGCGGACCGCACCGTGGGTCGAGGCCACCGGGCTCGAGCACATCCGCAGCGTCATCATGGACGATGCCCTCGGCCTGTGCGCCGACCTCGACGCCGCCATGGACAACCACGTCGCGAGCTACTCCGACGAGTGGGCCGACACCCTCGAGGACCCGGAGCGCCTCGCCCGCTTCGTGCACTTCGTCAACGCCCCCGACGTCCCCGACCCGTCCGTCCGTCGCGTCTCCGAGCGCGGCCAACCCCGGCCCGTCGACCTCGCGGGCCCGACCCTCCAGGTGGTGAAGGCATGACGCCCGTGCTCGACTACGAGGCCCTCCCCGAGAACCGCGCCGTCTGCGTGCTCGTCCAGGGCGAGCAGGTGGCGCTCGTGCGCACCGGCCAGGGTGACGTCTACGCCGTGGGCAACTTCGACCCGATCGGGCGCGCCATGGTGATGTCCCGCGGCATCGTCGGCTCGCGCGGAGGCCGCGACGTGCTCGTCAGCCCACTGCACAAGCAGGCCTACGACCTGGAGACCGGTCACTGCCTCGACCAGGACGGCTGTGCGCTGCCGGTCCACGACGTGCGGGTCCTCGACGGGATCGTGCAGGTGGCGCTCGCCCGCGAAGAGCGCGTGACAGCCTGAGGGTGTGTACGACGCACTCGTCCTCGCCGGCGGCGAGGCGCGGCGCCTCGGCGGCCGCGACAAGGTCGCCCTGGTGGTGGGCGGCGTGCCGTTGCTGGACCGCGTGCTCGCCGCGTGCGCCTCGGCGCAGCAGACGGTCGTCGTCGGACCGCATCGGTCGACGTCGCGGCCGGTGACCTGGTGCAGGGAGGACCCGCCTGGGGGAGGCCCGGTGCCCGCCCTGCGCGCGGGTCTCGCGCACGTCACGGCCGAGCGGGTCGCCGTCCTGGCCGCGGACCTGCCCTTCCTCACGCCTGACGTGGTGGAGCAGCTGGTCGACCGGGCCCCGGCCGTGCTCAGCGACGGCCAGCGGGAGCAGTGGCTGTGCGGCGCGTGGGACACGGCGCTGCTGCGTGCTGCCGCCGATGACGCCGGCCCGCGCCTCGGTGAGCTCCTGGCGCGGCTGCGGCCGACGGTGATGACCTGGCCTGGACCGGCGGCTCCCTGGACGGACTGCGACACTGAGGAGGAGCTGGCCGACGCGAGGAGGAGGGCCTGATGGAGCTGGACGCGTGGGTGGCCGCGGTGAGCCGCGAGCTGGGGGTCGACGTGCCGGTCGACGTGGACCTCCTGCTCGACCTGGCCCGCGACGCCGCCCACAACGTCGAGCGCAAGTCGGCGCCGATCACGACCTACCTGCTGGGCGTCGCCGTCGGGCGTGGTGCCGCGCCCGAGGACGGAGCCGCGGCCGTGCGGAGGGCCCTGCCGTGACCCTCACCCACCAGGGCGAGGACGGCGCGCCGCGGATGGTCGACGTCAGCGGCAAGGACGTCACGACACGTACGGCCACTGCCTCCGGCACCGTGCTGCTCTCGCCCGCAACCGTGGACCTCCTCCGGCACGGCCAGGCCCCCAAGGGCGACGTGCTCACCGTCGCGCGCCTCGCCGCCGTCACCGGCGCGAAGCAGACCGCTGCGCTCGTCCCGCTGTGCCACCCGCTGCCCCTGCATGCCGTCGACGTCGACCTCCGGCTCGTCGACGCGGGCGTCCGCATCGAGGTCACCACCCGCACCGCCGAGCGGACCGGCGTCGAGATGGAGGCGCTCACGGCCGTCGCCGTGGCCGGGCTCACCGTCATCGACATGATCAAGGCCGTCGAGCGGGAGGCCGTCCTCACCGACATCCGCATCGACGCCAAGTCGGGCGGGCGCAGCGGCACCTGGACCCGGACGTGAGAGTACGCGTGATCACCGTCTCCGACCGCAGCGCGCAGGGCCTGCGCGAGGACGTGAGCGGTCCGCTGCTGGTCGAGCTCCTCGGAGCCGACGAGCAGCCTGTCGTCGTCCCCGACGAGCGCGAGGCCATCGCCGCGGCGGTGAAGCAAGCCGTGGCAGACGGGTACGACCTGGTGGTGACCACTGGCGGCACCGGGCTCGCACCTCGGGACGTGACGCCCGAGGCGGTCGCGCCGCTCCTGGACCGGGAGGTCCCTGGCGTCCTCGAGGCCGTGCGGGCCGAGGGCCGTCAGCACGTCCCGACCGCTGCACTCTCCCGGGGTGTCGCCGGGGTCATCGGCGCGACCTTCGTGGTGACGCTCCCGGGCTCGACGGGGGGCGCGCGCGACGGTGCGAAGGTCGTCGCCCAGCTCGCGCAGCACGTCGTCGACCAGGTGGCCGGCCATGACCACTGAGGTGCGTCTCTTCGCCGCGGCCGCTGCTGCCGCCGGCACCCCGTCGACGAGCTCCGACGCCGGCACCCTGACCGCGCTGCAGTCCGACCTCCTCGCCCGCTACCCCGACCTCGGCCCGGTCCTGCTGCGCTGCTCGTTCCTCGTGGACGGGCTGGTGACGCAGCACGACGTCCCGCTCGACGGCGTCGCCACGGTCGACGTCCTGCCGCCCTTCGCGGGCGGCTGACATGGCCGGCTTCCGCGCCCCCGTGACCACCTCCTTCGACGAGGGTCGCGCCCTCGCCCTGGCGTGGGCACCCCTTGGAGCGACCAGCGTTGCTCTCTCCGACGCGCTCGGCACCGTCCTCGCTGAGCCGCTCCGCTCGCAGACCGACCTGCCCGCCTTCCGCACCTCCGCCATGGACGGCTGGGCCGTGGCGGGGGAGGGCCCCTGGCGGTTGCGTGACGGGCGAGCGCTGGCCGGGTCGCCTGTCGACGCGCTGCAGCAGGGCGAGGCGGTCGAGATCGCGACCGGAGCGATGGTTCCGGACGGCGGCGACGCGGTCCTGCGCCGCGAGGACGGCACCGTCGACGGCGCCCGGCTGATCGGCGCGGCCGAGACCGGCCAGGACGTGCTGCCCATCGCCGGTGAGTGCTCGCGCGGTGACGAGCTGCTCGGCGCAGGGACGCGCGTCACGCCCCCCGTACTCGGCCTCGCCGCCGCCACCGGCCACGACGCGATGGTGGTGCGGCGCCAGCCGTCCGTCGCCGTCGCGGTCCTGGGCGACGAGCTGCTTGACTCGGGCCTGCCGGGGAACGGGCGGGTGCGTGACAGCCTCAGCCTGCAGCTGCCCGGCTGGGTCGCCGGGCTCGGCGGTCAGGTCGTCTCGAGCACCCGGGTGCCCGACGAGCTGGCGGCCACGGTGGCAGCGCTGCGGGTCGACGCGGACGTCGTCGTGAGCACCGGTGGTACCGCCGCCGGGCCGGTTGACCACGTCCACGCCGCGCTGCGCGAGCTGGGCGCCGAGATCCTCGCCGACGGCGTCGCGTGCCGTCCCGGTCATCCGATGGTCCTGGCCCGGCTGGCCGACGGCCGGCCGTACGTGGGCCTGCCCGGCAACCCGCTCTCGGCCTTCGTCAGCGTCCTGACCCTGCTCGGTCCCGTTCTCGACGCGCTCGCCGGTCTCGCACCGGCGCCGTGGGCAACGGTCCTCGTGGGGGAGAGCTTCAAGGGCCGCGACCCCGACACCCGGCTCGTGCCGGTGACCCTGGTCGACGACCGTGCGGTGGCGGCGACGCATCTCGGCTCGATGATGCTGCGCGGCCTCGCCGGAGCACGCGGCGTCGCCGTCATCCCCCCGCAGGGCGCTGACGAGGGCGATCGTGTCCGCGTGCTGGAGCTTCCATGGTGAGCGATGCGGTGACGGCGATGATCACCGCGGGGCCGCTGGACCCGGCGGCTCTCGAGCTGCCGCTCGCGGCGTCGGGTGCCGTCGTCACCTTCGTGGGGCGGGTACGGGACCACGACGGCGGCCGCCAGGTCACCGAGCTGCACTACGAGGCGCACCCGTCGGCGCAGCAGGTCCTCGCCGAGATCGCCGACAAGCTCGGGCAGGAAGCCCTCGGCCTCACGGTCGCCCATCGGGTCGGGACCCTCGCCATCGGCGATGCTGCCCTCGTCGCCGTCGTCGCCACGGCCCACCGCGCGGAGGCGTTCGACGTCTGCGCGCGCCTGGTCGAGGAGGTCAAGCACCGGCTGCCGGTGTGGAAGCGCCAGGTCTTCGCCGACGGCACGGAGGAGTGGGTGAACGCATGTTGATCGACACCTTCGGCCGCGTGCACTCCGACCTTCGGGTGTCGCTGACGGACCGCTGCCAGCTCCGCTGCACCTACTGCATGCCGGAGGAGGGACTGGCCTGGGCGCGGGACGTCCTCACCGCCGAGGAGTACGCCCGCGTCATCCGCGTCGCCGTGGGCGAGGGGATCACGGAGGTGCGCCTCACCGGTGGCGAGCCGCTCCTCCGCCGCGACCTCCTCGACATCGTCGAGAGCATCGACGTGCCGGACCTGTCGCTGACCACGAACGGCATGGGCCTCGCGCGCCTGGCCCCGGACCTGAAGCGGGCGGGCCTCCAGCGCGTCAACATCAGCGTCGACACCCTGCGGGCCGACCGGTTCCGGATGCTCACCCGACGCGACGGTCACTCCGCCGTGCTGGACGGCGTGCGTGCGGCCCAGGCCGCCGGCCTGCTCCCGGTGAAGATCAACACGGTCCTGATGCGCGGCGTCAACGACGACGAGGTCCTCGACCTGGTGGCGTGGGCGCGCGAGGAGGACGTCGAGCTCCGGTTCATCGAGCACATGCCCCTCGGACCCGACGGGGCCTGGTCACGCGACGAGGTCGTCCCCGCCGACGAGATCCTCACGACGCTGCGCTCGGCCTACGACGTGGCGCCGGTGGGGCATCGGGAGCACGCGCCGGCAGAGCTCTTCTCCCTGGACGGGACCGGCCCGCACGTCGGCGTCATCGCCTCGGTCACGCAGCCCTTCTGCGGCGACTGCGACCGGCTCCGCCTCACCGCGGACGGGCACCTGCGCGCCTGCCTGTTCAGCCGCGACGAGGACGACCTCAAGCCGCTGCTGCGCGGGGGCGCGAGCGACGACGACCTCGCCGCGAAGCTGCACGCCGTGGTGGCGAGCAAGGGCGCGGGCCACGGGATCGGCCTGCCGGGCTTCGTCCCGCCGCCCCGCACGATGTCCGAGATCGGCGGATGACCGAGCGGCCCTCAGGGCAGCAGCACGTCCTCCGGGCAGGCGACGCGACCGCGGTCGTGACCGAGGTCGGCGGCGGCGTGCGGGCGTTCACCGTCGGCGACGTCGAGGTGCTCGACGGCTTCGGCGAAGAGGCGATGTGCGACGGAGCACGCGGGCAGTCGTTGCTGCCCTGGCCCAACCGGGTCGCTGACGGGCAGTGGTCGTGGCGGGGTCGCGACCTGCAGCTCGCCCTCACGGAGCCACCCGCCCGCAACGCGATCCACGGCCTCACCCGGTGGGCCAACTGGGAGCTCGTCGAGCTCGGCCCCGGCAGCGTGCACCTGCGCTTCCGGCTGCACCCCCAGCCCGGCTGGCCCTTCCCCTTGCGCTGCGACCTCCGCTACGCGCTGGAGGCAAGGGGCCTCACGGTCCGCACGACCCTCACCAACATCGGTGGCGAGGACGCTCCCGTGGCGGCCGGCGCGCACCCGTACCTGTCCGCCGGCGGCGGCCTCGTCGACGACTGCGTGCTGACCGTCCCCGCGGCCCGCTATCTGCCGACGGACGACCGGGGGCTTCCCCTGCAGGTGCTGCCGGTCGAGGGCACCGAGTCCGACTTCCGCGACGGGAGGCGGCTCGCCGCGCAGGAGCTCGACCAGTCGTTCGGAGACCTCGACCCGGAGCCCGTCGTACGCCTCGAGCGTCCGGACGGCGAGACGGTGGAGCTCTGGGCCGGCGAGGGCTACCGCTGGCTGGAGGTCTTCACCGGCGACACCCTCGCGCCGGAGCGCCGGCGGCGGGGCCTCGGTGTGGAGCCCATGACGGCTCCACCGAACGCCCTCGCCACCGGCACCGACCTCGTCGTGCTCGCACCCGGCGAGCAGCTCGACCTCGCGTGGGGCGTCCGGCTGTCCTCCTAGACCGAGGTCATGCGCGGGTCCGGTCGGTCAGAATGGCTTCATGACCTACCCACCGGACGTCTACACCGGAGACAGCGGCCTAGTGAGCGCGTGGCTGCGGCCGAACGACAGCACGCCCGAGCTCGACCTCGCGGCCGGCGGCCGCTGCCACTACCTCGCCACCGGCGTCCAGACGGGCGGCAACTTCGGGCTCTACCGATGGGAGATGGGGCCGGCGGTCGGCGGCCCCACGCCGCACTTCCACAAGACGATCACGGAGTCGTTCTACGTGCTCGACGGCGAGGTCGAGTTCTTCCAGGGCGAGGACTGGGTGGCGGGCCACGCGGGCGACTTCGTCCACGTCCCGGAGGGCGGGATCCACGGTTTCCGCAACGTCGCGCCGGCGCCGGCGTCCATGCTCATCCTCTTCACCCCCGGGGCACCGCGCGAGGACTACTTCGAGACGCTGATCGACAAGGCGAAGACGTCGGCCATGACGCCCGAGGACTGGACGGCGTTCTTCCTGCGGCACGACACGTACTGGACGTGAAGGGGACGACGCGGTTCCTCAACGCCTTGCGTGCGCAGGGGATCGACACCGAGCCGCACCACCTCGAGGACAGCACCCGGACGGCGAAGGACGCTGCTGATGCACTCGGCTGCGAGGTCGGCGCCATCGCGAGCTCGCTGCTCTTCCTCGCCGGCGACGAGCCGCTGCTCGTCCTCACCAGCGGCGCGCACCGCGTCGACGAGAGCCGGGTGGGGGAGCTCCTCGGGGCCGAGATCCGGCGCGCGACGCTGGAGGAGGTGCGCACCCACACCGGCTACGCCGTCGGGGGAGTGGCACCGATCGGCCACCCCTCACCGCTGCGCACGCTGGTGGACGAGCAGCTCGGCCGCTACGACGTGGTCTGGGCCGCCGCCGGGCATCCGCACAGCGTCTTCCCGACGACCTACGACGAGCTGCTGACCCTCACGCAGGGCACGCCGGCCGTCGTTGGAGACTGAGCGGGTGCTGCCTCCCTTCGTCGACGCGTCCTGGCTGGCCGACCACCCTGAAGCCGTCGTGGCGGACTGCCGCTCCTACATCGACGACCGCGACGAGCACGAGGCGTATCTGCGGGCGCACCTGCCCGGTGCGGTCTTCGTCGACCTGAACCGCTACCTCGCGGCGACCCCGACAGCCGCCGACGGGCGGCACCCGATGCCCACGCCGGAGGTGTTCGCCGAGGGCATGTCCGCGGCCGGGATCGGTCCGGACGACACCGTCCTCGCCTACGACGACGACAACGGGGTCATGGCGTCACGGCTCGTCTGGATGCTGCGCGTGACCGGGCATCGCGCGGCCGTCCTGGACGGGGGCATCACGGCCTGGCGGGGCCCCATCGAGCAGGGTGAGGTACGCAGGGAGCCGACGGTCTTCCCGGCCGTACCGTGGCCCGCCGACCTGGTCCTCGGCATCGACGACCTCGACGGCCGGCAGCTGGTCGACGCCCGGCCTGCGGAGCGGTTCCGCGGCGAGGTCGAGCCGATCGATGCTCGACCGGGCCACGTGCCGGGTGCGTCCTCGCTTCCCTGCCGTGAGTCGACCGACGACGCCGGCCGCCTCCTGCCGGTGCCCGTCCTGCGGGAGCGCTATGCCGGTCTCAAGCCGGGTTGGGTGTCGTACTGCGGCTCGGGAGTCACGGCGTGCCACGCGCTGCTCGTCGCCGAGCACCTGGGTCTGCCGCAGGGACGGCTCTACGCCGGGTCCTGGTCGCAGTGGGCCGCCACCGACCGACCCGCCGAGCTGGGGTAGCTCAGCCGACCCAGTCGTCCAGGCCGAAGACGCGCTTGCCGTCGGACCACATCTCGCAGGTGACGATGCCGAGGTCGGCCTCGTACTCCAAGACGATCTCGCCCTCGGCGACCGGCGTGAGGCTGGGGGCGGCGGAGTCGATCCACAGTCGCGCCATGTGCGTCGGAAGGCCCCACTCGGCGAGCCGTTCCTCGGCCCACTGCTCGGCTGCATCCACCCGCAACGGCCGGAAGACCGTCGCGACCCGCATGCGTCGACCTCCGCCCTTCGTCCGTTTCAGCCGTCCTTCCCCACGGGGGGAACGATCAACCGGAAGCGGGGTACGCCCTGCCCGTCGGGCATTGTGGCACCTGAGGCGGGGTCAACCCAAGCCTCGAAGTCCGCGAGCGTCCGCACGGCGAACGGCGGCCCGTCCACGGGGTAGAGCGGCAGGTAGACGACCGTGGTCCGGTTTGCGTCGTTCGCGTCGTGCCCGAGGCCCAGCACGAGGTACTGCGGGCCCTTGTAGTGCTGGTACGTTCCGGGCGTCACCACGTCGGCGGCCGGCTCAGTAGAGGCGCTGGTCGGCGAGGGTCGCCCGACCGAGCTCGATGAGCGGCGGGATGCGCTCCTCGAAGCCGTCGAAGCCCTCGCCGACCATCGCGCCGAGCTTGGCGCGCATGACGATGCCGGCGCACACGACCGCGAGCTTGAAGAAGCCGAACGACAAGTACCAGGGCAGGTCGTCGATGGACAGGCCGCTCTTCGCGGCGTACGCGTCGGCCACCTGCTGCCGGGTGAGGAAACCAGGCTGGCTCGTGACGGCACTGACGACGGACCCGCCCGTCCGTACCCCGCTGTCGTCGGACTGCAGCCAGTAGACGAGCAGGATGCCGAGGTCGGCGAGGGGGTCGCCGAGCGTCGACATCTCCCAGTCGAGGACGGCGTTGATCCGCCCGACCTCCGTGGGGTGCAGCATCGTGTTGTCGAGCCGGTAGTCGCCGTGGACGATCGTGTGCCGCTGCGTCCGCGGCAGCCGCTCGGCAAGGTCCTTGGCGAGCGCGTCGACCGACTCCATGCCCTCGATGCGGGTCGCGTCCCACTGCTTGCTCCACCGCGCGACCTGACGAGCCAGGTAGCCGTCGGGACGGCCGAACTCACCGAGGCCCGCAGCGGCGTAGTCGACCGCGTGCAGCCGGGCGAGCACGTCGATGAGGCCGTGGCTGACCCGCTGCTTGTCCTCGGGGCTGTCTGCGTAGCCCGCCGGGAAGGCGGTCGTGACGATGTGGCCCTCGACGCGCTCCATGACGTAGAACGGCTGGCCGAGGACGTCGGGGTCCTCGCAGAAGTGCCGCATCACCGGCACCGGGACCTCGGTCCGGTTCAGGCCCGACATCACGCGGTACTCACGGCCCATGTCGTGGGCGGTCGGGAGGATCTGGCCCAGTGGCGGCCGGCGCAGGACCAGCGAACCCGCGGGGGAGTCGAGGCGGTAGGTCAGGTTGGACTTGCCGCCGGCGATGAGCGTGACGGCCACGTCCTTCCACGCCGGGTCGTGCAGCGCCTCGGCGAGGTACGGCCCGACGACGGCCGGATCGGCTCCTTCAGTCATGGACCGCAACGTATCTAGGCTGCCCGCGTGTCCGTGCGCCTGGTCGACCGCGAGCCCGTGCTCGAGCCGGCGACGCTCGTCGCGGGCCTCGTGCCGCCTCCGCGCTTCGACGCCGTGCGGTTCTCGACCTACACGCCTCAGGACCCCTCGCAGACGGCCGCCGTCGTCGCGTTGCAGCACTTCCTCGAGCCCGCCGCGCGTCGCAGGCTCCGCAAGGCTCCCGTGCGGCCGCCCGGGGTCTACCTCGACGGCGGGTTCGGCGTCGGCAAGACGCACCTGCTCGCCTCGCTGTGGCACGCCGCCGACGGGCCCAAGGCCTACGCCACCTTCGTCGAGCTCACTCACCTCGTCGGTGCGCTCACCTTCAACGGCACCGTCGAGGCGCTGTCGGGCCACCGGCTGCTGTGCATCGACGAGTTCGAGCTCGACGACCCCGGGGACACCGTCCTCGTCTCGACCCTGCTCACCAGGCTCGTCGAGACCGGCGTGCGTGTCGCGTGCACCTCCAACACGCTGCCCGATGCCCTCGGTGAGGGTCGCTTCGCCACGGCCGACTTCCTGCGGGAGATCCAGGGGCTGGCCTCGCAGTTCACCTCGGTACGGGTCGACGGCGAGGACTACCGGCACCGCGGACTGCCCGCGCCGCCCATGCCGCTGTCACGTCAGGAGCTGCTGCTGCGGGCGGTCGACGGAGCGTCGTACGACGGCTTCGAGGCCGTGCTGGACCATTTGGCCCGGCTCCACCCCAGCCGCTACGGCGCTCTGGTCGACGGGCTACCGCTGGTCTGCCTCGACCGCGTCGTGCCGGTCACCGACCAGAGCCACGCACTGCGCCTCGTCGTCCTCGTGGACCGGCTCTACGACCGCGACATCCCGGTGGCGACCAGCGGCGTTCCCCTGGACCAGCTCTTCCCGGCCGAACTGCTCACGGGCGGTTACCGGAAGAAGTACCTGCGTGCCATCAGCCGGCT
>Ga0070658_10001839_pt1 | contig 17856 bp, 10 predicted proteins | sample KBSC13metaG_FD_64664 | JGI IMG/M metagenome (GOLD analysis project Ga0070658, IMG submission 64664) | Corn rhizosphere microbial communities from Kellogg Biological Station, Michigan, USA - KBS C1-3 metaG | ecosystem: Host-associated > Plants > Roots > Rhizosphere > Soil ...
GACATTCCGGGCCGCGGCCCGTGCGGCCGCCGTCATCGCGTCCGACAACTTATCACCGGCGACCATCCGGGAGAACCAGGTTGCGCCCCAGACGTCCCCACACCCCGTCGGATCGCCCGGCCCGGCCACCGATTCGGCTGGCACGAGGGCCGTCCGGATCGCTCCCAGGCTTCCGGTCCCTCCTCGCGGGGCCGTGGCCAGCCCTCCGCGCCGAGGGAGATCGTCGATCCGGTCGAAGCCGGGCGCCGCGAAATAGACCGCGCCGCGCTTCCCCAGCGTGACCACGAGACACGACACCCCGGCCGCCAGCGCCGTCGCGGCGAGGCTCATTCCATCGGGCGCCACTGTCGCCAGCTCGTCCTCGTTCATCTGCAGGAAGTCGAAGCAGCCACACCACTCGGCCACATTCGGAATGGGCCGCGGCGTGCGCAGCCCGTTCGGCTGAACGGCCATCACCAGCATGTGCAGGTCGCAGTGAATGGGACCGCGAAAATATCGGCGCACGAGCTGCGCCGTCTCGAGGTCCAGCTCCCAGCCGCTGAGGAAGTTGATGTAGAGTGCGTCGAGCCGCGCCTCGTCGAGCAGCGGCTTGAGCGCGAGCCAGCTCCAGGCGGGAATGCCTCCCGTGAGCACCTCGGTACGACGTTCGTCGTCGATGTAGCGAAGCTCGACGCGATGGCCGGGGAAGGGCACCTCCACCAGCGCCGCATCTGGAGCGATGTGCTTCAGCGTACGCAGGTACTCGCGCGCCTTCGTCGCGAGGTCGGCGCCGACCTTCAGGATGGGAACGATCTCCCAGTCATCGGACAGCGCGGCATCGAGCCCGCTCAGGCTGTAGGTGATGCCGCCCCATTCCTCGACTGGCACCCCGCGCGCATCCCGCCCGTGGATGACGTCCCACACGAAGGTTCCGATGACCCCAATCCGACGCCGTGTCATCCCGCACTCGCGGGGCGAATCAGTGTCATCCCGCACTCGCTCCGCGAGTGTCGGGATCTGGCTTCCCGGCGCCGTCGCTCACACGCTGCCCAGGAACTGCTGCTTGAAGCTCGCCACCGCGCCCACCACGCCGGCCGTCCCGGGCAGCTGTCCCGCCACGATCTCCGCTGCGTTGACCGCTGGCGTGAAGGCGCGCCGCCGCACCTCCGCCTTCAACGGCAGGAACAGCGCGTCACCCGCCGCCGTCACGCCTCCGGCGATCACCACGCGATCGGGATTGAAGATGTTCAGCAGGTTGGCGATCCCCGCGCCAAGGTATCGGCCGGTATCGCGCACGATCTCACTCGCCAATTGGTCGCCGCCCTTCGCCGCGTCGTACACGGTCTGCGCGGAGATGTCCTCCAGCCGCCCGCCAACCATGTCGCGGATCGCCGACTTCATCCCTTCGCGCACCAGCACCTCGCGCGCGCGAGTCGCGATCGCCGGGCCCGACGCGTAGGCCTCGAGGCACCCGTAGTTGCCGCACTTGCAGTAGCGGCCATTCATGTCGATGGTGGTGTGCCCCACCTCGCCGGCCATGTGCGACGATCCGTGGTACAGTGCGCCGTTCAGGATCAGCCCGCCGCCGATCCCGGTGCCGATCGTCAGCCCGACCACGTTCGTCGCGCCGCGCGCCGCGCCCTGCCACCACTCGCCGAACGTCGCGCAGTTCGCATCGTTGTCGAGCGACGTCGGGAGCGACAGCTGATCCTGCATCCGCTGGCGCAGCGGGAAATCCTTCCAGCCGAGGTTCGGTGCGATGATGACGATGCCGTTCTCGCGGTCCAGGGGTCCCGGCGCGCCCACTCCGACGCCGACGAAGTCCTTTCGCGTTGCGCCCGTCACGCGCTCCGTCTCGGCGATCACTTCTTCCACCAGCGCCACCATCCGGCCGGCCACCCCCTCGTCGCCCTCGGTGGAGTTCGTGGGAATGCTGCGCACCGCGTGGATCTCGCTGCCGTCGTCCGTCATGGCGCCGGCTCCGATCTTGGTGCCGCCGAGGTCCACGCCGACGATGTATCGCTTGCGCTGCACTGTACTCATGCCAGGACGTCCGGGGTGAGAAGGAGCGTGAGTGCCCGCTCGGCCACGAGGGCGGGCTCGAGGTCGCGCATGCAGCGATGATGTCCCAGCGGACAATGCTGCGGTCCGTGACGGTCGCACGGCCGGCAGGGCAGGGTGTCCTCCCCCACGACCGATGCGCGCGGCGCCAGCGGACCAAATCCGAAGTCCGGCACCGTCGGGCCGAAGATCGCCACCGTCGGCGTTCCCATCGCTGACGCAAGATGCAACGGCGCGGAGTCGTTCGTCACCACCACCCCGCACCGACCGATCAGCTCCGCCGAGGCGAGCAGCGACAATTCACCCGCCGCATCGATCGCCGATGGCTCGGCGGTCGTCACGGCGCCAGCGAGGGGCGCATCGGCGGCGCTGCCGATCACTACCACGCGCGCCCTCGTTGCCAGGAGCTGCGCGAGCTCCGGATAGTATGGCCATCGCTTCGTGCCCCATACGCTGCCGGGTGCCAGCGCCACGAGTCGCTCGCCGCGAGTCACGCCGTGTCGCCCCAGCAATGCATCCACGGCCGCGCGTTCGGCCGCACCCGGTGCGAGCGAAGGACGAAGCTCTTCGGCCGACGGCTCGCGCCCATTCGGTCGGGCGAGCATCAGCAATCGCGCCGCATGGTGGAGATCATCGCGGTACGGCACGCGCGTCGTGTACAGCAGCTTCCCCGCCGAGGTGTTGAAGCCCACTCGCGTCGGGATGCGGGCGAGGAGGGCGAGCGCCGCGCTCCGCCATGATCCCTGTGCCAGCAGCGCGAGGTCGTAGCCCGTGTGACGCAGCCGGGCCGCCAGCCGGAAGAACCCGCGCAGGCCGCGCTCCTCGCCGCGTTTGTCGTACGGAATGACCGTGCGTACCGCGGGGTGGTTCGCCAGCAGCGCGGCCGACGCGGGTGTGGCGACGACGTCCACCGGCCCGCGATTCGCCAACTGCGCGAGCAGGGGAGTCGTGAGCACGGTGTCCCCGAGGAACGACGTCTGGATGACGAGCGTCGAGGACACGTGCCCCGTCAGTCCACCTGGAGGACGGCGAGAAATGCTTCCTGCGGGATCTCCACGGAGCCGACCTGCTTCATGCGCTTCTTCCCCTCCTTCTGCTTCTCGAGGAGCTTGCGCTTCCGCGTGATGTCACCGCCGTAGCACTTCGCCAGCACGTCCTTGCGTACCGCCTTCACCGTCTGTCGCGCGATCACCTTCGTGCCGATCGCCGCCTGGATCGCCACATCGAACAGCTGCCGCGGGATCAGCTCCTTCAGCTTGTCGGCGATCTTGCGCCCCCAGTCGTACGCCTTGTCCTCGTGACAGATCACGCTGAACGCGTCGATCGCCTCGCCGTTGATCAGCATGTCCAGGCGCACGAGATTGCTGGCGCGATACTCCAGCATCTCGTAATCCAGCGAGGCGTAGCCACGACTGATGGACTTCAATCGGTCGAAGAAGTCGAGGATGATCTCCCCGAGGGGAAACTCCCAGTCGAACTCTACCCGCTGCTGGTCGAGGTACGTCATGTTCTTGTAGACGCCCCGTCGCTCCGTGCCGAGCGTCATGATCGGGCCGATGTAGTCGGACGGTGCCATGATGCGCGCCTTGACGTACGGCTCCTCGATCCGTTCCACCACCGCCATGCCGGGCATGAGCGCCGGATTCTCCACCAGCGCCATCGTGCCGTCGGTCTTGTAGACCTTGTACTCCACGCTCGGCACCGTCTGCACGAGATCCAGGTTGAACTCGCGCGTCAGGCGCTCCTGGACGATCTCCATGTGCAGCAGGCCGAGGAAGCCGCAGCGGAAGCCGAAGCCGAGTGCGGTCGACGTCTCCGGCTCGTAGTTCAGGGACGCGTCGTTGAGCTTCAGCTTCTCCAGCGCGTCGCGCAGCGTCTCGTACTGCTGGGTGTCGGTCGGATACATGCCGGCGAACACGAACGAGCGCACTGCCTGGTAGCCCGGCAGCGGCTCGGCCGCGTGATTGTCGGCATCGAAGATCGTGTCTCCAGCGCGCGTCTCGCCAACCGATCGCACGCTCGCCACCACGTAGCCCACTTCACCGGGACCGAGCGCCTCCGTCTCCACCTGGCGAAGTTGGTGGTACCCCACTTCGTCGACCTCGTACACCGACTCCGACGCGCCGAAGGTGATGTGCATGCCCTTGCGGATCACGCCGTCCACCACCCGCACGCTCGGGATGGCGCCGCGATACTTGTCGTAGAACGAGTCGTAGATCAGCGCGCGCAACGGCGCGGTGGAATCGCCCACCGGCGCCGGCACCTTCTCCACCACGGCCTCGAGCAAGTCCCGGATGCCGATGCCCGCCTTGGCGCTGACGCGCAGGATGCCCTCGGCATCCACGCCGAGCAGGTCGGCCAGCTCCTGCGCACGGCGATCCGGCTCGGCGCCCGGGAGGTCGATCTTGTTGAGGATCGGGATGATCTCGAGGCCCGCGTCCAGCGCGAGGAACAGGTTCGACAGCGTCTGGGCCTGGATTCCCTGCGACGCGTCCACGACGAGCACCGCCCCCTCGCACGCGGCGAGCGAGCGCGACACCTCATACGTGAAGTCCACATGGCCCGGCGTGTCGATCAGGTTGAGCTCGTACTCGTCGCCGTTCCGGGCGCGGTACGACATGCGCACCGCGTTCAACTTGATCGTGATGCCACGCTCGCGTTCGAGGTCCAGCGTGTCGAGGACCTGCGACTTCATTTCACGCTTCTGCAGCATGCCCGTCTCCTCGATGAGACGGTCGGCCAGGGTGGACTTCCCGTGGTCGATATGGGCGACGATGCAGAAGTTGCGGATATGGTCGAGCTTCACGGCAGCACGGAATGAGTCGGGGACGACTTGCAGCCCCGAAATATAGCAGGTTGATCGGTTGCCTTGCGCCCCTCTAACTTTCGCGCTGTAATGGAGTCCTCCGCGGTTCGCGCGGATCTCCAGGATCCGGCGGCGCTCGCGTCGCTCGGCCATCTGGAGGTCGTCGCGCGGTGGGTCGTCGATGGTTTTCTGAGCGGACTGCACCGGTCGCCCCGCAAGGGGTTCTCGGTGGAGTTCGCCGATTTTCGTCCCTATCAGCCAGGTGACGACCTGCGCTACGTGGATTGGAAGATCGCCGCCCGCTCCGACCGCTGGGTGGTGAAGCAGTACGAGGAGGAGACCAACCTTCGCGCCACCCTCATTCTCGACGTCAGCCGCTCGATGGACTGGCGCGGGGCCCCTGCCGCTGAGCGCCTTACGAAGCGCGCGTACGCCGAACAGCTCACCGCTGCGCTCGCGCTGCTCCTCCTTCGTCAACGCGACGCCGTCGGCCTGGTGCGCTTCGACGACGACGTTCGCACCAGCGTGCCCCCTCGCGCCCGCACCACCCAGTGGCGCCGCATCCTCGGCGCACTCGCCGAACGCTCCGGCGGTCGCGCCTCCGACGTCGGCGCTGCGCTCGCGCAGGCGGCGCGCCTCGTGACGCGTCGCGGCATGATCATCCTGCTCAGTGACCTGCTCGTCGACGTGGACGCCGCCCTGCCCGCGCTGCGCGGCCTTCGCGCCGCGGGCCATGACGTCACGGTGCTCCATGTGATGGACCCGGCCGAGCGCAGCTTCACCCTCGCCGGCGAAGCACAATTCGCAGACCCGGAAACGGAGCTCGCCGTTCCTGCCTCCGGCGCCGACGTGCGCGCTGCGTACGATCGCACCGTCTCGACCGTGATCGACGAATGGCGCACCGCGCTCGGCGCGATGGGCGCCCGCTATGAGCTCGTGCTCACCGACCAGGCTTACGCCGTGCCGCTGCGCCGTGCCTTCGACGCGAGGCAGCGCCGGCCGTGAGCTTTCTTGCGCCGTTCTTCCTCCTGCTCGCCGGTGCGGCGGCCGTGCCGCTGCTCCTGCACCTGCTGCGGCGCAACGTGTCGGCGCGGATCGATTTTCCCGCGGCGCGCTATCTCCAGCGCGCCGAGCGTGAGCACAGCCGCTCGCTGCGCCTGCGAAACCTGCTGCTCATGCTGCTGCGCGTGCTGCTCCTCATCGCGCTCGCACTGGCTGCCGCGCGGCCCTTCGTGCGCGGCTTCGGGTCGGGCCACGGCGCCACGGCGGTGGCCGTGGTGCTCGATAACTCGCTCTCCACCACCGCCGTCAGCGGCGGACAGCCGGTGTTCGAGCAGCTGCGCGCCGGAGCGCGCGCCGTACTGCTCGCTGCTACCCCGGCCGATCGTCTCTGGCTCGTCACCGCGGACGGACGCCTCCAGGCCGGCACGCGCGAGATGCTTCTCGCCGAGCTGGCGCGCGTCGCACCGGTGGAGGGCGCGGGGGACCTTCCGCTCGCCTTCGCTCGCGCGTCTGCCGCCGTCACCGCCGCGTCGCTTCCGTCTCACGTCGTCGCCGTGGCAACGGATGGCCAGCGCAGCGCGTGGAACACGGAACGACGCAGTCCCGACGCGGTCACCGTGCTCGCGCCTTCCGCAGGACCGCCTCCCAACCGCGCCGTCGCCAGCGTGGAGGCGCAGCCCTCGCGCTGGACTCCTCGCGGCTCGATGATCGCGCGCGTTGCGTCGTCCGATTCAACTGGCTACCGCGTGGTGATCGGCGAACGCACCGCCGCCCGTGGCGTCGCCGCCCGCGACGAGGCCATCTCCCTGCGACTCGCGCCTCCCGAGCGCGGCTGGCAGGCTGGCCGCATCGAGCTGGAGCCCGACGACTTTCCCGCCGACGATGCGCGCCACTTTGCGGTCTGGATTGGCGCGCCGCCCAGCGTCTCGGCGGAGACGAGCGCCGGTTCGTTCATCGCCACCGCGGTGGCAACGCTCGGCGCCGACGGTCGTGTTGCTCGCGGAGTGGGCATCACCATCGGCTCGGCGGATGCGGTGGCTGCGCTTCCGGCGCTGCTCCTTCCTCCCGCCGATCCGGTGCGACTCGGCGCCGCCAATCGCGCGCTCGCGCGGCTCGGTGTGCCCTGGCGGTACGGTGCGCTCGACACCAGCTCGACCATGGCGCACGGTGATCGACTCGAGGGCGTCTCCATCTCGCGCCGCTTCAGGCTTGTGCGTCAGGGCAGTACATCTGCCGACACGCTCGCCGTCGCCGGTGGCGAGCCGTGGATCGTCGCCGGTCCGGGATACGTGTTGCTCGGATCGCAGGTGGATCCGGTCGCCACCAATCTCCCGCTCCGCGCGAGCTTCCTTCCCTGGTTGGCGGACGCGCTCGGCCAGCGGCTTGGCGCTCCCGCCGGCGACGTCGGTGCACCGATCTCCGCCACTCCGAGCGAGATGATCGCCGTGCCTGCGGGCGTCGATGGTCTCGAGAGTGAGGCGGGTGCACGCCGCTCCATTTCCGGTGACCGTATCACGGCGCCCGCGGAGCGGGGCGTCTGGTTCCTCCTCCGAGCCGGCCGTCGCGTCGGCGCAATCGTCGTCGAAGCACCCGAAGCGGAATCCGACCTTGCGCGCATTCCGGCTGATCGGCTCGCTGCTCGACTCGCCGTCGCCGGCGCGCGCGGCGTCACCACTCCCAATGCCCTCGCGCGTTCCACCTTCGCTCTCGGCTCCAGCCACCCGGCGAGCACGCCGCTTCTCCTGCTCGCGTTCCTGCTACTCGCCGCGGAGGCCGTCGCCGTGCGTGCCTCCCGCTCTACCGCCGCCTAGTGTCACTTCCCTCCCTGCTCGACGCGATTGAACGTCTCCCAGCGTTCACGCGACTCGTCAATACACTTCCCGCACCGCGTAGCCAGCTACTCGCCGCCGGGCTTCCTGGTTCGTCGGATGCAGTCGTCGTAGCGGGCCTCGCTCGCCGCCTGCCGACGCGCTTCATCGTCGTCGTCGCCGACGCCGTGCCCCAGGCCGAGCGGCTACTCGCCGATCTGCACACGATCGTCGACGACACCGCGGTAGTGCTCTACCCGCCGCGCGAAGGATTCGGCGAAGCGGAGCCTCACGTGGAGGTCGCCGGCGAGCGCGTCGAGACCCTCGAGCGCCTCGTGCGCGGCGACGTGCGCGTGCTCGTCACGACGCCTCGCGCGCTCCTCGAGCGCACCCGCCTTCCCGCGGCGCTCGAGGAGCTGCGACTCGAGCTCCGCAAGGGCGACGTGCGTCGGCCGAGCGACCTCGCCGAGCATCTCGAGCGCATCGGCTTCGAGCGCGTACCGATGGTCGAGGACGTCGCGCAGTTCAGCCTGCGCGGCGGCATCTTCGACATCTACTCCTTCGGCATGCCCGATCCCGTACGCCTCGAGTTCTGGGGCGACGAGGTCGTGGATCTCCGGCACTTTGACCTCTCGTCGCAGCGCTCCACTCGCACCGTGGACGTCGCGGTGGTGCTCCCCATCGACGGACAGGTGCGGGAAGACGAGGCGTCCGGCGAACGACTCTCCGTTGCCGCTCTCTTTCCCCCCGACACGCTGCTCGTGCAGCCGGTGGGGACGCACCTGCTGCCGGAGCTGAAGCGTACGTGGGACGAGGCAGCGCATCATTTGGAGCTCGCGCGCCGCCGCGGAGAAGACGTCGCGCCGCGCGAGGATCTGTTCGAGCCTCCCGATCACGCCGCCGCTGCGCTCGATGCCTTCGGCTCCCTGCGGTTCGTCGATCCGACGGCAGAGCAGGCGGAGATCGTCTTTCCATTGCGGGCTCCTGAAGCCATCGACCGCGACATCAAGCGCCTTCGGAAGCTCGTGCGCGATGGCGTTCCGACCGTCGTCCTCTGCGACAACGAGGGACAGTGCGAGCGGCTCGACGAATTGCTGAATGAGGATGCGTGGGAGCCGTCGCCCGCCGCGCTCGTCGTCGGCGCGCTCGGCGGCGGCTTCGTGCTCTCGCCCGGCGATCACCACGCCGGCCTCCGCGTCCTCACCGACCACGAGATCTTTCGCCGCGAGCGGCGCGTCCGCCGCGCCCGCCGCTACGTCAGCGGAGGCGTTGAGTCGCTCGCCCTCAAGGCGGGGGATTACGTCGTGCACCTCGAGCACGGCGTCGGCATCTATCGCGGCATCGAGACCATCTTCGTCGGCCAGAGCACGATCGAGGTCGCCGTCGTGGAGTACGAGGGTGGCGACCGGCTCAACGTGCCGCTCTATCGCATCGACCAGCTCGAGCGTTATCGGGGCGCCGACGACGTCGACTCGGATTCACCACCTCCGCGCCTCCACAAGCTGGGTGGCCGGCGCTGGGCGACCCAGCGTGAGCGCACGCGCGCCGCGATCCAGGAGATGACGCTCGAGCTGCTCGATCTCTACGCGCGCCGCAAGGTCGCCTCGCGGCCCGCGCACGTACCCGACACGGCGTGGCAGCGCCAACTCGAGAGCAGCTTCCTCTTCGAGGACACCCCCGACCAGCGCAAGGCCACCACCGACGTGAAGGGCGACATGGAGGGCACCCGTCCCATGGACCGCCTTCTCGTCGGCGACGTCGGGTACGGCAAGACGGAGATCGCCGTACGAGCTGCCTTCAAGGCGGTACAGAGCGGACGTCAGGTCGCCGTACTCGTGCCTACCACCATCCTCGCCGACCAGCACGCGCGCACCTTCGGCGAGCGCCTTGCCGACTTTCCCATTCGCATCGCGGTGCTCAGCCGCTTCCAGAGCGTGAAGGAGCAGGCAGCCACCCTCGCCGACCTGGCGGCGAAGAAGGTGGACATTGTCATCGGAACCCACCGCCTCCTCAGCCCCGACGTCGACTTCGCCGAACTCGGCCTCATCATCGTGGATGAGGAGCATCGCTTCGGCGTGAAGCACAAGGAACGGCTCAAGCACCTCAAGCTCGAGACTGACGTCCTCACGCTCACCGCGACGCCGATCCCGCGCACGCTGCACCTCTCGCTCGCCGGCCTGCGCGACATGACGCTCATGCAGACGCCGCCGCGCGACCGGTCGCCCGTCCTCACCTACGTCGAGGTGAGCGACGACGGCCTCCTCGATGAAGGCATCTCGCGCGAGCTCGATCGCGGTGGCCAGGTCTTCTTCGTCCACAACCGCATCGAGACCATCGTCGCCACCGCCGATCACCTCCGCCGCGTCGCGCCCCGCGCCCGCATCGCCGTCGCTCATGGTCAGATGCGCGAGCGCGAGCTCGAGGAGATCATGCACCGGTTCGTGAACGGCGAGATCGACATCCTCGTCTCCACCCTCATCGTGGAGAGCGGCCTCGACGTCCCCAACGCGAACACGATGTTCGTCAACCGCGCCGACACCCTCGGCCTCGCGCAGCTCTACCAGCTTCGTGGCCGCGTCGGTCGATCGCACCGCCGCGCGTACTGCTACCTGCTCGTGCCCGACACGAACGTCGATCCGGACGCCGAGCGGCGCCTCCGCGTGCTCGAGCACCACACCGAGCTCGGGGCGGGTTACAAGATCGCCCTCAAGGACATGGAGATGCGCGGGGCGGGGAACCTGCTTGGCGCCGAACAGTCCGGCTACGTGCATGCGGTGGGATTCGATCTCTACCTGCGCATGCTCGACGAGACCGTGGAGCGCCTCATGCGCGGCGACGCCGCGCCGCGCCCCCAGCCGGCCGACGTCTCGATGGACCTGCCGGCCTACCTGCCTGACGACTACATCCAGTCGCACGAGGCCAAGCTCGATGTCTACAAGCGGCTCGCCCGCTTCGAATCGCCGGACGAGATCGAGGCACTCCGCGCCGAGCTCCGCGACCGGTTCGGCCCCCTCCCGCCGCAGGCGGAGGCGATGCTCGGGATGGCACTCCTGCGCATCGTCGGGGGTACGCTCGGCATCGAGGGGATCCTCGTGCGCGGCGAAGAAGCCCGTATTACCTTTAGGGATTCCGCGATCCCCAGAATGAAAGGGCTCTCCGCGGCGTTCCACGAAGTCCAGTTTCAGGCGGAGGTGCGACGCGCGCATCCGCTTTCGCTCAAGCTCACGCGGCTCGGGGGCGCTCAACTCCTCGACGGGCTCGTGCGCGCACTACGTGCCGTCGTCTGACGCCCGCCTCCCCTTTTCCGTCGATCGCTCACAACATGACTCGCTCTCCGCTCCTTGTCCTCGCCTTCGGCGCGACCACGCTCGCCGCCTGCAGTGGATTGAAGGACGCACTCACCGCGCACGTCGACGTCGCTGCCAAGGCCGGCTCGCAGGAGCTGTCCGTCACGCGCCTCGCCGACCTGCTTGGAAATGCCAAGCTGCAGGTCCCGATCAACAAGGAAGTCGCCACCCTCGTCACGCGCGACCTCTGGGTGCCCTACCAGCTCCTTGGCATCGCTGCGGCGCACAACGACTCGCTCAACGACCCCAAGGCCATCGACGCCGCCGCTTCGGCGATGATCGAGAACGCCAAGCTCGGTCGGTTCATGGAGTCCGTCGCCGCGAAGCTGCCGGTGGATTCCACCGCCACCGAAGCGGGCTATCTCGCCGGCAAGGGTGATCTCTTCGCCGCCCGCCACATCCTCTTCCTCGTCCCCCAGGGCGCGCCGGCCGAGGTCAAGGACTCGATCCGCAAGAAGGCAGAGAGCGTCCGTGCGCAGGTCACGCCAGCCAACTTTGCCGACATGGCGAAGAAGTACAGCCAGGACAACACTGCTGCCCGCGGTGGAGATCTCGGCGTCTTTCCGCGCGGCGTGATGGTCAAGCCCTTCGCCGATGCCGTCGCTGCGCTCAAGCCCGGTGAGATCTCGCCCGTCATCGAGACGCCGTTCGGATTCCACATCGTGCAGCGCAGCACCTGGGATCAGGCCAAGGGCCAGTACGCGCAGCAGGTGGCCGGCCGCAGTCGCCAGCTCGCCGAGAGCACATACATCGCCGCGGCGCAGGCCGCTGCCAAGGTGAAGCTCAAGGACGACGCCGCCGCCACGATGAAGGAAGTGGCGAAGGATCCCATCGACCACCGCAAGGACGGAAAGACCCTCGCCACCTGGTCGGGCGGAAACCTCACCGCTGGTCGTCTCGCGCTGGTTCTCCTCGCGTCGCCGCAGAATGGGCGCCTGATGCAGCAGATCCAGACCGCTCCCGATTCCCTCGTCCGCCAGTACGTCACCAACATGGCCGAGCGTGAGCTGCTCCTGCAGCGCGCCGACAGCGCCAAGGTGACGCTCACGCCCGAGGAAGTGGCGAACCTGCATCGCGACTTCGCGCAGGTCGTCACGATGAGCTGGCAGCAGATGGGCATCGATCCCAAGTCGCTCGCCGACAGCGCCAAGTCCACCGCCGAACGGGAACGGCTTGCCGCGTCGCGCGTGGAAGCGTTCCTCGACAAGATCATGGCTGGCCAGGCGCAGCCCATCCCCATCCCGGCGCCACTGCAGATGGTGCTGATGGACAAGTACGATGCGTCGGTGAACGCGGCGGGAATCGATCGTGCCGTCGAGGCCGCTGCGAAGCTCCGCGCATCGGCTGATTCGGCCAAGGCCGCACAGCAGCCGAAGTCATCCGTGCCACTGCCCGGCGCGCCGACCACGGGCGCACCGCCGGCCGGTGCGCCGACCACCACGCCACCGGCTCCCACTCCAAAGCCGTGACCCACGCGGGCGGGGTGACCCGCCCGCATACAGGCGGCCCGGACCTTCATGGCCGGGCCGCGGGTATTTTGAGACTATGCGTCTTCCAATTCTCGTCGCCGCGGTCGTAGCTGCCGCCCTCCCGCTCGCCGCATCGGCGCAGCAGGTCCCAGTGCCCGCCAACTCCCAGACCACGGCGGCAGTCACGGTCATTCCCCTCGACCGGGTGGTCGCCGTCGTTGGTGACGTCCCGATCACGCAATCGGACGTTCAGGAGCGCGTCATCGCCAAGCGCCAGGAAGGCGCGCAGCTCCCCACCGATTCGGCGGGCTTTCACGCCTTCGTGCTCGGCGTCGTCAATGAGCTCGTCGAGGAAGAGCTGCTCCTGCAGAAGGCGAAGGACCTGAAGGTCGAGGTCCCCGACGCCGACGTGAACAACACCGTGGACAAGCAGCTCAAGGACATCCGCAGCCGCTTCGCCAGCGACGCCGAGTATCGCAACGAGCTGCGCAAGGCAGGGCTGGGCACCCCCGAGGAGTTCCGCCGGTTCCGCGCCGACCAGGTGCGGCGCAGTGAGCTGATCTCACGCACCGTGAAGCAACTGCGTGACGACGGCAAGGTCATCTCCGCCAACGTCACCGACGCCGAGGTGGAGGACGCGTACGAGCGGAACAAGTCCTCGCTTCCCAAGCGCGAGGCGAGCGTAGCCTGGCGCCAGATCATCATCTCGCCAAAGCCGACGGCGGCGGCGAAGGCGGCGGCGAAAGCGAAGGCGGACTCGCTCCTCGCCGAGCTCAAGGCGGGTGGTGACTTCGAGCTCATCGCGAAGCGCGAGTCGGATGATCCCGGCTCCAGGCAGAACGGAGGTGACCTCGGTTGGAACCGGCGTGGCCGCATGGTGCCGGAGTTCGATCGCTGGATGTTCGCGCTCCCGCCGGGACAGCTCAGCCCCGTGATCGAGACGGCGTTCGGCTACCACATCATTCGTGTCGACCGCGTGCAGCCCGGTGAGGTGAAGGCGCGCCACATCCTCATCGCACCGAAGGTCGATTCTGCCGATGTCACGCGCGCGCATCTCGAGGCGGACAGCGTCGTTGCCGCGCTGCGCGCCGGCGCGCCCTTCGACTCGCTCGCGAAGAAGCACCACGATTTTGCCAGCGGTGAGGAGACGACTCTGCTCACGCCATTCCCGCGCGCGCAGCTGCCGACCGCGTACCAGCAGGCGTTCGCCGGCAAGCAGGCGAAGGACATCGTGACGTTCGAGATCCCGGGTAACGCCACCGTGCCGGCCAAGGTGGTGGTTGCGCAGATCGCGAGTGTCGAGGAAGGCGGCGACCTCACGCTCGCCGAGGTGAAGGAGCGCTTCCGCGCACGTCTCGCCGAGGAGGGCGGCATCAAGCGCCTGATGGATTCGCTGCGCAAGCAGACGTACGTCAGGATCAACCAGGACGCGCTGATCCTCACGCCGGCCGAAGAAGCCGCTCCGGCGCCCGCACCCGGGCCCTGACGCGCCGGTGAACACCGGCGCGCGGCCGCGGCTCGCCGTCACCCTCGGCGATCCGCGCGGCATCGGCCCCGAGATCGTCGAGCGCGCCCGACACGATCAGCGGGTGAGTGGCGTCGCCGATCTCGTCGTCGTCGGACCGCGAGGGACCGGAACTGCGGTGCATGAATCGATCGGCGAGTGGACGGCCGGCGAGACCGAAGCCGAGGCGGGCCGCCTCGCCGGTCTCGCCGTCGATCGGGCGATCGCGCTCGCCCAGCGTCACGAGGTGGATGGCGTCGTCACCGCGCCCCTCGACAAGCACGCGCTGTTGAGTGGCGGGTACGATTTTCCCGGTCACACCGAGCTCCTCGCCGCACGCACCGGCCGCCGCGTCGCCATGATGCTCGCCGCGACCCGTGCCGGAGCGGGCGCGGTGAATCCCCTCCGAGTCGTGCTGGCGACGACGCACCTTCCGTTGCGCGACGTGCCGCGCTTCCTCACCGCGGACGCCATCACGTCCGCGGCCGAGGTAACCCGCAACGGGCTTCGCGAATGGTTCGGTGTCGCCGAGCCGCGCATCGCGCTCTGTGCATTGAACCCGCACGCGGGCGACCACGGCCGCTTTGGCTCCGAGGACGACGACCTCCTCGCGCCCGCCGCGCGGGCCGCCGGCATCGCCGGCCCGTTCCCCGCGGATACGGTGTTCGTGCGCGCCATGCGCGGCGCCTTCGACGCCGTCATTGCGCCGTACCACGACGTGGGCATGACGGCGATCAAGGTCGCCGCCTTCGGCTCGGCGGTGAACGTCACCCTCGGCCTGCCCTTCCCGCGAACGTCACCCGATCACGGGACGGCGCTGGATATCGCCGGGAAGGGAATGGCTGACGCGGGGAGCATGATCGAGGCGCTGATCCTCTGCGCGCAGATCACGGCGAGACTACGACAACACCAGTAGCACTCAGTTCGTACCGCGTACGAAGTACTTCAGTTGTCTCTCTGCTTCTCCCTTCGATCGCCAATCGAGTGCAGATCGACCGCGAGGGTCTCGATTCGCCGACCGTCCATCGCCCTCACCGAGAACACCGCGTGACTCGCCGTCACCCGGTCGCCGACCACCGGTAGCCGTCCGAGCGCACCGAAGACGAAGCCGCCGATCGTCGTGTAGTCATCGTCCGGGACCTCGAGCCCGAACCGCTCGTTCATCTCGCCGATGTTCATCGAGCCCGGGATGAGCACGTCGGCGTCAGGCGAATCCGAGGTCGCCAGCTCCGGTTCGTCGTACTCGTCGAGGATCTCCCCGACGATCTCCTCGAGCAGGTCCTCCATCGTGACGATGCCGGCCGTTCCGCCGTACTCGTCGAGCACCACCGCCATGTGCTCCTTGAGTCGCTTGAAGTCGGCGAGCACTTCCTCCACCTCGCGCGACCCGGGCACGACGTGCACCGGGCGCATCATCGCGCGCACCGTGAACTCCGCCGGTGGGTCGCGCAGCAGGGGAATGAGGTCCTTGGCGAGCACCAGCCCGATGATGTTGTCGAGCGATTCCTCGTACACCGGGTATCGCGAGCGCTGGGTCTCCACCACCAGGCTCACTGCTTCGTCGAGCGTTGCTTCCACGTCCAGGGCATCGATCGCGGTACGCGGCGTCATCACTTCGCGTGCGTTCTTCTCCGAGAACTCGAACACGCCCTCGATCAGCGCCGCATCCTGGCGCTCGAGCGCGCCGACTTCCTGGCTCTGCTCGACGAGGATCCGCAGCTCCTGCGACGAGTGCACGTTCTCCTCCTCGCGCGCCGGCTCCTGCCCGAAGGCCCGCAGCACCGAATCGGCCGACCGGTTGAGCAGCCAGGTGACCGGCGAGACGATCCAGGCGAAGACGAGCAGCGGCGGCACCAGCCAGCGCGCCACGTTCTCCGGGTGATTCAGTGCCGCGCCGCGTGGCGCGAGCTCGCCGAACACCACGTGGCCGTACGTGACGATGGCCAGCGCGCACAGCGTGCCGAATCCGGCACCGAGTCCGACGCGCGCGAGGACGGGCCACTGCGCGAAGGTCTGGGTGAACAGGTGCGACAGCGCCTCCTCCGCCAGTGCGCCGATGCCGATGCTCGCCAGCGTGACGCCGAACTGCACCGCCGACAGCAGCTTCGCCAGGTTTGCGGTGGCGCGCAGCACGATCCGCGCGCGCGAATCGCCCCCTCGCGCCATCGCCTCGAGCCGCGAGCGACGCGACCGCACGATCGAGAACTCGGCGGCGACGAAGAATCCATTCGCGGCCAGCAGCGCGAGGATGGCCAGTACACGTCCGATCACGCCCGGAACGTAACCCGGCGCGGACGCACGAGCCACCCACGCGCAACATCGAAAGTCATGCTTGAAAATCGCTGCGTTCGTGCCGACACTAGGCGGATGAGCGAGTACCGCATCGAGAAGATCCGACGCCGTGTCGCAGTCACGCTCGTCAACGGCCGGCGCCTCGAGGGAGACGTCTTCGTCCAGGCCTACAATCGATTTCGTGACGGGCCCGAGGCGCCACAGGACCTGCTCAACGACGGGAGCCTGTTCCTGCCGCTCGTCATGGACACCGGTGAAGCCTACCTCGTGCAGAAGGAGCAGATCTCCATCGTCTGCTGCGCCATGCCCGATGGTGACGATGCCGTCGAACGAGGCGTCGTAGGCATGCGGGTCGAGCTCACCCTGCTCGACGGCAGTACGCATGTCGGCTCCATCTTCTCCGAAGCGCGCGTCGACCGTACGCGACTGATCGACATCCTCAATGATGGGCTGCAGCCCTTCCACTCGCTGTTCACGGCGGACGAGTTGCGACTCGTCAACCGTCACCACATCGCCTACGTCCGCCCGGTGGCCTGAGCCGCATGCCCCAGATCGATAAGTTGCTGTCCGTCATGACCAGCCAGCGTGCGACTGCGCTGCGGCTCAATGAGCACGAGCTGGCCGAGCTCGAGATTGCCGGAGCGGCGCGACCCGTGACGAAGACCGCACTCACCAGCGCGCAGGTCGTCTCGCTCGTGCGGGAGATCGCGCCCGCCGAGTCGGCAGCTCACATCGACGCCAACCAGCCCACCGCGTTCGACTACGTGTCACCCGATGGCGCATTCCGCGTCGAGGCGGCGCGGGCCGGCGATCGCTGGCGCGCAACGGTGACCATCGACGAGCGCCGCGAGCGCCAGCGCCTCCACGGCCACCTCCCCAGCGCGGTGCCCGAGTTCAATCCCGCGCTCACCACCGCTGGCGCCGCTCCCTCCGCTCCGGCACCCTCCGCCTCGGCAGTGCCTGCAGCCGCTACGCCTGTCGTCGCGCCGTCTCCCGCGGCCATTCCGGACGGCGAAGCCATTCACGCCTTCGCCGGCAGCGATCGCGCTCGCGCCGCCCTCGATGCGCTGCTGCGGACGACGGTCGAACGCGGCGCGTCCGACCTGCACCTCCGCTGCGGAGAACCGCCCATCATCCGCCTCCATGGCGAGATGACGCGCCTCGACGGCAGCGCCCTCGATGCTCCCGCGTTGGACGCCATGGTGCGCTCCATCATGCCCGAGCGCAATCGCCGCGAGTACCAGGAGACCAACGACACCGACTACGCCTACGAGCTGGCCGGCGTCGCCCGCTTCCGCGCCAACGCGCTCAAGGACCGGCTCGGCCCGGCTGCCGTCTTCCGGCAGATCCCCGCCACGGTCGTCACGGTGGAGCAGATGGGGATCTCGGCCGAGGTGCAGAAGCTCTGTCAGCTCACCAAGGGCCTCGTGCTCGTCACGGGACCGACCGGCTCCGGAAAGTCCACGACGCTCTGCTCGCTCATCGATCTCGTGAATCGCTCGCGCAGCGATCACGTCCTCACGATCGAGGACCCGATCGAGTTCGTGCACCCGAACAAGAAGTGCGTCATCACGCAGCGCCAGGTCGG
>Ga0070658_10001840_pt1 | contig 17851 bp, 6 predicted proteins | sample KBSC13metaG_FD_64664 | JGI IMG/M metagenome (GOLD analysis project Ga0070658, IMG submission 64664) | Corn rhizosphere microbial communities from Kellogg Biological Station, Michigan, USA - KBS C1-3 metaG | ecosystem: Host-associated > Plants > Roots > Rhizosphere > Soil ...
GTCAGGCCCGCGGAGCCGGCATTGCCGATGGTGATGTTCGTGGCGGCGTTGTTCAGGATGATGTCGTTTTCGACCGTCCGCGCGGTGCCATCCGCGGTGAGCACTGTGTTGTTCCCGCTGACCGTGAGCGTTCCCAATCCAAGCGGACTCGTCCCACCCGCGAAATTGCTGCTGGCGCTGAACATCAACCCGCCGGCATGGAGCGTCACCCCGCCGTCGAAGTTGCTGGCGCCGGAACTCAACTGGAGCAACCCGTTGCCCTCCTTCAGAATCCCGGAACCGGAGCCGATAATGGTCGCGAGGATGTTCAGGTTGGGCAGCAGCGGCGCGATATTCTGTCCGTTGGCCATGACTGGGTTCACTGTGAAAGTGCGGGTCGCCGAGCCGCCCAGATCCAGGAAGCCAAACTGGCCGAATGCGTTTGCCGGCGCCGCTCCAAACGTCATGTAACCCGTCGAAGTCCCCGTCGCATTGGATGAGAGCGTGATCGTCGTGCCATCGACGATCGCGAGAATGGTCGCCCCCGTCGGAATGCTCGGACCGCTGACACTCATGCCCGCGACCAAGCCTGCCGTGGTGGGCACGGTCACCGTCGGGCTCGTGTTGTTGACGGTCGTGCCGGCCAAAATTGCGCCGCCAATCGCCGATGTTGCCCCCAGGTTGCTCCCGCTCGCGGTAATGTTCCCTTGCAGCGAAAGCGTGCCCAACAATCCGCCCGCGTTCCCCATGCTGACCGTCGGCGCGAAGCCACCGGTGTTATTGATCACCAAGTTTCCCACGGTCTGACTGAACCCATTCAGATCGATGATGGCGCCGCCGTTCAACGTAAGGTTCGAGCCGGACTGCATTTGATTCGCTGCCCCGAATTGCACCACGGACGTGCGTTCGAAGATCGAAGTTCCATTCGTGCTGGCGCCGCCTGTGATCGTCAGGTTCCCGGGAATGGCAAACGTCGTTACGCCGTCGGCCAGCGCGTTGTTCAGAATAACCCGTCCCGCGTTCACGAATGTGCCGCCGGTGTAGGTATTGTTGCCCGTCAGGATGGTGGCTTCACCGCCCAGGAAACCGCCCACACCTGTGCCGCGGCCGTCATCGCCGTCAATGACCAGCGTCACGGCACCGGCCCCGTTGTTCACGATGTTCGCTCCGACCACGACGTCACGATTAATGACATTGGAATTCCCGTTCACGTAGCCGAGCGAGTGAAGGTAAAGGTCGCCGCCAACACCGGGCGCGCCCGCGGTCAGATTTCCGTTCTGGATCGTGATCGCGGTATTGTCGGTGGCGTTCGAGGCGATCAAACCGCCGCTCCGCAGGGCCAGGGTGCCGCCGCCGAGGTCGAGGGTCGTGGCGCCGGAGACCACCATGGCCAGGCTGTTGATGTCGCGATTGGCGGTCAACGCCGTCGTCCCGGCGGTCGCAATCCGGATATTGTCCGTCGACACACCATCGTTGATCAGACTCGGGGAATAGCCGGCAAACCCCGTGCTATTGAGCCCGCCCACGCCAATCCCGGGCGCATAGCTGGCAAAGTCTCGTTCGAAAACCGCCCATCCACCGATCAGGTTCTGGCTGAGGGTGGGCGCGGCGGTGATCAGGATCTGCGAGGAGTTCCCGATGTTCGCCGTCACATTGTAGAAACGGAGGGTCGAGTGCGCACCCGCCTGCCGCGACAAACTCGCGAGCGTCACGACCGCCGAGTTATTTCCGACCGTCCCCGCCTGCACATCGAAGGCACTGGTGCCTTCCGCGAGGGTGACTGCCCCAAGGCTCTCGGTGCTGAGTTCCCCAAAGCGGCCGCGATATTGGAACATCGCCCCGCGCAACAGGATGGAGGCCGCGTCATTGATCCGATCATTGCTGTTCGCATCCAGGATGTTCGTCGCGTTGTTGTTCGCGATCAGCAGGGTCGACTGGGCCAATTCGATGGATGAAGTGTTGCTGAAGGTTGCCGTACCCAGCATCTGCGTGCGGCCGCCATTGAGCAGCAGCGGCCCGGTGAAGGTATTCGCCGAGTAGAGGTTCCAGTCCTGGAAGGCGTTGTTGGACTGGGAACGGACGACGGCGATGTTGTTCTGCGCCGCGTTGGATCCGCCGATCGAGCCGTCGAAGTTCACGTTGGCCGTCGTCATGCCGATGGTCGCCATGCCGGCGCCGGTATTGATGATCGTGCCGCCGGCGCCCGGGATGTAGTTGGCGTTGCGGGCCGACGCTTCGATGGTCTGGAGATTGTTCACCACCTGCGATCCGCCATTCAGGTCGAGGAACCCGCCCTGCAGGTACATCGTGTTGTTGTAGGCGATGGTATTCGTTGCGGCCGCGGCCAGACGCAGCGTGCCTTCATCGATCAAGGTGTTGCCGGTATAGGTGTTGTTGGAGCCCGTGAGCGTGAGCACGCCCGCGCCCGATTTGCTCAGGCCACCCGTCGATCCGACGATGTTGCTGGAGATCGTCATGTCTCCAGTGTTGTAGACGATCAGCTCGCGGTTGTTCGTCGTGCTTAGAAATCCGCCGCTGATCGTGGCGCTGCCGAGCGCGAGGAGTCCGCCGCTGTCGACGGCCAGGGCCGAAACCGGATTGATGCTCACCGCCGTGCCACTGGCCAGCGTGAGCGAATTGATGGTCACCGGGCCCGTGGGAGCGACGGTGCCCGACAACGAAATATTGGCCAGGTTCGCAAACACCGGGAGCATTTCGCTCGCGGTCAGGAAACGCAGGCTGTTGCTGCCGGTATTGGTGCCCCCGACCGCGGAATCCGCCGTCAAGAACCCGATGCCCGTTCCCGCCACATTGGTGTCACCAATGACCCATGGGATGATTCCCTTCGACACCGTTCCCGTCCCACCCGTTTGCCCGGTAAAGCCGTAACCGGCGCCGCCGCTCTGGATCGTAGCCGTTCCATTGCCCGTGCCTCCGAGGTTGCTCGCCCGGACGAGCAAGGTCCCGCCACCGCCGCGCGTGACCGCGCCGGTTGTGAAGTTCAGAGTGTGATTCGGATCGGCCGTGAGGGTGATCGTCTCGTGCCCGGTATTGACGGTGAATGTTCCGCTCAGCGTTTCCGTGGTATTGGCGCCGCTGTTGCCGTTGATCGTCAAGCTGCCGCCGCGCATGTCGAGGTTCCGTGCGGTGCCCAGGCGGTTGTTCACGTTGGTCCCGCTGTTGTTCAGTTCCAGCGTCCCGCCCTGCGTGATGAAGATCGTGTTCGACGCGGTTGCGCCACCGGTCCCGGGCGCAGCAAAGGAGCCGGCTCCGTTCAGCGAGAGAGTCCCGGCGTTGACGAAGACCTGGTGGCCGTTGAAACCGTTGGCGACCTGAAGATTCCAAGTGCCTGTCCCAACTTTTTCCAAGCTGAAGTAGTCATTCGCAAAGCCGCCTGACTCGAGAATTCCATTGGTCGTGATGAAACCGGTGCCAGCCCCCCCCAGAGCGAACCACATATCCCGGCCGGTGCTCGGGTTGACGGTTGACATACTTGCATTCAACCCGCCGCTGAGGGTGAGCGTGGATCCCGCGTCCACCGTAATCGTGGCGGAGCGGTTGTTGCTGTCCGAACTCGTCGGCGAGGTCAGGCTGATCGCCCCCGACCAGGTGTTGTTACCGGAAATACTGCGCAGCACGCCTGTGGAATCAATACCGCCGTAGGTCTGGTTGTTCGTGCCGGCGATATCGATCGGCTCGGCCACCGTAATGCCGCCGCTGATCTGGATTTGACCGACGAGCGACCCGATGATCGTGTGACCCACCGTCGACCCGAGGGCCGTGGCATTGCTGACCAGCACCGCGCCTTGATTGATGGTCACCGCGCCGTCCCATGTCGGATTGGCCGCCGCCAACTCGAGCGTCCCGCGATCGTTCTTGAAGAGCGCATTCGTGGCCGCGGAAAGACCGAAAGCCGATTTGAGCGTGAGCGTGTTGCCCGCCGATACTTCGATGCTGGTGCTCCCCGCATTGAGAAGGAACGTGCGGTTTGTCGCAAAGGTGCCCGTCGCGCGGAAACCTTGGGTGGAGCTGTTCGTGCTGAGCCGGACGACGTTGCTGAGATCTCCCAGCGCCTGGTCGCTGCCCACCGCGAGAAATCCGCCGGTAACATCGATGATCGACCCGCTGCCGCCGAAGCTGTTGTTGACGTTGGTGAGGACCATCGTGCCGCTTCCCGTCTTGGTGAAGACGACGTTGGTCGCGCCCGTGCGGCCACCGCTGATCAACCCGGAATCCGTGAACGCCGGCACCTGGTTGGAAGTGGAAGCGCCAACAACGTTAAAGGTCGGCGTGGCGCTGTTACTTAGCGCGAGGTCATCCGTCATCTGCAGACCGTACCCATCCGCGGAAGTAATGGTGACGGTCTGTCCCGCAAGTTGGTTCGTGCCGTTGGTCACGTCGGCCCAGCGATACTGGATCGTCTTGTTCAGCGCGGTAGCGAAATAGGGGAACTGCGTCGTTCCCACGCGATCCACACGGATGCCGAAATTGCCGGTGAACTGCGCGGGGATCGTCGGGAAGTTATAGACCTGCGGATTGCCGGTGCCGTCACCGTCGTAGAAAAGTCCGAGGGTGCCATTGTTGTCGATGATCAGGGATTGACCGTTCAGCGGGGTGGCGTTGTTTGCCACGGCGAGCGTGCCGCCGGACGCGACATAGACGGGCGCGTTGATCTTGTTTGTCCCGGCCAGCACAAGGATGCCGGAGTTCACGCTAATCCCGCCGGTGAACGTGTTGTTTCCCGCCAGGACCGCTGTCCCCGCGCCATTCATGGCGAGCCCGCCGGTGCCCGCAATCGGGGAGACGATGGTCAGCGTGGTGCTCGCGTTGGGGCTGAGCACGCCGCCGCCATTGAACGTAATGCCGCGGTTTGCGTTGAGGATCGTATTCGCGCTGCTGCCGAGACCGCCGCCATTGTTCAGCGTAATGTCATTGGCGACAAACGAAGTCGGAGCCACTCCCAGCGCACCGTCCCCACCGGCCAGCAGGACACCATTGTTCACGGTGATCGTGCCGGTGAACGCGTTGGCCGCATTCCCCAGTACGAGGTTACCGAATCCGCTCTTTACAATATTCGTCGTCGTGGCCGCGATCACACCGCCGAAGGTCGCCGTCAATCCGGGCGTCACCACATTGATGCCCATCGTGCCGGACGCGAGCGTGATCCCGCCGTTGAGGGTCAGCGTAGCCGTCGAGGTCCCCGTATTGTCGAAACGCACATCTCCCCCAAAGGTGACGACGTTCGCAACCGTGCGGCTCGTGTTGTCGAGCAGGAGCGCCGTTCCACCGGCCATGGTCAACGCGCCGGTTCCGAGCGGGCCATCGGTGAGGGTGCTGTTCGAGCCGATGACCAGGCCGCCACTGAGCACATTCACGCCGCCGGTAAAGGTGTTCTGCCCGCTCAATTGCAGCAGCCCATCGCCGGTCTTGTTCAGCGTGAGACTCCCACCGCTTTCCACGATGGGCGCCGTGATGTTCAATGTCGGCGCGATGGTGGTCAGCACTTGCCCCGCCGCCTTGATCGCATCGACCATGATCGTCTTGGAGCCATTGCCAAGGTCGAGCGTGCCGGTCTGAATCACGGGCAGGGTGGCCACGTTGCTCGAGGTGGCGACGATCGGAGTCGCGCCGGTCAACTTCAGCGTTCCGCCGCCGATGGTCACGTTCGGCGTGCCCGTGCCGCCGTTGTTGTTGAACGTCAGGCTCGTCAATTGGTTGTTGCCGGCCAGGGTCAGCGTCGAGCTGCCGTTGAGCGTGACGGCCTGTGGGTCGATCGTTCCATTGATCTGCTTGACGATACCCCCATTGATGATGAGGCCCGCGCCTCCGCCGGGCAGACGGCCGACCGCACCGCCGGCGATGCCGATATCCACTTCCTGCTGATTGACGATCGTGCCGCCTGAATAGTTGTTCCCTGCGTTGGCGAGCACCGTGATGGACGTCCCGTTCGAAGTCCCCTGGTTGCCGCCCCAGTAGATCAAGCGCACCGCGTCGCCGGTGATCGCGTTGTTCGTGATCTGCGAGTTGACGATGAGACCGTTCGCGCCGGTTTGATTGTAGTAATAGAAATAGAGATCCGTGGTACCGGTGCCCGAAGCGGTCGTGCCGCCCGCGGTGACGACGCCGGGAAGCGCCGCCGTGCCGAGGGAAGCCGTGCCGCTGCCACCCACATTCTGGATGATCAATCCGCCGCCGGCCAGGTTCAGGACGTCGTTCGCCCCCGTGAAGGCGAGCGCGCTGGCCGTGGATGCCGTCGCGTCGGCCACGTTCAACGTATTGGCCAGCAGCCCGCCCGAGGCCAGCACCACCGGCGTCGAGGCGCTGATGCCGATGCGCACATTTTGCCCCGGCAGACTATTCGAGGTGGGAGCCGCGTTGGTCAGGCTGACATCGTAACCGGCGAATCCGCCGGTATTCAGCGCGCCGACCCCCAGGCCGTTGATGTAGCTGGCGAATTCGACGGTGGTACTATTGAAATACCCGCTGTTCGCCACCGCCCACGGCCCGATGATCCGATTGGTCAGCGGGACGCCGCCGGTGATGAGGATATTCTCCTGGTTGCCGCCGGTGTTGCCCAATAGTCCCGCGCTCGTGCCGCTATAATTTTGCGCAAAGCCCACGGTCGCTCCCGCGGCCGCGTTGCGGCTCAGGCCAGCCAGAGTCAGGATCGCGGTTTGTGGGGGGTAGACACCGCTATTGCTTCCGGTCGAGGCGCTGATCGTCGACGCACCGGAATCGAGGCTGACCGCCCCCACCGTCTCCGCCGAAAGGGCGCCGGCGCGTCCGTACAGGGACAGAACGCCGCCGTTCATCGAGATGGCTGCTCCGTCGTTCACCCGATTCGCGTTATCGGACAGATTGTTGTCGTCGATGTAGAGCGTCCCGTAGTTCAGCGTGATGGACGAAGTGGCGCTCAGGACGCCATCGTCCCGGAGCCGCAGCACGCCCCCCGTCACCACCGTGCTTCCCGTGTAATCGTTGATGCCCGAGAGATACATGTTGCTCCCACTCGACCGCACCAGGCTCAGTGCTCCGCGAATCTGACCGGCGAACGTCGCGTCACCACCCATGCGCACCGCGAGCACGCTCCCGGCGTCGCCCGTAATCGTCCCACCGGCTCCGGGGACCGTGCCGCTGCCGCTGCTTAGGGTGCCCGTGTATTGCACGTTGCCGTTCAAATCCAGCGTCGCGCCCGCATTGACCGTCAACCCCTGGTTCACATAGAGGGTGTTATTTCCTCCCATCAACTCGAGGCGCCCGGCATTCACCGTCGTCGTCCCGGTATAGAATTCCGGCGCGGAGATGGTGAGCATTCCGCCCAGCGCCTTGGTCAGGCCGCCGGTGCCCGTGATCTGGCTCGTGGCATTCAGCGACGCTCCGTCGTTGATATGGAAAAACGCGCCGATGCTGCCGGTCGCGAGAGTCGTGACACTCAATGTGTCGTTGCCGCCCGTCACGAGGAAACCGCCGCTGGTGAGGGTCAGTGTCGCGCCGGGAGTCGAGCCGCCCACGTTCAGTCCATCGCCACTCACCAGCACACCGTTGACCGTCTTCGTGACCGCTGCGGACGAGGTGGTCGCCGCGGTCATCTTGATGGTGTCCGTCGCCGCGGCCTTGTTGAAGTCAGCGCCCGTGTAATAATTGCTGAAGGCGATCAAGCCAGCCGAGGTATCGTAGGTGGCGAAATCGGTTCCATTGATCGTCGCGCGTCCAAGGATCCCGGTCGTCGCCGGCAGGAGCGCGGGCGCGGTGCTGAAGGTGATCTTGTTTGTCGTGCCCAGATTTGCCGCGGACACGTTCAAGGTGCCGCCCGTCCCAAACGCGAGTGTCCCGAACCCGAGGGTTCCATTGCCGGCCCCGGAAATGGAAATGAGGGAGCCACCGCTGTTCAGCGTCAGGTTCCCCGCGGTTTCCGTGGAATTCGCAGCATTGGTCCGCAGATTCAGCACGCCGCCGCTCAGAGTCACTGCCTTCCCGCCCAGGCGATTGGCCGACGCAGGATTCGCGCCGGTGTTGTCGAGCGTGAGCGTGCCACCCGCGTTGACGGTAAACGACGCGCTGCTCGCCGCCCGGCCCGTGGCGCCGCTGAAGACCAGCGTGCCGCCATTCACGGTGGTCGCGCCCGTGTAGGTATTGTCCTGCGTGAGCGTCCAGGTGCCGCCGCCAAACTCCGTGAGAGTACCGGTGCCAAGCGCTATCAGGGTGTCGATCTGACCGGTGCCGCCGCCAGCCAGGGTCAGGCCCACGTTGGTTCCGGCAATACCGCTTCCGGGGGCGGTGAGATTCAGAGTCGCCCCCGTTTTGACGCCGATCGTGGCCGCCGCCGCCAGAGTGACCGTGCCGCTCAATGTATTCGTCCCCGAAAAGCCGAGCAAGGCGCCGGCCGAATCCACGCCCGTATTTCCGATCGTAATCTTCTCTGCCGACGTCACGCCAGCCACCTCGAGGGCGGCTCCAACGTTGCTCGCGACGATCGTCGTGCCCGTCGTGCTGCCGAGCGCGGCATTGTTCGCCGCGCGGACCGTGCCGTCGTTGATCGTGATCCCGCCATCCCACCCGGTATTGTCTCCCGCGAGGACGAGCGTGCCATTGTCGTTCTTAAACAGGTTGTTCGTGGCCGCGCCCAGACCCAGTGTGCTGCTGACCGTGAACACGTGGCCGCCGGTGACGTCGATGACGTTGTTGGCCTGGTTGAGGATGATCGTGCGATTGGTCGCGAAGTCGCCGGTCACGCGCAGATCCGCATTGGAAGTCGCGCTCACATTGAGCCGCACCACGTTGGCCGCATCGCCCAGCGCCTCATCCGAGGCGACTTGCAGCACGCCACCGACCACATCGATGATGGAACCACCGCCGCCGAAGCTGTTCCGGCCGAGCGCCGTGGCAGCGTTGTTCCCGAGCACCAGCGTGCCGCTGCCGGTCTTGGTGATGACGATCGCCGTCGGACCCGTGGGGCCTCCCGTGAGCTGGCCATTGAGGGTCAAACCCTGCACCTGGAGCGAGGTGCTCGCCGACGAGATGTTGAAGGTCGGGCCCTGATTGGCAGAGACGGTGTTGAAGGCGATGCTATCGACCAAAGTCAGCCCGTAGTTGTTGTTATTGGTCAGCGTGAGGCCGTTGCCGAGGAGCGTCGAAGTGAAACTGGCCGGCGCCAGGTTCTTGTTGGCCGCGGTGCCGAAGAGGAAGCCGGGCGCGCTGGAACGGCCGATCGTGAGGGAAAGCACGGTGCCCGACGCGGGGTTCCACGTCATGTCGCCGAAACGAATCGTTTCCGTCGAACCGGTCCCATCCCCATCCGTCATGAGGGAAAAAGTAGAGGCGCTAGTCAGCCCGCCGATGTTGAAGGGCACCGTGCTGCTGTTGATCCCCGTGGCATTGAACACGGTGATGTTGCCCGGACCCGTCTTGGTGAGGGGATGGCTGCCGGTCCCCGTGCCGACCGATGTCGCCAGTTCGAGGTGGCCGATCCGGCCCGCGATCGCCAGGTTCAGGAACTGCGAAGGGAGGTTGATCACCATTCCACCGGTCACCAGACCGGCGAAATCCACCGGCCCATTCAGCGTCAGTGTATGCAGGGTGGTGCCTGTATTACTGAAGGTGATGTCGCCCGCGAAAGTGATCGGATTGACCAAAGTCCGGTCGTTATTGTCGACGAACAGAGACGTTCCACTGTCAAAGAGGGCTGTCCCGGTGCCGAGAGGGCCCGAGGTCAGAACTGTGGTGGGCGCAGTCGTATTGCTGTTAGCCGCGAGGATGATCCCGCCGGCGACGACATGGGTCTGGCCGCTGTAGGTGTTGGCCGCGGTCAATTTCAGCAAGCCCGCCCCAGTCTTCATTAGTCCGGCGGACCCGTTCAGAAGGGCCGAAATCGTCGCCGTATCAGTAGCGTTCGTGACCTTGACCTCCGCACTGCCGGTCAAATTCACCGTATTGGCCCCCGTGCCGGTGACCGTATAACCGTTGGTGTTGAAGGTCAGGCTCGATGCCGTGACGGGCGAAGCCAGAGTGACCGTTCCCGCCGTGCCCGTGAAGACAGCTGTTGGGGCGTCGGAATTATTCCAGGCGACATCGGTCGCCACTCCATCCCACCATTTCGGAGAGGATGTATCCCAAGTGCCGGTTCCGCCCAAGCCTGCCCCTGTGGTGGCATCGCCGGCGGCATTGCCGTCAGAGTCCCAATAGAGCGTCGAGGCCGAACGGACGGCGATCGTCAAAGCGGTTGAGAGGATCAACCACGACGACAGGCGCTTGATGAAATTGGGCGAAAAACGGGGGTTTTTGCGGGAGCGGGAGGGGATTCGGGGCATATGACAACGTTGATTCGGCGTATGGGGCGGTGCCGGATGTGACTTTGGTGACATCTTTATCGTTTTCATTCCCCCCTCCTTCAACCCGTGCTTCACTGATTTAAAGCGTGGTGGTTTTCACCACACAAATCACCGATAAACACTTAGATCATAAGATGTTGCGAAATTAATAAGTATTATTACTTAGTGACGTAAACCGTTAACATTTTCGCAGCGTTGCGTTTACTTAACGTGATAAAGTATATCCGTTTTGATACTTTATTTATTCACAATGCTCGCCGCAGGCCAATTTAGCGACAACCCTAGAGCCACCTGGCAGCCCGGCGACGATTCATCCCTCAACCGGGCGCAACCCACCGATGGACAACACCAATACTACTGATTACATTGCATGCCCGGACTGTGATGGACTGTATACCACTCCGGAGACCCCGGAGGGCGACCGTATCGTCTGCCCGCGCTGCAGCGCCCATCTGCTGACCCGTCGGCCGGGTTTCGTGAGCCACGCGACCGCATTGGTTATCGCCGCGGCCCTGTTCTTTCTCCTGGCCAACGTTTTCCCATTCATGAGCATGAAGTCCGATTATCGGGAGAGCGAGATGCTCCTGGCGGGCAGCGTGGCCGGTCTGGAGAAACAAGGTTTCACCCTTCTCGCCTCCATGGTGGGAGTGTTCGTGCTGGCGGCGCCGATCCTGGTGATGGGGACCTTGCTCTACGTGCTCATCCCCCTTCTGCAGGGGCAGCGGCGGCGCTGGGCTCTCCACTTTTGCCGTGCGATGCAGGAGGCCAAGCAATGGAATATGATGGAGGTATACCTCCTGGGGGTGCTGGTGAGTCTCCTGAAACTGGAAAAGCTGGCCACGCTGAACCTTGGCCCCGCCTTCTGGGCCTTCGTGGGTTTCATCCTGTGCCTCGCGTCCGCCATCACAATCACCGATCCGGCCGAGCTGTGGCGGGAACTGAAGGAGGCGCAGCAATGACCTTCGACCCCGCATCCGCGGCAGCGCGCGGGCTCGCCCGCTGCCACTCGTGCGGCCGGGTGGAGGCGGTCGAAACGCGACATTGCCCCGTGTGTGAGGCTCCGCTGCATCTCCGGAAGCCAGCCTCCCTGGAACGCACGATCGCGCTCACCATCGGCGCGGTGCTGCTGTATTTTCCGGCGAATCTTCTGCCCGTGCTCTTCATCAAGAGTTCGGTCAAAGGCGATTCGCAGAACACCATTTTGAGCGGCGTCGTTCAATTCTGGAACGATGGGGATTACCCCGTGGCCCTTATCATTTTCACGGCGAGCGTCCTCATTCCGATCCTCAAAGTCCTGGCCATCATCGCGCTCTGCCTCGCCGTTCGCTCCGGAAGTTCACCCCAGGCGATGACGCGCCTCTACCGGCTGACGGAATACGTCGGCCGGTGGTCCATGGTGGATGTGTTTGTCGTGGCCATCCTGGTGGCGATGGTGCAACTTGGGTCCGTTCTGCAAATCGACCCCGGCCCCGGAGCCCTCGCCTTCGCCGGCGTCGTCATTCTCACGATGCTCGCCGCGCGCTCTTTTGATCCACGTCTCATCTGGGACGCCGCGGCGGCAAGCGCGGCCACACCTGCCGATGACAATCGAGAAACCCGTGGCGCGGACAGCGCCGCCCAGCCTCCGCTCCATGCCTGAACTCGCCGAACCTCCTCCCACTTACGCCGCACCACCTCGCGCGCCGGTTTCACGCACGCCGGCGCGGTCCCGCTTTTCTCCGATCTGGATCGTGCCGCTCGTCTCCGCTCTCGTCGGGCTGTGGCTCGTCGCCCGCCATTACTCGGAGAAAGGGCCGGTCATCTCCGTTCGCTTTGTAGACGCGCAGGGGATCGTCGCCGGCAAGACGCCGGTGCTCTGCCGCAGTGTCAACATCGGCACCGTCTCGGATTTGCAACTCTCGGGCGACAACAAAACCGTGATCATAAAACTCGCCATGACTCGCGAGGCCAAACGTCTCCTCGTGGAGGACTCCCAGATTTGGGTGGAACGGGCGCGTTACTCCGCGGCCGGCCTCTCGGGCCTGAACACGCTGGTTTCGGGCAACTATATTCAGCTTCTACCGGGCGTTTCCAAAAAGGCGCGCCTGGAATTTGACGGGCTGGAAAATCCGCCGCCGACCCCACCGGGCGTCCCCGGCATCCGTTTCAAACTCGTCGCGGACCAGGCCGGCGGACTTGGGCCCGGTTCTCCCATCATTTACAAGGGCATCACGATTGGCAAACTGGAGACGCGGACTTTTCACACGGAACCGGCGGAGGTGGAATTCGATGCCTTCATCGATGCCGCCGACGCTGGTCTGGTGAATGAAAAGACCCGCTTCTACAACTCCGGCGGCCTGGATCTGAAGATTGGTGCGGAAGGCCTGGAAGTCCGCGTCAACTCGCTGGAAAGCCTTCTGACGGCCAGCGTGACCTTTACCGATCCGGACCCGAACGAGCAACATGTGAAGTCCATTCCTCCCGGCCAGAGATTCAACCTCTTCGGCACCCTGGCCGATGCGAAAAAGGTCGAATTCAACCCTACGATCCCCTACCTGCTCCTCTTCACGGGGAGCGTGCGCGGGTTGACTCCCGATGCGCCCGTCGAATTTCGCGGCATTCGCGTCGGCAGCGTGGTGGGAGCTTCGTTCCGGTATTTGCCCAATGACCCGGAACACCGCGTGCCCGTCCTCATCAAAATCGATCCGGCAATCCTGACCAATCAGCCCGAGGGCAACGTGAGCGCGACGAAGGCCCTCATCACGCAAGGGGTGGCGGAGGGGCTGCGCGCGAGCTTGAAAACTGGCAGCATGCTCACCGGCCAGCTCTACGTGGAACTCGACTTCCAGAAGAATGCGCCCCCGGCGGTCGTGACGGGCCTGGGAGACTATGCCGTGTTGCCGACGGTCCCCGCGGTCGGGCTGGATGAGTTGCAGGAGCGGGCCGGCGCCTTCCTGGACAAGCTCAAGGGCATGCCCCTGGATTCGATCGGTCAGAACGCCGATGCCGCCATCGCCTCCATGAAGGGCGCGGCCGACCACATCGACAAGCTCACCGGCCCCGGCAGTTCTCTCGAAAAAACCCTGAACAACGCGCAAAAGGTCACGGGGGAACTCTCCGGAAACCAGGACATCGGGGTGATCTTGCGCAATCTCCGGGAAACGTCGGCGGAACTGAACTCGACCATGACCGTGCTCAGCGCGCAGTTCAAACAGGTCGGCGGCAATCTCAGCCAGGCCACCGATACCGTGAAGCACCAGCCGTGGCGGTTAATCTGGCCGACCACCAAAAAATACCCAGCTGACGGTGCCGCCACGCCCACGCCCGCGCCAACTGCACCCCTTCGCAGCGGTGCAAATCGCCGGGGAACGCCGCGATAGGGCGGCCAGGCGCAAGCGCGACGGGATCGAGATACAGCCCGGAGGTCATCGTCCTGAGTGGCGCTCATCATCAGCATTTCGTCTGGATCTTCACGGGGCCTTTCACAGCCGTGAAGATCTCTCCCTTCACAGATAGATAGATACACACCCCCTAAAGGGGAGGGGGGTGTGTATCTATCTCAATCTATCAGCCCAGCAGATCTTCACGATCTTCACGCTCGCCCGTGAAGATCTCCGTGAAGATCTCGACGGAACCAAGAGCGTGGAGGAAACGCTGGAGTGACGAAAAGCAATCCGTCTTTGGGCGGATTGGTCGAGACAACGCCCTCCAAAATAATGCGGCATTTGGGCCGCATTACCGAACACCTCAGAGCAAATCGGGCCCCATTTTTGCAGAGGACAACGGGAGCCACAACCGCCGCTACAGCACTTTTCCACGGAATCCCCTTTTTCTTCGGGGCAACCGCAAAAAATGTAGCCGGGAGTTTCGTGAAGTTCGACGACGTCGCCATCACTTCCGCCAGGTAAGTATTTACTGTGGCGATTGAAATCCGCTCGCGTGGAAGCCGGCGATTTTGACCGCCTCGTAAAACTGTTGTTCCGTCACCTTCCGCGGATCAAACCGAATCCGCGCGACCGCGCCGAGGAGTTCGACACAGTGCACGCCCCGCAAGCCGGCCAAACTCGCCTGGATCGCCCGCCACTTTTGGTCTGACTTGATTCCATCGACGAAGCGAAGGATTCCCGTCTTCTCTTCCACAAGCGATTGTATGTCCATGGGTCAATTGCCAGCGACCGGCAAGCGGGGCCTCGGCAACTCCCGGAGGAGCAACTCCAAGGACACCTCGCTTGTCGGCGCTCTGCGGTCACCCTCGTCATCTCTGGGATGGCCAGGGGTGTGTTTTTGGGAGATCTTTGGCGGCTCGGTCGCTGGAGCAAACGATTCGTCTTCCACCCGGCCCGACTTCCGGTGCATGTCGCCCCCGGAAAACTTCTCATGAAATGCGTCGGTGGGCGCCGTGGAATTCATGCCCGCACCTTTCCATTACTCCGCGTATCTGGCCAATACCTCCCCATGCCCGTGACGATAGCCAGAGGCTATGCCGGACATTTCGGCTAGGCTCGACGGGCGTCCGAAACTTATCCACGGGGTTTTTCACAGCCGTGAAGATCTCTCACGTCACAGATAGATAGATACACACCCCCCTAAACGGAGTTACCCAACTCCCCCCTTCTCTCTTTTGGATCAAGTTGCAAATTTGCAACTTGATCGCATTTTCGGCCTCCGCGGGCGTGGCGCGCGGAGTGGGAGGAATCTTCAAACACTCCCTAAGCCCAGCGCAGGTTCACCACTTGTCTCCCGCGAACCTTGCCCCCAATCCCTCCCTCCGAAAAGCCAACGTCTTCCGCGATGACACTGCCGCGCCACCGTGGAAAACGCCCCGAACCAGAACACTGATTACTGACCACTGATTACTGACTATTTCCCCCTCCATGAAAATCTCCCGCCAAGATTTCCTCCGCGGCCTCACCGCCACTCTTTCCCTCTCCTTCCTTTCCCCGCTGTCCGCCGCGCCGGACGCGGCAGCGCCGGCTCCGCCCAAAGGCCTGCGCGTTTTCACCTGCGGGCATAGCTTTCACATGTTCGTCTATCCGCTCCTCGAGGAAATGGCCAAGGGCGCCGGGATCACCGATCACGTCTCCGCCGGAAAATCGAGCATCGGCGGCTCGCGCGTGATCCAGCATTGGGACGTGCCGGACGAGAAAAACGAAGCGAAAGCGGCCCTGCGCGCCGGCAAAGTGGACGTGCTCACCCTCTCGCCGATCTGGCTGCCCGACGACGGCATCGAGAACTTCGCCAAGCTGGCCCTGGAACACAATCCGGACGTGCGGGTCACCGTCCAGGAATACTGGCTGCCCAATGACACCTACCACCCGGTTTATCCGTTGGAGACGAAGGTCAAGGTCGACCACAACGCCACCGAAATCCCGGAGTTGCAAAAGCAGCAGGACCACTACGATCACGACGTGGACGACTATGTCCGCGAGATCAATCGCAAACTGGGGAAGGACGTATGTGTCACCGTGCCCGTCGGGCAGGCCGCCGTGGCCTTGCGGCAAAAGATCGTCGCGGGACAGGCTCCAGGATTGAAGGCGCAATGGGACATCTTCCGCGACAATTGGGGCCATCCGCAGGCCGCGCTGCGGGTACTCGATGGGTATTGCCATTTTGCCGTCATCTATCGCCGGAGTCCCGTGGGGCTGCCCATGCCCAGGGACCTCGGCACGGGGACCAATGCGACCGATGACGAGAAACAAGCGCTGAACCGGTTGCTGCAGGAGCTGGCCTGGGACGCGGTCATCCATCACCCGCTGAGTGGGGTGAAGGCGGGGTGAAGGCGGGGTGAAGGCGGGGTGAAGGCGGGGTGAAGGCGGGGCGCTCCCGCGGCTCGGGGATTAATCAGTAATCAGTAATCAGAAGCCAGTAATCAGTTTTCTGTAGCAACATGGGCACTGCAAACAAAACGAGCTGACCACCCAACCACCACCTTTGGCTCGCCCGAAAGGCACCTGCCACCGCTGGTCCCGTGCACCGCCGCCTCGGCCCCCTTCCGAAAGCTGCGCAGCAGCGCAGCACTACAAGAACGCAAGCGCAGCTCCGAATCGCTCTCCTTGTCTCCTTGTCTCCTTGTCTCCTTGTCTCCTTGTCTCCTTGTCTCGCCTTCGCCAGAGCGCTTCGGCAGAGCAGGCTCTTTGTCTCCCCCACCACTCCACCACTCCACCACTCCGCCACTCCACCACCCCCTCCTACCCCCCGGCCTGCTTCAGCGACGGCTCGTGCCGGATATCCTTCCCCTTGTAGAGATAGAACACCTCCTCGGCGATGTTCGTGGAGTGATCGGCGACCCGCTCGATCGCCTTGGCCACGGTCATGAGGTTCAAGGCGCGGGTGATGGTCTTGGGGTCGTCGACCATGTACTCGGTCAGCTCCCGCTCGAGCTGCTTGTTGATGCTGTCCACGGATTTGTCCCGCGCGATGATCTCGATCGCCAGTTCGTGGTTGGCATCGACGAAGGCGGTGATGCTGTCGCGGAGCATCTCCTGCGCGATATCGGCCATGAGCGGGATGTCGATCAACGGCTTGAGCAGGGGCTCGGTATTGAGCTGGCGGGTGCGCCGGGCGATCTTGGTGGCCTGGTCGGCGATGCGCTCCAGGTTGTTGGAGATCTTCGAGGCCGTGAGCATGAGCCGGCAATCGCGCGCGATCGGGCCGTGCGTGGCCATGTAAGTGATGACCATGTCGTCGATCTGGATTTCGAGGTGGTCGATCTGCGAATCCTCCGCCTCCACCGTGTCGCACAATTTGTCGTCGCGCTCGACGAGGGCCCGCATGGCGAGGGCGAGATTACGCTCGGTGAGGCCGGACATCATCAGCAGTTGCTCGCGGATATCGGCGAGTGATTGTTCCCAGAATTGGCTCATTGTTTAGGGGCGGTGAATTTTGGCGGGGGTCGCGCGGCGAAACAGGGCTTTTGGGATCAGCCGAAACGGCCGGTGATGTAATCCTCGGTCTGTTTCTGGGCCGGGTTGGTAAAGATCTTTTCGGTCTTGGCGAACTCGACAAGCCTGCCGAGATAGAAGAACGCCGTCTGGTCCGAGCAGCGTCCGGCCTGCTGCATGTTGTGGGTCACGATGACAATTGTATATTTACCCTTCAACTGCTGGATGAGCTCTTCCACTTTCGAGGTGGCAATAGGATCGAGCGCGGAACACGGCTCGTCCATCAGAATAATGCTCGGCTCGACGGCAATGGCCCGGGCAATGCAGAGGCGCTGCTGCTGGCCACCCGAGAGGCCCAGCCCGCTGGTGTGCAGCCGGTCTTTCACCTCGTCCCACAAGGCGGCGCCGCGCAGGCTCTTTTCCACCACTTCATCGAGCCTCTTCCGGTCGTTGATCCCCTGGATTTGCAGGCCGTAAGTGATGTTTTCGTAGATCGACTTGGGGAATGGGTTCGACTTCTGGAAGACCATGCCGACCTGGCGCCGCAGCGCGATTACGTCCACATCGGGGTGATGGATATCGATGCCGTGAATGCGGATGTTTCCGCGGCCGATGGTGGCGATGTCCACCATGTCGTTCATCCGGTTGAAGCAGCGCAGAAGCGTCGATTTTCCGCACCCCGAG
>Ga0070658_10001841_pt1 | contig 17851 bp, 11 predicted proteins | sample KBSC13metaG_FD_64664 | JGI IMG/M metagenome (GOLD analysis project Ga0070658, IMG submission 64664) | Corn rhizosphere microbial communities from Kellogg Biological Station, Michigan, USA - KBS C1-3 metaG | ecosystem: Host-associated > Plants > Roots > Rhizosphere > Soil ...
CGCACCGACGGATCGGCATCCGCCAACGGTGCGATGTGCGGATTGTGCTCCCATAGGGGCATGCACGACGTGCGCACATCGGTCAGGAATTGGCCGGGAAAAGTGCGATGCAAGTCCCGCACAGCGGCAGTGAGCATCACCACGTCGCCAGGTGATTGATGGTTGCGCAGGAGTAACTTTGTGGGCGCTTTCGAGGCTTGGGCGGCCGCTGACGTTCTTATCAACTCGGTCATGGGTTCTCGCACGGAGCGCAACGCGGCCCACCGTCCTCCGGCCACAAGGTCTCAAAAAGACGAAAGCGAGCCCATCGGGAATTGAACCCGGCGCAGCGGCAATCAGAATCGGCTACCCGCAACCAACGGTTCACGGGCTCGTCATCGACGCCCGCCAAAGAAGCTTCCGAACAGTCGTGAAAACAATCCCGGAGCTGGACCACTTCTCGCCGATGGCGAAGGCTCCGACGGCGCCGGGCTGCTCGACGATGCTGGCACTGAACTGCTCGATGGCGGCGGTTCAACAATCACCGTCAGGCCGCTGGATGAGGACGAAGACGATGAGGACGGGGTCGGTGGCGGCGGCTCAGGACTGCTGCTGCTGCTCGACGACGGGACCGGGGGCGGCGGCTCAGGGCTGCTGCTGCTGCTCGACGATGGGACCGGGGGCGGCGGCTCAGGGCTGCTGCTGCTGCTCGACGATGGGACCGGGGGCGGCGGCTCGGGGCTGCTGCTGCTGCTCGACGATGGAACCGGGGCCGGCGGCTCGGGGCTGCTGCTGCTACTACTCGACGTTGGGACCGGTGCCGGCGGCTCAGGGCTGCTGCTGCTCGACGATGGAACGGGCGGGTCGTCACTGCACGAGGAGGACGAAGGGTCGGTCGGCACCGCGCTGTTTGAAGACGAAGACGAGGGAACCGGCGGATCCTCACTACTCGAAGAGGACGATGGCACCGGCACGGCGCTACTCGAAGACGGAACCGGCGGATCCTCACTGCTCGAGGAGGACGATGGCGCCGGCACTGCACTGCTCGAAGACGGAACCGGCGGATTCTCGCTGCTCGAGGAGGACGATGGCACCGGCACGGCACTGCTCGAAGACGGAACCGGCGGATCCTCACTGCTCGAGGAGGACGATGGCACCGGCACGGCACTGCTCGAAGACGGAACCGGCGGTGGCGGCTCCGGGCTACTGCTGCTCGACGATGGAATCGGACTACTCGATGAGGAGAATTCTTCGGACATGGTAAATTAATGCAAAAGCCTGGAGTGAGTCGGAGTCGAAGTTCTCTCCCATTTTCCGCGGAGTGTTTGAACGTTCTTCAATGTTGCCGAATTCAGCGCCACCATGAAGGCGCGTGCTTATCAGATAAATCCGCGCCTTCGCAAGCCATTTCCCATTTTCGCCGTCGCGGGCCACCGACAATCCCGCGGAAATTGCGAGACTTTCCAGCACTCGCCCTAAGGCCAGAGGATGCGAAAGATACGGTGCAGGCCGGGGATGCCCTTCATCGGATGCTCGCCGGGCACTGCTTCCAAACGCAGATGCGCGGCGAGAAGCCGCTCCGCGGCCTGGCTGGCGCATTGCGTCACGCCCAATTGCGCAGCCAGTTTTTCCAGTCGAAAGACGTAATTCAGCTCGGGACCAAACATGTTCTCCTCCCCGAGTTGCATCGCACCACCGAAGGTGACGACCCCATGGTGCACGACGGTGCGAAACTTCACCGGACCCGATTCGCGCAACTCGTGAAATCCCGACAGCACATCCGTGACGGCGGGCGTCTTGTCGCCGGCGGCGTCCCAGCAGGCGAGAAAACCGTCGCCAAGGAATTTCGAAATTCGGCCGTCTGCCTTTTCGACCAGGCGCCGCCCCTTCTGGATCCAGGTCCCGACGTTCACAGCCAACTCGTCGCGGGGCAGGGTCCGGCTGAGTTCGACGAAGTTTTCGATGTCCACGATGACCAGCCACGCCTTGCGCTCGGCAAGGTCCAGAACCGTGGCACTGGCGCCGCGGACGGTGGTCATTCCACCAGCCGTGGTAAGTCCTCCCGGTTGCCGGAAGCGGAAGGTGGCGCCTGCGATCACGAAGCGGTCGCCATTCTGGAGGCGGGTGGGACGCAACACGCGCTGGTCGTTGAGGAAGGTGCCATTGAGGCTGCCCAGGTCGATCAGCCAAAACTCGGATTCGTCCTGCACCTGGATGAACGCGTGTTCGCGGGATGCCTTGGGGCCGCTGATGATGATGTCGCTGCCCGCCTTGCGCCCGAGCCGGCAACTGCGATCCAGCGGCAACCGGCGCCCGTCCTCCGTCTCGACCCAGGTATTCGGGGATTCGACGGGCTCGCTCATGAAATGCGGGCGCGGAGGCACACCCAAAATGGACGGTGATGGAACGGCATGACGCTCCGTGTCTTAGGATGGATCGACCTCCTGACCAAGGGCGATTTGCAGCAAATCTTCCGCGAAGCTAGGAGAAGAGACGGGAAAAAATCGCGTGGAGCACCGTCCACGTGCCGAGAAGGAACATGGTAATGACGAAGAGGATGCCGGCAATCAAGCCCACGAGGAACACCTTGTCGCCCGTGGTGGCGGCGCGCCGGGTCCCGGCGTGTTTCTGCAGCAGCTCGTAGTTGCGCGCATTGGACCGGAAGAAAATCGAGAGGCCGTCCCCCACCCCGGGCACGGCATCGAGCGCCGCGTTCACGAGGACGTTCACAGCCATGCGCGCCAAGACGAGATTCGGCACGCCGCGCCGGGCGCTCATGGCGATGAGGACGACGGAAACGACGGAGGAAGCCGTGGCCCCCAGCGCTGGAATGAGCCCGATCAGCGGGTCGAGACCGAAGCGGATCTTCGTTCCCGGGATCACGAAGATGCTATCCATCAATTTCGCGATGAACGCGATCAGCGGATCAGTCTCCGTTCCGGGCTTCGGCGCGTCTTTTCCCAGGACTTCGAACTCGACCTCCTGGGCCGGCTTCGGCGCGGGCATGGCGTCGGTTAGCCGGGGATGCCGGCCAGCATCTGGGCGTTCGTCGGGAATTTCTTCACGAAGAACAGCAGGCGCTCGATGGCTTCCGTCGGCTTGTGGCCGGCGAGACCCCGTCGGATGACATTGATCTTGTGCAGGTCGGCTTCGGGGATGAGCAATTCCTCGCGGCGCGTGCCGCTCTGGAAAATATCGATCGCCGGGTAAATGCGCTGGTCGCTGATCTTGCGATCGAGGACGAGCTCCATGTTGCCGGTGCCCTTGAACTCCTGGAAGATCAGCTCATCCATGCGGCTGCCCGTGTCGATGAGGGCGGTGGCCACGATGGTGAGGGAACCGGCCTCCTCGGTATTGCGCGCGGCCGCGAAAATCTTGCGTGGAATTTCCAGCGCGCGGGAATCGATACCGCCCGACATGGTGCGCCCACCGCCGCCGGTCGCGTTGTTGAAGGCGCGGCCCACGCGGGTGATGGAGTCGAGGAGCATGAAGACATCCTTGCCCGATTCCACGAGGCGCTTGGCGCGCTCGATGGCGAGCTGCGCGATACGCGTGTGGCTTTTGATATCGCTATCATTCGAGCTGGCCATCAGCTCAGCCGTGGGCACGGTGCGCTTGATTTCCGTCACTTCCTCGGGACGTTCATCGACGAGCAGAATGATGAGCGTGATCTCGGGATGATTCTTCACCACGGCGTCGGCGATGTGCTGAAGCAGCGTGGTCTTGCCGGTCCGCGGCGGAGCCACGATGAGGCCGCGCTGGCCCTTGCCGACGGGGCACATGAGATCGATGACCCGCGTGGTGAAACGCTCGGGCACGGTCTCGAGGCGGATGCGCTTGTTCGGGCTCACCACGGTAAGTTCGTCGAAGGACGGCAACTGCAGCGATTTCTCGGGATCGCCGCCATTGATTTCCGTGATGCGGAAGAGCTGCGAACCGCGGTTGCCGCGGCGCGTGTTGCCCTTCACCCACTGCCCGTCGCGCAGATTGTAAGTGCGGCACAGTTCAGGCGTAACGAAGACATCGTTCGGATGCTGGGCGAACATGCGCTTGGGATCGCGCAGGAAACCGAAGCCTTTGCCCGATACTTCCACGATGCCCTCGGCATCGCCGATCTCGTCCTCGCGCGGCGGCGGCAACTCGGCGGACGAGCCCTGGTCGGCGCGGAAATCCTCACGGCTCGACTCATCGCGGCCACGTCGGTCGTCGCGATCACCGCGATCACCGCGATCGTTGCGGCCTCCGCGATCCCGGCGATCCCCACGATCGTGACGGGAATCTTCGCGGCGCGGCGATTCGCCGCGGGGCGGCTGGCTGGTGGGTTCCACCCGTGGAATTTCCAGACGCGCGGCTTCCTCGGCGGTCACCGCGATCGGGATGGGAGCAGGATCGATCCCGGCGGCGCGGGCCTGTTCTTCCATCTGCTTGGCCACATGGCGCGGGATATAGACGGGACGCGGCCGGACGACGGGCTGAGAGGAATAGTCCGGAGCATTGGAAACTCCATTGGTCGCGGCGGACTCCGCAGGCTGGCTCGCGGGAGCAGCGGCGGCGGGAACAGCCTTTGCGGAGGGTCTCCACTCATCGACTTCCGCAGGGGGTGTCGCCGCCCTCGGCGCTGCAACGGGCGCACTCGGCGCGGCGACGGGCGCCTGGGGCGCGGGAGCGGGCGCCTCGACCACAGGGCTGGGGGTTTCCACGGGTTCGGCAGCCGCAGCCTTGGACGTCTTTTTCGCACGCGGCTTGGTGACTTTCGCGGCGGTTTTCGTCGCGGCCTTCGTGGCCGTTTTCGCCACGACCTTCGTCGTCTTGGCAGCGCTGGTGCGGGGTTTCGTCGTCCGCTTTTTGGCGGGTTTTTTCGTTTCAGCAGACTGCTCGTCGAAGAGGTGCTGTTGGGCGGGTTCTGTCATAGGAAAATTGGGCATTTGGAATCGGGAAAAGGCATTCGCACCGTGGGCGAATGCGGCGAGAGGAAAGAAATGAAAATTAAGAAGCGGGAAATCAGGGAAAGGGTCTCCGGGACGAGGGCGGCAAGGCCCCCGCGACGGTCGAACCCGGCGCGAGCAGGGAGAAAAGCCACCCCCATTGCTGGTCGGGAAGACCTTCGATGCACTGAACTGTAGACCACTGACGACTATGACCCGCCATGGATCAGGGAATTTGGATAATGGAAAATCGGTAACGCGCCTGCTGGCTGACTTGCAAGGGACCATCCTGCCGAGAGGTCAGGAATACCGGGAGCGCGAACTGATGTTGCACAGCTTGGCCGAAGACGCCCAAAGCGTCAACCCTCTTTTTTCCATGGTGTGTTCCCGCTTGGAATCGCCGGTGGCGTCTGTTTACCTCCGCCCTTTCACGGTTCATCCCTCTCATGAAGATTCTACCGCTCCTCCGCCGCTGCGTCGCCTTGCCCCTTCTGGCGGCTCTCCTCGGCACCTCCGCCTGCAACTCCGTGCCCAAGGCCGTGCGCCCACGCACCGCCAAGGAAGCCGCGAAGATCTTCTACCTCGCGGGCAACTGGAGCCCGGTTAACGGGGAAGGCAACCAGTTGACTTTTGTGCCCGACTCTTCCGGACCGACAACCGGCCGCGTGACCGGCATCTTTACCGATGGCGGAAGCTACCAGGCCTCGGAAGTCATTCCCGAGACCGGCAAATTCAGCATGTGGATCAGCGCCTCGAAAATCGACAGCGACAATCCGCTTTCGCGGACGTCTTTCGACGGAGAATACTCGCCCGACGGCAAGATGCTCACGCTCACGCGGCACTGGGGCGGAGGGATGTCGGATGAGACGAAGGTTTACCGGCGGTAGGCGGCAGTGCTCAGTGCTTAGTAGTCGGTAATCAGTAGTCAGTAATCAGTGGGTTCGCAACGACCGTGTACCGGTAGTGAGCGAGACTGCCTCATCGCGGAGCGATGCTTGAAAGTAGCCGGGGCATTCATGCCCCGGATCAAATCTGAGTTGGGCCGTCGCGGAGCAACGTTTGCCCTCGCTGAGTAACGTGACAGACGTCGCTCAGCGACCGCGCACATCGAAGGGGCAATCACCCGCCCTTTGCCGACTCATTGACGCGGTGCGGCAATCACACATCGGTCCAGTCGCTCTTATGCTGGGTGAATTCTCCACCGTCCGGCGCCAAGGTCGGGCGGCGGCGCGGGTAAACTGTGCGGCCATCTCTCGTCAAACAAACAGACAAGCGCTTCTTCGAGAGTCGCTCCGATATACATGATGCCCAGCCATTGATAGTAAATGCGGCCGCTTGCATCGACCAGGAGTGCTGGATCTCCTTCATTCGTCGATCCGACCGGGTAGACCGACATTTTCAATATTTCCGAAAACGGCTCAATCAACTCACTCGCCTGGCTTCCATAATCCACTCCGATGTGCAACTGTTTCAATCGAGGCCTGCACGGATCGACAAACGCGTCCGCTGCCAGCAAATGCACAAGCATTTCCATCCCAATGCCGATTTCTTCAACTCCTTCAGAGTTAGCCGCGTTTTGATTCGCGCACCCAGGGTAGCTCGTTCCTCGCAACCCTGGGCTGACTTATTCAACGCCTTCGGCGTAGCCACTCGCGCGACCTGCAAGAGTCCACGACACGCTGGAACTAGTCAGCGCAGGATGTCCCCCTTCGTCACGTCACCGGGAACATCAAGAGACTGGATCTGATTGATGGTCTTGAAGTTCGCGTGGTCGGCAAATTCCCACACGACTTTCTTATCGCGCGTGACTTCGATGACCATCGGCTGTTCACCGATGTGGCCGTGGCCGAGATAGACGCAGAATAGCGTATTGCCATTGGGCAGGCGCTGGCAGCCAGCCATGAGGCGAAGCGGATTGCCCGGGAGATCGTTTTCATTCAACTCCCACACCACTTTGTCGGAGGGATCGACCTCGACCACCTTGTGGCCATCGCCGCAGGTAATGAGCAGGTTCTTGTTCGGCAGGAGCACGACTTCGTGTGGGTCGCCAGGGACCTTGACCTCGCGCAGCACTTTACCGTCGCCGTCGAGTTCCACGATCTTGCCCTCACCCTTGAAGCACACGAGGTAGTGGCCATCCGCGGTCTTGCGCGTGCCGCGGAATTGATTGTGCAATTTGATCTCCGGCGCGGTGGTCAGCTTGATCTCCTTCGCGATCTTCCCCTGGCGATCGAGTTCGATGATCCGGCTCGTGCCGCACTCGACGATGAGCACGTTGCCATTGGGCAGCGGCTGGCCCGCGTGGCATTCGACCTTCACGGGAGTATCGCCAATTTTTTCCGGCGCCTTGTATTCCCATACCACTTGCTTGTCCTTGGTCATCTCCTTCGCGCCACCGATGTAGGCAAAAAGGATATTTCCATTCGGCAGCAGCCAGCAGTCCTGCGGGTTCTTCGCCTCCACCTGCCATTCGATCGAGCCGTCCGCCGCGACGATGCTGACGTGGTTGCCATTGTAGTCGCAGCAGAGAAAGCGCGGGCCGGCAAGAGCGGCCCCGGAAAGGACGAGGGAAGCAAGGAGGCTGAGGAGGGATTTCATGGGGTTGGTGGGTTGAGACGATCGGGGAGGTTGCGGTTGTTGTGGTCGAAAGGGAGCGCGTCGTCCAGATCAGGGATGCCGTCGCCGTCGCTGTCGTGGCCGGGCGTGAGGTAGCCGGGCGCCACGGTCGGCTGCCATTCGCCGGCTTGCTGGAGCACGGCCCACAGGAAACGCACGCATTCACCGCGGGAAAGCGGCAGGGCCTTTTGGCGGGCGAGGCCTTTGTCCGCCGGCAATTGCATGGCGGTTAAGCAGGAGTGCAGCGTGCCCCACGTCATACCCGCATCCCCCGCGACGTCCGCCGGCGGGTTCCATTCTTTCCGGGCATTCAAAGCCCGGCCCAGGCGGGTAAGCGCTCCCACGAGTTCGGCGGGCGTCACCGTTTTCTGCGGCGCGAAATCGACCGAGTCCGGGTCGGCCTGCCAGATCCCGCGCACGGCGAGCAGATTGGCCGCTTCGAACCAGGGATCCTCCGGAGCAAGATCCTGCCAGGGCCAGAGGAGCACACCCGGACCTCCGCAACCGCGCACGAGCCGCTGCTGCAATTCACGGACTTTGGCAAAGTCCGCCGTAATGGCCCGCGGCTCCACGCCATCGCGCAAGCTCATCCAGGCCAGCGTGCCCGAGGCCTGGCCCACCAGCATCATCTGCCCATGCAGGCGCAGCGCGGATTGCACCACGCTGCTCACGCCGATGTTCTTCCCCGCGCCGAGCAGCCCGTCGCACTCAATCGGCACCAGCCCGCGCAACGGGAACATCGCGCGGTCCGTATCGGTGTGCCAGCTCCGGTTCGGGGTGTGGACGTATTGCCACGGACCGGCCGGGTCGCCGTGATCGAGGAATTTTCGCCGGGTGGGATGGAAGTCGATGTTGAATTGAAACCCGAAAACTCCGTCCGGCACCATGACACGCGCCCACTTGGGCTCGCGCGTCGCCGCGCGGATATCCTGCTCGCGCAGCATGTAGAGCGCTTCCAGGCGAAGCCCTTCGCGCACGTAGGGCTTGAAAGGCAATCGGTCAGGCGTCCCGAATTCATCAGTGAGCCGCAGATAGCGGAAGCTCTGCGGAATGTCCCCGGCGAGGTCATGCCCCTTCGTCTGGAGATGATAGAGCATGCCAAGCGCATGCTGCTTCACGTCGTCGAAAATGAGGCGCCGCTGGCGAGGCGCGAGTTCGACGATGTTCTTGTGCGAGGCGCCCGCTTCCGTGGCCTCGAGCGCGTCGCGCACACGCTGCGGCAACTGGCAGAGCGGATAGTCCTGCACCGGCCAGTTGAGAAACGTGGCCTCCGTCCCTGCGGGGAGCCCAAAGTGCCAGCGGTCAACCAGACGTCGGTGCGTGTAGATGCTCCAACCCGCCGGGGCATAAATGCCATCCGTGCCCGCCCAGTCCACCCACTGGGTCGTACTATTGAGCGCGGCATACGTGCGCGGATCGTAAATTGGCGGCTTCTCAATCGTCGAGTCCCGCCCCGCCTCGCGCAAGACCAGCACCCAGGTCAGCGGGTTCATCTCCTGCCGGCCATCCTCCTCCAAGGCTTCCAGCGCGCTGGGCTCCTGGAAGCGCGCCTTCAAATCCGGTCCGGCTCCATACTTCGCGCCGCTCAGGCGAATGACGTCGCCCCAGTCAGACGAATCTACGGTGAGCCGCGCGCGGACGGCAAGTTCGCCAGGCGATCCATCCGCCCGCTCGAAGCGCACACCCGACACACGTGGGCCGTCGAGCTCCACTTTGGACGGCTGCCAGCCGCGCTCGATGCGCAATTGCTTCGAACCATGCTCGGCGTAGGGCGCGACCAGTTCCTCGAAGATCGCCGCCGCGGCCGCGGGTTCGATCGTTTCGGTGCCGCACCATGCATTGCCCGGCGAGGCGATGCCGTAAGTCTGGCTGTTGTGGGCGCGGATGCGATGGACCGTTTCAAGAAAGAGCCCTGAGCGCGGGAAATTCACGCGTTTCCCACGCACCGTGGTCCATTCATCCGGGCATCCGACCCCCTCGGCGCTGAACTGCCCGCCCAGCCAGTCGATATCATTCACCAGCACGATGCGCTTCACGCCCAACCGCGCCGCCTGCACCGCCACCGCGCACGCCGACTCGCTGCCCCCGACGATGAGGAGATCCGTGTCGATGGTTTCGGCGGAGGCCATGGTCGAAGCCACGAGAAAGCAATACACGGCCAAGTCGCGGGGGAGTCGCATGCGCAGATGAATGTTAAGGAACCTCAGCGCCCTTGCGCCGGCGCGAGCGCGGGGTCGTCGAGATCGAGCCGGTAGAGCATCTGGTTGTAGTTATACCGCGGTGTCGGCGCCGCATGATTCGAAAACTCCGCGGTATAAGTGCCCTCGAAGATCAGGATCGGTGAATCCGCGGCCGTGAATTCCGGATGCAGCCGCGGATTGTAAAATGTGTAGTTGTCGTGCGTCAGCACTTTCACCGCCGGGCCCCACGGCCCGATCGGTTTGTCCGCCTCGGCATACCAAAGCTCCCCGAAAACGGAGGGCGACCCGAACGATTCCATGAAAACCGTCACCCAGCATTTCCGCCAGGGATTCCACGCGATCGACCCGGAATGCGGCTTCACGATCTTGCCGGCGCCCGCCGCGCGCAAACTGGGCTGAGGGTTGGACAGTTCCCATTTCGCCGAATCCTGCCACGCCTCGAAAGTCGCAGCGCAGCGCAACGCCGGGAACGGATTGCCAAACAGCACCCATTCCTTCCCCTTCTCATCCTTCCAAAAAACGGGATGCCCATCCGGCGCCGCAGGCTGAATCGGGTCGGAATCGGATTTCGTCCACAAGACCCGCAATTGTTCGAAAGCAGCCGTCTCGTCGTTCCAGACGCACAATCCGGATTCGTAGGCTTCGAGATGATTGCGCACCTTGATATACGTCCCGACCAGGTGGGGTGTGCCCGCCTGGTCCGGTAGGCTGACATACGCGCTGACCCAGGTCGGTCCCTTGCCCGGCATCTTCGCGACACCGCGAGGGCCGCCCTTGTCGTTGGCAAAGTACTCGAACCGCATGCGCAGCGGCGGTTCGAACGAGGCCAGCGGTTGCACGGCCGTCGTGGCGCTCGTCGTGTCGTAGATGCCGAGCGGGTACTGCGGCAGCAGCGTGTCGCCCCAGGCCCAGAAGAGCTTTCCGCGATGCACCGCGTTCTGGACACTGTCGCAACCGACCAACCCCTGATCGTGCCAATCGAGTTCCTTCCCGAGCTTCTGGCTCTCGGCGAAGATCCCCGCACCCGTGGCCCGGCCGAGCCGCTTCGCGATGTTCGTGCGCTTCACCTCGACCCGGAACGTCTTCCCCGGCTCCGGTGTGATCCGCACGCCCCGCGACCCGAATCCATCCGCGGGGACTTCGTAACCATGTCCGAAGACATTGAACCACGTCTCGTGCCCCATCATCTCCGGCAAATCGAAGGCAATCACCCCCGCGTTGTCCGTGACGAACCGGACGTCATTCGTGGTTCGCAATTCGATCAGCGGCACCGGCCACCCGCTGCCCTTCTCGACAACTTCAATGCGGCTGGGCTCGATGGCGAATACGGCGCCGGGGAGACCAAGGAACAGAAGCGGGGCGATCTGGCGGAAGAATGAAAGCATCGAGAGAAGAGCGTCGGGAATTCTAAACAGGAGGGAACGAAGGGAACAAAGGATCGAATCCAAATTCTTCGCTTTCTTTGCTTCCTCCTCTTCAAAGCCTCATTCATCCCGGCTGATTTCCAGTTTGCCTCCTTCTGCCCCCCGCCGAAGTTGCGAGCCACGATTTGGGCGCTAAGAAACGGTTGCCATCCGAATTTTCATCTATAGAAACAATTCCACATATGAAAATACCCACCCAGAACCGGGTCAAAGCGGAGGCCGTCAACGGCGACGGCGCACTTCAGGTTCCCGCTCTTCAGCGGGGCTTGGCGATGCTGGAATTCCTGGCGGCTTCTCCGGATGGGGCCACGCTTTCGGAACTGGGATCCCGATTCGCCATCTCGATGGCATCGGTCTTCCGCCTGGCGGGGGCGCTCGAGGAACTGGGCTACATTCGCCGGGACGAGCGCACGAAGCGCTTTTCCGTGACGCAGAAGCTTCTCCTGCTCGGGCAGCCGCATTCCGGCCGGCGCAGTCTGGTGGAATGCGCGCTGGAGCCCATGCGGCGCGTGCTCGCGGCCACGGGCGAGACAACGCAACTTTGCTGCCTGGCGGATGCGAGCTGCATCATCCTCGAACAACTGCCCGCGCTGCATCCTTTCAAATACATCGTCGATCTCGGGTCCCGGGTTCCGATTCACTGCTGCGCCCCGGGCAAGGCGATTCTCGCCTTCCTGCCCGACGACACACTCGATGCGGTGCTGTCCGGACTCGAGTTCGAGAAACACACGGAACACACGATCACCAGCCGCAAGGCCCTGCTCGTGGAACTCGAGCGCATTCGCGCCTGCGGCTACGCGCTCGATCGCGGCGAGCATTTCGACGGCATCCATTGTATCGCGGCTCCCCTGCTCGATCGCCACGGGCACACCGTCGCCGCCATCACCATCGCCGGCCCGGCCGCGCGCATTCCAGCCAGCCGGTTTGCGGAATTCGGCCGCACCATCGCCATCGAAGCCACTGCCGCCGCCCGCCGTTTCGAGGAATAGCGCATGAAGCTGCCTTCGCCCATAGCCGTCGTCGCCGCCGCGCTTTTGCTCGGCCGCGGTTTCGCGTTCGGAGCAGACACACCCGTCACACCGGAAGCGCGGGAATTCTTCGAGACAAAGATCCGCCCAGTCCTCGCGGCGGAATGCTACGAGTGCCATAATGCGAAGAAGACCAAGGGCGGCCTGCGGCTCGACTACCGCGCAGGCTGGCAGAAGGGCGGCGATACCGGGGATGCCATCGTGCCGGGCGATCCGAAGAAGAGCCTGCTCATTGCTTCCATCAAGCACACGGACCCGGACCTGAAGATGCCGGACAAGTCGCCCAAGCTCGAGGACAGCGTGATCGCCGACTTCGAGAAATGGATCGCCATGGGGGCGCCGGACCCTCGCGACCAGCCGCCTGCGGTGACGACGGGCAAACCCTCGTGGGATGAATTGCTGGCGGTCCGCCGCACCTGGTGGGCTCTGCGGCCGGTGCACAGCCCCAACGTTCCTAGCGTCAAAAATACCGCGTGGTCGGGGGACGCCGTCGACCGCTTTCTCCTGGCAAAGCTGGAGGAGAAAGGCCTCGAGCCCGCACCCGACGCCGATCCGCGCACCTTGATCCGGCGGCTCACGTTCGCTCTCACCGGCCTGCCACCAAAGCCGGAGGACGTGGAGGCCTTCGCCGCGGAAGCCGCTCGTGATCGAGCGTCGGCCGTCCGGCAGGCCAGCGCGCGACTGCTCGCCTCACCGCAGTTTGGCGAGCATTGGGCGCGGCACTGGATGGACCTGGTGCGCTACGCCGATACCCATGGGAGCGAAGGCGATCCCATCATTCCCGAAGCCTGGCGCTATCGCGACTACCTCATCCGCGCGTTCAATGCCGATGTGCCCGGCGATCAATTGATTCGCGAGCAGCTCGCCGGCGACCTCCTGCCCCACCCGCGCCTGAATCCCGCGGGGTTCAGCGAATCCATCCTCGGCACCGCACAGTTCCGGCTCGTCGAGCACGGCTTTCAACCCGTGGATACGCTCGAAGATCAAATCAAGGCGGTGGACAACCAGATCGACGTGGTGAGCAAGGCGTTCCAGGGAATCACCGTTTCCTGCGCGCGCTGCCATGACCACAAATTCGACGCGATCAGCCAGCGCGACTGGACGGCCATGTTTGGCATCTTCGCGAGCTGCCGCCCCGCGCAAGTCACCATCGACACCCCGGAAGCCCTGGCCCGGAACCGGCCCGAACTCGAACGGCTGCACGGTCAAATCAAGAACGCGCTCGCGGATGCCTGGCAGGAGGAGGCGAAAACGCTCGGGAAAAAACTGCGCGAAACGCCGGCCCGCGCCTCGCTCGCGCAAGAAAACGCCGGGCGCATCCGTGAACTCGAACAAAAGGTCGCTGACCTGGAATGGGGCGCCCGGCGGACAATCCAGCCGTCCACCGAGAATGTGCGTCCTCTCAGCCGCGTGCCGGCTCCTTATGCCGAGTGGAGCTTCGACAAGGATGCCCGCGACACCATGGGCCACATGAACGGCTATCTCGAAGGTGAAGCGGAAATCAAAAATGGCCGCCTGCATCTCGATGGCCAGGGCGCCTATCTGCGCACCGATCCGATTCCGGTTTCGCTGCCCGCGAAAACCCTCGAGGCGTGGGTCTCACCGGCGAACTTGCAACAGCGCGGCGGAGGCGTTCTCACGGTCGAGACCACCAAGGTCCACGGTTTCGATTCGATCGTCTACGCGGAGAAGGAACCGCGGCGCTGGGTCGCTGGAAGCAACTACTTCGTCCGCAGCCAGGTCTCGGACGGACCGCAGGAAACCGCCGGGCCGGGGGAATTCGTGCACGTCGCCATCACCTATGCGGCCGATGGCACGATCGCCGTCTACCGCAACGGCGTGCCCTATGGAAAGCCGTACACGAAGGGCGAACCGTTTGCCTTCGCGCCAGGAGAGGCGCGCGTGCTGCTCGGATGGCGTCACAAGGGAGCGAGCAACGGCTACTTCGCGGGGGACATCGACGAAGCGCGGCTCTACGATCTGGCACTGACCCCGGAGGAAATCGCCGAGTCTTTCCGCGCCGGGCCGGGACCGGTCATCTCGCCGGACCAGATTCTGGCCGCTCTTACGCCCGCCCAACGCGAGGAACGGACCCATTTGCTGGACGAGATCAAACGGCTGCGCGCCAGCAACGACCAACCCGGCAACGGCAATGAAGCATGGGCCACCGCACTCAAGGAAGCCACGGACGATCTCAGCAGCCCGCTGTATCTTTGGGCCCGGCTCGGCCAGGTGAGAGATGCGGACTTTCCGGCCAATTGGGAAAAGGTCGTCCGCGCCGTGCGGACCAAACTGGTGGAAGCCTCCGATTTCAATCGCGACAATTTTCGTCCGGCTTGGGACCTGAAGGGGGCCGACTACGCGAAGTGGTTTCCCTACGGCAGCGGCCTCGAGAAACAGCCCCGGCGCGCGGGCGAATTCACCGTCGAAGCGCAAGGGGAGCGCGTGCTCGAGGGTCTGGAGCCCGCCGGCGCCTTCACCGCTCCCCTCTCCGCCAAACAGAACGGTCTCCTCACTTCGCCCCGGTTCAAGATCGATTCCGACAGCATCAGCGTCCGCGCCTCCGGGGCCGGCGGCGCCATGGTGCGCGTCATCGTGGATAACTATCCGCTCCCCTCCAATCCCATCTTCGCCAAGGCGGTCCTGACCAACGACGAGGCGGGCTGGGTGCGACTCGACACGGCCTATCGCAAGGGCTCCATGGCGTATCTGGAGTTTGGCACCCGCGACGACCTCACGCGCCCGCTCGACGACAAGCCGAAAGAAAAGGGCAAGGACAAGCCCCGGGCGAAATCCAGTGACGGTCGATCCTTCTTCAGCGCCGAATCGGTGGTCTTTCACAACAGCAAGGAACCTCCCAAGGAAGTGCCGCTCGCCTTGATGGATCTGCTTCCGATGGCCGACGGTTTGCCGCCGGCCAACGCCGCGAGGCTCGCGGACGTGTACGAAAGCGAGCTCCTCGCCGCTGTCGCCGCCTGGCGCGAGGACCGGCTCTCCGAACCGCAACGCGCTTTTCTCGACGGCTTGATCCGCCGGGACGTGCTGCCGGCCACGCTAGCGAACCTGCCCAAGGTCCGCGCGCTGGTCACCGAGTACCGCAGGCTCGAGGCGGAGATGCCCGTCCCTCAGCGCGCCCCGGGGTTGCTGGAAACCGCGGGCTTCGACGCGCCATTCCTCCCGCGCGGCGATCATCTCAAACCGGGCGAACCGGTTCCGCGCGGATATCTGGGCGTGCTCGACCCGCAGCCCTACCACACCGCGCTCAGCGGCCGACTCGAACTCGCCAACGACATCGCCAATTCCCGCAATCCGCTCACCGCCCGCGTGATGGTCAACCGCGTCTGGCATTGGCTCTTCGGACGCGGAATCGTCCCGACCGTCGACAACTTCGGACGCCTCGGGGAAAAGCCCACGCATCCCGAACTTCTCGATTTCCTCGCCGCGCGCTTTGTCGAGGAAGGCTGGTCGATCAAGCGGCTGATCACCGAACTGGTTGCGACGCGCGCGTATCAAATGAGCAGCACGCCGTCTTCGCGCGGCCTCGAAGTGGACCCGGCTAATGAGCTACTCTCGCACTTTCGCGTCCGGCGCCTGGAAGCGGAGTCGATTCGCGATTCGCTCCTCGCCATGTCCGGCGGATTGAACACGAAGATGGGCGGCCCGAGCGACGACGACTCCGCGCGCCGCAGCATCTACCTGAAGGTCCGCCGCACGAGCCTGAATCCATTCCTGCAAGTCTTCGACGCGCCGAAGCCTTTCACCACGCTGGGCCGTCGCGACGCGACGAACGTTCCCGCGCAATCGCTGACATTGCTGAATTCTCCTTTTGTCATCACTCAGGCGTCCAATTGGGCCGGTACCTTGATCAAGGACGGCAGTGCCACCCCCGAGACCCGAGTCCGCAGGATGTTTGCCGCGGCCTACGCGCGCTCACCGGACGACCGTGAATTGGAAACCGCAAAGGCCTATCTCGCGACACTCGCCGAGGATCGCAAACTAACACCGGCGCAAATGCTGGCGAGCGAGCCCGTGTGGCAGGACTTCGCGCAATCGCTCTTCAATTTGAAGGAGTTCATCTATGTGCGGTGAAGAAAACGCAGAGACACAGAGGCGCAGAGAAAGAAGTCGGGTGGCGACCGCTCTATGGAGTGCGTGCGATTTATCGCCGCTTTGGTTCGGCGCGGAGCGCCGCTGGAGCAGCACTCGCGATCTCCCATCACATTTCGGCCAGCGCGGCTCCGCCGCAAACCAAAGCGGGGATAAATCACCGCACTCCACACGCAGGCGCTCTGCCATGCATCAACGCATTGCCATGTCCTCTCTGCGCCTCTGCGTCTCTGCGTTTAAATCCACCACTGCCACCCACGTCCCCTCTTTGCCCTTATGAATCCACGCTCTCGCATTTCCCGCCGCGCCATGTTGCGGCAATGTTCCCTCGGCTTCGGCGGCCTCGCGCTGGCCGGGCTCCTCGCGGACAAATCCTACGGCGCGTTGGCCAACGACGCGAAAATGCCAGGGCCCAACTTCCCGGCGAAGGTGAAGCGCGTCATCTTCTGCTATATGTCGGGCGGGGTGTCGCATGTGGATTCATTCGACCCCAAGCCCGAGCTCGCCAAACGCCACGGCCAGCCGATGCCCGTGCCGGTGCGGCCCACGATGTTCAATAACAACGGCAACATCATGGCTTCACCGTGGGAATTTCAAAATCGCGGCCAATGCGGAATGCCGATCAGCGACCTCTTCCCGTATGTGGCCCAGCATGCCGACCGGCTGGCCGTCATTCGTTCGATGACCAGCACCGTGAATGAACACGCCCAGGGAAATTATCTCGCCCACACGGGCTTTCCTTTCATGGGGCACCCGAGCGCGGGAGCATGGGTCAGCTACGGGCTCGGCACGGAGAACAAGGATTTACCGGGGTTCATCGTGCTCCAGAGCGGCGATGCCACGCCACCTCACGGCGGAGTGGGAGTCTACAGCAATGGTTACCTGCCCGGACAGCACCAGGCTTCCATCCTGAAGGCGGATGCCGCGGAAGCTCTTGCCAACATCAAGCCCCGCGAGGCCGACGCGCTCCAGCGCCAGAGGCTGGGATTCGTCAAGGCCATGGACGACCAGTTCCTGCGCGAGGCTTCCGAACCTCAGGTCGAAGCGGCGATCCGCAACTACGAAACCGCCTACCGCATGCAGACAGCGGTGCCAGATATTTGCGACATCCGCGGTGAGAGCGAGGCGACGAAAAAGCTTTATGGTCTCGATGCGCAAAACCCGAACAAAGCAGCTTATGGCCGCCAGTGCCTCGTTGCCCGGCGGCTCATCGAGAGCGGCGTGCGATTTGTCGAGCTCAGTTGCCTGCCGCAGAAGCCCGGCGCCGGACAAGCTCCCAACCCCTGGGACCAACACGGCAAGCTCAAGGAGGGTCACTCCGACATGGCCGGACAGGTGGACCAAGGCATCGCGGCTCTGATCACCGATCTCACCGCGCGCGGGCTCTTCGAGGATACCCTGATTCTGTGGGCCGGGGAATTTGGTCGCACGCCATTCTCGCAGGGCAGCGATGGCCGCGATCACAATCCCACCGGCTTCAGCGTCTGGATGGCCGGTGGCGGAGTGCGGGGCGGCACCATCCTCGGCGCGACTGATGAACTCGGTTACTACGCCGTCGAGAAGCTGACCAC